>JGI12316J15310_10000062_pt21 | contig 65179 bp, 72 predicted proteins | sample MarCyaLeptolynsp_FD_15310 | JGI IMG/M metagenome (IMG submission 15310) | reverse complement strand
CCTGCGCCTTCGAGCGGTCGAGGTCGCACACCGCGACCACCGGGACGCCCGACGCCTGCCAGGCGCGCAGGTGGTACAGGCTGATCATTCCGGCGCCGATCAGCGCCGCCCGCAGCTCGCCGCTCATGCCGCGTGCTCCGCCAACAGGGATCCGAGATAGGCGCGCACCGGCTCGTATTGGGTCAGCCCGGAGAAGTCGGAGAAGGGGGTTACGCTGCCGTTTTGCACGAAGATGAAGCGCTCGCAGATCTCTTCCAGGATCTCGAGATGGAACCGCTCGTTGGGGTGGACGCAAAGGAACACCAGTCGGCCCTCGGCCCGCAGCTTGCGGAAGAAGTCGAGCATGAAGCCGATATAGCCGTCCTGGGTGTTGAACTGCGGCTCGTCGAACAGATGGACCAGCGGATAGTCGCTGCGCGCGCGCTCCAGCAGGAGGTTGGGCATGAGCGACCGGAAATGACGGACCTGATAGGACTGGTGGTAGTGGATGGCGAGGCGGTCCCGCTCATCGGTACGGATCCGGTGAATGTCGCGGCCCTGAACCAGGACGTGGCCGCCGGTCGGGGCGTTGGAGCCGGTGATCAGCTCGAACAGGGTGGTCTTGCCCGACCCGTTCGGCCCCATCAGGCCGACGATCGCCGGCTCTTCGACCGTGAAGTTCGCCGCCAGGGTGAAAGTCGGCGTGCGCGCGGGGAATCCGCTGGTATAGACCTTGGTCAGACGGTCGACGGTGAGCATCGCGGTCATCGCTCAGATCCCGATCAGGTTGCGGCGCAGGTCGCCATCGGCGGCCAGCTCGCCGGCCGGGCCGTGGTGAACGACGCGACCACGGTCAAGGACATAGGCCCGGTCGGCGACGTCGAGCGCGGCGATGGCGTTCTGCTCGACCACCAGGACCGAGAGGCCTTCGTCCTTGAGGCGGCGGATCGTTCGCATGACGTCCTGCACGATCTTCGGCGCGAGACCCTGGCTCGGCTCGTCGAACAGCACGAGGCCGGGGGAGCCGAGCAGGGCGCGGGAGATCGCCACCATCTGCATCTCGCCACCGGACAGATTCTCGGCGTCGCGGCGCATCAGGTGTTCCAGCGCCGAGAAAATCTCGAACATCTCCTCGATCTGCCACGCCCGAAAGCGCGTGGATCGCCGGGCGATGGCCAGGTTCTGCGCGACGCTCAGGGTCGGAAAGATGCGGCGGTCGTCGGGCACCCATCCGATGCCGCGTCGGGCGATCTCATGGGTGCTGGTTCGGGTGATGTCGGCCCCGTCGAAGCGGACGGTGCCCGAGCGCGCCGGGGTCAGTCCGAGGACGGTGCGGATCGTGGTGGTCTTGCCGACGCCGTTGGCGCCGAGCACGGCGACGACCTCGCCGGCTCCTACCTCCAGCGACAGATCGAACAGCGCCTGTGTCTCGCCGTAGAAGGTGTTGACGTCGCGGATCTCAAGCATTGCCGGTCTCCCCGATCTGCGATCGGCGGACCCATCGGTTGCCACGCAACGCGTCCGGCGTGCCCTCGGCGATGACCTGACCCCAATGAATCACCGAGATGCGGTCGGCGAGGTCGAACAGGAAGCGCATGTCGTGCTCGATCACAACGATGGTCGTGTAGCGCTTCAGCTCCCGCATCAGATCCGCAAGCCGCGCGGTGGACTCGGTCCCGAGGCCGGCGGTCGGCTCGTCGACGAACAGCAGCCGCGGCTGCGTCGCCAGCGCCACGCAGATCTCCAGCGCGCGGCGTTCCCCGTAGGACAGGCTGGCGGCGTTGGTGGTCTCGCGGCCCTTGAGGCCGACGCGGGCGAGCAGCTCCTCGGCCTGGTCCCGTGCCTCGCTGTCGGCGTCGAGGGCGTGCAGCACGTCGAACCCGCGCCGACGGGTCGACGGCAACGCCATCACGATGTTGTCGAGGGCGCTGTACTCGTCGAACAGCGACATGATCTGGAACGAGCGCGATATGCCCTTAGCGACGATGCGGTGCGGGGCGGCGCCAGTGATGTCCTGACCGTCGAAGGTGACGCGCCCGCGGTCCGGCTTGTAGCGGCCGGTCAGCACGTTGAAGCACGTGGTCTTGCCAGCGCCGTTCGGCCCCATGATGCCGGCCATCTTTCCTTCCTCGAAGCTCAGGCTGATGTCCTCCAGGACCACCTGGTGGCCGAAGCGCTTGTGCAGGTTGCGGGCCTCGAACAGCGCCATGGCTCAGCCCTCCGATACCGCCGGCCGGACCTGGCCGGATCGGGCCCCACCGGAACCGCTCAGGCGAGGGGCGACCCAGTCGCGCCACATCCCGGCGAGCCCGTCCGGCTTGAACATCACCAGCAGGACGAACATCAAGCCGAACCACAGCAGCCAGGTCTCGGTGTAGGCGCCGAGAATGTCTCGGGCGACGAAATACAGGATGACGCCGAGCACCGGCCCCCAGAAGCTCACGAACCCGCCGCCGATCAGCACGATCAGCACGATGGTTCCGGACCACTGCAGGCTCATGATGTTGATGTAGGCGCCTTCCTGGGCCATCGCGAACAGGCCGCCCGCCAACCCGGCGATCGCGCAGGACAGGGTGAAGACCGCCCACTTGTAGAGCCGCACGGGATAGCCGATGAAGGCGACCCGGGTTTCGTTCTGCTTGATCGCGCGCAGCGTCCGGCCGAACGGCGAATTGGTCAGGCGCCACAGCAGCAGGATCAGGGCGACCACGAGCGCGAAGCACAGGTAGTAGAGTTCGACATTGTCCCGCGTCGAGAAGCTGATCACGCCGAAATCGGCGGGCAGGCGCTGGATGTTCAGCAGGCCATCCTCGCCGCCGGTGACATCGGTCCATTTCGACGCGATGAAGAAGTAGATCTGCCCGAAGGCGATGCTCATCAGCGCGAAATAGATGCCGCGTCGGTGTGCCAGGAACAACGCGGTCAGCGCGCCGAAGGCGGCCGTCACGGCGACCGCCGCCACCAGGCAGAACCACAGGTTGGCCCAGACCTCGAACTGGGCGAGGCCGAAGGCGTAGGCGCCGATCCCGAAGAAGGCGCCGTGACCGAACGACGGCAGGCCGGAATAGCCGAGCAGCAGATTGAAGCCGAGCGCGAAGACGATCCAGATCAGAATCTCGACCCCGAGATACTGGTAGAGACCGACGGCCTCGATCCAGAGCGGCAGGGTGGCGAACACCAGGATCGTGAGCAGGATCGGCCGGGTGATCCAGGCGGCGGTCTCGCGCCGGTCGTAGTGCATGGCGGGAAGGGTCATGGCGCGGCCCTCACGACTCGAGCACGCTGGCCTTGCCGGCGATCCCTCGCGAGCGGAAGGTCACCACGGCCAACAGCAGCAGATACATGGACAGGAGCGACCAGTCGGTCGCGAAGGCCGCGCTGAGCCCGACCACCAGGCCGACGAGCAGTCCGGCGCTCACCGCACCCCAGAAACTGCCGACCCCGCCGAGCACGATGACGACGAAGGCGGGCACCACCGCATCGACGCCGACGACCGGGCGGATGCCCCAGATCGGCGCCATGATGATGCCGGCGATCGCCGCCAGCCCGGCGCCGAAGGCGAAGACGAACAGGCGCAGCCGCGACAGGTTGTGGCCGAGCGCCCGCACCATCTCGCTGTCATGGGCGCCGGCCTTGATGATGGCGCCGTAGGGGGTGCGGTTGAGGAACAGCCAGAGCAGGCCGATCATCGCGGCGGCGAACACGGCCGCGTAGATGCGGTAGGTCGAGTAGATCAGGTCGCCGGCGATGAACCCGCCCGAGATCTCGCGGGGGATCGGCAGGTAGTACTCGCTGCTCCCCCAGACCTCGCGGATCGCCTCCTCCAGGACCAGCGCCGCGCCGAAGGTGAGCAGCAGACCGTAGAGCGGGTCCTGGCCATAGGTGCGGCGCAAGCAGAGCTCGAGCCCCATGCCGATCACGCCGACGACGACCGGACCGATGATCAGGGCGAGGATGTACCGCGGGATGGTGGGCAGGGCGTAATACGGTTCCATGAACGCGAAGGGCAGCCCGCCGTCCGGCGCCATGACCGCCAGCGCCACGTAGGCGCCCAGCGCGAACAGCGATCCGTGGGCGAGGTTGATCACCTCCATCACGCCGATGATGAGCATGAAGCCAAGGGCGAGCAGCGCGAACAGCAGGCCCAGCGCCAGCCCGTTGATGATGTGCGGAATCAGATCGTACAGCATGATCTCTTGCCATCTGCCCGCGCCGTCGGGGCGATGAAAAAAGGGGGAGCCCTCGGGTGGGCAGGGCTCCCCCACAGGGACGGACACGCAGGGAGCGTTGTCCGGAACGTCAGCCCTGGTCGTAGTTCGGCGTCTCCGCGTAGCTTTCCAGCCCGCACGCGTCATCCGCCGAGGCCCGGATCGATTTTGGATCCGACCAGCTCAGGATCTTGAAGTAGTCGGTATCGTCGCGCGGCGCGCCGTTGCCCTCGGCCAGGTAGATCGTCTGCTGGACGTGGTGCGATGTCGGATCGATGACCGCGTCGAAGTGCTGCATGCGGTCCTCGGCCGTCATCACCCGGCCCTCGAGCGCCTTGATGATCTTCATGTTGTCGGTCGAGCCGACCTCCTCGATCACGCGCAGCAGCTCGCGCATGGCGACGTAGCCGTTATAGGTCACGTTGCCCGGCACGTTGATGCGGGTAACCGGATAGGCCTCCTGGTAGCGCTTCACGAAACCGTCGACGCCCGGCAGGTCGAGATAGTGGTACCAGGTGGTGCCGAACACGCCGAAGGCCGCGTCGGCACCGAGGCCGTACACGTCGGGCCAGTCCTGTTGGTTGTTGATCCAGGCCGGCTTGCGGTCGAGGCCCATGTCGCGGACCTGCTGCCGCATGACCTTGAAGTCGTCGCCACCGACGGCGGCCGCGACCACGTCGGGCTTGGCCTGCTGGATCTTGAGCAGCACGCTCGACCAGTCACGGGTGCCGACCGGGATCGCGATCTCGTCCATGACGTTGGCGCCGTAGCTGCCGGCGACGGCCTTGGTGGCCGCGTTGGTGTTTTGACCCCAGACGTAGTCGTTGTAGATCAGCAGCCAGTTGTCGCCGAAGGCGTTGATGGCATTGCGGGCGGCGGCCTTGGAGAAGTTCTCGCCGTTGCCGTCCCACACGAACTTCACCCGATGGCAGTTCTTGCCACTCTCGGTCGGCGAGCTCGAGTTGGTGTTGAAGTAGATGCAGCCGTACTTCTGCGCGACCTGGCTGATCGCGTTGGCGGTGCCGGACTGAATGGCGCCGACGAGGAAGTGCACGTTCTCCCGGGTGATAAGGCGTTCCGCCACGCGCGTTCCGGTCTGCGGGTTGGTCTCGGTGTCCATCCAGACCGTCTCGATCTTGCGGCCGAGCACACCACCCTTGGCGTTGAACTCGGCGACCGCCATCTCGGTGCCGCGCTTCTCGGCCTGGCCGGAGTTCGCGAACTGGCCGCTTGCGTCATGGGTGAGGCCGATCTTCACCGGCTTGTCGGACGCGGCCGCGTAGACGCGGTTGTGCTTCCAGGGTCCAAAGAGCGCGGCTCCGCCCACCGCCCCGCCGAGCAGGGAGGTCTTCAGGAAGCTGCGCCGGTTCAGCTTGGTTTCGGACATCGGTGTTTCCTCCTGTTTTCGTTGTTGCCCGGTCTCTGTTTTGCGGCCGGTGCTTTGGGGCCGTCGTCGTCAAGGCGCGACGGTTACGGTCTCCGGATCGGCGGGGACCAGAACCTCCATGGCGGTGTAGTCGTCCGAGTACTCGATCACCCGGTGGTGGATGCCGGGCTCCTGGTACATGGCGGTCCCAGGCTCCATTAGGATCTCGCCGTGGCCCTCGAACTCGACACGGGCCCAGCCCTGGAGCACGTAGACCATCTGGAAGTCGACCTTGTGGTAGTGCAGATCGCCGCGACCGGCGCAGGGCGCGTTCGGCCGGTGAATGTGCGCGCGAAACTTGCCGCCGGTCTTCTCGGCCATGCCGAGATCGCGGTAGTCGAAGAACCCGCGAAAGCCCGGTATCCACTCGGCATCGCGCGCGTGTTGAACATGGAAGGCGCCGCGCCCGAAGCCCTTCGGCTCAAACTCGTCCACCTGATCGCGTGCCGTCATGTCCCGCTCCGCCGTTCGAGAGTCCCGGATTTGGGAATTTGAGTTCGATTTTTGCAATAGAAAGAAAATTCTTTCGATCTGTCAACATAGAATTTTTACGTTCAATATATGAAAAGAAAATTCATTCACTTAGTTGCCTTCCCTCAGCCCCACCGGCTAAAGCCAAGGGGGTGACCGGCGGCAACGGCAGAAGGTTTCTGTGATGAGCGTGGAAATGGCGGAGAGCCCGCAATCGTTCGACGCGCTACGCCATGCGATGCAAGAGCACTATGACAACCTGAGCCCGCATCTTCAGCGGCTCGCCCGCTTCGCGCTCGACGACCCCAACGCCTTCGCCCTGAGCACGGTGACGAAACTTGCCGAGGTCGCCGAGGTTCAACCCTCTACACTGATTCGCTTCGCCAAGGAGTTCGGGTACACCGGATTCTCGGAGATGCAGAAGGTCTTCAAGCTGCGCCTGATCGAGGGCGCGCCGGTCTATCGGGAACGGATCTACCACCACAGGAACTCCCTGGAGGCGGCCGCCAAGGACGACCCGGCGGCGATCCTGCACGAGTTCACCGACGCGTCGATCATGTGTCTGGAGCGGTTGCGCGACACGGTCCAGCCGGAGACCCTGGCGGAGGCGCTCGCGATGATGGGGCGCGCCGACACGATTTACGTGATCGGCCAGCGGCGCGCGTTTCCGATCGCCTCCTACCTCGCCTATGGTCTAACCCGGCTCGAGAGGCGATGCCAGCTGCTGGATTTCGTCGGCGGCATGGTGCCGCAGCAGATCGCGGCCCTGCGCAAGACCGACCTGCTGATCGCCGTGGCCTTCGCGGAGTACACGCCCGCCGTGGTCGATGCGGTCACGGACGTGCATATCCGCGGCATCCCGCTGCTGACGATCACCGATGTGCCGACCAGCCCGCTCGCCCGCCACAGCGACCTGTACTTCTGTGTCGACGATGCGGATATCCACCGGTTCCGGCCGATCGCCGGATCGATCAGCCTTGTGCAGTCGCTGATCGTCAGCCTGAGTTATATCCAGGACGCCGAGAAGGCCGCCCGCGGCGAGACGTGATCTCGATGGATATCTTCGTTCGGTCGATGGCACGCCGGTAAAGGAGTGACTGCCCGGTTTCCTGGCGGAAGACGAGCAGTCACCCCGGGGTCCGACAGCCGATCAGGTGATCGGCGCGATATGGATCTCGACCCGCCGGTTCAGCGCCCTGCCTTCGGCCGTGTCGTTCGGGGCGATCGGGTCGGCCTCGCCGCGGCCCTCGTAGCTCAGCCGGTTCGGGGCCACGCCCTTGCTCTGCAGGTATCCGGCCACGTTGCGCGCCCGGCGTTCGCTGATGCGCTTGTTGGCCGTCGCCGATCCGCTGGAATCCGAGAAGCCGAGCACATCGACCTTGGACTGGTCGAACCGGTCGAGCACCTTGGCCACGCTGGTCAGAACCTTCTGGCCGTCGGTCGGCACGGTGGTCGACCCACTCTTGAAGACGATGCTCTTGCCCATGTTGAGCACGATGTTCTTGTCCCTGCGGGTCACCGAGACGCCGGTGTCCTGCAACTCCTTGCGCAGCGCCTCCTCCTGCCGGTCGAGCCGCGCCCCGTAGAGTCCGCCGGCGGCCGCGCCGGCGGCGGCACCGATGAGCGCCCCCTTGGCCGGGTCCTTGCCGCTGGCCGCGGCGGTTGCCGCGCCGAGCGTAGCCCCGCCGACCGCGCCGATCACGGCGCCGACGGCCGTGTTCGAGGGCTTGTCCTCGCCGGTGACCGGATCCGTCGTGCACCCGGCCAGAAGCATCATGGCCAGGCCGACCGATCCCAGGCGTATCCCAAGACTGTGAAACATCGCTCTCTCCTTTGGCTTAAGAACCCAGAAATGCACCGCTCGACGCACAGGCCTTGGCCGGGTCGTCGCTCAGTTCGGGGAACAGCCGGGCGATCCGGCAATTGGTGGTTTGCAACGCGTCCTGAAAATCGCGGCTCGACTGGTCGAGCTGACGGTTGCGGAACGCCAGCGTGCAATAGTTCCAATTGTGGTCGAGGAAGGATTTCAGTTCGTCGACCGTGCCCTGCAGGCGCCGCTTCAGGTCGACGACCTCGGCCTGGCAGCTGGCGCTCCCACCGTCCGATGCCCGGTCGAGCGTGCCCATCAGCCGCGATTGGTTGGTCTGGTTGGTGTAGTACCGGACCCGCGGCAGGTCGCATTCCTCCAGGAATCCGACAACCTCGTACCAGCTCCGCAGCGACTCCCGGGCGCGCTGCGCAGCAGACTGGGTATCCGAACAGTTCGGCAGCAACCGGGCAGCGGTGATCCGGCTTGCCGCCGGCGAGATCGCCGACAGGCTGCTGTCCGAGGGGGTCGCCGTCTGGCAGGCGGATAGCAATGACAGCGCGAGGATCGCGGGGATCGCGCCGCGCCGGCCGGGGAAACGGGTCGTCGGTCTCATTGGGGCCACCTGTTCGCGAGGTAGGAGATGCGGTCCGACCAGGCCTGGAAGTCCGCCAGAAGGCTGGCGCTCGCGACGAACTCGACCTGCAGCCGCCGGTTTGGGTCGAAGACCAGGGTCTGGCCGGCATAGGCCCGGTCGCCGGCGGCTTCGAGGCATTGGCGGTAGTTCGTCGTGTCGCCCGGCCGGGCCACGGGCAGCGGCGGCGCGGGCCGCACCGCCGGATCGGTTTCCTGCGATGTGCCCGGCGGTGCCGCCATCGCCTCGCTGTTGTCGGACAGCCTGGCCTGCATCGCCGCGTCGCACTGGCCGACCGCCCTGTCACGGTTCTTGACCACCACCGAGACGTGGTCGGCCCGCCAGCCGGCGGCCCAGGCGGCCAGCGCCTCGGCGTCCTGCGGTGCCATCTGCGAGACGTCTATGAAGACCGCCAGGCGAGGAGCCAGAATCGCATCGCCGCGGACGATATCCGGCGAGCGTACGAAGCTCCGCGGGTCGTCGATCCGCCGCTGAAAGTTGCGGATCGCCCAGTCGAGGGCCTGGTCGGCGGGGCGCCCGTACAGCTCGATGATGCCGACCTCGTTGCCCTCGCGCGGCAGGATCCACTGGCCGAACAGCACATCGCCCCGGCGCTCGTTCAGCGGGCGCCATCGGCTCCGGTCGATCAGGTTGAGGGTGGCGTCGACGTAGCCGTTCCACACCGCGTTCACCAGCAGTTCGGGGGCGCTGTCCAGTTGCCAGGTCGCCTCGAGCGCCTGTGCGGCCCGCAGGGTCTTCAGCATCTGCTCGATGTTGATCCAGTAGCTGACCGAATGGACGTCGAACGGCAGGTCGATCAACTGGTCGAGGGTGCCGACCACCTGGCGGCGCGCCTCCAGCGCCTTGGCCTCGCGGGTCGCCTTGAGCTGCTGCTCCTCGTTGCCCGAGGGCACCGGGTTCGGCGCCGCGTCGACGATCGGTGCCGCCGGCTCGGCGCGCAGGATGCGATCGGCCATCGAGCGGTCGAGCGCCCGAAGGTCAACGGCCAGCGCGTCGCCGACCCCGGCGAGGATCAGGACGGCCGCCATCGCCCAGCGGGTGAGGCGTGGGCGGAGCGGAAGCCTTTCCGTGCGCGCGCCGCCCATGTCAGTAGCCCAACACGCTCTTGTTGAACCCGTCGAAGTTTTGGAAGGTCTGGCCGACCGCGCCCTCCAGGTCCTGCAGGCTCTGCTTGAACTGCTGCTCGGCCAGCCGTTCGTCGCGCGATCGCTCAAGGAGTTCCAGGGATTCCTTGACCTGGGACAGGCCGTGTTTCACCCGCTCGAAATCCTGCTCGTACCCCTTCACCGTCGCGTCCCACTGCCGGATCTCCTGCTGGCATGTTTCCGCGCGCTTGGCGAACCGCGGCCAGGTCGGGAGTCGCCGTTCCTGCGCCGATTTCGCATCAAGGGCGAGGTCCAGGCAGGTCGCGGTCTTGTTGATCCAGTTCTGACGGAACTGCGAGTACGTATCGGAGACAATCTTGAAGCCCTGAACGATTTGGTCTCCCTGTCTGAGCTGGCCTTCGATTTCCTCCAGATCCTTCACGATCTCCTGGAGGTCCTTCTCGATCTGCGCCCGGTCGATGCGGGACTCGCGGGTAAAGGTCTCGAAGCCCTCGAAATCCGGCAGGTTTGTCTGTGCCCAGGCGGGACCCCCGGCGCCGGCCGCCAACACCGCGATCACGGCGAGAGGCTTGGCCATCGAGATCAGACGCCGTCGGATGGTTGTCGTCGCCATCGTTTGCCTCCTCACTCGGCTTTCGGGGGGGTGGTGGTCGCCGCCGGCGCGGCGTTCTGGCCGGTCCCCGGCTGGCACGCCGCGAGCGCGAGCGTGACCTTGTTCTCCTGGTGGGCGATCGTTTCATCGACCCCGGCGATCTGCCCCTGGCAGAACGCGATGGCGTCCTCGTTCAGCGGGTCGACCTGATCGCAACGACCGGCCATCTGATCGCGCCATGAGCGGAGGTTGGCGACCTTCGCGGCCATCTGCTCCTCGAACCGACGGGCCGTGGTGCACTCGATGTTCTTCTCGAGGAAGTCGATCTCCTTGATCGTCAGTTCGATCTCGAAGATGTCGCGGCGCATCGAGTTGATGAGGGCGTCGGTGCGCTCGATGTAGTCCTGGCGCTCCCGGTTCTCGCGCGCCCGTTTCTGCTGCAGGCGTTCGATGTAGTTGTAGAAGTCACCGCTCGGATCCGGCGCGGTCTGCGCGCCTGGCGCCGGGTCATCGGCGACCGGAAGCCGCTGCGCTTGAACCGCCTGCGGCGCGATCGCGAGCCACAGCCCGATCGACACCACCGCGACCACCACGCATTGCGAGGCCCGGCTCGTGCCGAGGTTTGCACCGGCTGTCATCATTCCCCTCCTGCGTTGATTCTGCTGATCTCTTGGCGGGCCTGATCCGCGTAGGCCCCATCCGGGTAGCGCACCAGGTAGGCCTCGTAGCCGGCGGCGACCCCGACGCTTCCGAGGTCGCGCGCCTGCTCGAAGTACTGTTGCTCGCGGGCCGAAGTCTGAGCGGTCGGCCCGGCGGGTGGAGGTGTCGGCACCGGAGACGGTGAGCCGGGTGGCGCCTGCGGCTGGATGACCTCCGGCGCTGGGGGCGGCGCGCTCGGCTCGGGTCGTGGCGACACCATAGGCGGCGATGACAGCGTGCTTAGGTCCGGGCACAGGACGCCGACAGTCCGGCAGAGCGCGTGGTCCTGAAGCGCGACGATCGCCTTGGGGATGGCAACGCCGACCACGGCCAGACCCGCTACGCCGTACAAAGCCCGGCGCAGTTTGCGCGAGGGCGCCGGCGTAGAGCGGCGGAACAGGTTCACCACGGTGGCGATCAGCTTGCTGAGCAGGTTGGAGGCGGATCCGGTGGTCGGCGTCGCCTTGAAGGTGGCGCTGGCCGGCTTCGTCCTTGGCGGCGAGGACGCCGACGTTGACGGCGCCCAGGTCGGATGAATGCCGGTGAAGCCCCCCGATCCGGTCGCGCTCTGCGAAGCCTGCGCCGCCGACGCTCCCCGGACGGGGGCTGGCGGGGCCGACGCGCTGCCGCCGCCGCGCAGGCTGTCGAGGAAACACAGCCCGCAACCCTTGGAGAAATGGTCGTGGTGCGGGTTGAGCGTGCACGCCACCTTCGCGGCGATCAGCGTCTCGATATGGTCGACCCATTCCCGGGCGCTGGGTCGGTCCTGTGGCCGATCGAGGAAGGCCCGGCAGAACAGCTCCTGGGTGTCGTCCTCAAGGAACTCGAAGGTCGAGGTCGGGGGCGGTTCGATCAGGTTCTGGTTCGGATCGAAATAGAACAGGCGCCGCTCGATCTTGTCCTCGCGGCTGCTCGGCACCGAGGCGGAGAGCGGCTTGCCGTCGCTGGGGTGCAGGTTGTTCGCCAGCAGCTTGAACAGGATGACGGCGAGGCCGAAAAGGTCCTGCTCGGCGGTCATCTGATGGGTCGGCAGACCGACGCATTCCGGCGCCAGGTATTCGCGTGTGATGACCCGGGCGTGGTGCCAGGAGTTGCCCCGCCCACGGATCGAGAAGCCGTCGCAGTCCAGCAGGCAGAGAAAGCCGCCTTCCTTGTATAGCTGCAGGTTGTTCGGCTTCAGGTCGAGCATCCGGTGCCCAGCCTGGTGGATGAACGAGACGATGGCCGACAGGTTGCGGGCGATGTACAGCCTGGTGCTCATGGTGTTGGCGTCGTGCAGGCCGTATTTCTGCCGGGTCTGCGGGGCGAACAGGGCGTGCAGACCGCTGGTGCCGTCGGCCAGCTTGGCCATGGAGTAGCCGGCGAAACCGCCGGTGGCGTCGTCGACCAGGATCTCCTCGGGCCAGGCGATCTGTGGCAGCGTCTCGCCGGTCGCCTGTCGGGTGAAACTGACGTTGGGCGGCGGCGCTTCGATCATCGCCGTGATCTTGTCGGCGGTCTCCGGGGTCGGCTTGAAAAAGATCTTCGCCACTTTCCGGGCGTCGTCCGGATCCTGATAGACGGTGCCTTCGCCGCCCGCGCCGATCTTGCCGCCGGCGGTGTCCAGCGTCAGGGGCCGCCGGCTTCCCGTTGCCGTGATCGCCTGGAGCCGCATGACCCTCTCACTCCCGGTCCGGCGGTGGCGCGTCGCCCAGCACGATCACAAGGGTCTTGTCGTCGGAACTGATCCGACGGACGTCATCGCGCTGCAACATGCGCTCGAGCGCGGCGTCGGCGACCCTGGAGTCGGCGTCGCTCAAGAAACGCAGCAACGGGTCGAAGAAGGCCATCGCCGGTGCGACCTGCGAGCGGTCGAGGGCGAAATCCGTCACCCCGTCGGACATCAGGGCGACGCAGTCCGGGGCGGGGACGAAGGTGAAGCGGAGACGCTCGCGCCACTGCGCCTCGGTGATGAAAAACGTCTCGTTGGCGTACTCGCCGTTCTCCGGCGCGGAAGTCCGCAGATGGCGCCACGTCGGCCGCTCCGGCTGCGATCGGTCGAGGCCGAAGGCGATGCCGGCGCCGTCGCCGATCTGGAACATCAGCGCGCGGCCGGGGCGGCCGACGCAGCCGACGACGGTGGTATGGAAATCATGGAGGGCGTTACCCTCCGCGTCAGCGCGCTCGGCCAGCGTGTCGCGCGCCTGCTCAAGCGCCGTCGCGATCAGCCGGCGCAACGGCACTGCCGGATCCCTCTCGGGCAGCGTCTCGCAGAGCCGGTCGACGATGTGGCGGCTGATCAGCTGGGCGCCTTCGCCGCTGTGCTTGGCGCTCCCGGCGCCGTCGCAGGAGACCGCCGCGAACCATTGGCCGGCGGTCGCGACGGCGAAGGCGTCATCGCTGCCGGCGCCGCGCGCCACATGGCTGTCGCCGGTGACGCTGGCGCAGACCGTCCGCCAGGGGGCGGGTCCTACCGCAGCCCCGGCGGCCGTCGTGCCGACGCCTGGTGCGGCCGTCGCGCCGTCGGCCTCCGTCCCGTCTCGTGCCTGATCTTGCGGATCGGTCATGGCAGCCGCACCCCATCTCGGCCGTGACGCCGGTGCTAGTTGTCGATGGTGATCCGGCTCGGGGCCTCCAGCTGCAGGGTCTCCCCCGGCGCGGACGACGCCGCGGTCGACAGGCTGGAGCTGAGCCACTGGAACATGCCGCCGAACTCGGCGCCGTCGACCTGGTAGACGGCGGTGTCGGGGCCGGCAAAGGCCTGCATCGGGGCGGCCTGCACGCCGGGAACGCCGATGAGCCAGACCATCGCCTTCTTCGCGAGCACCGCCTCGCGCGACCGTGCGGCGGCCTCTTCCCAGCCAGAGTCCGTTGGCGCGCCGTCGCTCATCAGGAAGATCCAAGGGCGGGTGTAGCTGATCCCGCCGCCGCGCAGTTCCTCCTTGATGAACTCGATCTCGGCGTGGGCCTGTTCCATCGCCGCGCCCATCGGCGTGTTGCCGTTCGCCTTCAGCGTGGGGGCCTGAAAGAACCAGGCGTCGGTCCAGTCGGTGACGGCGCTGACCTCGGCGTCGCCGCCAAATGCCAGAACCTTCACCATGACCCGCTGGGACGCCACGTCGTCGTCCTTCAGCGCCGCCTCGAAGGCCCGCAGTCCCTCGTTCAGCGCGTCGATCCGGCCGCTCGAGCTCATCGAGGCGGAGCAGTCCAGGACGAGCACGCAAGGCGTCCGCTGCTCGACATTGGATTCGATCTGCGTCGGAATGTCGGGGATTTCCTCGTCGCCAAACCCGAAGACGTCATCCTGCATTACCCAACCCTCACACTGGTGGCGTTCGACCGGATACCCGGAACGGTTCACTTGTCGGATTAGCGCTTGATCTGCGCCTTTTGATTGAATTTATTCGTGATCGCCTGGCGCTGGCCGATCTTGTAGCCACCGCCTTTCGACATCTGCTGGGCCCGCTTGTTGGCCCATTGCTGCTTCGGCGTCGGGGCACTGGGACCGGTGCCCGGTCCGCCCTTCATTCCCGGCGGTTTCGGCGCCGGTTTCGGCTGGTTCGCCTTAACGGTCGACGGCTTCGCCGCCGCCTTGTTGAACGCGGGTTTCGCGGCCGGCTTCAGCGGTTTCGCTGTGCGATTAAACACAGGCTTTACTGGTGGCGTACCGCGCTTCATGTCAGCAAACTCGGTAATTATTCAACTGATTGCAATCATAGGAGGGCGTCAGAATTGCGGTCAATCAGCGTAGTTTGTGATTTTTCATACGGAAACCGGCCATGACGAAGCGATCCTTCATGGAGAACAGGCATTTCTATTACCTACGGGTCCGCCAATACGTACTTGGATTCGTTGGGATTGTCGGATTCTTTGCGATCTTGCACCGTGACTTCTCAGCTTTTGACGTCCCGAAATTTCTGCCCGTTGTGATTGCAGGGTGCCTGCTTGCGTTCTGCCTGTGGCGGGTCTTCGCCGCGGAACTGCGCTGGATGCGCTCGCACCGGTTGTTTCTGTTTCCCAGCGGCCAGGGGACGCTCAAGAAATGGGGCCAGTCGGCAGCGGCCCGTTGGGCCAGTCTCTGGGAGCTGAACGCGAAACGCTGGCGCCCCGGGGACATCGTCATCGGCCGTCCGCTGCCCGAGCAGAGCTTCTTCGGGATCTTCAGGAACCTTCTGGTTGGGGATTCCGACAAGCGGCACGTGCTGACGATCTCCCTGAACGGTGGCGGCAAGACAAGCTGCGCCGTGATCCCCAACCTGCTGACCTATCCCGGCTCGGCCATCGTCATGGATCCGAAGGGCGAGCTCGCCTATACGACGGCCGCCCGCCGCGGACACGGAGACGAGCGGGTGACGCGGGGCCTGGGCCAGGATGTGCACATCGTCGATCCGTTCCAGACGGTGAAGGGCGCCAGGCGGGCGTGCTTCAATCCGTTGGCGGAACTCGACCCGTACAACCCCCGGGTCACCGAGGATGTCCAGGTGGTGGTCGACGCGCTGATCCCGCAAGAGGACGGGGGCGGCAACGAGAAGTATTTCCGTGATCGCGGCCGGGCGCTGCTGAAGGCGACCATTCTGCACGCGATCTCCGTCGAGCCGGCCGACCGCCACACGTTGCCATTCGTGCGCACCCTGCTGATGAAGGGCGACGAGGAAGCGATGCGCGAAGCGAACGAGGCCAGCATCCGCCACGGCGATCCGCCCAGTTTCGACGACCCGCTGGAGGCGCTGTTCGAGTTCATGGCGGCCAACCCGAGTTACAACGGCATGATCGCCAACGAGGCCGCGTCGATCGTGCGGACCGCCCCAGACGAACGCAGCGGCATCCTCGGCGTCATCAACCAGTCGCTGGATTTCATCGGCGACCGCGAGGTCCACCTGTTCCTGTCGAGATCGGACTTCGCGCTATCCGACATCAAACGCAAGGACACGACGGTCTATCTGTGTCTGCCGGCGCTGCGCATGGCCGGTCCCTACATCAAGATCCTGACGCTGTTCATCGCGCTCGCTGGCGAGATGATGGAGCGCGAGAAGGTCAAACCGAAGCACCCCGTCCTGTTCATGTTCGATGAGATGGCGGCGTTCGGCTACATGAAGACGATCGAGAAATCGTTCGGCCTGATGCGCGGCATGGGCATGAAGATCTGGGCGGTGGTCCAGGACATCAGCCAGATCCAGAAGGACTACCCGACGATCTGGCGCAACATCTCGGCGAATGTCGGCGCCTTGCAGATCCTCGGCGTGCGCGAGATCGAGACGGCCCGCTACGTGAGTGAGGCGCTGCCCAAGGTGCGGATCAACCAGCCGGGGGGCGGCGTCGACGAACGGCCGCTGCTATCGGCCGACGAGATCCTGACCGAGTTCAGCGATCCCGATGCCCGGCGGCAGATCTATCTGCCGGTCGGCAAGCCGCCCGCTATCCTCGAGGCGGTGCCGTATTTCGAGCTGTTCGACAAGTCGATGTTCCACGAGTGGAACGGCTAGGACCGGCATGCCCCTGATCATCCGTCCGCGCGGGGTCGTCGAAGCCGAGGTGCTGCACGTGCTCGACGGCGCCACCCTGGACGAGGTCGCGCATCAGGCCGACGCCCATGACGAGGCCGGGTTGGTGACCTTCGAAGTCGGCGCGAGCTGGACGCACCGGCGCGGACGCGTCACCGCGTACGATGTGACCGTGACCTTGCGGCTGTTCCTGCCGGTCTGGACCCGCCTCGGCGATGCCAAGCCTTGGGAGCGGCGGGAGTGGAACCGCTTCATGGCGGCGCTGCGGTTTCACGAGGGCGGCCACCTTCACCTGGCGCGGGTCTACGCCCGTCGTATTCATGCGGCCCTCGGACAGGCGACACCGAAGACGTTCGATCCCGTGTTCCAACGCGAGCTCGACATCCTCCGGCGCCGTCAGCTCGCGTACGATAGCGCCAACGGCCACGGCACGCGGCAGCGCACGCCGTTCGGCAGCACGGTGTTTCATCTGGATAGGGGAGTCCCATGGCAGCAACGAAAGCCCCGCTTGAACCTGCGGTCGAGGCGTGGTTCCGGAGCCATGGCCTGACGCCGGACGCGGCGTTGTCCGTGGATGGGGGACGGCTGGGCGCGCTGGTGCGCGACAGCCTCCTCGACGGCGACGAGGAGCGCGGTCGCACCGCCTTTGCGGCGTTCCAGTGGGTGCGGGACTCGATCGACGACCCGGAGTTCGAATGGCTCTCGGCGGCCGAGGCGGCCATCGGCCTGTCCGTCGAGGACGACGACGAGGACGACGCGCCCGTCGAAGGGGAGGTCGAGCTTATCGACCTGGAGTGGAAGGATCCGCAATGAGCGGCCGGATCCACAGCCAGGGGAAGTACAGCTGGGACCGGTACAAGGATCAGGGCAACGTCGACAAGCACGGATACACGTTTCACCAGGCGCAGTACGCGTTCGCGAGGGGCACGCCGAAGATAACCGTCCCCGCCCGCACGCAGGATCCAGGCGACGGCGGCTGGCGGTGCGAGACCTACTGCCAATTGTCCGGCCGTATCGTGAAGGTCGTCCACGTCGAGACCCCGAAGGAGCGCCGGATCATCTCGATGCGCCATCTCCTGAGACCCAACAGGAGAGACAGGCAGATGCTTGAGAAATTCCATGCCCAACACGGCGCCAATCCCCGCGAGCAGCGCTCGCCGCAACAGGACAAGGAACTGCGGGCATGGCAGCGACTGGCCGATCGCCAGCGCCAGCGAAACGCCCCCGCGACCCTTAAGCGACTGGCGCAGGAAAATCGTCTGAGGGAGCAGGTCCGTAAGACGGAGCTTGCCAAGGGGCGATCCCCCGACGGGGCCAATCGGATGGCGCAGAACGCGGTCAACGCGCACCAGAGCCAGAACCTCCAAAAGATGGACAAGCACCGGATCCCTCAAGAGAAAGAGCGGTTGCAAGAGCGTGACAGGCAGAAGGCGGCGCGCAAGCGAGAGGCGCTAAAGGAAAAACAGAAACTCAGCGCCGACCAGTCGAAGAAGCTGGCGAAGAGACAGTCGCCAAGCGCCACTCAATCCAGAGCCGGTGCGCAGAGTTCTCCGGGGCAGAGCCCGAAAGCCGCGATCGCCTCGAAGGCGGTGAAAACCAGGAAGACGGTAAGCCTGACGAAACCCCCATCGAGGAAGATCTAGGGAGCCCCTCGCCTCGATCTCCGCGCATCTCGATGGGACGCTGTCCCGTCGGACCCGGCATCGAGCCGCGGCGCGTTCAGGCGTCGCCGACCGGCGTGATCCGGCGTAGCACCGCAACGAAGGCCAGCCCGGTCGCGAACATGATGAGGCTGTAGGTCGCCGCGGGGACAACGGCCAGGCCACCGCCAAACAGCAGGGTCGCCACCGCGATCGCCAGCGTGCCGTTCTGCAGCCCGCATTCGAGCGAGATCGCGATCCGTTGACGGGTCCCCGAGGCGAACCGCCCGACCAGTCCGAAGGCGATGGCCATCATGACGACGTTCAGCGTGAGCGTGACGGCGCCGGCCTGGGCGACGTAGTCGGCGATGTTCGCGCGCTCCTGGAAGATCGCCCCCGCCAGCACGACAACGAACAGAACGGTCGACACGGTTCGCATCGCCGGCTCGACGCGTCGCGACGCGCGCTCGGCGAAATGCCGGACGGCCAATCCCGCCAGGACCGGCACCGTGACGATGGCGAACACGCTGAGCGCGGTGCGGGCAACCGAGATCTCCTGGCCGGCACCGCCGCCGATCAGGTAGTCATGGGCCGCCACGACGATGATCGGAATGCTGAAGACGCTGAGCAAGCTGGTGACGGCGGTGAGCGAGATCGACAGGGCAACGTCGCCGCGGGCGAAGGCGGTCAGGATGTTGGACGTCACCCCGCCGGGCGCGGCGGCGATGATCATCAGCCCCAATGCCAGCTCCGCCGGCATCGGCCAGACGGAGACGAGCGCCAGGGCGGTCAACGGCAGCAGGACCATCTGGGCGACGGCCCCGATCAGGAAGTCCCGCGGGCGCCGCGCGACCCGGGTGAAGTCCGAGACGGTGAGCCCGATGCCGAGCGCGAACATGATGAACGCAAGCGCCAGCGGCAGGAAAATGTCGGTGACGACTCCCATCAGGAACTCCGCGGACCGTGGCGATGGAGGAAGGCGAGCGGCATGCTAACGGCCGGGCGACGGCGCTTCAACGGCCCGATCGCGGCGTGCGGGATTGCTCTTCGCCCGGGAGTGTCCGATCGTCTGGTCGCGCGCATCCGGCACGGAGGTTCGGCGTGAAGCTCTACATCGGCGGGAAGTGGTCGAGTTCATGGACGATGCGAGGCTGGCTCGCCTGCAAGCTCTCCGGTTTGCCGTTCGACACGGAAACCATCTTCCTGTCCCGGGAGGACAGCAAGGCGAAGCTCCAGGCGGTATCGCCGACGGGCCGGATCCCGGTTCTCCTGCATGACGGTCAGCGGATCACCGATACCTGGGCGATCGCCGAGTATCTCTGGGAGATCGCCCCGCGCAGCGCGATCTGGCCGCCGGACCTTCGGGCGCGGACGGCCGCGAGGATGGTCGCCGGCGAGATGCACGGCCATTTCCACGAGCTTCGCTACACGCTTCAGATGAACCTGGTGAAGCGCTGGCCGATCGCCAACGGCATCCCGTCCAACGCCAAGCTGCTCGGCAAGCCGGGCGTCCAGGAACAGGTCGATCGTGTCCAGCAGATCTGGCGGTCCGCCCGCGCCGAGTGGGGCGGCGACGGCCCGTACCTGTTTGGAGATCGGTTCTGTTTCGCCGATGCGATGTATGCCCCGATGGCGAGCCGTTTCCGGACCTACAGCGTGCCGCTCGATCCGGTTTCGGCGGCGTATGTCGAGGCCTGCCTGGACCACCCGTTCGTCGTGGAATGGATCAAGGGCGCCGAGGATCAGGCGCGGGAACTCGGTTGGGACGCGGTCGCGGCGTGGCCGTGACCGACGACCGAATGCCCGGTCCGGCGACCGGTCACCGCGAGCCGGTGAGCGGTTGCACCTCCGGTCCGGCATGGCGGCGCAGCCACGCCCGGATCAGGTCGGCGATCTCCAGGAGTTCGTCCTGGCGGGCGGTGTTTCGCCGCCACACCATGCCGACCGTCCTCGACGGCGCGCGCTTGCGGATCGGCCGGACCGAGACCCCGGCGCCGGGGCGCACCTCCGAGCGGACGTAGAGGCTCGGCAGGAAGGCGATTCCCATGCCGGCGGCCACCATTTGCCGGATGGCGTCCAGGCTGGTCCCCTCGTAGTCGGCCAGGACGGTCGCCTGACTCTGGTCGCAGATCTGGACGACCTGGTCGCGCAGCCGATGTCCCGGCTCCAGGACCAGGACGTCCTGTCCCCGCAGGTCGCCACGCTCCAGCATCTGGCGGGCGATCAGCGGATGGTCATCGTCCATGGCGACCTCGAGTTGCTCCTGGAACAGAGGCTCGATCCGGAATTCGGCGCCTTTCACCGGGATCGGCACGATCAGGGTGTCGAACTGGCCGGCGCGGAGACCGGCGAGCAGGGGGTCCTGAAGCCCGTCGCGTACGTAGAGCTTCAGTGCCGGATACCGGCCGTGGATCTCGGGAATGATCGGGGGCAGCAGATACGGGCCGACCGTGGGCAGGGACCCGATCCGGATCGTCCCGGTGAACTTGCGTTGCGCATGTCCCGCCGACTCAACCAACTCGTCGACATCGCGCAGGATGATCCGGGCCCGTTCCACCACCTCCTTGCCGGTCGGGGTCAGGAGGACCTGGCTCCGGGTCCGCTCCAGCAACTGGACGCCCAGACGGTCCTCCAGATCCTTTATCTGACCGCTGAGCGCCGGTTGGCTCACGTTGATGCGGGCCGCGGCGCGGCGGAAATGCAGCTCGTCGGCGACGGCGACGAGGGCGCGAAGCTGGCGGAAGCTGATCATCTTGCTCCTGATCGGAAAATTTGATCGAACGATGAAGAAAATACGATTTGAAGGATCAGTTTTGAAGTCCAATTCAGTCACCGAGCAAAACAAATGGGGCTCGGGGCTCACCAGTGTACGCCGATCTGGCAGTGTTCAGCGATGTGGAGACGATCACGGAATCGGCCGCGGTCGTCCGGCTGCTGTGCCAGCAGCGCGGCCGGGTTTTGCTGCTCGTGCCGAAGCGGGATCGCGACCTGGAGCGGGAGCGGTCGCTCATGGACACCGTGGCGGGCTCCGGAATTCATGTCAGTCTCGATGCCATCGATCCGACCGAACTCGGCGCCGGGCTGCCGCCGAGGATCGCGAACTGCCGGGCGGTCACGGTTGTGCGGTCGGCCGGCTCCGATCTTTGCCTTGGGGTTCTCGAACGGGCTCTTCTGAAATTCAGCCGGGTTCCCGTCTGGTTCTGGAACAGTGACGTGGCCGAGCAAGTGCGGATCGTCGTGGCCTGTGATCCCGATCCTCAGGATTCGCGGCGCGATGCCCTGAATCGTGCCACGGTGGACCTGGCGATGGAGCTTGCCTCGCGGAGCCAGGGCGCCATTTTTATCGCCAACGCGTTTGGACAGGACGGCGGGAAAGAGATGCGGTCCGACGCGTTTCCGGGGGGCGATGCGGAAGAGTTCGGGTCAGCGCGGCGGGAACGCGAAGCCGCGCGACGAAAGTCACTCGAGCCCCTGGCGTCGCGATGCAGGGCGCGCGATATCCCTGTCGAAGCCTGGGTGCGGGAGGGTGCCGTCGACAATGTTGTTCATGCGATCTGTGCGGAAAGACAGGCGTCGGTCCTGGTCGTGGGCACCATGAGGCGCGGCGGTCTAGCGGCGCTCGTGCGTCCGAACACGGCGGTGGCGTTGGCGTCGGGGTTCGGCGGCACCGTCGCGGTCGTGCCGGCCCGTGGCACTGACTCGAAACAGGGCGGACGTCGGCGCGGCCGGGCCGGCGCCGGGGTGGCGTTCGCATGACCGGCATGAATACGAAGGGCGCGCGCGGCGTCGAACCCTGGAGCGTCGGCGTCATCCTGTTGGCGGCGGCGGCATTCGTGCTCGGCCTGGGCTGGGTTCCGTCGGTCACCGCGGGTGACTACCCGCTGGTGGTCATCCCCTGGGTCGAGGGGTTGGGCGTCGACCTGGCGTTCCGGATCGATGGCCTCAGCCTGCTGTTTTATCTGCTGATCACCGGCATCGGCATCCTGGTCCTCGGCTACTCGGCAGCCTATGCGTCGGACGTGGCCAAGCGCCGCCGGCTTTGTCTCCTGCTCTTCGCCTTTCTCCTGGCGATGCTCGGGCTGGTGGCGGCCGACGATCTGATCACGCTGTTCGTGTTCTGGGAAGCGACGACAGTAATCAGCTATCTGCTGATCGGGTTCGACCACGAGAAGGCCTCGGCACGGCGGTCCGCTCTCCAGGGACTGCTGGTCACCGGTGCCGGCGGGCTGGCGATGCTGGCCGGTCTGATCGTGCTCGGCATGGAGGCGGGCACGTTTCGGCTGTCGGAGCTGCCGGCCGCTGTCGCCGCCGCCGAGCCGGAGCACTTCACCCTGTCGCTGGCGCTGATTCTGCTCGGCTGCTTCACCAAGTCGGCCCAGTTCCCGTTCCACTTCTGGCTCCCGAACGCCATGGCCGCGCCGACGCCGGTCAGCGCCTATCTGCATTCGGCGACCATGGTGAAGGCTGGCATCTACCTCCTGGCGCGTATCCACCCGATCTATGGCGACCATGAGATCTGGTTCCCGGTCCTGACCGCCGTCGGTGCCTTCACCGCCGTTTGGGCGTCGATCCAGGCCCTGAGGCAGACCGACCTGAAGCTCATGCTGGCCCACACCACGGTGATGGCGCTGGGCACGCTGACAATGTTCCTCGGGTCGAGCTCGCCGGTCGCTATCGCCGCCGCGGTCACGTTCATCGTGGTGCACGCGCTTTACAAGTCGACGCTGTTCCTGGTCATCGGCGTCGTCGACAAGCGGACGGGCACGCGCGACCGGCGGCTGCTCTCCGGGCTGCGGGCGGCCCTGCCGGTGACCGCGGTCGCGGCGTTCGCCGGCGCCTTCTCGATGGCCGGGTTCCCGCCGTTCCTGGGCTTCATCGGCAAGGAGCTGAAATACGAGGGCGCGTTGGCGATCGCCGACGAGCCGGGCCTGGTGATCGTCGCGGCGGTCGCGGCCAACGCCATGATGGTGGCGGTGGCGCTCGTGGTCTCGCTGCGGACCTTCTTCGGGCCCGTGTCGGAGGTGGCGGAAGCCGGCGCGCCGCCGCCACGGACCATGGTGGCCGTCCCGCTCCTGTTGGGGCTGGGCGGGCTGATCTTCGGTCTGGCGCCGTCCCTGATCGGCCAGACCACCGTGCAGCCGGCGGCGACCGCGGTGCTGGGCGCGCCGGCCGAGATCAAGCTGGCGCTGTGGCACGGCGTGAACGTGCCACTGCTGTTGAGCATCCTCACGGTCGCCATGGGTGTCGCCATCTACTTCGGGTTGACCCGTCTCACCGGGCTGCTCGACCGGATCGGCGCCGCGGTTCCGGTGTCGGGGGACCGGGTCTACGATCTCGTGCTGAAGGCGACCCTGGACGGTGCCGGCCGACTGACCTCGGCGGTGCAGGGCGGCCAGTTGCCCGTCTATATCGGTCTGTCCTTCGCCGTGGTCGGAGCGGCGCTTGTCGCCGGGGCCCTGGGTGACGATCCGCAGACATGGTCGGCGATCCAGCTCGAGGCGCTGGAGCCGTGGGAGCTTGGGAGCCTCGTCCTCATAGCGGTCGGAGCCGGGCTGGCGATCGGCGGCCGACGGCGACTGACCGCGCTGTGCGGCCTGGCGGCCGTCGGCGTCGGGACGACCCTGGTGTTCCTCATGCACGGGGCCGTCGACGTCGCCGTCACCCAGTTCATGGTCGAGGCGCTGATCGTCGTCTTCGTGGCGGCGGTGATCCCGAAGATCGCGCCCTTCGAGAGCGTGCGGCGGACGCGGGCGGAGCGGTTGGTGCGCAGCCTCCTGGCGGGTTTCGTCGGGATCGGCGCGACGCTTGTCCTGCTGCGGCTGGCGCCGCCTGTCGATCGCACGGTCACAGACTTCTACGAGCAGGCTTCGGTTCCGGAGGCGTTCGGCCGCAACGTGGTCAACGTCATCCTGGTCGACTTCCGCGCCCTCGACACGCTTGGCGAGGTCGCGGTTGTGGTCGTCGCCGCGCTGGGGGCCTTCGCGCTGCTGCGTGGACGCCGTAACTCCCGGAGTCCGGAATGAGCACGCTGATTCTCCGAACCGCGACCCGCATGCTGACGGCGCTTCTGCTGCTCGTGTCGGTGTACCTCCTGTGGCGCGGGCATAACGAGCCGGGCGGCGGGTTTGTCGGCGGTCTCACCGCGGCGGCCGCCTTCATCCTGGTGGCGATCTCCGATGGCTGGCGCGCGGCGCGGCGGTCGCTCGGCGTCGACGCGCGGTTGATCGCCTTGGCCGGCCTCGGCATCGCCACCGCCGCCGGTCTGATCGCCGGCCTGCAAGGCCTGCCGCTACTGACCGGGCTCTGGTGGAAGCAGGCGGGACTTCCGTTGGGCACGCCGCTGCTGTTCGACATCGGCGTGTATCTGGCGGTGATGGGCAGCGTGCTCACCGTCGCATTCGCGATCGAGCGGGAGGTCTGAACCCTTGGAACCCTATCTCGCCGTCGCGATCGGTCTGCTGGTCGCCGCCTCGGTCTACCTGATGACGGACCGTCACATGGTCCGCATGCTGTTCGGCGTCGCGCTGCTCGGCACGGCGGTCAACCTCGTCGTCTTCGTCTCCGGCGACGTTCTGCGCGGGCTTCCGCCGCTGATCTCCGATGGTGCGACCGCGCCCGACGGAGAGGTGGCCAACGCCTTGCCCCAGGCGTTGGTCCTGACCGCCATCGTCATCGGCTTCGGCCTCTTCTCCTTCGCGCTGGCCCTGGTGTTCAAGGCATCCCAGCGCTTCGGCACGGCGAACATCGACGATCTGCTAGTGGCCGAGCCGCGCAAGGTCGCCGACGCGAAGAAGGCTGAGAAGGAGACCGTCACCGAGGGCGGCGCCGAAGAGCGGGAGCGCGCGGCATGAACTGGTTGTTGGTCGCTCCGATCCTCCTGCCCCTGCTGGGGGCGATCCTTGCCCTTCTGGTCGGCCGACGCCGGGACCTGGCGCGGGCGACCGTGGTCGCCGTCTGCGTCCTGATGACGGTGAGCGCGATCGCGTTGCTGGCCGAGGTCTGGCAGCAGGGCATGGTGACGATGGCCGTCGGCAGCTGGGCGGCGCCGTTCGGCATCGTCCTGGCGGCCGATCATCTGTCGGCGATCCTGACCGTGATCACCGGGATCACCGGGCTGGCGGTGGCGATCTACGCCATCGCGGACATAGACCGCCTGCGCGAGGCGCGCGGATACCACGCCCTGTTCCTGGTGCTGCTCGCCGGGGTGAACGGCGCGTTCCTCACCGGCGACCTGTTCAATCTCTACGTCTGGTTCGAGGTAATGCTGATCGCCTCGTTCGGGATGATCGCGCTGGGCCGCACCCGGGCGGAGCTCGACGGCGCGGTGCGCTACCTGGCGCTGAACATCGTGGCCACGCTGATGTTCCTGCTGGCCATCGCCTTGCTGTTTGGGTCGACCGGCACGCTCAACCTCGCGCATCTCCACGTGGTCGTGTCCTCCGGCGAGGCGGAGGGCGCGGTGCTGGCCGCCGGCCTGCTGCTGGCGGTGGCCTTCGGTATGAAGGCGGCGGTGTTCCCGCTGTTCTTCTGGCTTCCCGCCTCCTATCACACGCCGGCGTTCGCGGTGTCGGCGATCTTCGCGGGGTTGCTGACCAAGGTCGGCGTCTACGCCCTGCTGCGAGTCTTCACCCTGGTGTTCGCGGGGCAGGAGGGGTTCGTTCAGATGCTGTTCTGGCCGATCGCGGCGCTGACCATGGTTGTCGGGGTGCTCGGCGCGGCGAGCCAGAGCGAGATCCGACGGATCCTGTCATTCCACATCGTGAGCCAGATCGGGTACATGCTGGTCGGGCTGGCCCTGCTGACGCCGATCGCGGTGACGGCGGCCGTTTTCTATCTGATCCACCACATCATCGTTAAGGCCAACCTGTTCCTGGTCGCCGGCGTGATCCACCGCTATTGCCGGACCAATGACCTGTCCCGGACCGGAGGGCTGGTCGGACGCGCGCCCTGGCTCGCGGTCCTGTTCCTGGTTCCGGCTCTGTCGCTCGCCGGCATCCCGCCGTTGTCCGGATTCTGGGCCAAGCTCCTGATCGTGCAGGCCAGCGTCGACGCCGCCGACTTCGCGATGGCCGCCGTCGCCCTGGTCGTCGGCCTGTTCACCGTGTTCTCGATGATCAAGATCTGGAACGAGGCGTTCTGGAAGGCGCCGCCGGAGGGTGCCGTCGCCGGCGTCGGGTCGGGGCGCGATATCCGCATCCTGTGCGCGCCGATCGCCATGCTGGCGGTCCTGACGATCTGCGTGGGCCTCGGCGCCGGTCCGGCGCTGGAGCTTGCCGAGCGCGCCTCCGCCGAGATCCTCGATCCGGCCGGCTACGCCCGGGCGATCCTCGGTGACTCCCAGATTCTCGCGACTGCCGATCTGCCGGGAGGTGCGCGATGAGGATCGTTCTACTGGCCGTCGTCCTGGCCTTCGCCTGGGCCGCCCTGATGGGGCATGTCGATCTCGCGACCCTGGCGATCGGCTTCGGTCTCGGATTGTTGAGCCTGTGGATCGTCGCACCGCTCTTTGGGCCGGCGGGCCGGCGCGACCTACGGCGCCTGCCGGCGGCGGTGCGGCTGGTCACGCTGTTCCTGTACGAGCTTGTCGTGTCCGGCTTCCGGGTCGCCTGGGACGTGGTGACGCCCGGCACGCGGGCCACGCCGGGGATCGTGGAGGTCCCGCTGGATGTGCGGAGCGGACACGAGATCACGCTGCTCGCCAACCTGATCTCGCTGACGCCGGGCACGCTCAGCCTCGACGTCAGCGACGACCGCAGCGTGCTGTACGTCCACTCGATGTACACCGACGACCCGGAAGCCCTGATCGACGACATCAAGTCGACGTTTGAAAGCCTGATCATCGAGGTGTGCGGATGATGCCGGAGACACTTGACCCGGTCCTGGCCGGCAGCGTGGTGTCGGGGGCGATCCTGGCGCTCTCGGCGGTTATTTCGCTTTATCGCGTGGTGTTCGGTCCGACGCCGGCGGACCGGGTGATCGCGGTCGACCTGCTGACCATGCTGCTGGTCGGCCTGGTCGTCGTCGTCGCCGTCACCCATGGCGTCTTCGCGATCCTCGACGTGGCGCTGGCCGTGGCGATCCTCGCGTTCCTGGCGACGATCGGCTTCGCCCGGTACCTGCTGCGCTCCCACCTGACCGACCCAAGCGCATCCCGGAGGCCGGAATGACGGACGTGATCGCTCATGTCGGCGACTGGGCCATCGCCGCGCTTCTCGTTGTCGGCGCGCTGTTCTTCCTGGTCGCCGCGGTCGGCGTCGTTAGGCTGCCGGATACGCTCACGCGCATGCACGCCGCCACCAAGGCGGGAACGCTCGGCGCCGGGCTGATGCTGCTGGCGGCGAGCCTCGCCGCCGCCGACATCGGCGTGTCCGTGCGGGCCGCGGCGATCTTCCTGTTCCTGCTGGTCACGGCGCCGATCGGCGCTCACGTGATCGGTCGCACCGTCTGGGGACGCCAGGGAGCCCGGCGCCTCATGACCCGGGGAATGACCGAGTGACCGGGCGCCGCGCCGCACAGTTTTATTCAGACTTCTGCAGGGGGAGCGTCCGCCGCGATCCGTCTCGCGTGCCGGGCGCAAGTCGAAAAGGATGACCGAGCGACGACCAAACCGACCCTCCATTCGGACGGCCTTCACACGATCACCCACCGGCGGCCGCGGGACATCAGCGATCGCGTCGCTCTCGGCACGGTCAAGATGCTGCGATTCATCGCCGACCGGTTCTTCGCGGGGCGCTACGGCCATCGGGCCGTCGTCCTCGAGACGGTTGCCGCCGTGCCCGGCATGGTCGGGGGCCTGCTGCAGCACCTGAAGGCCCTGCGCCACATCCGCGACGACCAGGGGTGGATCCGCGAGCTGCTGGAAGAGGCCGACAACGAGCGGATGCACCTGATGACCTTCATCGAAATCGCGCAGCCCAATGCGCTTGAGCGCTTTCTCGTCGCCGCTGTGCAGTTCGTCTTCTACAATCTCTATTTCTTCCTCTACCTGTTCGCGCCCCGCACCGCGCACCGTGTGGTCGGCTATTTCGAGGAAGAGGCGGTGATCAGCTACACGAACTACCTGGCCGACATCGATTCCGGTCGGCATCCCAACCCGCCGGCGCCGGAAATCGCCATCAACTACTGGAACCTGTCGCCGGACGCGACGCTGCGGGACGTGGTGATCGCGGTGCGAGCGGACGAGGCGGGGCATCGCGACCGCAACCACGAGTTCGCCGATCATCTCGTCGACGGGACCGATCCGGTCGGCGAGCCTGCCGATGGCGCGAAAACCGAGGTCGAGACCGGTGCCGCGCAGGAGGCATGCCCGCGCCGCGACGCGGCCTGACCCGGGGACTGGGGAAACCAAAAAAAGCCCGCTCCAACAGGAGCGGGCGCATCCGCCGCGGGTAGGGAGGTACCGCGGCCCGCCGACCTGTCAGCCGGCGATCAGAACGCTCATTCCGTTGTCGCGAATGAGCTTTTTCGTCGTTGCGGTCAGCCGCTTGTCGGCGAACAGACGGCGCCGGTCGGAGCCGAGCACGGCCGATGTCGCGCCGGTCTCGCGGATGACTTCCTGAAGCGCCTCGCCGGTCGAGCCGGCCATGACATGCGCGACCGCTCGGCGGCCGAAGCGTTGGGCATAGGTGAGCGCGTCGTCCATCATGTCGGAGATGGTGGCTTCCCGCTCCGGCCAACCGTCCTCGACGGCATGGACAAGATTGACCCGGGCGCCCGACCACAGACCCATGCGGATGTAGCTCTTGAACGCGTTCGACGCCGCCAGCGATCCGTCCAGGCCGACCACGATCTCCGTGGAGTTCACATAGTTCTCGCCGATCGCGAGGATCGGCCCGGCGCCGCGCAGAAGCACTTCGCTCAACCGCGACTCCGCCTGCGAGATCAGGCCGTAGGTGAACCATCCGTCCACCGGGAGCACGATCAGATCGGAGAAATGCGCCTGGTTGGCGATCACGTCGACCGGCTCGTCCTCGACCAGACGGACACTCACCGGCACGTCCGCCGCGCGGCACCCCGAGGCGAACTCATCCAAGGCGGCGAGCGCTCGGTTCTTGGACACGCGGAAGCGGCGTTCCCGCATCTGCTTGGCGTAGGAGATCGCGCCGATCGGAACGGGGCTGGACGGATCGAGCCGCGCCATGTCGATGATCGACAACCCGGTGATCGCCGCGCCGTGCTGGCGGTGGAGGTCGACGGCCAGCTGGACTTTGGCGGGCAGGGCGGGCGTGCCGGTGATCCCAACAAGAACGTTGGCGATGGTCGATCGGTCGCGGACCGGCAGAAGGGTCGTGTCCGGTTCCCGCTTGATGTACCCGATTTCTGTAACCTGCTGAGAGGTTTGCATGCGTCTGACCTCCTATGTCGGGCTAAACCCTTTAGATGAGGTGGGCGCGATGACGATGCCGGGAAAATCGGAAACTCTGATGGTAATGATCCCGATCGTCGATCAGGGTGGGCGCAGCGGGCGGAATTGGGCGTCGTGCCGTGGAAGGGGGGCGGAAAGCCGGCGGTCGGCGAGATTTTCTTGATCGGAAAAATGGATATATATCGGCTATGCTGATCAGAAAATCTTCCCAATTGTGAGAATGCCATCACCGCGGCTGAGCGATGATCGGATTGGAAGCGGCAGCAGCCGCGCTCCAGCCTTCTTGGCATAGGGAATGGTCGACTTTCCTGGCGGCGCGGCGCCGTTCCCTGTGTCGGTCGTTATGTAAGACTACCTTGAGCCCTGGCACCTGCCGCCCTCGCCCCGGCCTCACCCGCTTACCGCCAGCCCGATACCGGCCGCGACGACGGTGATGGCGAGCGATGCGATCAGGACCATCAGGACCGGCTTGTCCCGGCGCCCCTGGCGGGCCTCGGTCGCGGACAGGGTGGTCGGCTTGTCGGTGCTGTTCTGCGGATCGGAAATTCGTAACTCCAAGGGTAATGGCGCGTGTGCAGCGCGGCTCCACTCGCGACTGCCCGATAAGACCTAGGGCGCCGGCAGATAAATCAAATCCTGAACCGGCACGGGCCCGGTGAATTCTTGACCGAAACGATCGCTTCTCTGTCGATTCCGCGCGAGGGGTGCTGCGGCGCGGGGGGATTGCTCGACGACATCTTGCCATTCGCTCGAATCCACCCAGGTTGGGTCACCGTGACCAACCCATGGAAGGTGAGAATGACCGCGACCGTTACCGTGCAACGCATCCGGAACCTGACGCCCGATGTGCTGGAGATTCGAACGGACCGACCGGACGACTTCGCATTCGAAGCCGGCCAGGCCTGCGACATGGCGCTGGACCTCGAAGGCTGGCGGGACGAAACGCGCCCGTTCACCTTCACGTCGCTGACCGATGCCGATCACCTGGAGTTCGTCATCAAGATCTACGACGATCAAGATGGCGTGACGAAGCGGATCGGCGACCTGAAGGAGGGCGACCGGCTTCTGGTCGGGGAGCCGTGGGGCGCCATCCGGTACAAGGGCCCGGGCGTCTTCATCGCCGGCGGCGCGGGGATCAAGCCGTTCATCGCCATTTTTCTTGCCAGCTTCGCGAGGCCGGCGACCTGTCCGGCAACAGGCTGATCTTCTCGAACAAGACGGATGACGACATCATTCTTCGCGACGAGTTCGAGGGCATGCCGGGACTCGAGTGCCTGTTCACCGTCACCGACCAGCCGGGAAGCGCGCACGCGCACGGCATGGTCGACCGCGACTTCCTGGAGAAGCATGTCGGCGACTTCAGCCAGACCTTCTACGTCTGCGGTCCGCCGCCGATGATGGACAGCGTGCTCGACAACCTCTCGGCACTCGGCGCGAAGACCGAATCCGTCGTGCTCGAGGACTGATCCGATCGGTCGGCGCGGTCCATTCCCGAACCGCGCCGACCTGTCCAAAGAACGGTGCCGACGACCTTCTGCGACACGCCGCATTGTCGCCGCTCCCGCGTCAGTCCTCCGCGCCGTTGTCGCGGCGGTAGGAGCCGCTCCCATGGGCGGAGACCGCCTGGGCCAGACGTTGGGCGGCCAGGATGTAGGCCGCCGTGCGGAAATCGGCATCGAATTCCTCGGCGGCCTCGATCACCGCGCGCGCCCGCTGCGACAGCCTGTCCTCGAGCCTTTGCTTGACCTCGTCCGTTCCGAAGGGGATCTGCGTGCGGCCCTGCACCCACTCCAGCCAGCTCACGAACACGCCGCCCGAGTTCGCCAGGATGTCCGGTGCGATCCGGATGCCGCGGTCGAGCAGTGCCTGATCGGCGTCGGCGCTGACCGGGCCGTTGGCGATCTCCAAAATGGCGCGCGCCGAAACCTGATCGGCGTTCTTCGCGGTGATCTGCCCGCCCAGCGCCGCCGGGACGAGCAGGTCGCAGCCGACCGACAGGATGGCCTCGGCGTCGTCCCGGTCGCCGTCACCCGCCTCGGCCACGCTTCCTTTCTCGTCCTTCGCCGTTTCCAGCGCGTCCAGATCCAGGCCGTCGTCGTTCAGGATCATCCCGCGGCTGTCGGCGACGGCGACGATCCGCCAGCCGTCATCGACGGCCCGGCGGGCGAAACGCCGGCCGCCGGAGCCGAAGCCCTGCAGCGCGATCCGCTTGTCGCCGTCGGCGAGGCCAAGGGCGTCCGCCATCGTCGTGAGCACGATGAACGCGCCGCCGCCGGTCGCATCCGCCCGGCCCGCCAGTCCGCCGAGGGCCGGCGGCTTGCCGGTGACCACGTGTCGGGTGTGACCGCTCCGGTGCTTGCCGAACGTGTCGGCGATCCAGGCCATCTCGGTCGGCCCGGTGCCGACATCGGGCGCCGGGATGTCGCGGTCCGGCCCGATCACCGGCGCGAAGGCGGCGGCGAACTCACGCGTGAACCGCTCGCGCTCGTGGGTGCTCAGGTCGCGATAAGCGACCTGCGCGCCGCCCTTGCCGCCGCCGAACGGAAGGTCGATGAGCGCGCATTTGACCGTCATCCAGAACGCCAGCGCCTGAACCTCGTCGGCGGAGACCGACGGGTGGAAACGAAGGCCGCCCTTCGTCGGACCGAGATGATCGTCATACCGGCAACGCCAGGCCTTGATCAGTTCGAGCGAGCCGTCATCCCGGCGCAGCGGCAACGATACCGCCACCGTTTCCCTCGGATAGGATAGCGGCTTCAGGAGATCGTCGGGGAGGCCGGCGGCCTCCGCCGCGTCGAACAACCGCGTCCGCGCGGCCGACAGGAGATCACCCATCAGTTCGTCCTTTGTTCAGATGGTCGCAGGGAGCCCATCGGTTCACGGGGATTGTGACCCGCGTGCTGGGCAGCCATGACTGGTTCAAGCAGATGCGGGACTTAGGTTGACACTCACCGGTTTCAAATCGGGGCGACAGGCAGGAGGTACCGAATGAACGGGAAAACCAAGGCGTCGGATCTTCTGGTCCGCTGTCTCGAGCGTGAGGGCGTGACGCGGATTTTCGGCGTCCCCGGCGAGGAGAATGCCGACCTGATGATGTCGCTGCAGGAATCGGCGATCGAGTTCGTCCTGACCCGGCACGAACAGGGCGCGGCGTTCATGGCGGGCGTCCACGGGCGCCTGACGGGCAGTCCCGGGGTGTGCCTCGGCACGCTCGGCCCGGGCGCGACCAACCTGATCACCGGGGTGGCGGATGCCAACATGGATCGCGCCCCGGTAATCGTGATCACCGGTCAGGCCGAGACCGCGCGGATCCATAAGGAAAGCCATCAGGTGATGGACGTGGTCGAGATGTATCGTCCGGTGACCAAATGGGCGCATTCGATCCGCGACGCCGCCTCGATCCCGGAGATCGTCCGAAAGGCCTTCCGCCTGGCGCGCAGTGAGAAGCCGGGGGCGGTTCATCTGGAGCTGCCGGAGGATGTCGCGTCGGAAGAGACGCCCGGCACCGCGCTGGAGCCGCGGCGGTTCCGCCGGCCGGCGCCGGACGACAAGACCCTGGACCGTGCGTACGACCTGATCACGGCGGCCAAGCGGCCGCTGATCATCGCCGGTAACGGGACGATCCGGAAACGCGCCAGCAAGCAGTTGCGCCTGCTCTGCGAGCGGACGGGGATCGGCGTCGTCAGCACGTTCATGGGCAAGGGCTGTGTTGACCGCGACGCGCCCTACTGCCTGTTCACCATCGGCTTGCAGCAGCGCGACTACACCGCCGTGGCGGCCGAGGAAGCGGACCTGATCATCGCGATCGGCTACGACCTGGTCGAGTATCCGCCACGGCTGTGGAACGGCGACGGCGCCACGCCGATCGTGCACATCGATTTCCAGCCCGCCGAGATCGACACCCATTACCATCCGGCGGCCGAGTGCGTGGGCGACATCGCGCACACGCTCTGGGCCCTCAACGAACGTTTCGAGCGCGACGGGGCGCCGGCGTTCGATCTCACGGGGCAGGCCGAGATCCGGCGGCGGATGGCGGACGACTTCGCCGTTCACGCCGACGATGACACGGCCGGTCGGATCCGGCCGCAGAAAGCCTTGTGGGACGTGCGCCAGGCCCTGGGGCCGACGGATATCCTGCTGTCCGGCGTCGGCGCCCATAAGATGTGGATCGGCCGCTACTATCAGTGCCACGAGCCCAACACCTGCATCATCCCCAACGGCTTCTGTTCGATGGGGCTGCCGCTGCCGGGTGCCATTGCCGCCCATCTCGCGCATCCGGAGCGGCGGATCTTCGCCATCACCGGCGATGGCGACTTCATGATGAACGTCCAGGAGATGGAGACCGCGCGGCGCCTGGACGCGGACATCACGGTGATGGTGTGGGACGATGGTGGCTACGGCCTGATCTCCTGGAAGCAGGATGACGAGTTCGGCCGGCACAGCGACCTGTCCTTCGGCAACCCGAACTGGCTCGGCCTCGCGGACTGTTTCGGCTGGCACGGCCAGGTTGTCGAGAACGCGCGGGACATGTCCGGCGCGATCCGCGCCGCCATCGAGCACCGCGGCCCGTCCCTTCTGGTCATTCCGATCGACTATCGCGAGAATCGTCTGCTCGGCGAGCGGTTGGGCGCGATCCCGTGCCCGATCTGAAGCCGCGCGCCCGCGGCGGCGCTCAGGCGGACGATACCTCGCTGTCGGATTTGAGAACGTCGTCGCCGTCATCCTGACGGATCAGGTAGACCGGGTTTCCGTCATCGGCGTTGCGGACGATCTCCGTTCCCCTGATCGTCTTTTCGACCCGTGCCGTGTGCACCTCGACGATGACGCCCTCGCCGTGACCGTCACCCCAGTTCCAGGTGACGCGATCTCCCTTCGACCGGCTCATCGCGGTCTCCTTTCCGATGACTGCAGCGGGCATGCGAGCCCGGACAGTCAGGATGGGCCGGAGGCGGGTCGTGGCAAGCTGTCACCGTCCGGAGCCGAGGCGCGGAACCCAATACGGCGTCCGTGACCGGTAGGCATGCCACTTGTCCCCGAACATCCGGGCGAACCGCCGTTCCTTGAGCACCGGCCCAAGCAGGCAATAGGCCGTCAAGGTCACCGCGACCGCGAGCTGGTCGGGTGTCCAGACAGGGACGCACCACGTGGTCAGGGCGAAGGACACGTAGATCGGCTGGCGGATGTGGCGGAACAGCCCCCGGGTTGGCATGGGAGGATAGGGTGGCTCGACCCCGCGGGCCAGCGACGCCCACCCGAGCAGGCCGCTCTGCACTTCCGCTCCCGCATCCCAGGACGCCTTGATCAGCAGAAGCCAGGAGAGGGCGTAGAGGCTGGTGATCGCCGCCAGGAGCCAGCCCTCGGCGCGCCACCAGGTGGTGCCGGTCGGAGACCAGAGTACGAACAGCAGCAGGAGCTGGATCGATGCGACGATCGCGAATGTCGTCGTCGACAGCGTCGCCCCGGCGCCGGTCGGCGCCAGCCGCGCGACCAGCCGGCGCCCGGCCCCCGTGAGCAGAACGGAATGAACGACGGGGAACTGGATGAGCAACGCGGCATTGGCGAGATACGACCACGGCGCGCTGAGGGGGCCGAGCGAGGCGGACATGCCGAACCACATCGCGGCGATCATGGCGAGCACCGCCACGGCGAACAACGCGTGGCACGCCGCCCCGTACACCACCGCCCAAAGCAGGTGGCGCCGGCGGGCCGCGGGATCTCTCTCACGGACCGGGGCACGCAAGACGCGGGTCAGGGGCGGAAACCACCGGGCGAGCCATTGCTCTGCCGGTCGCAGTGCGCTGTGCGGCGGGACGGGGGTTGCTTGGTCGGTCATACGGACCAAGTTAGCGCTCCAGACGTGAGGGACACGTCCTGCGGCACCGTGTCGCCGAGCATCGCTGACAGTGATCTGGAGACGAGAATTCATGATACAGATGCGAGTGGCCGTTGTTGGTGCTGGCGTCGCTGGCCTGACCTGTGCGTCGCGCCTGATGCGTGCCGGGGTGGATGTCCGGGTGTTCGACAAGGGCCGGGGGCTCGGTGGCCGGTTGGCGTCGCGCCGGGCCGATGACGGCCTTCGCTTCGACCATGGCGCCACGTATGTCGAGACCGACGATCCGGCTTTTCTGCGGACGCTCGAATTGGCGTGCGCCCGTGGAGCCGCGACGAAGCTGGCATGGGCGTCGGGCGAAGCGAAGTATGTCGGGCTGCCCGGCATGTCCGCCCTGGTCAGGCCCTTGGCCGAAGGACTGACCATCGCCCAGCGCGCGCAGGTGACGTCGATCGACTGGAACGGGGACGCGTGGACTCTGACGCTCGATTCCGGTCAGGTTGCGGACCGGGTTGATCTGGTCGTTCTGACCGTCCCGGCGCCGCAAGCCGTCCGCCTGGCCGCCGCCTATCCGGAACTGACGGCGGCCCTCGACGCGGTGGATTTCGACCCCTGCTGGGCACTGCTGGCCGCCTTCGACACGCCCATCACGGCGCCGACCGGGGGCGACGCGGCCTTGCCGGGCAGTCTTTCCAAGCTCTCGATCGAATCGGACAAACCGGGGAGGGACCCGGACTCGCCCTGCATCGTGGCCCACGCCAGCCCGGAATGGTCGAGAGCGCATCTTGAGGAAGACCGGGAGGCGGTCGCGGAGCTTCTGCTCGATGAGGTCCGCCGGGTCTGCGACGTCCCGTCACCGCCGCCGCGCTACCTGGCGGCGCACCGCTGGCGCTATGCCCGGACCCGAACCAGCCTGGCGCGACCGTTCCTGGCGTCCCCCGACGACAGGCTGTTCATCGGCGGCGACTGGTGCCTGGGGAATTCGGCTGAGCACGCCCACGCCAGCGCCGTCGCGATGGCCGACGCGGTGTTGGACGCGTTCGCCATGCGCCGGCGCGTGTCCTAGCGACGGAGGAGAAGATGCTGCTGGCCGCGGCCGCCATCGCGGGGTTCTTCTCGGTCGCCTTCGGCGCCTATGCCGAGCATGGCCTCCGGCCACGGGTGAGCGCGGAGACGTTCCGATTTGTCATGACCTCCGTTCGCTATAACCAGGTGCACGCCCTGGCCGCGGCGATCGTCGGCGGGCTGATCCTGGTGGCGCCGGATGCCGATGGTCTGCTCCTGCGCCTCGCGGGCTGGGGTTTCGTCATCGGCATGGCGCTGTTCAGCGGGAGCATCTACCTCTCGGCACTGCTCGAGCGTCCGGGACTGACACGCCTCGCGCCCGTCGGCGGGACCGTCCTGATGCTGGCGTGGCTGTGCCTTGCCGGGGTCGGCGTGGACGCCGCGGTCCAGGGTGGAATGGCCGCCGGGTCATAGACGCCGGGCCGTGTGACCGACTGACGCGGCGTGCGACCGCAGGCAATCCCGATCCGCTTCCGCCGCGTAGTCAGTCAGGTGGGCCGCGAACAACCGCGCGGACCGCAGTGACGCTCACAACCGTTGGGGTCCAAGGAAGACAGATGGCTGATGCCGCCCGCAACGACTTGACGATCTACGACACCGCCGCCGACGGCTGGTGGTCGGACGAGACCCGCTGGGTGCGCACACTGCGCAACCTTGTTCCCGCGCGCCTCCGGTACTTCGATCGGTTCGTCGACTGGCGCGGGTTGCGGGTGCTCGACCTCGGCTGCGCCGGCGGGTTCATGGCTGAGGCGCTGCACGATCGCGGCGCCATCGTGTACGGGATCGACCCCGCGGGCCGCGCCATCGATGCCGCCCGGCGGCACGCCGTTGCCGCCCACAAACCCATCGAGTATCGCGTCGGCGTGGGCGAGGACCTGCCCTATGACGACGGCGCCTTCGATGCCGTGGTGTGCGTCGACGTCCTGGAGCATGTCGCCAGCCTGGACGGCACCGTGCGCGAGATCTCCCGGGTCCTCAAGCCGGGCGGCTGGCTGCTGTTCGATACGATCAACCGCAATCCGCTGGCCCGTTTCCTATCGATCACCCTCGCCGAGGAGCTGTTGGGCGTTCTGCCGCGCGGAACCCACGATCCGGATCTTTTCATCAGACCCGCTGAGCTCGAGGCGGAGCTTCGCTCGGCGGATCTCGTGCCGGGCCCGGTCACCGGGCTCGGCCCTTGGGGTCTCAACCGGCGCGGCGACCTCGTGTTCGGAACGGTGCCGACGACTGCCGTCATCTACATCGGCACCGCGCGCAAGCCGAGCCGTCCGGAACCAGTCGAAGGAGCCTGATCATGATCGGTGTCGCAATCCTCATCGTGGCCGCGCTCTGCGTCGGGGCCTGGGTGTATGTGCGACGTGCCCGGCATCCGCAGTCCCGGCAACTGGCCGCCTATCTCATCTTCCTGACCGTGTTCAGCGCGCTGGCGGTGGCTGGGTATGTGATGGTTGGCATCGTCCTGACCGCCCTGGACAGTCCGGCGCTGGTCGAGAATCCGCTCTTCGGCTTGGCGCTTCTGGCTGTGACCCTCGTTCCCGCTTTTCTGGTCGCCCGCAGGCAGATCCGTCACCCCGCGCTGGCGGACGATCGATACGACCGGATCTAGCGGCCGGTCACGGCGACTCCGCGAATTTCGATCCGCGTGGGCGCGCGCGTCGTACCAACACTGTTCATGCAAACAGGAGAGGCCGATGAACGCATTCTCGTCGACAGATCGGAACGTGCTCGGCCTGCCCCTGAAGCCGTGCTCCCACGAGCCGATGACCGGGATCGTGCGAGACGGCTGTTGCCGGCATCATCCGCGTGACATGGGCCGGCATCTGATCTGTGCTGTCATGACGGAGGGCTTCCTCGCCTTCACCCAGGCGCAGGGCAACGACCTTACGACACCGTATCCGGCGTATGGCTTCCCGGGCCTCAAGCCCGGCGATCGGTGGTGTGTCTGCGTCGATCGTTGGGTCGAGGCGCGCAATGCCGGCGTCGCGCCGCTGGTCGACCTGGGAGCGACGCACCAGGCGGTGCTCGCCTCGGTGCCGCTCGCCGATCTCACGGTGCGATCCGCCGCCGGCGCGCGGATCGTCCGGGCGGTGGTCGCGTCGAATGGCTTCGCTCAACCCTGCTGAGCCCGGCCACTATCCGCATCCGCGTCCACTCCTCCCGATCAATAAGGCCAATGGGGCACCAGGCAGGACGCCGCGCTGCGCCGACGATCCCCACCAGATCGAGGAGCGATACTTGTCGCTGAATGCCGAACCGAGCCGGTCGGCCGGCCTGGACCGGCTCGACGGTTTTGTCGAGCGGGCGGGCGGACGCTATGCCGCGCGCAGGAAATTTGATCTCGGTCCGGGCCGCCACGACGCGGTCTCCGGCCTGTCCCCCTATATCCGACACCGTCTGATCACCGAGGAGGAGGTGGTCCGGCGGGTGCTCGAACGCCACACGCCGGAGGCGGCGGAAAAGTTCATCCAGGAAGTCTTCTGGCGCACCTACTGGAAGGGCTGGCTGGAGTTGCGGCCGTCGGTGTGGACGGCGTATCGCGAGGCCGTTCGGCAGGAAACAACGCGGGTCGCGTCGGACGAGAGCCTCGCCCGTCGGCTCGCCGATGCCGCCGCCGGTCGGACCGGGATCGCCTGTTTCGACGCGTGGATCCGCGAGCTCAACGACACCGGATACCTGCACAATCATGCCCGGATGTGGGTCGCCAGCATCTGGATTTTCACGCTGCGCCTGCCCTGGGAATTGGGGGCAGAGCTGTTCCTGTCGCGTTTGCTGGACGGCGATCCGGCGTCCAACACGCTGTCCTGGCACTGGGTCGCGGGCCTTCAGACGCGCGACAAGACCTATCTCGCGCGCCCCGACAACATCGAGCGGTTCACCGAAGGCCGGTTCCACCCGGCCCCCGGCACTCTGTCCGAAACGGCGATTGCCGTGAGCGGGCCTACGCCGCCGCCACCGGGGCCGGCGCCCGAGGCGCCGAGCATCCCGAGACAGGGGCGGGTCGGTGTGCTGGTCCATCGTGAGGACCTGTCGCCCGAGTGGCTGATCGCCGCTTCCGGATCGACGGTCGTGGGGCTGATCCGGTCGCCGACCGGGCACGACACCGACGACACGCTCCCCGCGCGGTTCACGGCTGGCGCCTTGGACGACGCGCGGACGCGGTTGAGGCAAGCCGGTTACGATGTCGATGATATCGGACGAGCCGACGACACAATCGGAAATGTCGAGGCCTGGGCGTCGGTCCGCGACATTCGGACGATCGTGACACCCCACGCGCCAGTCGGCGCCTGCCGCAGCTTCCTGGACGGACTCACGGCCCGCGCGCGGGCAGCGGGGCATGATGTCATCGCTGTCCCGCGTGCTTGGGACACTGCCGCCTGGCCGCATGCCACAAAGGGCTTCTTCCAGTTCAAACGCCAGATTCCGGCATTGTTGGACCGGCTCGTAGACTGAATAGATGACTGAAAGCGACAAAGGAGCGGGCGGGCAAACTGCCCGCCCGCGAAGATGGGTCAAGGCATGATGACGCTGTCGATGACGTGGATGATGCCGTTGGTGGCTTTCACGTCCGGCGTGACCACGGTCGCGCCATCGACCATGACGGCGCTGCCGGTGGCGTCGATCGGAATGGCCGTGCCCTCAACCGACGTCACTTCGAGCTTCTTGCCGAGGATCGAGGCCGCGGGCGCCTCGGCCGGGACGACGTGGTAGGTCAGGATCGCGACCAGTTGGTCCTTGTTCTCCGGCTTCAGAAGGTCCTCGACGGTACCGGCGGGCAGCTTGGCGAAGGCCTCGTCGGTCGGCGCGAACACCGTGAACGGGCCATCGCCCTTCAGGACGTCCACGAGGCCGGCGGCCTGGACGGCGGCCACGAGGGTCTTGAACGAGCCCGCCGCGACGGCGGTGTCGACGATATCGCCCTGGCTCGCCCGAGCGTCGGACGGCATCGCACCAAGGGAGACGACGACAGCAGCCGCGACGGCCAACTTCTTCAGAATTCCAAACATAAAACCGCTCCGGGTTTGTGATAGACGCACCAGATACGGAGTAATACTCAAAAGAGATCAGTATTAAATTTTTGTTCCCGAGTATTGAACTTATTTCAATTTGTACTATCGCACGCGTTCCGGTTATGAATTCACAGCAGCCAGGCGATACCATTGATCGGCATCCGCCAGTCCATTCGGGTCCCGCGGACACGGGCCGCGTTTGGCCGCCACCCGCCGTGCCGGTCGAGAGATATTCGCGCGACGTCCCACGACAAGAGGCGCAGGCCCGTCGGCGGCCGTCGGCGCGGGGCCAGCAGGCGGAACAGTGACGACACGATGCAGGCGATCAGGGCGGTGACGATCCCGGCGGGCGCCCCAAGCAACAGCAGGATCACGTAGATGACGGCGATCTCGGCCAGTTGGGCGACCGGTCCCCACGGTGACCTGGCGTTGCGCGCGCCGGGCTCCGTGGTGGCGTCGTCGGCTGGCGCCGCCATGGAGACTGCAGTCTTTTGCTCGGCCGCCGGTCCGTCGCGCCCGGCCTGGGCGATCAGCTGCCGCGCCACCTGCGCCGGGTCGGGACACGACTCTCCGTCGATCCGCATCTCGGCCAGCAGGTCCGCCAGATAACTTCTCGCCAGCTCGATCGGCATGACCCAGAGCTGCTCGGTCACCTGGTCGGCGTCGTAGCCGATGAGGCCGAGACCCTCGCCCAGCGTCATGGCTTGACCGGTCTTGGTTGTGCCGATCGTGGCGTTGCGAAGCCGGGTACGGAAGGTGTCGCGTTGGGGCAGGTCGGACCCCGCCAATTCCGGCCCGGCTTGATGGTCGGTCGTCGAGATCTGTCCGTAGCTTCGCATCAAGCGGGTCTCTGAGGGGACGGTGCAACAGAGATGGGGGCTCGATACCGGACGCCCTCAGGCAGCGACGAAATCGCGCAGGCGGTCGCCCTGCCGCGCGCTGACGCGCGATCCGCCGCGATCCGCCGCGATCGTCGACCGTGCACGGCTTGATGGCGACAGTTGTCGGGCATCGCCCTCGTCCCATGTCACGACCATGATCAATCGACTCCACAAGCCGGCAGCGCCGGAAATGCGGCGTGCCGTTGTGACCGGCGCGTCCAGCGGCATCGGCGCCGCTTTCGCCCGCCACCTCGCCCGATCGGGTGACGTGCTCCTCGTGGCCCGGTCCGAGGATCGGCTCAGCGCGCTGGCAACCGAGCTCGGCGGCGGTGGTGGCCACGGGGTCGAGGTCTGCGTCGCCGATCTCAGCACAAGTGATGGGATCGAGACGGTGGTCGCGGCGGCCCGCGCTTTCCGGGCCGACCTGCTGGTCAACAATGCCGGGATGGGAACGCTGGCATCGGTTCTCGACACCGACCCGGCCACGCTCGCCGCGACGTCCCGCCTGAACGTGGAGGCGCCGATGCTTCTGTCACGGGCTCTTGTCCCTGATCTGGTCGCCCGGGCGCGCGAGACGGGTGGTCGCGCCGGTCTGATCAACGTCGCGAGTTCGGCCGCCTTCGCCCCGGTCCCGGGGATGGCCACCTATGCCGCGACGAAGGCGTTCGTCCTGTCGTTCACCGAGGCCCTCGCCATCGAATTGCGCCGGGACCCGATCGACGTGATGGCGCTGTGTCCGGGCGCCACCCGGAGCGAGTTCGGCGCGCGTGCGGGTTTCTCCGGCGGACAGCTCCCGGGCGCGGCCGATCCCGACTCGGTCGCGGCTGAAGCGCTGGCATCGCTCGGCCGCCGCACCACCGTGCTGACCGGACCCGAGCGGGTCGCGTTGAACCCGATCGCGTTCGGGCGGTCGGGGGTCGGCGGGGCGATCGGACTGGTCTCGAGACTGCTGAGCCGGCGCTGAACGACGGGCGAGGGGCCCGACGTCCGCCTAGGTTGCGGTGCGCGCGAAGGTCTTCAGGGCCGCCACCGCGCCGGTGTTCGCACCACTCAGTTGGGCGAGCACCTGACCACGATCGAGGGCGCCGTCGCTCCCGAGGCCACTGCCGAGTTCCTCCGGGGACGCCTCGACGAACCCCATCGCCCAATCGCCGAAGCTGCGCGCGTCGACCATCATGTCGGAGACGACATCGATATTGACATGGCGCGTGTCGTCGGCGATCCGCCTATACAGCGACTCGACGGTCTGTTGCTCACCCTCCAACACCTGAACGAAAACGCCCGCTGAATACAGCAGCATTCCGGTGACGCCGCCGGCGCCGTTGTTGCGGCGCGAGGACGCCAGGATGTTCTCGATATCGCCGTCGCTCAGCCCGAATTTCGCATCCGAGACGTAGAGAAGCTGCCGGATACGCTCCGCCATGTGGTCCCTCCGAAGCCCTTGGTGGCATGCCGTCACGGCATGTGACGCGCCACTATAGAGGCGGCATTCGGCGCTTCCCACCGGACTGTGCGTTGAGAGCCAGCGAAAGTTCTTGCGATCCGCGGCCCCGGTACGACCGCTCGTCGGTCACACCGCGCGACAAGTCCCGTGACCGTGCCGGGACTGCGTCAGTTTGACGTCATCCGCAGCCGAGCCCGTCCGTAGAAACAGGCAACACACGATCACGAGGACACCATGGCACAGAAGCTTTCGTCCCCGTATTCGGGGCTTCTGGGATGGATCGACGCGCGTCTGCCGATCCCCCGCATGCTGGATCGCGAGTATCTCAAATTCCGGGTGCCGAAGAACCTGAACTACTTCTGGAGCTTCGGCGGAATCCTGATGATTTCGCTCGGCGTGCTGATCATCACCGGCATCTCTCTTGGAATGCACTACAAGCCGTCCGAGGCCGAGGCGTTCGCGTCGGTCGAGCGGATCATGCGGGACGTGAACTTCGGCTGGCTGATCCGCTACATGCACATGAACGCGGCGCATTTCTTCTTCATCGCCGTGTACATCCACATCTTCCGCGGGCTGTATTTCGGCTCGTACAAGGAGCCGCGGGAGCTGCTGTGGATCCTCGGCGTCGTCATCTTCTTCCTGATGATGGCGACCGCGTTCCTCGGCTACACGCTGCCGTGGGGACAGATGAGCTTCTGGGGCGCCACCGTCATCACCAACCTGTTCAGTGCCATCCCCCTGGTCGGCGACAGCATCGTCACCTGGCTTTGGGGCGGCTTCTCGGTCGATGACCAGACCCTGAACCGGTTCTTCGTGCTCCACTGGGTGATCGCGTTCGCGATCGTCGCCGTCGTGCTCCTGCACGTGACGGCGCTGCACATCACCGGGTCGAACAATCCGGCCGGCATCGAGCCGAAGAGCCAGAGCGAGACCCTGACCTTCAACCCGTTCATGACGTCCAAGGACCTGGTCGGGGCGATGGTGTTTTTCACGCTGTTCGCCGTGGCGCTGTTCTTCGCCCCCAATCTCCTCGGTCACCCCTACAACTCGATCCCAGCGAACCCGCTGGTCACCCCGACGCACATCGTGCCGGAGTGGTACTTCCTGCCGTTTTACGCGATCCTGAGAGCGATCCCCGACAAGCTGCTTGGCGTGATCGCCATGGTGTCGGCGATCGGTCTGCTGGCGGCCATGCCGTGGCTCGACCGGTCCCGCGTGCGGAGCTGCGTGTTCAGGCCGGTTTGGAAGTGGCTGACGCTGCTGTTCGTCGTCAACTTCTTCGTTCTGACCTGGGTCGGGGCGATGCCGGCGGAGGGCATCTACGTGTGGATCGCGCGGGTGGGTACCCTGTACTGGTTCGCCTACCTGCTTGTCCTGGCGCCGCTCGTCGGTATCTACGAAAAGCCGAAACGGCTGCCGGCCGACATCCACGAGTTCGAGGCGATGAAGGCCACCGGCGAGATCCGGTTCCTGCCCTTCCCGATCTGGCCGTCCCGGACGGGGCGGGAGACGGGTGCCCAGCCGGCCGAGTAGCCGCGGTACACCAACATGGCCACCGGCGACCCATGACCCCGCCACGCGCGGTGATCCGGTCGCCGGTGACCACAGTTCCGCGCATTATTCCGAAATAACAATATCAGAATTACTGGTCCATATTTCTTGAAAACCCGTGAATAAAGTGACGGATGCGTTTGAGATATATGGGGATTTACTGTCGCTGAACTTGATGTTCCCGTGCTTCATCTGGTGATTCTGGGCACACCTCTGATCGCCGCCTCACGCGAAATCCTCGTCACGCCGAAGTGAGGAAAAAGGAAAGACAGTGAAGCTGCTGGTTTCACTGTCTTTTTTTTGCCCGTCTCACGGCTTTGCGCCGGCCGATCGGCGGTAAGACAAGTCTCTTTGCGCTTCAGCTGCGTATCCTACTGGGTACGGATTGGAGGTCGAGATGCTGAATATGTTCCGCCTGATTTCAATTTTGGCCGTTTGCTGGATCATCACCGGCCGTCGGGGCGAGTACCGGTGCCGGCTGCCGAAGAAGGTCGCCGCCCTCTGACCGCTGCCTCCGCGGCCCCGTTGTCCGGTCGCACGGTCGTCGATCCGCCTGCGACCAAATGTGCCTCATCTGTCTTTGTCGACCACGCGTACAGGGTCGGCGTGCGCCATCATGGCTCCCGCCACCGGTAACGGGATCGGCGGATCGAGCCGCGATACCGGTGCCACCGGCCCTCATCCATGGCCGGTGCGGGGCGACATGGCGGCGCGCGACGCATGGCCCACAGCGGGACGCCGCGAGACCGGTGCCCCGAGCATTGAACAGGAGACTCTCATGGGTGTGATCACACTCCTCGGCATCGCCGTCACGACACTCGCCGGCTTGGCCTGGAACTTCTGGCGCGACAGCCGGAACGCGACGAACAGCTGGACGGATTTCTACACCTACGAGCGTCAGGAGGCCTTCGCCCTGCGCCACAACCCGACCTGGTTGGCCGAGATTCGCCGTCGGCGCGTGGAGGCGGCCAAGGGCCCGCTGCCGACCCAGGACAACATGCCGGTGAACACGGACCACCGCGACGCGGCGTAATGGATAGCGGATCGCGCTCCGGCGCGATCCGCCCGCCGTCTCCCGACGACGGCGCCTTCGGGCACGAACGCGGGCAGGGCGCAATGCTGTATCACGTCGCCCCGCGGGGCAGGCGATCCTCAGGCCCCGTCTATCGAAAACCCGGGATGCGATCTCCGTCGGTCTCGCCGGCGTCAGAACCGCTCGGCGCGCAGCACCCGCGCATCGGTCACGTTGACCACGCCGATATGCCGCTCGACCACCGCTAAAACGGCATCCAGCAACGGGTCGAGCTTGTCCGGGCGGATCAGGCAGACCACCTGCACCATGCCGGTGCCGCGGCTGATCTGTCCCTCCCGGTTCCAGACGCCGGACCGGCCGGAGCCGCCGAGCACCGGAAGCACCGACCACCCCGTCACATTCGCCGCTTCCATCGCATCGGTCAGGCGGCGCAGCATCACCTGCTCGATCGTGATTTCCACTCTCTTGGCATCATGAGTTTGCATATCAGGATCCCACCAGGCTTTGTGCGACCGTAAGGTAGAGGGGCAGCCCCAGCACCAGGTTGAACGGAAACGTCACCGCCAGCGACAGCGTCAGGTAGATCGATGGGTTGGCTTGCGGCACCGCCACCCGCATCGCCGCCGGAACGGCAATGTAGGACGCCGACGCCGACAGCGTCATCAACAGCATCGTTCCTCCCGTGGAGAGCCCGACGAGAAGCGCGGCCACCAGCCCCGCGCCGGCCCCCAGCAGCGGCATGATGAGCCCGAAGGCGATGGCGCCCCGGTCCAGCACACCCGCCTGGCGGAGACCGCGCCCCGCGATCAGGCCCATATCCAGCAGGAACAGGCACAGGACGCCCTGGAACGGTGACACGATGAACGGCTCGATCCGGCTCAGACCCTCGGCTCCCGTCGCCATGCCGATGACGAACGACCCGAGCAGCAGCACGATCGACCCGTTCAGCAGAATTTCGCGCCAGAGGTCCGAGCTCAACTCGGCCGTGTCGGATCCACGGGAAATCAGCCACAGCGCCGACAGGATGGCGGGGGCCTCCATCGCCGCCGCGACGGCCACCATGTAGCCTTCGGACGCGATGCCGGCATCGGCCAGGACCGAGGTGCCGGCGACGAAGGTCACGATGGAGATCGAGCCGTAATGCCCGGCGACGGCCGCCGCGTCCGTTCGCGACATCCCCGAGAGGGCGCGCAGCAACAAGAAGCCGACGAGCGGCAGGGCGAAGGACAGGACGACGCCCACCAGCAGGCTCAGCCCGAGTGTCAGGTCGATGCCGTGCTCGGCCAGACTGGCGCCGCCCTTGAAGCCGATCGCGAACAGCAGATAGATCGAGATTCCCTTGGCCACCGCCTCGGGCACCGAAAGGTCCGACCGCGCCAGGGCGGCACTCACCCCGAGAACGAATGACAGGACAATGGGCGACAGCAGGTTCGCCAGTGCCAGATCGAGCATTTCAGTGATCCCTGATGGTGGAATCGGGGTTGGCGTTCCCCTGGATCCGTCGACGGGTACGGGGTGTTCGACCGCCGCCGGACCGGGGATCGCCCTTCATAGGCGATGGGTGAGGGATATCCTAGGGCCGAGACAGGGCCTTACGCGCGCCGTCGGGGACTGCAAGCGCCCGCTGGTCGCCGCGAAGCGGCGGGCTCGTGAGCGCCGGCGTCCGGTTCCGGCCGGCCCTGCCGACCGGCCCGACCCCATGATTCCTTACGTCAAAAGCCACCCCAGATAGCCGAGATAGAGGCACAGCATCACCCCGCCTTCGCGCCGCGTGATCCGCCAGCCGGTCCGTGCGAACAGGACGAGCAACACGGCGGCGGCCGTCATGACCCAGATGTCGAGGTGGATGATCTCCGGCGGCACCGCCAGGGGTTGGACCATGGCGGTGATGCCTAGGATGCCAAGGATGTTGAAGATGTTGCTGCCGATGACGTTGCCGAGCGCGACATCGCTTTGGCCTTTGCGAACGGCGATGATGGCGGTGACCAGCTCTGGCATGGACGTGCCCACGGCGACGATCGTCAGGCCGATCACGGTTTCCGACACGCCGATGGCCTGGGCGGCGGACACAGCGCCGGAAACGAGAAACCGCGCGCCGAGGATCGTGATGACGAGGCCGCCGGCGGCGAGGGCGAGCAATACGAGGAGCGAGTGGTCCCGCCCGGGGACCGCGTCACTCTCGGCTTCATAGACTGCGGCCGCCGGCGAGCCCTTGGCGCGCCGCTCCATCACAAGCGTGACGGTCAGATAGGCGGCCAGCGCCAGGACGAGAAGCAGGCCGGCCACGCGGCCGACATCGCCGACAAGAACGGCGCCGACGCACAGGGCCGTCGCGGTCAGCATCACGGCGCCGTCGCGCTTGAAGGCCGCGGGGTTGACCGCCACCGGAGCGATCAGCGCGGCGATCCCCAGGATGAGCAGAACGTTGCCGATGTTACTGCCGACCACGTTGCCGATCGCGATGCCGGAGGAGCCGGACAGGGCCGCTTGCAGGCTGGTGACGAGTTCCGGCGTGGACGTGCCGAACCCGACAAGCGTCAGGCCGATGACCATCGGCGAGATTTTGAAGGCCTTCGCCGCCGAAACGGCACCGCGAACGAGAAGCTCGCCGCCGACGATCAGCCCCGCCAGTCCAACGATGATCAAGCCGAGCGTGGCCACGCCGTCCCTCCGTTCCCGTGAAGGAGGAGAAATCGGCATTGCCGAGAGGCGCGACAAGTGGGCTGCGAAAACAGAGCAGGGGCGTCCATCCAAGGACCGGCATGACGGGTCGCCGCCGCCACCGCCACCCTGCCGGCGCCCATTGGCTGGGGGCCGAAGGTGTGATAGCGCCAGAGGGACGCGTCAGTCTGCAGCGGTCCCATCGCCTGAGCCGTCCTGCACATTTCCATCAACATGGGGGAGGCCGAACGGGTGAGCGTCGGCAACCTGGAGCAACCGGAGTCACCAGAGGCTCTCCACCCCGCCCGCCGCCTGCTGAGGCGCCTCGGCGCGGTCGCGCCGGGCTGGTGGCTCGTGCTGTCGTCACTTCTGGTCACCACGGTGCTTTGGATCATGGGGCGCAGCGCCATGCCGGCGCCGTTCCGTCCCTTGTTTGATCCGAGCCTCCTGATCTCCGCGTGGTCGATCACGCTGCTGGCCCTGCTGCTCTTCGCCAACACCAGGTCGCGCAAGATCGAACCGTTTTTCGGCGGGTTGGACCGGGCCGTCCGCCTTCACCGGCAACTCGGTCCGCTCGCAGTCGGATTGGTCCTGGTCCACGTGGTTCTGTACATCCCGTCGCAGCTCGACCTCGGCGGGTCGCTGGCCGACCTGATCATCCCCTTCCACTCGGCCAGCGTCGCCGAGGGGTTCAACGCTCTCATCCTCTGGCTGGTGATCGGCTGGACGGCGCTCGCCTACACCAAGGGCCTGCGTTACGAGCGCTGGCTCAGCCTGCATGGCCTTTTCGGGCCGATCTTCATCGTGACCTCCGCGCATGCCCTGGCGGTCGGTCCGACGATCAACGCCTACGAGCCGCTGCGGTTCTGGATGTGGCTTCTGGTGCTGGTCGGAACCGGCGCCTGGCTCTACAGGGTGGTGCTCTATCGCTGGGTCGCCCCGCGGTTCCGCTACTCGGTCCTGCGGGTCGATCAGACATCGCAGACCACGGTGGATCTGGTGATGCGCCCGAAGTCCCGGCGCATGCTCTACGAGCCGGGGACATTCGTCTTCATCGGTCGGCCCGACCGGGACCGGCGGGAACTGCATCCCTTCTCGATCTCCTCCTCACCGGCGGAAAGGGACCTGCGGGTATCGGTCCAGATGGTCGGCGATTTCACCCGGGACCTGCTCAGTCTCAACTCGGGGGACCCGATCGAGGTGTTCGGGCCGTTTGGCGGCTTCACACCCCATCGGTATGGCGATTACCGCCGTCTGATCTGCATCGGCTCCGGCATCGGGATCACACCGTTCCTGAGCATGCTGCGCTTCGAGACCGTCAACAACGACTTCCGCCGGATCTGGCTCTACTATGTCGTGAAGGATGCGACACGCGCGCCCTATGACGCCGAAATCCAGGAGGCGGTGCCGAAGGCGGACTCCTATATCGATTACGAACTCTGGCAGACGGCCGATCGCGGTCGTCCGACGGCCAAGGCACTGCTGGAGGCGACCGAGCCCCTCGACGGTGTCGCTGTTATGCTCTGCGGCCGCCCGGAGTTCATCCGCGACATGACCCGGCAGTTTCGAGAGGCGGGCATTCCGCCCGAACGGATCATCGCCGAGGACTTCCACTTCCATTGAGGGCGGAACGCCGGTCCCTCGATGTCCACCGGGTTCCGTCCCCGATTTGTACAACCCGACGAAGAGGCTTTCCGTGAACTGGATGGATCTGGAATTCGATGCCGAGGTCATCGCGTCCGGCATCGCCGAGTGGGTCGCCGTTGAGAGCCCGAGCTACGACGCCGACGCGGTCAACCGGATGATGGATCTGGCCGCCGATCAGATGGCGGCACTGGGCGCCCAGATCACGCGCTTTCCCGGCCATGACGGCTTCGGCGACGTGGTGCGGGCGCATTTCCCTTGGGGGGAGGGGCCGGGGCTGATGATCCTGGGCCATCTGGACACGGTGCATCTGGTCGGCACGCTCGCCGAGAGCCTGCCCCTGCGCCGCGAGGGGGACCGGCTCTACGGACCCGGCGCGCAGGACATGAAAGGCGGCATGTTCCTGGCGATTCACGTGCTGGGAGAGATCATCGCCAAGAGGGGGCCGTTGTCCGTTCCGGTCACCGTTCTGTTCATTCCGGACGAGGAACTGGGCAGCCCGTCGACCCGCCAGGTGATCGAGCGGGAGGCCCGGGCCTGCAAGGCGGTGCTGGTGCCCGAACCCGGCAAGGGCGACAAGCTGGTGACCGGCCGTCACGCCTTCCTGCGCTATCGTATCCGGGTCACCGGGAAGCCAGCGCATGCGGGGGTGGCGAAGGGCGTCGGGCGGAGCGCCATCTCGGTCATGGCGCGCCTGATCACGGAAATCGAGGGGATGAGCGACGTCGGACGCGAGGTCACCTACCGGGTGGGGAACATCCGGGGCGGCACGTTCGTCAACGTCATCCCCACGCTTTGCGAGGCCGAGGTGCTATGCGTCGCACCGACCCAGGAGGCGGTCGGCGAGATCCAAGAACGGATGGAGCAACTGACCTCTCCGGATCCGGAGGTCGCGCTTGAGGTCGTTCCGGGCCCCGTCCGGCCGCTGTTCCAGACCAATGACGGCAATCTGGAACTCTACGAGGTGGGCGCCCGGGTCGGGAAGCAACTGGGGCTGGATCTGGGGCACGGCCAGTTCGGCGGCGGCAGCGACGGCAACTTCACCGGGGCATTGGGCATTCCCACCCTGGACGGGTTGGGCGTGGTGGGCGCGGGGCTGCACACCAAGGAGGAACACATCGAGGTCTCGCAACTGGTGACCCGGGCCCGGCTGTTCGCCGGGCTGCTTTGCGAGCTTTCCGCGCGGAACCACTGACGGCTGAAGGCGCTGTTACATCAAGGAGGACCCTGGGGGAGTTCAGGCTGGTGCGGCTCTTCTCGCATGTCGAACCCGCGTCCACACGATCACCCCGGTCACCAGCGCCGCACCGGCGACATTGGCGATCAGCATCATCGGCCAGAATGCGAGCGCCGCTCCCACGATAAGCACGACGACCTCCAGAACCCCGACCGGTCCCTCGCTGTACAACTGGATCAGCGCGTTGGTCGCGTAGATGCCGAACAGCGAGAAGACCGCGACTTGCATCACCTCGATGAAATCGCCGGAGATGAGAGGCGTGTAGGCAAACAGCAGCGGGACGATGTAGAGGCCCTTGGCGATCTTCCAGCTCTCGATGCCGGTCGCCATCGGGCGCGATCCGGCGATGCCGGCGGCCGTGAACGCCGCCAGACAGACCGGCGGCGTCACGTTGGAATCCTGGCTGAGCCAGTAGATGATCAGGTGGGCGACCAGGAGGAAGGTCATCGTCTGGGCCGGATCGACCAGCGCCGGGCGGATCGTCACGGCGATCTCGAAGGGAATGGCGCCGACGAGATCCCAGGCCTCGGAGTGTGTCATCCCTTGGGCTATCTTGGCCACGTTGGGGTGCTCGACGAGGAAGAACAGTGCCGACTTGGTGGGATCGGTGATGCCCTGGACCAACTGTTCGACCACCACCGCATCGGCCATGATGCCGGCCAGCGCGGGCGCCGTGAGAATTGCCAGGATGATGTAGGCCGCCGTCACCGGGAGCCCCATGCCCAACACCAGCGAGGCGATCGCGATCAGCCCGAGCGCGATCACCAGCGAGCCCTGCGACCACTGCACGATCATCAGCGAGAAGCCGTTGCCGACGCCGCTGGTGACGATCGCGTTGTTGATCAGGCCGATCGCGACCAGAAGGATGGCGGTCAGGATCGAGGCGTTCACCCCGGTGACCAGCGCCTCGACGATCTTGCGCGGCCCCATGACGACCGGCGTGAAGCTGGTGTTCGGGAACAGGCGCGCGACGACGCTGGTGAACCAGGACGTGCCTATCAGGGCCGCGATCGCCCAACACGCCGCGTAGGCCGGCGTCACACCGGTCAGCAGCAGCCAGACCATCGTCGTCAGCGGGATCAGGAAGACCAGTCCGCCGGACAGGAGCTTGCCGCGGTCGACCGTCATGTCGATTTCCGAGCCCGCGTCATGCTTGACCGCCTCGATCCGCACGATGAACGCGATCGACAGGAAGTACAGGATGGCCGGGACCACCGACACGGCCACGATGGTGCCGTACGGGATGCCGGTATAGCTCGCCATCACGAAGGCGCCGGCCCCCATGATCGGCGGCATGATCTGACCGCCGGTCGAGGCCGCCGCCTCGACGCCGCCCGCGAACTTGGCGCGGAACCCGTTCGCCTTCATCAGCGGGATCGTGATGACGCCCGTCGAGGCGGTGTTGGCGACCGCCGAGCCGGAGATCGTGCCGGTCAGCGCGGAGGACAGCACGGCGACGAAGGCCGCCCCGCCCTTGATCCGGCCCGCCACGGTCTTGGAGATCTCGATCACGAAATGGCTTGCCCCGGAGACGACCAGGAAGCCGCCGAAAATCATGAACAAAGCGATGTTGGTGGACGAGATGCCCGCCAGGATGCCGAACATGCCTTCGTCGTTGTACATGCTGCGGAAGAGCACGTCGTCGATCGGCAGGCTGGCCGCGCGGAACACGCCGGGCATGTGCGTGCCGAGAAACAGGATGTAGGACAGCGCGAGGATCACCAGGATCGGAATGACCCAGCCCGACACCCGCCTGGACAGGTCTATACACGCGACGATCAGGATCAGCCCGGCTGCCCAGTCCATCCAGGTGAGCTGCCAGCCTTGTCCGGTGACGGCGAGAGAGCGCTCATAGATGGCGTTCTCGGCACCCGCTATCCACATGGCCGAGGCGGCGATCGCGGTCGCGTAGATGAGATCCGCGGTCCAGGCCAGCGGGGTATTGGCGCGACGGCCGAAGGGGGAGAGCGTGATCGCGGCCAGAAACGCGAAGCCGCCAAAATGGATCGCGTTCTGCCAGAGACCCGGCTCGTTCAGATAGACGTTGGTCGCGATGTGCCAGATGCCGAACAGCGCCGCGAAACCGATCGACAGCCGTGCCATCAAAGACTTGTCCGGCGTCGACATCTCGAGCAGGTCGCCACGACCGGCGGTGCCCGCGTTTTCGCGATCGCTCATGTATCCCCCCCCGAGATCGGAATAGAAAAACGGGAGCGCGCCAGGGGCGCGCTCCCGTCGTGCAGCGCTTACTGCGCTTTCAGATGGTCCGGAATGGTCAGGCCGACCTCCTCGTAGTACCGCTGCGCGCCCGGGTGCAGCGGCACCGGCAGACCCGCCATGGCCTTTTCCACCGACATGGCCAGGGTGGCCGGGTGGATCGCCTGCAGGAACGCGAGGTTCTCGTACATGGTCTTGGTCAGCAGGTAGACGTGGTTCTCGTCGACCGAGGCGTTGACCGCCAGGAAGTTCGGCTGGCCGACGGTCTGGATCTCCTTGTTCTGCCCCGGATAGGTCTCGGCCGGGATGACGTAGCGGACCCAGAGGTTGCGACCGTTATCCATCTGCGCGGCCTGCTCGTCGGTCACGTCGAGGATGGTGAACTTGCCGCTGTTCGCCGCCATGAGCTGGGTGACCGCACCCACCGGCGGGCCGGCAGGGAGACCGGCAGCGACAATCTGGCCGTTGGCCAGCGCATCGGCCGTCGGGCCGTAGCCGCCGTACATCAGCTCGAAATCCTCATCCATGTTCAGGCCGAGGCCTTCGAGCAGCACCCGGTTGGACCCGATGGTGCCGGAGCTCTGGCGGCCCATGCCGGCCGCCTGGCCCTTGAGCGCGACGAAATCCTCCATGGTGCCGGTCTTCACCAGCTCGGTCGGGATCACGAAGTGTTCGACGTTCTGCCAGAGCATGGTCACGGAGCGCAGGTTGGTCTGCGGCTCGGATACCGGTCCGGTGCCGGTCTTGGCGTAGGAGCCGAACAGGCCCTGCAGAATGGCGAAATCGGCCGTCCCGGAGCCAAGCGCCTGAACGTTCGCGCCGGAACCGGCGGAGTTCACGGCGGTCAGCGAGAACTTCTCCTTCGGCAGCAGCCGGACTTTGGAGAGCGTGGAGATGGCGGTTCCGACGGGGTGATAGGTGCCGCCGGTCGACGCCGTGTTCAGCACGTAGTCGGTTTCCTGGGCCTGTGCCGCGCCGGCGGACACCGCGAGAGCGACGCCCAAGGCGAGCGACTTCAAAAACTTCATTGTCATGCCTCCCTGCTGTGCAGACTGTCGTACGGGCAGCGATATGGCGACAATTGCGCACAGTTAAACCCCCTCCACTGTGATCATGACGCTTGCCGGCGCTGTCCCGTCTCCCGGCGAATCGACTAATCAGCCCGGACGGCGGGCCGCTTCGGGCGGCGCCGGCGACGCCTGCCCATGGGCGCAAGGCCGCGGACCGATGGAGCTTCATGCGGCGTCGAAAGATCAGACGATGTTGGGAGTCGGAGGCGCTGCAAACGACGGCATGGGCGGTGAGAACTCCCCGTGTCGGGTCAGCGCGCCGCCAGCTCATCCTCGACATCCCAGAGGCTGACATCGAACCTCGGGTTCAGCCAGACGGCATGGTGGGTGGCGGCTTGCTGGAACCGAATGCGGGAGTATGAGCTCGGTGTCACCGACCCTTCGGACCGTCAGGTCGAATCCAACACCGTTCCTTTGACGGCTTCTTTTAGCCTCGCCAAGGATTTGAGAAGATCTGCACGATTTCCCGCTCACCCGAAGGCGCCGCATAGAGACCGACATGTCAGGAGAAGAATGGCTGTGCGGGCCGGCGACGGCGAACTGTGCTCTCCTGGGGAATTCTCTGATGGCTGGGAATTTACAGGGTAGTTTGCCAACCGCCGCAAAACTCGGCGGGGTTGAACGTGAGAAACCTTAGTATTCTGGGAAACCTTGGGTTCATTTCCCTGGAGCACAGATCAGGGAACTATCTTTCGCGATCAGCGATCAGGTCGTCCCGCATCCGGGAATCAGATGGCTCCGAACCGCGCAATCCAACGACGGATGCTTTCGTAGCTCACATCGAGCCCACGCTCGGCCAGCAGATCTTCGACATCACGCAGGCTCAGGTTGAAGCGTAGATACAACCAGACCGCATGCCGGATGCCGGTAGGCGGGAACTGAAAGCGGGCGTACGAGATCGGGTTCATCAGACGATCATAGCGTCAGACCTGAGCCGATCGACGTTCCAGCGATGGTGTGAACGGCTCCATCCCCGGCATCAGGGGCCGCGGCCGGGACACCCCGAGGCGTTGTCAGGGCCTATGAGCTCGCTCGTGTGACAGGGACCCGGCAAGCGGAGTTCATCAGGCCAGCGGTCAGCGAACCGCGTCAACAGGCCGGACACATGACCGCAACCCAAGTCGATCACCAACTCCTCAAATCAACTCTTGCAGTCTGGGAGCCGTCCACACATGACAATGCCATCGAGTCTGTTGAGCGACTGCAGGCGGCTTTCGCTTGAAGTGCGCCGAGCTCATACTTGGTGACTGCGACAGTTGTTTGAAGCCGGAAGCATCTGGACGCGCAGTCATGTTTATCCAGAAATCGAAGCTGAGAGGTGGCACTTGGTGTCCGTATGATCTTCACCCAGAGCGGCCCAGTGAGCCCATAACGACTCCGCGCTATTGCCGCGTCCATGCCTATCGCGGGCCGGCCTGCAGGACGACGAGACGGCCGGTTCGGGAGTGGGTCATAACTTCAGCGTCCAGGCCAAAGACGTCGGCCAGGCGGTGAGGTGTCAGCCCGGCTTGTGGCGGTCCATCAAATGCAATCGTGCCATCGCAGAGAATGACAAGTCGGTCCGAGTAGGCCGCGGCCAGGTTCAGATCATGCACCACGGCAATCGTCGCGTTGCCGGCATGGGCATGGTTTCGCGCGATGTCCATCACCCGATGCTGGTGAGCCGGATCCAGGCTTGCCGTCGGTTCGTCGAGCATAAGCAGCTTGGCGCCTCTCGCGGGGCTTGCTCCAAGTTGGGCCAGGCATCTGGCGAGGTGAACACGCTGACGCTCGCCACCTGACAGAGTCGGAACGAACCGGTCCCGAAGATGGGCGATCCCGACCCGATCCAGGGCTCGGTCGATCAGTTCGGCCCCGGCCCTCGCACTGCCGTTCTCGAGAGCACAGGAAAGGCCGAGGCCCACGACTTCGTGAGCGGTGAAATGGAACAGAAGCCCGGTCGACTGCGGCAACACCGCCCGGCGGAGGGCGAGGTCGCGGGCGGTACAGTCGCCGATCGGTTTGCCATGAAACAAAACGGTTCCGCTGGCTGGCTTCGAATCGCCTGACAGCGCCGCAAGCAAACTGGATTTGCCCGCACCGTTCGGGCCAATGATCGCAACCATCTCGCCCGACATGATCGAGAAGTCGACGTCGCGGAGGACTGTCGACCGACTGTATCGCACGCTCAGGCCGCGCACCTGAATCACAGAGCTCACCCCCAGTCCCTCCGCCGTGTCAAAAGCCAGATGAAGAAGGGGCCGCCAACCAGGGCGGTCACAACGCCGATCGGCAGTTCGGCCGGCAGCACGATCATCCGGGCGAGTAGGTCGCCCATCAGAAACAGACCGGCACCCAGCAGCATTGACCCAGGCAATACCCAGCGATGGTCAGGACCAACGAACAGCCGGACAATGTGCGGCACCACAAGGCCTACGAAACCGATCACACCGGAGATCGAGACGGCGCCGCCGACTGCGACAGCGCTCAGGCCAATCGCCAGGCGCTTCACCCGCTCCGGGTTGTGCCCGAGATGGAAGCTTTCCCGTTCGCCCAGCAGCATCGCGTTCAGTGCGCCTGCGAGTCGCGGTAGCACAATAATTGCCATCAGCATCAAACCTCCAGCCGGCAGCAACAACGGCCAGCTGACGCCAGCAATACTCCCCAGTGTCCAGAACGAGAGGTCGCGCAACTGTTGTTCGTCGCTCAAGAAAATCAGAAAGCCGATCCCGGCCTGAGCCACGGCGCTAACCGCCACGCCAGCCAGCAGGGTCGTCGCCGCCATGGTCTGTCCGCCGACGGTCCCAAGGCGGTAGACGATGGTCGTTGCCGCCAGCCCGCCGAACAAGGCAGCGACCGGCAGTGCGAAGGGACGAGCGTCGTTTGGCAGCATGCCGAGCCAGTTTCCGCCAACGACGATGACGGAGACCGCCGCGAGCGCCGCACCACTGGACACGCCGATCAGTCCCGGATCGGCGAGCGGGTTGCGGAAGATCCCCTGCATCACGGTTCCCGCTACCGCAAGGGATGCGCCAATCAGGCAACCGGCTATCACGCGTGGCAGGCGTATCGACCAGAACACCAGTGCATCCCGCCCTTGTGTTGGCCACTCGACGTCCAATCCAACGGCATCGAGGATCAGCAGTCCGACAGTCTCGGGCGGAATAGGGACGGCGCCGATCCCGAGCGCCAGCATAAGCGAGATACACAGAAAGGCCCCCGAGCCGAACAGTGTGATCACCCCCCGCCGTTCCCGGGGCGACATGGATCGAAACCGGGTTGCCAGGCCCAGCCGCGATCTCCGTGGTACTGGAATGTCCGTCACTGGGTCTTGGCCGTTGGGTGGGTTGCGGCGGCGCCTGGATGAAACGCCGTCGACAACAATTCAATCGCTTCGGCGATCCGCGGGCCGAAGCCGAACACCAGAAGACCATCCACTTCCACGATGCGCCCCTCACGGGCGGCCCTGGTCGGGGCCAGTTCCGAGCGTCCAAGAATCGCCGATGCCCCGCCCATTTGTTCGACGGTCCTGTCCGTCACCAGGATGATATCCGGGTCCGCGGTGACGGCCGCCTCTGGGGAAAGGGGTTTGTAGCCGTCGAAGCCATCGATGGCGTTGGCGCCGCCTGCCGTGTGGATGATACCGGCCGCCGCGGTGTCGCGTCCTGCCGCAAGTGGAGCGCCCTTGCCGACACTCAGCAGGAACAGCACGCGTGGCGGATTGGGCTGTGCGCGCGCCGCTTTGGATAGGAGGGTCGCTCGACCGGTGATTGCGTCGGCGAGTCGAACCCCATCCGCGGCGCGGCCGAGAGCAGCGGCCACCGTCCGGATCTTCCGCCCCACGCCGGCAATGTCGGTGGCCTTGTCCAGTCGGATGAGGTTGACCCCGGCCGCCGTGATCTGTTCGATGACCGGATCCGGCCCCGCATCACCGTCGGCGAGGATCAGATCCGGAGCGAGTGCCAGAACAGGCTCGGCTGAAAGCCGTCGCATGTACCCTACGTTCGGCAGCGCGTGGACTTCCGGTGGATACACGCTCGTGGAGTCGACGGCGACAAGTCGGTCCTCCTCGCCGAGAAGGTAGACGATCTCGGTGATCGAGCCGCCTATCGAGAGGACCCTGGTGGGCTCAGCGCGAGTGTCCGGCGGGGTTGCAAGGTTGCCAAGGACCAGGGCGATGATGAAACAGAGCTGATTGATCTTACGCATCGCACGGCCCCTCAGAACGCCAGCCGGTAGGCGATCGATCCTTTGATGTTCCGCCCGGGCTCGGAGACGCCGGCGAACACCCGCTCATGGTCGCGGTCGAAGACGTTATCGACACCGAAGTTGACCGTGAGCCCGTTCAGCATCTCGTCCTTCGGCGCCCATTGTAGGTAGACATCGAAAACGGAATACCCGGCTCGCTCCTCACTGGAGTCGTCGACATTGTCAAAGCGAGACGTGAACTCACCCTCGACCCCGATGACCGTGTCGATTTCGTGCACGCGCAGGCCGATATCCGTTGACAGGCGATCCGGTGTCAGCACCCCCAAAGCCTCCCCGGTCTGCGTGTTCTCTCCGTCGATCGAAGCGAAGCCGGCTATCACGTAGAACCGACCTGCGTCGTAGGAAGCCTCCAACTCGTAGCCCTCCAGTTCGGCATCCTCGACGTTGACCGTGTCCGTGGTGCCGGCGTTGCAAGAGGTGTAGGGGGGAATAAAGCATCCAGAGGTCGGGCCGGAGCTGTTCACCTGGATGTCGATCAGGTTCTCGACCTCGGATCTGAAGTAGGCCCCCTTGAAGCGCAGGACATCGTCCTTGAGCACGGTGTTCTGGCGCTCGTATCCCACGCCAACCTCAAGCGTATCGGCTACCTCGGGTTCCAGGTCGGGGTTCGGGACAAAACTGTTCACCGCCGTTTGGCCGTTGCTGAGCGGGATCGCGAAGTGAGTGCCCTCGTTGTACAACTCGTTGATCGACGGCGCGCGGAAGGCTCGGCCATAGCTGGCGAATCCGACGAGGCCGCGGATCGGCTCGTAGGAGATGCCAAGCTTCGGTGAGATCTCGTCGTCGCTGGTGCTGTCGTCGATGTCGGAGTCGGCGGAGAATGAGTCGAAACGCACACCTGGGATGACGGTGACTGTGCCGGGAACGGCGTCGTTGATCTCGATGGCACCTTGGACGAAGGTGCCGGCGAACTCGGCTTCGGCGTTCGGCACGCCGGCTCGCGTACCGTCGGAGTTGCTGGAGTCGTAGCCCTCCTGCTCGTCGCGGACCGCCTCCACGCCGTAGGTCAGCGTGAGCGATGATCCCGCGGACAGATCGATGATGCTGCGGTTGTCGGCGAACAGTCCGTAGGTATCGGCGCCCTGCTCGGTGATGCGGCCGCTGTCGACATAGGTCTGATCGACCTGCGAATTCGTGAAGTAGACCGTGGTGTCGAGATCCACCCAGTCGGAGCCGAGGGGTGCGTAGAGCACTTGGGCGCGGATCGTGTCGCTGCGGATGTCCTTGTCGGTGATGTCGGAATCGGCCGAAGTGTTGGCGTTCTGACCGTTCGCGGGTTCGCGCGCATCGTTGTCGAACACGAGGTAGGAGAATGAGGCCTGCAGATCCTCGGTGACCACGACATCCGCTTTGGCCAAGCCAGAGATGATATCGTCATCGGAGTCGAGCTCGGTGTCATTGCCGAGCTGAATGTTATCGGAATCGCGTTTCACGATGCCGCCGACAAGGCCGACGCCCTCGACAGGCTTGCCGCCGACCACCAGGCTTTCCGTGAATTCCTGGCTTACATCCTGGTAGCCGAACTTGGCGCGGCCGGCGAGGGACTCGTCCCCCTCAAGCAGATCGTCAGCGGAAAGAGTCCTCAGCGAGATCAGCCCTCCCAGCGCGCCGCTTCCGTAGAGCGAGGACGAGGAGCCGCGAAGGACTTCTCCGCCAGCCAGCAGGGATGGGTCCACGAACACTCGACCGTTATGTCCGGAAACAAAGTTCTGGCGCGCGCCGTCAATCCGGATCTGCACGTTCTCGCCCTCGAAGCCGCGGATCGTTGGTACTTGGCCAGTGCGGCGCGGACCGCCCTCGAAGTGCACTCCGGGAACGCTGCGGAGCATGTCTTCAAGGGTGTCAGGATCCTTGCGGTCGATCTCCTCGCGGTCGATCACGGTCACCATGCCCGGATAGCGCAGGGCAGAGATCGGACTGCGCGTCGCGGTAACGGAGATCGGGCCGAGTTGCACCGGCGTTGATTGGCCGGGTGACGGTTCGGCTCGAGTGATTTCCGTCTGGGCCTGGGCCGCAGTGGGCTCGTAAAGGCCTGATACCGTGATGGCAAGCACCGCTCCGGCGGCGCCCAATTGCGCTTTCAAAGACACTCTAACCCCCCGTTCCATAAGATTGATTCGTGACCGAGTGTCTCGGTCGATGTGGCGGACGCTAATAGGAATGACTCGCAAAAGCAATAGTATTGAGAATGAGGGGCATTTGCGATATGAGGATTCTCAACAACAGTGAGGTCAGCATGTTCATCGCCATGAACCGGTTCCAGGTCGCCAAGGGCTCCGAGGTGGATTTCGAGAAAGTCTGGGCCGAGAGGGACAGCCATCTCGACGAGGTGCCGGGGTTCGTCGAGTTCCGATTGCTTCGTGGGCCTGAAGCCAAGGACCACACGCTGTTCGCCTCGCACACCATCTGGCAGGACCGCGCCGCCTTCGAGGCGTGGACGAAATCAGATGCGTTTCGCAAAGCCCACGCGGGTGCGGGTCAACGCAAGATTCTCTACCTCGGCCATCCACAGTTCGAAGGCTTCGAGGTCATCCTGGAGGGCAGTTAGCTCGATGGACGACACCACAGCGAGGTTTTCACCGGACACCACGTTGGGTCTGGCGGCTCTGGAACAGGAGCTACTGCACCTTATGCAGGGCGGCCCGGTGGTCTTGATCCTGCTGGCGATGTCAGTGGTTGCGGTTGCGATCGTGTTGGTGAAGCTGTGGCAATTCTGGCGGGCGCGGGTTGGGGCGCGCTCGTCCGCGGTCGAGGCCCTTTATCTGTTCCGTTACGGCCGGCCCCATGACGCGCTGTCGGCCCTTCGCGGGGCGCGTGATCCGATGGCAGTCGCAGTCGGTCGCGCGATCCGGGGGCGGAAGCGCGGCCTGCCTGAGGCCATGGTACGCGAAGAGGTTCTGCGCCTCGGCGGCGACATGATCGAGGACCTGAGAAGTTACCTTCGCCCCCTCGAGGTTATTGCCTCGCTGGCACCGTTGCTCGGGCTGTTTGGGACGGTGCTCGGCATGATCGAGGCGTTTCGCCAGCTTGAGGCCGCCGGCAATCAGGTGAACCCGTCGGTTCTGTCCGGCGGGATCTGGGAGGCGCTGCTGACGACGGCGGTCGGCCTTGCCGTGGCGATCCCCACGGTGGCGGTCCTCAACTGGCTGGAGCGGCGGGTCGAACGGCTGGCTCACGACATGGAGAGTGCGGTGACCGCCGTGTTCACCGAGGACCTGTCCGGAGACGCCGAGGAGGAGAGGGGGCATGGCGACGCGCGCTTGCGCACCGCGCCAACGCGCAGCTAGGAAGCGTCGCCGCGCGCTGATCAGTCTTACCCCGCTGATCGACGTGGTGTTCATCCTGCTGGTGTTCTTCATGCTGGCGACCAGCTTCCTCGACTGGCGGTCGATCTCGCTGAATCCGCCGGCTGCCGGCGCGTCATTCCCATCGGTGAAAGGCGCGATGCTGGTCGAGATTCGAGAGGATGGTTCAAATCTGTCCCTGCGCTTCTCCGGGCGGAATCTCACGCTGGATGCCCTGGCGGGCCGGCTGGCCGACCGACTGGTTGAGAAGCCCGACCAGCGTGTCCTGGTGAAGCCGCACACCGGCGTGGTCCTGCAGGACGTGGTGCTCGTGCTCGACCGGCTTTCTGAAGTCGGCGTGGCGGATCTGTCCCTCATTCGTGACAGAGCACGATAACCCCATGCTGAAGCGCGAACGACGGCGGGACAACGAGGACGAGCGGGTGCTGCCGCTTATCAACGTCGTGTTTCTGCTGCTCATCTTCTTCATGCTATCGGGCCGGCTCTCAGCCTCTGACCCGTTCGAGATCACCCTGCCGGTCTCGGTGAGTGACGCGACGATCGAACGTCAGGACCCCATCGTCTTCGTCGGGGCCGATGGCCGGCTCGCCTTCAACGGCGAGATCGTCGATGAGGCGGGCCTGCGGGCGGGTGTCTTGGCCCATGTCGAGAAGCATGGGTCCGAGCACCTGCGTCTGAAGGCCGATGGCGGTGCCGACGCGAGCGTGGTGGTCGGCGTGATGGAGCAACTCCGCGACGCTGGTGTCGCGCATCTTCAACTGCTCACATTGCCTGTTGCCGCTGGCGGACAGCGATGACCCGGATCGGCCCTCGACACTGGATTGTCGCGATTGGTCTGGCGGTCGGTCTTCATGGCGCGGTGGCGGCCGCGTACTTCTGGGAGGCTGAGGAGATCGGTGCGGTCAGCGCCGGTATCGGCGGGATCGAAGTCTCCCTGGGGCCGGCCGGTGGGGCTCCCGGTCGTGTCGCAGAGCGGTCCGATCTGGAGGCGGAGACGGCGGAGGTTGCCCCACCACCCGATGCTGCGGCTCCTGTCGAACCTCCGGACGTCATGGCGACGGCGGCCCCGCCGGAGGCGGCTCAACCGGCCGATCCACCGGACCAGGCGGCGCCTGTGCCGGCGCCTGTGCCCATGCCGAGGGAAGCCGAACCGGCGGCGATCGCGCAGGCAGACCCGCCGGAAGCGGTGACCGTCGAGACGAGTGTGCCAACTGTTGAACCGCCTGATCCGCCGACGCCGGCGTCGGCGACAGCGGTCGAGGCCACACCCGTCGACGCTACGCCCGGTGAGGTCGAGACGGTCGTCGCGCAGGTTGTGCCCACGCCACCGGTGCCGCGGCTGCGCCCTAAGCCAACGAAACCAGTTCGGGCTGAGTCACCTCCTCTCCAAGCGCCGCCGCGCGCCGACCCACCGCCGGCTCAGACCGACAGAATGGACCGTGCTCCGCGGCAGGTGGCCGCCGCGGCACCCCCATCGGGCAGTGGCGGCCGGTCGGGATCCGGGAACACGGCGGCCGCCGGGACTCAGACCTCAGACGCCGCCGGCGGCCTGCCCTCATCCAGTTCCGACTATATCGCCCTGCTGCAGGCGTGGCTGGAGCGGCACAAGGAGTATCCCCGCCGCGCCCAGAGCCGGCGCCAGGAGGGCACCGCCCTGCTGCACGTCGTCATTGACCGAGATGGACGGGTGCTGGAGTACCGACTTGAGAAAAGCTCCGGCCACTCACTTCTCGATCGAGAAGTGACGGCGATGATCAAGCGCGCACAGCCGCTGCCGAAGATGCCCGACACCATGCAAAGGGCGCGTCTGGAGATGCTCGTGCCGGTTCAGTTCTTCTTAAGGTGAACCAAGCAAGGTTTGCGGGATAGACGCGGTGTCGGTTGCTGTCGATATGCCCTCGCGGCATTGTGGGACACTGTTTAGCGCGATGGGTCCATACAATGTTAGCGGGGATCCGATGTGGGACGTTCAGACCCGCATGGCACACGTATCAATGCCCGAGTCAATGTCCGAGGCATCGGCTCATGGTGCTGACATGGTCGTGCAAATGACAGTATGGATATGGAACTGGACGAACCGTCTAGACGGCGATCATCGGCGTAGGGGCTTGTCCAATTTCTACCCGCGATCACACCCTGAACCCCGTTCGGTATGGGTGGCATCGGGCGCCGCAACCGAACAAAGCAACATGTTAGCCTCGCCATCCGGCGGGGCTTTTTGCATAGTGGAAGCGCGGTGGAAGCAGGTGGGGCGCAAACAGGCGCGCTCGAGGCCTCGCTGCGGACTGCTCACTGACCCTCGCCATCACCCCCCGGATCAGCCGTTCGGATCATGGTCTCCAGCTCGGCCAGCGCGTCGAGCCCTTTCTTATTGTCGAGAGACTGGAAGGCCGAACGGGCGTCCGCGATCACCGCCAAAGCCTCGTCTCGAAGGCCGCCCATGGCCAGGACCTGTGCGTACAGAAACCCGACCGCGCCAATGCCGTCTTGTTGTTGACGCTGTTTGTTGATCGCGAAGGCCTCGTGCAGCTCTTCGTAGATGGTCTGAAGCCCCTCCTGCGACGTCTCATGGTCGCCACGGGAGAGGCGGATCTGGGCGCAGGCAAAGCGGATCCTTCCGATGGCGTCGATATCGTTCTCGGCTTGGGCGGTCTCGAGTTGGGCCAGTTGTGCCTCAAGGGCCTTGTCGGGGTCGCCGTCGTCGTCAGGGCTGTTGGCGGCATCGTCCGTTGTGGCGACCTTCTCGTCCGCGGTGTCCGCGCCGGCCGTTCGGATCATGGTCTCCAGCTTACCCAGCGCGTCGAGCCCTTCCTGATTGTTGAGAGACTGGAGAGCCGAACGGGCGTCCGCGATCACTTCCAGCGCCTCGTTCTGAAGGCCACCCATGGCCAGGACCTGTGCGTACAGAAACCCGACCGGGCCAATGCCGTCTGGCTTTTGCAGCTTCTTGTAGATTGTGAAGGCTTCCCGGAGCTCCTCGAAGATGGTCTGAAGCCGCTCCTGCGACGTCTCATGGTCGCCACGGGACAGGCGGATCCGGGCGCATGACGCTCGAATGTGGCCGATGCTGTCGATGTCTCTTATGGTCTGGGCGTCATCGAGCCGGGATAGATGCATTTCGAGCGCCTCGTCGGTCTGTCCGCGGGCCTCGAGGATATCGGCGATCTTGCCCATGGTGACGGCCCTGGAGCGCACGTCGCCGAGCCGCTCGTAAACGGGGAGCTCTTCCTCCTGTCTGATGCGGAGCGCCTCGTCGGTCTGTCCGCGGTCCTGAAGGATATCGGCGATCCTGCCCATGGTGACGGCCTTCTCGCGCACGTCGCTGAGCCGCTCGAAAACGGGGAGCTGTTCCTCCTGTCGGATGCGTAGCGCCTCGTCGGTCTGTCCGCGGGCCTGAAGGATATCGGCGATCTTGCCCATGGTGACGGCCTTGGAGCGCACGTCGCCGAGCCGCTCGAAAACCGGGAGCTGTTCCTCCTGTCTGATGCGCAGCGCCTCGTCGGTCTGTCCGCGAGCCCAAAGGATATCGGCGATCTGGCCCATGGTGACGGCCTTGGC
>JGI12316J15310_10000196_pt14 | contig 65545 bp, 51 predicted proteins | sample MarCyaLeptolynsp_FD_15310 | JGI IMG/M metagenome (IMG submission 15310) | reverse complement strand
GGATCAGATCCCAACCGCTTACCGTTCGTGTCCATCATACAGCGATTTTTGGAAAGCTTATGCCGCCGTTTTTCCTGAAGCAACCCACCAACAAGTTGGTAAAGAGACCGGACTCACGGCTCATCAAGAGCGATGGTATGGCACTTTGCGGCAGTGGTTGGGGCGATATACACGAAAAACCTTATCGTTTTCCAAATCTGATTTTTATCATGAGTTGGTGACTCGCTGGTTTATCATTGAGCATAATCGACGAATGGCTTTATCACTTACTACTTAACCACTACCGAATTTATTTATTGTTAAACCACTTTCCAAAGACAGGCACTTTCGAGCTTATCGTCTAGAATTCTATGGGCGAAGTTTCAATGTAGCATTTTATGATGCGTCACAGGCTAAATACATTCGTGACAGTAAAGAAGCAAAGAAAAATTTCAATCAGTTATTTTGGGAAGATATTCCTGTTATACTTATCACTCAGTACGCCTCAGCAGGTAATGGCGTTAATCTCCAATATCTTCCACACATAAATGCAACTGAGGAAGATGAAACGGATTTCAACAAAATTCATTTATTAGAATCCCCATTTTTCTATTTTGATGGCATCGATTTTGATAAACAAACAGTAACTGAAATCACGACAGCTATCAAGAAAAACATATGGTATCAAGCAAAGCTTTATGAAGCAAAAGTGATTAGCCAATCAACCTTTTTAAGTTTATTAGAGAACATTCGCTTCAATGATTTCAATAGCGAATATCGCTACAGCCCTAATCGAGGATTAAGCGATGATAGCCTCAAGAATAGAATTGCAACTTACATTCAAGCACTAGGACGGACAGAGCGCGTTTGGCACAAAATTCCTGACCAGCATATTGTACTCTCCCATGAAGTCCTAGACGACTTTAAAGTGTTCAGTAGTGAGGATAATTTTGCTTATATTCGTGAGGAACGCCAATCACGTTTATCGAATAATCTAGCACAAGTTTTAGAGCAAATTCCATCTTTAGTAAAAAGAGTAAAAAGAAAAGCACGGGATCACGCTGTGGAAACATTAGCTTCAAAAAATGATAAGTCTAAGCAGTATATCCATGAACTTCTCCAAAGACTGCATGCCTTTCGCAGTGGCAATGGTGATGAAAGATCCAAGTCTGAATGGATTGCACTCCGTTTAACTGCCTTAGAACATGCTTTTGCTGAACCTATTCTAGATTCATATCATGCTTACTTCACAACAGATTTAGCAGATGACGGGTCTCTCTATATAGATGATGAACTTCGTATTTATCCGAGAGGTAAACAACCAACAGAGGCCAGACCAAGGCGCATCAATTCTGTCTATGACGTGATACGAAATAACAAAGTTATCTCAGATTATTTTATAGCTCGCGGATTTGAATTGGAATTTGATAGCGGGAATAATCATTTTTTCACTCCCTATTTTTATCAATCAATTCTTGTTGGAGCTGTGGGCGAGGCAGCAATTCAAGCAGTACTACGAGCCAACTTACTAAGAACTACAGATGATTTACCTGATCCACTTTACGAATTAGCTGACCTCAAAATTAACAATAAACCATGGTACATCGATTGTAAGAATTACAGTGAACGGACACTGAGCAATTTTTCGCTACCACGCGAGGACATCGCTTATCATCCAAAACTCAACGAAGATACATTCATTAAGCAAGCTCAATCTAAGTTGAACAAAATGCAGAAATATCATACGAGTAATGATGAATCAAAACTGATTTATCTTAATCTCGTCCATAGTGGAGATCGCATAAAACGTTATCTTGATAGTGATTTTAACGCTGTAAATTCTTTTGCTGATGCTCAAATTATTATCGTTCAAGGCATCATTGAAGCAAGTTCTCCAAATAGCTATAGCACTGCGTTCACTCAATTTATTACTGACTGCCAAAATAATATACTGTGAGGATATTCATGAATCCTAAAACCCGTAAAATGAATACAACAACATTGATTGCCGAGAAACCACAAGACTACTCAAAGCTGGAAAATAAATACAAACTTGTTCGTTATTTGGTTCCACCTGACTTCCACTCTAAGCAAAAAAAATATGAAAGGTTGCATGTAGAGTTAAAAGCACAATTGCAGGTTCCATATCGTCATTACTATTACGACATGCTTGATGGCCCAACAAATGTAGTGGTATATGCGCTGTATCCAAACGATGAAGAACCTAGTGATGTTATATTGACATTTATTTCTGATGAAAGGCTTGAAAAGCGGTTGATTAGATTTGAAGATCTTAGACTAGATAATTTGATCAAGTTATTGCAGTTCCAACATTTCACGGATCAGAGCTATTTTGCTAGTATGGGTGCGTATTATGTTCATGCAAGACAAACAAGTGATACATGGCACATATGTCTTGAAATTGACATTAAGGGCGCAAGCGAAAATATTGATGAGAACAAGAATGAAAGGCAAATACAGTACTTCTATGTCAGTGGTGAGGCGAAAAATTTCAAGCAGGTTAGCAAAAAACCTGACGAGTATAGCAAGCATCATTATCCCTACTACACCCATCAAGTGATTAATTCACTTGTGGTATTTGAGCAAGTTCCATTTGACGACATAGATAATTACCAAAAAGAAGAACTTTTTGAAATCTACCGAAAAAGAGACAATCCTGCACGGTTACCATACCATGCTCAAAACACAACCAAGTTACAACCGTCTCGTGGTTATATGCTGTATAAATTCATGCAGAGTTTTGTGAATGAGCTTTCAAATTATGATATTCAAGTCGAGATTAAAGAACGCACTTGGGTACGTTATGAAAGTAAACAATCTACTGAGAATTTAGAAATTGACCAGCTAGATTATGTATACCTATATGATAACCGCTGGAACAAAACAACAATAGAATTTGATGCTTATTATCAGCTTTTGAGTGAATATTACAGTGATATTAAATTCACAATATTGGATGAAATGCCTCCACTAGATGGACATCCTGTACTTATTTTGCAAGATACCGATTCAGAAGATTATGATGCGGACAACGGACTTCTATTTGGAGAAACAGATCCTTACAAAGTGATATATCCGGCATATCAGGATATTCCGAAACAGTCAATAAACATCAACCCTAATTCACAGAAGAAAGCTAAATTCAATGATAGAAAAGACTACCTCAATTACGAAATAATAAAATTAAATGATGAAGAAGATGAAGATACGGATTGGGCAATGCTTCTTCAAGTATGTTTGTACCAATTAAGAATCAAAGATATTGTCCTCAATCAAAGAGTTGTATCATCTTCTTTGCCAATTGACGGGATACTATCAACTTTACAAGATTACATCTACATTCGTAAGCAAACCCACAAAAGCACATCGTATAAAGTCATGATGCTAGTTAGAGATGACAAACTTGTTTTCGCTGACTTACGTACCCCCTCTGGACGTGAGTCTCTAAAGCAGGCGCTATCTAAATGGAACATAGATTGGTATGACATCGAAGATATGCTTATGGTCAAATACCATAAGGAAAACGAAGAGCTGCTTCGCCGATATGACTTAATTATCATGCCAGAAAGAGTCATTGAGTTGGAAAATGTCAATGAAACCGTTCTATACAACTATGAAGAACTTGAGAAACGATTTACAGCAAAGACACGCGATAAGCGAATTAATGAATTTTATCTCAGTATACCAGAAAGATATAACATCATTAAACCAAAAGATACGCTTTCTTATGAGAATCTTGAAGAGCTTGGTTTGCTAGATGGTCGTGAGCCTTTTGGAGATTTAGAAAAAATATCAATGGCATTTTACGATAAAATCGTTGCGTTTGATGACATAGTAGAGGATTTACGTAAATCAAACATTTCGCTAGATGAGTTATTTAAAATACGAAATTCTGAAATAGGGCAACTTTTCAATCTCCCGAAATTTAAAAACAGTGAAAAACACAATACAAGATACATTCTCGAAATGTATAAAAAAGTTTGGGATGATTTTGGTAGTATTAAAGGGGATGATGTTCAGATATCAAAGGGCATATGGTTTGATAATACAGACTCATCATATCGAGTTGCAGATGTAAATGGGTTCAATCTGGCGCAAGACCGCGCTCACCGTATTCGTCGTTTTGTGGTGTTAGATGGCAAGGCTGATTTCGATCTTTTACCACTCTTAGAAGCAACAACTGTTCGGTTCATAAGATATAAACAATATACAGTTTATCCATACATGTTTTATCTAATTGATAAATATATCAAGGATGTTCTTTATCATCAGTAGGGTAGATATAAAAAATGATCAGTACTCCATAAACTATGACAAAATTGGTTGTATTGTAGAAAAATTAAAGCGACGTATGTTTATAACCTTTTAAATCAAATGATGGTGGAAAAAACAGAGATTAAGAGTAACTACTCAGGGTATTTGATCATGGAATATCACGGCGGTCAAAAATGACCGCCCTACATGCGACTTATTGTGTAGGGCGTGGCTTCTGCCACGCCGATTTGATGATTACGCCTACAAATGAGGTTGTAGCTATCTGACATTGCCCTGTTGGATAGATAGCCTGAGCAGTTACATATCGACAGAATAAAATATGATATCTGAAAAACAAACTACCATCACAGCTACTGAAATGCAACAAAAATCAGGGCAGATTATCAAAAACTGCTATGTTGAGCGTGAGCATTTCATTGTTAAGCTCGTTGGCTTCCCTATAGTTGACCATCCCCCTATTCGTGATCATTGTCAAATCTCCCACAATTCAACCGCCGTTCTGCAAACGCAATGACCACCTTCATAAATTGGGTAAATCCAGCAATAGCCTGCCCCAAGGGGGACGCCTGTTTAGGAATCTGACAAAAACAGGATTTCAGAGATGTATTTATAAAACAAAAAGCTGACCACCCTAGGGAATGATCAGCTTCAACTATTCTCATATTCAATTGTTTGATGTGTTAGTCCAAGATACCTTCGCTCGTTGCGGTGACCAACTTGATGTCATAGTCTTCCAACACCTGAAGCAACGCATCCAGTTCATCGGGATCACGATGTAAACGGGTGATGTCATCCGCCACTAACGCCACAACATCGGAAGCACCTAAACGGTCTTGCAAAGCATCCCACGCGACACGTTCAGCGGCCAAGGCTTCAAGGCCAACCTCATCCACATCTTCATACCAATCAGGTTCCCAGCCAAACATCTCGCATACTTGCAAGATATTAGCAGACTGCAACTCGATAGCGGCTTCACTGGCTGGGCCAGTTCCAAACTGACGAACATAACACAACGCTACATTTCCATTTTTGTCTTGCATGAGAAAAATCCTCAACTTTTTAACGATAGCCATAGGATAAGCCTGCCCTCATACATGCCTGTTCAAAAATCTGACAAAATGCCTCAACCATTGAAGCAAAAATCGCGATGCACAATCACCGCCTGAACCCATCAAAAATGCGATGAACCATCTGCAAAACAGTCTCATCAGCCACCATATCATGAGTATAGTTTGCTCAATATGCCATCGTTGATGTGTGCAGCCAGTTGGGTAGCGTATTGTCTATGCGGTCGATGTTTACCGTTTGTGTCACTTGGCAACATGTTGATGATTTGGCTTATTCTGGAATGGTATACCGCTGGTGCCCTGCCCCTCAACATCCAGAGTGTTGGTGCAGCAACCCCATGACAATCACCTGTACTATCCCTGATGAAATGCAATTTCTGACGCTGGCATCTTAGCGACCCGCACCACTCGTCAAGGGGCAAGCCCTCTGTGGATTTCTTCTTTCTGGCTAGTGCCGCTTCGCTCACCAGAAGAAATCCGCCCTGCGGGTGACGATGTGGTCAATGACGGGTCGCTGCTCGATAGCCATCGAAATTGCCCATCAGGGCTTCAGCACACAGGAGATTCAGACATGTCGAGTACAGCCGCAACCATCATCATCCGAGGCCGTTTAGGAAGTACCCCCCAAATGCGCTATACCAAAGACGGTCAAGCCGTTACCAACCTCAGTTTAGCCGTTGACCAAGGTTATGGCGACAACCCCCGCACCGAATGGGTACGCGTCACCATCTGGGGCGAAGCACAAGTCTCCGCCGCTGTGACCTACTTGAGCAAAGGCGACCTCGTATCCGTGACCAGTGAACGGTTCCGTGTCGCAGCCTGGGCCTCTCACGATGGCAGTTTACGCGGTCAGTTAGAAGTCACTGCCCGTCGCATAGACTACATTCTCACCAAGCGTAGCGTAACAGACCCTTCAGCAGAACCGATGGCTGTCTAAGCCAATGGGGGCAGGTCATACACCTTCCCCCCTCACATCTTATAATTCATCCGCTTGTTCTGTTACTTTACACCCGTTGGATATTTCTCTCGGGTAGTTTGCATTAACGCTGAAAACGACCGATCGGTTTACTGGTGATCGAATACATCACTGGTGTTCGAGTGGTGTAATTCACGGTTAAACCAGATTGAACGTTAAACCGACCCCTTTTGGGTTAAACCTGGTTTATCCACCACTGCCGCACCACACCACCTGAGCATACCAGTGGTGTTGGAATGGTGTCACCACCACCGCACCACATTCGAAAGTGACCGTATACAGCCTTTCTATTAGCCCCGTCAGGAGCGCACCACGGATGCACCAGCAGCCGAACGAGCGGCATAGAGCCGCTCATTGCACGCATTGCGTGCCTTGATTTTTGCCAAGTATTCGTATCGCAGAGACGCTTACAAGGGGGAGGTGTAGCCGCGCACCACCTCAACGTGTAACGACAGGTTGGCAAAAATCGAGCGAGCAAGTCTAACGACTTGCACCTTCACGTGCATGAAGGTGGGACATGCGTCACTTCGTAACGCATCAGTTGCTCCGCAACTGGTGCAATCCGTGACTCAGCATCGGACAAGCGATGGATTTGGCTGATGATAATTGAAAGCAATCCTAAAAACCATAGTTTACCGTTAATGCTCAGGGCGATTGCATCAAATATGGTCTAGTATTTTCTCAAGAAATGTGGTGTCCCACCCCGCTTTGAAGCGTTTGGTGCGAATACTGCCCTTAGACGGGTGTTTTTTGAGAATATTGAGTGCAAACTGTCGCAAAATAGCCATGTTTTGAGCCGCATCGCCCATTCTGACGCGCGAATCATCTTCCCGAAAAATAACATCCAGTACCCAATGCAAGCTATTTTCGACCGCCCAATGATAACGTGTTGCCATTAAGAGTCTTTCAGCGTCAGGCGGCAAACTGCTAATGTAATAGGCCGTTTGTGACTCAACTTTGCCCTTGAATCTCCGCTCCCGTCGTACCCGAATGATGGTTTTGAGGTCAGCCCAACCTTGATAATTGCGAATGTAGTCAAAGGCTAATGGGTCGCTAATAGCCCAACATTCTCGAATCTCAATGCGCCCATGTCCCTTGTTAACCGTCTTGGCATAGGTGCTGGTCATGTCAGCAAATTGCACATGGTCAGCATAGGCAAACCAATCTTGTAAATCCATATGGAGATTGCCTTGGTTATCTTTGACACGCAAGACATAGTCCGCTTTTTCATCACGGATGGCTTGCGCAATCTTGGTTTGGGCACCCATCGCATCAAGGGTCACAAGACAACCCGAGACGTCTAAAACCCGCAATAATTGCGGAATAGCCGTGATTTCATTCGATTTGGCGTCTGTTTTCCACTGTCCAAGCGCAATACCGCTCTCACTGGCCCACGCATTGACCATATGAATCGCTTCTTTCCCGATGCCTTTGTCATGGCTACGGCGAACCGTTTTGCCATCAATGGCAATCACTTGGCCTTTGGTGACCCGAAACACATCCTCTACCCAACGCATAAAACTGGTCTGAAAGGTGTCCGCATTTAACACCGCAAAAAACCGTCCAAATGTGTCGTGGGATGGAATCCCATTCGGCAACTCAAGGAAGCCACTTAACCGCTCTTCTTTTGCGTTCCCAAAATTCTCGACATCCACCCATGTTTCCGCTCCGGCGATCATCGCACACACGCCGATCACGATGATGTCTATTAAACGATGATCACAGCGACCAGCTACGCGCGGATCTTCAATATTACGAAAATGGGCGATTAGGGTGATTTCTTCTTCTGACATGGCAACCTCCTTGAACGAGGTTACTATTATCCCTTATCTTTTATTTTGATGCGATTGCCCTGCGTTAATGCTCAATTCACACATCTAACCATAACGTGGAATTTCCAAGAAGCTAGCAATTGCCAGCCCTTGAACAAATGGATGGTTTTGTCCACAAGTTTGATGCTATCTGTGTGAGATCGACATCTGAGTGAACCAAACGTTGACTACTGCTGCCATTTAAGCTGACATAGGAGTCCACTGTTATGCGTACATCATCTTGACCCTGCTTTGCGAACTCCGTTTCTAAGAAATGAGCAAATTGCAGAATCATATCAGGCTGAAATGACATCTGATGTTCTTGCTGTGGTGTTAAGTACTCGTTAGGGAATACCAGCCATTCACGCTCACCATCTTGTATGCGAAAAAGTGCAAAACCACTTTTTTCAGCAAGCATTACATTCCATGAAAACCGATAACCTTCTTCTGTCCACATGACATCCCCTGGATATAACCAATGCCGTAAGGGAACTAAAATTTGAACCACAAAAAATATTGCTATAACACCCAATACCCACCTCGATAAAGGCAAAGGATGAGGTTTTTCAGCGAGTGCTTGTTCTCGTCTAGGTTGCATCTGGAAGTGCCTAAAAAACCACTCATACTGCTCCCCTGAGAAAAAGATCAGCGTCACAGCAATCATCATCCATGGGAAAACACCAATTGGAAAGAGTAGAGCAGTCATCACATGGAAACCTATAACGCCAATGTATGCTAGGGGGCGGGTACGACTCCACAGCAACAGGAACGGAATAGTAAGGTCATAGGCGGCTCCCGCCCAACTCATCCCGTAATGCACCCAACTTTCATCGAAGAATTGACCTAGTAATGGGAAATCAACACTAGCACGTAACCATATAGTGAGTGGCATCGCATCAAATAACCAATGTGGTTTCAGTTTAGCTATGCCTGCGAAGAAATACACAATACCGACCTGAAGTTGAATGGCGGCTGTTGCCCATCGTGGCACCTCCATCAACTGCGATTCGGGATTGCGCCAAACATCTATTGAGTACGCCCGATGAAGTGGTAGCCAAATCAGCAAAAAACTAAGTAGTGAAATAAAATAATAGTGGTTGAGGTAGTATGTTTTATCTAATAATTCGATATAAGTGAACAGCAGAAAAAAGCTAATCATGCTGAAACGATAAAAAAAGCCCACTGTGATGCACACCGTAAGCACTAGCAACGCCCCAAAAACAATATACATACCGATAGAAGGTAGCGGACGAACCCACTCAAATCCTAAATAGGTAAAATGAAATTCTGGGGCAATATAAAATTCGTGTATCCAACCCTTTAGGATAAAACGAAGTGTGCTGAAAAACATCAGCACACCAAAAATGACACGAAAAATAACTAGTGGTAATATGCTAGTCGGTTGTCTTAACCATTTAATCACCGTCATTATCATTGAAGGTAATCGTTACCCCAAGTTGATTTGCCATATCTACACGCAACAAAATAAGAAGTTGTGTCACTTCATTTTGAATTGCTAATACAGTATCGGGACTTTCAACAACTGCTATCGCAAGTGGTTGCTCTAATGCTTGCAAAGATGTAATGGTAGCATCAATCTGTGCGATGATCGCATCTGACAGTTGCTCCCCATTATATTCTGCTGCTAGAAAGTCGAGATAATCATCAAACCCAATTTCTTCAGCCCCCGTAAAGGCATCACGAAGACCAATCAAGTTATGGATAATCTGTATTGTTGAGGCACGGCTACGAAAAGCTTCTGCTTCGGTGGGGTCAGGGTCAGGATCATTATCAAAGCGTGTGCCTAGAGGCAAGCCAATCTTCATTTGGGCGATGCCTTCAGTTAGAGCAGCCATATCATTCGTAACCATGCTAATAGATGAGCGTAGGACAGTACCAGCTTGGTCAGCCCCTACAAAATCTTCCGCCGATGTACCTTGCCACATTACTAAAATTTCTTCGGCATTATCAAGTAAACTTTCGCCCAGTGCTATGAGATACGCCATACGCCGAGGGTTATCTTGTAAAGCGGCTAGAATTGTTTGGGCGTCACCCTGTGGATCAAATATAAAATATTCGATAGCAGGTAACCCTTTAGATGTAGACCCCACCCCCGCTATGAAATCCGCATCTAAAATATTTTCTTCATCCAAGATAAAATCATCAATGAATTCGGTATTGGCAGGCGGCTTGCTCACTTGATTTTGCACGATTTGCAATCGCCGCGAGCTAAAAACTACTGTTTCTGCCCAACTCGCCCAAGCTATGCGCCATGCCTCCTGCGCTGCCAGTAGATTAACCGCACTCGGTTCAGCGTCTAGAGCTTGCAGTGCTGCTTCTAGGGTGGCGGCATCAGTCACAAATGTTTCGTGCTTAGGGACAATAACATTCTCGACTAAGCTTTCTAGCATTCCCATTCGATCAAAATCTTGCGCAAGCGCTACATTTGGCAATAGAAATGACAAGATTATGGCAATAATAATCAAACGCTTCATGATACTTAGCTCCTTAGAGTGATTTCAGAAAGGCAATTAAAGCGTCACGTTCTTCGGCTGTTAAGCTCATAAAGGCTTCGCGTGATGATGCAGCCTCACCACCATGCCACAAAATCGCTTCTTCTAGGTTACGGGCACGTCCATCATGTAGATAATTAGTATGTCCATTAACTGTTTCAAACAAGCCAATACCCCACAACGGCGGTGTGCGCCATTCATTACCATTCGCCACGAAATCATTACGCCCATCGGCGAGGTCATCCCCCATATCATGCAGCAATAGATCGGTATAGGGATGGATAATTTGATTTGACAAGGCAGGAATAGTAGGGTGGATGCCTGTCTCAAGTTGTGGAATATGACACCCTGTACAATTCACCTGCTCGAATAATTCACGCCCTAGTTGGATTTGCGGATCATCTGCATTGTGTTGAGCGGGTACTGCTAATGAGCTAGCATATAAAACAGTCTTTAATAGATCATCGTCCGAGATTTCTACATCAGGATCACCGCCACTGATGGCATCGAGGCAATCTTGTTGTGGCTCGCCACAATTTTGTTCGGGGAATAATGCTGTTGTGATGCCCATATCGCCGTTAAAGGCAGCCGCCGTTTGTTGCAGCATGGTAGGCTGGTTGGCTTTCCAACCGAAGCGCCCAATTTCCTGCCGATTGTTCAGCACATCCCAGACCAAATTAGGGCGTCCACTAATGCCATCATCATTGCGGTCATTCGGGTCAGCATAACTGAGGATTGTTTCTTCAGGAATAGCTTCCAACAAGCCCATGCCAATAATCTGATTGGCAACACGCGGTGACACCATTATCTCGGGATGCAACTCACCATAATTCAGGTTTTCGAGAACATAAGTTGGATGGCGAAGGCTGTATGATGTACCATCGGGATACTCGCCCGCAACCTCCTCATATTCAATACGAATATCGCCTTCGGGCTCAATACCCTCTAAAGCATGAATACTAAACTGTCCGCCATAGTTTTCATCAGGGAACTGTGCGCCAGTGATGTCACGTTCCATCATGCTGAGTAGTACCACTAGCCCTGTCGGTGACTCGCCAGCAAATTCCGGTGCTCGCCCACGCCCATCTTTGAAATGGCAGCCTGCACAAGAGCGCGAACTAAAAAATGGACCCAATCCATCGCGGGCAGTCGTACTAGCGGGTGCTTGTACCCAATTCATATTGAAGAACGAGTTACCCACGAAAAAAAATAATTCTTCCCAACGATCTAGCCCGGGGGCAGGTTGCCCAAAAGCATTTGCAGTATCGTTGAAAATGGTGGTTTGACCACCAAGTAACTGTGTGTCGTGTTCGGGGGTTTCATCTTGAGCAAATAAGCTAGTAATGATGATGGCTGAACCCGCAATCACTAGCGAAGCAGCGATTAAATTTTTATGCATAAATCCTCGTGCTGTCATGATGTTGTAATGTGTGTGCTAGAAATGTACTAGGTGACTCGGCAAGAGCCACCTAGTGATAACGCTATTGTAAATGCTATTCAGGCAACGCCGTATTGATGGTCAAGTCCAATGCGCTAGCCACTTCAGCAAACAAGTCACCTTGGTCTTGTAAGCTAAAGACGGTATCTAGCACGATGGGGCGCGAGTCCGCTTCGACAATCGCTTGGTCGAACGGTATCGGGATTTCGTTAGCTGTAGCTAGGCTTGTTTCCAAGCTTTCCAAAACAGCGTCGTTAAGGTCAGCATCTACTTCTGCCATCAACGTCGCTAAACCAGTGCCTTCCACAACACTACCATCAATGCGGGTATAGCTGCCAAGGTATACATTGACGATGCCTTGCGCGTTGGTAATGATGTCGCGGTGGGTATTGTCGCTAAAGCAGCTATGCTCATCTTCTTGATCTTGATTATCATAAGCTGTAAAGATACGTTCACCAGCAAGCTCAGATTTAGCGAGAACGCCCATACCCGTCAAGATGTTGGTTAAACCTTCGTCAACATCGCCTGCAACAAAAGCTGCCCGGTAGTTATCGGCATCAGGAGCCCAAGCATCAACCATGTCTTGCAAGTCACTAACCAAACGTGCCGTAGCAACACGCAAGTATTCGGCACGACGTTCGGCATTGGCGGCATCTGTATAATCGGTGAAGGCACGGTCGCCGCTACCATCAGCGCTCAAGTCTTGTCCCCATAAAAGGAATTCGATAGCGTGGTAACCAGTGGCGATGTTTTCTTCGGCACCTTGCTCATTAAGGTCGATCAATAATTCTTCGGTGATTTCAGGGTAGTCTTCAGTATTGTTGATGATGCCAGCATCTTCGTCGCCTTCTACATAGTCGATGTAGGCTTCATCAAGGGGCCAAGCATTCAATAATCCTTCGGGACCATCTTCACCATCAATTGGACCACCATAAAAGCGATAGACTTCTGTTTGTCCGTAGGGCTCATTTGAAGCAAGCCATGCTTCACGAGCAGCTTCGAGTGTTTCTTCACTGGGGTCTGCTAAAAAGGCATCAATGGCAGCTTGCAGTTCTTCTGCCAACATCAGCGAGTCTTCATAGCTTGCATAGGCAATTTCAGCGTAGGTTTCCAAGACGGCTTGCTTGGTTGCTGCGGTGTCATCTTGTGCCATCACAAGGCTAGGCACAATAACAGATACCATCAGCACGATAATCAGAATGATTAACGATGGTTTGCGAAACATAGGATTTTGTCCTTATTATTGTATTGAACTGTAGTGTGTAGATTAACTATAGGCTCAACAAGCGCTTCGGTAAACGAGCGCGATTAATCGCAGAGTTAAACGGCTAACCGATAAGAATTCAGTCCCCTATGACATGGAATTTGGTGTTATGAATGGAAAAACTTAATACAGATTAACTTTTCAATTGACTGTTGGTTGGGGGAGATCAATCATGGCAGCGGACATGAGCAGCCAACTCAAAACCGATAAGGTGCTCTTGGGAGCCTATTTAGAATTGGATGGGACCATTAAAGGGTTGGAAGTTTATGATAACAATTTCTTGGTGGATATTAATAAAGCATTTATGCTGCTTGCTGTATTATGCTACCTTGATCGTATAGAATCGCTGTTCTCTAAAGGTAATAAGCTCCACTACAGAGGCTATTGTCCCCCTAATTAGCTCATAAGCTAGGAGGAAGTAAGTTATGGTAAAACGCTCACGTGTTTTGCGTACCGATGGCAAATTAATTAACATGGTGCATCATCGCGGTCACTTGTTGGTATGCTCCAAAGGGTGTTGTTGTGGGCGCACCGAGCAAGGTTTTGCTCCTGTGCCAGAAGACCTCTATCATCAAGAATGGGAACGGCGCAAACTCCGCAACCGCGTTCACCTGACACAATCGGGTTGTTTGGGACCCTGTACCATGGCGAATGCCGTCTTGTTGATGTTCGACGGACACCCTATTTGGTTCCAGTCAGTTAATACGGACGAATTGATCTTGGCGATCTTCGATTATATCGACGCCATGCTAGAGGCAGACAGATATTTACCCCCACCACCGCATCTGACCGATTACGTCTTCGATTATTACACGTGGTCGCATCATGAAGGGCTAGCTCAAACGCCTAATCAACCTCCTGAAAGCGATAAACCATCCATTCAAGATGGCATTTTGGTACTCACCCATAAAGATACCGATTTGCTAACGCTGAGGGCAGCGACCGAGAATTTACCGCAAGACTTTCCGCCAGTGGAGTCTGCTAATTTGCTGAACATCAAGACCGATGCTCATATGGTCGATCTGCTAAACCAGCAAGCGGGCACGGCTCAGGTGATTGTGGTGCGTTTGCTGGGGCGTATTAGTAGCGTGCCGGGGTTCGGGCACTTGCTTGACCACGTTCGCCAGCATGACCAAGATTTGATCGTCATCAGTGGCACAGGCAGCCTAGAACCCGACTTTACCGCGATGTCTACCGTCTCGGTGGATGCGGTGCATACAGTGATGCGCTATTTTGAAGCCGACGGGCACGAGAACCTAACGCAGATGTTGCACTACTTGGCAGACCATCTGCTACGCTATGGCTTTGGTTACGATGCGCCAATCGCGCAGCCAGCGCATGGGTTGTATCATCCCGACAAGCCCGCTAAATTGCTACCCGATGCGCCAAATGCGGCTGTATTATTCTATCGCTCGCACTGGTTGAGCGGCAACACTGCCTTTGTCGATGCGCTCATCCGCAGCCTAGAAGCACAAGGATTGCACACGGTCGGTGTCTTCACGGCATCATTACGGCAACACGCGCCAAAATCTAATGTGAATGGTGCGGCTGTGGGGCGCTTTCCGGTGGCATTTGATCTGTTGATCGATGAAGATGGCAAACCACAGGTGGATGTGATCGTTAATACAATATCCTTTGCAATGGGCGATGTAAACCCCGATGGCGCGACGCTCAGCACATGGTCGGCGGCGGGTTTAGAAGCCTTAAACGTGCCCGTTATCCAAGCCATCACCAGTGGGGCGTCGCGTTGGAGTTGGGAAGGCGCAGCACGAGGTCTCAACCCACTCGATACCGCGATGAATGTTGCCATGCCAGAGTTTGACGGGCGCATCATCAGCGTACCTGTATCTTTTAAGGCTCCGTTGGATGGTTCCGACACAGTTCACTATGAACCCGTGCCTGACCGTGTCGAGCAAGTGGCTCGGCAAGCTGCCAAGCTGGCGGTGTTACGCCAAAAACCCAACTACGAAAAGCGGATTGCCTTTATCTTGACCAACAGCACGGGCAAAGCGCAAAGCATTGGCAATGCGGTGGGTTTAGATGCGCCTGCCTCGCTCATGGGTGTGTTTGCAGCCATGCAGGAAGCGGGCTACCATTTAGACAATCTGCCACCAGATGGTGATACGCTGATGCAGGCGTTGATTGACCGTTGCACTTACGATGAAATCTACCTAACAGAAACACAATTATCCCGCGCCGTTGGGCGAGTTCCCACTGAGATATATACAGGGTGGCTCGATGCTTTAACCGACAAACAAAAGAGTGCAATCAATCGTCAGTGGGGAGGCGCACCGGGCGAAGCTTATGTGCATGAGGGAAATATCGCGTTGGCAGGGTTAGAATTTGGACATATATTTGTCGGGCTGCAACCACCACGCGGCTACGGCATGGATCCCGACGCTATTTACCACATGCCCGACCTACCGCCACCGCATAATTACTACGCCTTCTATCGCTGGTTACGTGATGAATGGGGCGCGGATGCGATTGTCCACATGGGCAAGCATGGCACGTTGGAATGGCTACCCGGTAAAGGTGTAGGGCTGTCGGCAGAATGCTTCCCCGATAGTTTCTTGGACGATATGCCCTTGGTCTATCCGTTCATCCTCAACGACCCCGGCGAGGGGGCGCAGGCGAAGCGCCGTGCCCATGCCGTCATCATTGACCACCTAACCCCACCCATGACCACCGCCGAAGGCTATGGCGAATTGGCACAATTGATGCAATTGGTGGATGAATACTATCAAGTTGAGCAGTTCGACCCCGCCAAGTTGCCGCTTATCCAGCGCCAGATTTGGGAGTTGATGCAGGAGATTAACCTGCAAGACGACTTAGCCGCCATGCTAAGTCGTGACCACGGCGACCATGTGCACGAATGGGATGAAACCTTGACCGAGGATGGCACTCCAGCGACCTTGGCAGAGATGGATGGTAAAGATGTTGCCCATCTCATCGAAGATATGGATGGCTATCTATGCGAACTCGCAGGAGCACAAATCCGCGACGGCTTGCACATTTTAGGGCAAATGCCCAGCGGGGAGCATTTAGTAGATACACTTCAAGCACTCACCCGCTTACCAAACCTGGATGTACCTTCTCTTCGGGCTGGTACTGCAGAGACCTTTGGTCTATCGCTGGATATCCTTTTAGCGGAACAAGGCGCACGACTAAGCGCCGAGCATCCTGAACTCCAACGTTTAGCGGATCGCCCTTTGGTAACGCATGGTGATGCTGTCACAACGATTGACGAACTCGCCAAACATCTCTTGATGCTGTTGGCAGAACGCGATTTCAATCCTGAGGCGATTAACACTGCCATATATGCCACTTTCGGCGATATGCCCGTCAGCGAGGAGGTACCGATGGTGCTGGCGTTTGTGTGCGAAACGCTGGTACCTGCATTACACGGTACACGCCTCGAAATTGACAATCTATTACATGCGCTATCAGGCGGATTTATCCCGCCGGGTCCGAGTGGTGCGCCGACACGCGGCATGGCGCACGTTTTGCCCACCGGACGCAACTTTTATGCCGTAGACCCGCGCACTCTGCCAAGTATCGCCGCTTGGGAAGTTGGGCAGGGTCTTGCCCGTGAAGTATTGGATCACTATAAGGCTGAAAGCAGCACGTATCCAGAAAATGTTGCTCTTAGCATTTGGGGCACCTCCGCGATGCGAACGCATGGTGATGATGTAGCCGAAGTGCTGGCGTTACTTGGTGTGCGTCCAGTGTGGCAACGCGAGAATCATCGTGTAACAGGTGTCGAACTCATCCCGCTAGGCGAATTGGGACGACCGCGTATTGATGTTACGGTACGCATTAGCGGTTTTTTCCGCGATGCATTCCCGCATCTTATCAATTTATTAGATGATGCCGTGAATCTGGTCATTGATGCCGATGAACCACCCGAACAAAACTTCGTCCGCAAGCACTATTTAACAGATGTCGCCGTCGAAGACGATGAGACCGCCGCCCGTTATCGGATTTTTGGGAGCAAGCCGGGCACCTACGGCGCGGGAATTCTGCCGCTCATCGATGAACAAAACTGGGAAGAGGCTGCTGATTTTGCCGAAACCTATATCAACTGGGGTGGGTATGCTTATAGCAACGAGGTTGATGGCATCGACGCACGAGCGCAATTCGCGCAACGCCTAACCACCGTAGAGGTCGCTTTACATAACCAAGACAACCGCGAACATGACATCTTCGATAGTGATGATTATCTGCAATTTCATGGCGGAATGATCGCGACCATTCGGGCGCTTTCTGGCGAGCAACCAAAGCACTATTTTGGCGATACCCAAGACCCATCTACGCCAAAAGTACGCGATCTGAAAGAAGAAGCCTTGCGCGTGTACCGAACCCGCGTGGTAAATCCGAAATGGATCGCGAGCATCACGCGGCATGGCTACAAAGGCGCGTTAGAAATGGCGGCGACGGTCGATTACTTGTTTGGTTACGACGCTACTGCTGGGGTCGTCACCGATTTTATGTACGAAGGCGTCGCTCAAGATTACGCGCTAGATGCGGATATTCAAGCGTTCTTCGAGCAAAGTAACCCTTGGGCACTGCGTGCGATTTCTGAACGCTTGCTAGAAGCTGCCCAGCGCGGGATGTGGGCTGAACCCAACCCTGAAACCCTAGAGGCATTACGCAATACACTGCTACAAGCCGATGCGATGCTTGAAGGGCGTAACGATGCGTGAGCTTTACCCTTTTACGGCGCTAGTCGGGTAAGATGACCTCAAAACGGTCTTGATTTTGAATGCGCTTTACCCCGCGATTGATGGGGTGTTGATCCGAGGCGAAAAAGGCACCGCTAAAAGCACCGCCGCGCGCGGTTTAGCCCGCTTGCTACCCTCGATTCAGGTTATCCAAGGCGATCCGTACAATCGCCCGCCCGATGCAGGTGGCGAATACCCGAGCGAAGCGTACGGTGAACCGATGGACATCCCCGCGCCGTTTGTCGACTTGCCGATTGGCGCAACCGAAGACCGTGTGCTTGGCTCGTTGGACTTCCAAGCGGCGCTCCAAACGGGTGAACGGGTTTTTCATCCGGGCTTGTTGGCGGCGGCACATCGCGGCATTTTGTACATTGATGAGGTCAACCTTTTGCCCGCCCATTTGGTGGATGTGTTGCTAGATGCAGCGGCGATGGGCGTCAACACTGTACAGCGTGAGGGCTTGACGCTGAGCCACCCCGCGCAATTCCTTCTCATTGGTACCATGAATCCAGAGGAGGGGGATTTACGCCCTCAATTATTGGATCGTTTCGGTTTGATGGTCGATGTGGTAGCCCCCCGTGACCCTGCGCTGCGAACTGAAGTGGTGCGGCGAAGAATTGCCTTTGAGGACGACCCTGCTGCGTTCAACGCCGTATGGCGTGAAGAAGAAGACGCTCTACGAGGGCGCATCCAAGAAGCTGGCGAACGCTTAAAGTATGTAACGCTAGGCGACGAGATGCTTGACCTTATTAGCCAGATTTGCACCGCCTTTGAGGTTGATGGTTTACGCGCCGACATCACACTCCACAAAACTGCCCGCGCTTTAGCTGCTTGGGAAGAACGCGAAAGCGTCACAATCGAAGACATCCGCCGCGCTGCTGAGTGGGTCTTGCCACATCGCCGTCGCCGAACACCATTTGAGCCACCCGAACTAGATACAGACAAGCTTGATCAGATCATCGATGAAGAGAATAATCCGTCAGATGTAGAAGATACAAAAGACGGCACATACCCTGCGCCAGATGAAGCGCCACCCGAACAAACTTTTACTGCCAGCCGTCCTCAGCAGATCAAACAATTGCAAGTTCGAGGGCATCGGGGGGGCGAACCCGGTAGCGGACGCCGAAACCCGATCCAAGGTGCACGGCGGGGGCATTATACCCGTAGTCGCCAAACCGACCGCCCCGACAACCCTGCTATCGACGCTACCTTGCGGGCGGCTGCTCCCAACGGGGTCAACGCAGATGGTAAACCTATTGTGCATTCCGATAATATTCGCCAAAAAATCCGCAGCAGTACCGCCGATACGCTGATTTTGTTTGTCGTCGATGCCTCCGGCTCGATGGCTGCTCGCAAGCGTATGGAAGCTGTGAAAGGTGCAATTGTGGCTCTGTTGACGGATGCTTACCAACAACGCGACAGGGTTGGTGTCATCGCGTTTCGGGGTACCCATGCCGAAACGATCCTCGCGCCGACCCGCAGCGTCGAACTAGCAGAAGAGAAGCTAGGAAGATTACCCACAGGGGGGCGAACCCCTTTAGCCCACGCGTTGGTTGTCGCTCACGATACCCTCTCGCGTTTGCGGCGCGATCATCCCGAACAAGCCGTGTTGATGATTTTGCTCAGTGATGGCAAAGCCAATGTCGCGTTGCCAGCCTCGGCAGGTGACCCTTGGGAGCAAACGCAAACTGCCGCCGCCAAACTCGCGGTATTAGGTAACCCGACCTTATTGTTAGATACCGAAAGGGGCTATGTGAAAACGGGGCGCGGTAGAGAACTCGCTGAATTGCTCCGTGCAGACTATATGCCCCTAGATGACCTAAGTGCAGATAACCTGATTCACGCTATCCGTACAGGACTTGGTTGACAGCATTTCATTGCCATGTTATGCTAACGCTCATAAGAAAATTGCTCAGGCAAGGGGTGTGCCAGAACCCGGATGTTCGGCATACAATAGGGAAAGTCCGGTGAAAGTCCGGCACTGTCGCGCAACGGTAACTGAGAACTATCTCAGAAGTCCGAATACCTGCCTCTACCTTAGCTCGCTGCCTTCGCGTCAAAGGGGAACGAGTGTGATGATGGTTCTTTTTTCAAGTACCACAGTTAAGTTTTCAAACCCATATCCATCACAACTAGTGTCCCATTATGTTATATGGGAGACTCACGATGGACACGCACCCTAATCCCCTTAATTTTGCATCTACTTGGCAAGAATATGCTCGCCACAATATGTCCCATCGCTATGCTGATGCAGAAGAAATTGCCTTCTGGCATGAACATGCACTTGGTTATGAGGCACAACTTGAACGGGAAGCCCAAGGTTCTAGCGAAACTTGTAAGGTGATTGAAGCATACCTACAATCTGGCGACAGCCTGTTAGATGTTGGTGCGGGTAGTGGACGTTTCACGATACCATTTGCTGATTCTGTTGCTCATATCACTGCTCTCGATCTTTCCCCTACTATGCTAGACATCCTCAAACGAAAAGCCGATGCACAACGGAAGTCGAACATCACAACGGTCTGCGGCAATTGGGAAGTACAGCCAATTGAACCTCATGATGTTGTATTGGCGGCATGGTCGTTATACCGCCAACACGATATTCTCAAAAGTCTGCAAAAACTGATCGATACTACCCAACGTACGCTAATCATCGTGGATGGAGATTATGCGCCTCGTCCGAGTGATGATCCACCGCATGAGTGTTTGAAAACAGAGATTTGGGGTGGGGGCGATCAGGGAATATGCAACTACCTGTATTTTGCTGGAATGTTGCGTCAGTGCCGTGTTCGGGCTCAGGTGCATGTCGTGCATGAAACAATAAAAAAGTACGCCCCTACGCCCCACCAACTTGCCCTGCAATTTGCCCCAGACGACGCAACCGACGCCGAACTGGCGACATTTACCTCTGCGTTATCGAATAACTTTCGGCAGACCAGCAATGGTTATTGTTATCGCTATCAAGTCGCGGTAGGTGTAGTGATTTGGCAACGTCCAATGATGGAGGGAAGCAAATGGAGCCTGTAACCATAGAAGAACTGGGCAATGGAACGCTTGAAGTCTGGGGGTTAGATACATCTGAGGAATTCTTGAATGCTTTACTAACGGATTTATTTGAAAATCACTGGCACGATATTGTCTTTGGAACCCTGATCCAAGGGAGTGTGTTTGAAGTTAAGGTGGATCATCCACCAGAAAAAATCGGCGTCTTGGATGGCTATTTCACCGTTGATTTTGGCGCTTGGCATTTTCATATCTGTACTGGGCACAACGAGGGCACGTCGCGCCGCCCAACATCACCAGAACTGGCGCAAATTCGCAAGACATCACGGGCAGAACTCTATCGTCGCCTAAACCCAGATAGTAGTGTTGGCAGTTGGGGGCTTCGTCTCTTTAATGGGCGTGACGAAAACCAGCTTACCATTTTTCTACCCAATCCATTTCGATCAGATGATATGCAGTTCTTAAAAAAGCCCGATTGGTCTCGCCTAGAATTGTGGGACAAATTGCGGAAAACATGTTTGGGACTGGAACCCGATGCTAAAGACCGCTCTGGAAAGACCATGTTTCATGGATAGGCACATATGATTGAATTGGTGAATGCCTCTGTCTATCAGCAGGCTACTGGCTTTTATGGGGATGGTTGGCAAGCCATTTCGCATTTTTGCGATGAGCATACTATAGATGGGGTTGAATTACTGGTTGACTTGGATGGGATGCCCAACGATGTCCCTACAGGTTTGGTTTATGGCGTACATCTGCCGATTTGGATCAGTTGGCTGGATATATGGCATAACAAACACGACGCAGTAGAGCGCTACTATGCTGGCGAGCAAGACTGGGCGCAACGCTATGGCGGTGGTCTGTGGCGGAGTCAGATGTTGCAAGGACTTGTCACCCGACTGAAAACCGTTTCCCAATCGGATGCGAACTACGTGGTTGTCCATGCCGCGCATGTTGAGATCGCACATGCCTTCACCCGCGCCTATACCTATAGTGATCTTGAGGTCTTAGACGCCTTTGCCTCGGTACTGAACACCATCGCCGAGATGTGCGGGGGTGAACCACCTGTGACTCTCTTTATTGAGAATGTCTGGTGGCCCGGTTTAACTTTTGCAGATCCGACACTCGCCGAATACCTGATGCGCTGCCTAACTTTCGATAATTGGGCATTCGTACTAGATACCGCCCACTTAATGAATACACACCACCACTTACAGACTGAGCGGGATGGCATTTTTTTTATCCTGAATTGTATTCAGGCACTGTCATCACAAGTCACCGAGCGTATTGAATGCGTTCACTTCAACCTTAGCCTGTCTGGGGAGTATCAACAGCGCAGTATTGCAGAGGGACAGCCCGAAGGCTTTGACCAATTACCATTTGCAGAACAGTTTATTCTTGCCCGCGACCATGTTGGGCGGATAGACCAACATCTGCCGTTCACCACCTACGATTGCCAGCGTATCGTCGATGCACTGGAACCTAAGGTGCTTGTTCATGAATTGTCGTCAACCAGCGCAACGACACTCTCAACAGCGCTGAAAATGCAATATGGTGCCTTGCACCACTTACCGAAAAATCAAGAAGGAACATTATGAAAAACTATATCCGCTTTGCCGTATTATTGGTCTTGTTGAGCTCTGCAGTGGTATTCTCTGCTGGCGCACAAGATGCCGTCAATTTAACTGAAGAATGTGTAGCCGATTACGACCCTGCCGTGGATTACTTCCCCGACAAAGCCGATGTTACCGATGCTGAAAACTTTGCGGTCGAATACTTCAATAATTACAAAGTCGTTACCGTGACAGATGCCTTCGATGCGGCAGAACCCTTTACATACGTATTAGTGCAATGTGGCACGCCCACCCCTGATGCCACCGACTTCCCCGATGACACGCAATACATTGAAGTACCAACAGGTGACTTTATCGCTATGTCCACCACGCAACTGCCCCACTTAACACAACTTGACCTGCTGGATAACCTTGTGGGGCTCGATAGCTTCTTGTTTGTCAATACGCCTGAAGTACGCGACCTAATTGATGCGGGCGAACTGGTAGAAATTGGTAGTGGCGCAGAGGTCAATGTTGAACTCGTCTTGGAAACCGAACCCGACATGGTCATGACTTTTGGCTTTGACCCCAGTAGTGACGCGCACCCTGTTTTGATCGAGGCAGGCATTTTCACCGCACTAAATGCCGAATGGCGTGAGGCAACTCCCTTAGCACGTGCCGAGTGGATCAAATACACAGCCCTATTCTATAACGAAGAAGCCGCCGCCGAAGCCATTTATACCGACATCGTGACAGCTTATGAAGAAGCAAGTGAACTTGCCGCCAGTGTCCCCGCAGATGAACGTCGAGTTGTTTTGTGGAATACATTTTCTAGCTTCAGCGAGGCATGGAGCATCCCCGGTGCTGAAACCTACGTTGGTGCATTGATCGCGGATGCTGGCGGTGTAGTAGCCCTAGGTGAAGAAGCACCCGCCAACAGTGCTTTATTGAGCTTTGAAGTTGTTTACGATGGTGCCTTAGATGCAGACATCTGGATTGCTAACGCCTTTGGCGTGGCGACTCTGCAAGGCTTACTCGACGCTGACCCGCGTTATGAAGATTTTGCAGCCGTACAAAACGGCAGCGTTTGGAATAACAGCTTGGATATAAACGAAAATGGCGGAAACAACTACTTTGAATTGGGTGTAACCAACCCGCACCTGATTCTGCAAGATTTGGTCGCTATCTTTTATCCGGACTTGCTGCCGAATCACGAATTCACGTTCTACTTGCCACTCGGCGAATAGTACTATCACAAGTGGCATGGGGGCAGCGATGGTAACATTGTTGCCCCCACCTTACTAGAGATGTAAATCGATGGCTGATACGATCTATAAACCAATTCCACGTGCGGCGGATTATGTAGAAGACCGTACATTGCCGCGCCTCAACTTAGGTTTACGCCCCGCCTTGCTACTCTTACTACTCGCAATGTTAAGCGGCGTATTCTTGCTAAGCATCTCGCTCGGTTCCGTCAGCATTCCTTTCGATCAGGTCGTCACGGTATTGGCGGGCGGCGAGGCAGAGAGGCAATCTTGGACAAATATCGTGCTTAAATTTCGTTTGCCTAAGGCAGTGACTGCTATGCTGGTGGGTAGTGCCTTGGGTGTGAGCGGTTTGCTGATGCAGACGTTCTTCCGTAATCCCCTCGCGGGACCCTTTGTGTTAGGCATTAGTTCTGGTGCGAGCTTGGGTGTGGCGCTGGTTGTGCTGTCGGCGGGAACGGTCGGCGGGACGCTATTGGCAGGGTTCGGTTTAACGGGCGACCTCATGTTAGCAGGTGCCGCCGGCTTGGGTGCGGGCGCAACGATGTTGGTGGTCTTGCTTGCCGCCAGTCGTGTCCAAAGCAGCATGACGCTGCTGATCTCAGGTTTGATGCTGGGCTATTTGGTATCAGCAGGCGTGAGCCTACTTCTCTATTTTGCTATTCCCGACCGCATCCAAGCCTATATCAGTTGGACGTTTGGCAGCTTTAGCGGTGTCACGTGGGATCAAATGCCTATTCTGGGGGGCATGGTGGGGCTTGGTTTGTTGATTGCCCTCGGCTTGAGCAAGTCGCTGAACGCACTCTTGTTAGGCGAAGGCTACGCCCGCAGCTTAGGGTTACACGTGGGTTCTACGCGCTTGGCGATTGTATTTTCAACAGCCCTGCTAGCGGGGAGCGTAACCGCCTTTTGTGGTCCGATTGGGTTCATCGGCATTGCGGTGCCGCATTTATGCCGCACCATGTTCAACACCTCCGACCATCGTATTTTATTGCCCGCCACCATCTTGATGGGGGCTATTGTCGCGCTCATCGCTGCTTTGCTTGCCGAAGTGCCCGGCTACAATTTAATCCTACCCCTGAATGCCGTAACTGCCATGATTGGTGCGCCCGTGGTTATCGTCGTCTTGCTAAGTCGGCGTAACTTGCAAAAATCATTCGGGGGCTAAGATGGCATTACTTCAGACACAAAATCTCAGCGTAGGCTATGCCCCAAACCGCAAACCGCAAAACGTTATTGCTGAAAACCTGAATTTATCCCTAAGGGGCGGGCAACTAGTCTGCCTGTTAGGTCCTAATGGCGCTGGTAAGTCTACCCTGATGCGTACGTTAGCGGGCATGCAACCCGCTTTACAGGGGCGTGTTATTCTTGGTCAGCAAGACATCCACCGCCAAACACCGCGCCAACGAGCATGGCATCTAAGCGTAGTACTCACCGAGCGCCCTAACCTTGGCTTGCTGAACGGCTATGCACTGGTGGCGCTAGGGCGACATCCTTATACCGATTGGACAGGGCGGCTGACTCGGTATGACGAAGCGATTATCCATTGGGCGGTGGATGCGGTGGATGCAGGGGATTTGGCGGATAAGCCTGTGATGGAACTCAGCGATGGGCAACGCCAAAAATTGATGGTCGCGCGTGCGCTAGCCCAAGAATCCGAATTGATTATTTTGGATGAACCCACCGCCTTTCTTGACCTGCCGCGCCGAGCAGAGATGATGCGTCTATTGCGGCATATTGTGGCAGATACAGGACGCGCGATTTTGCTCTCTACGCACGATCTTGACCTCGCTTTGCGTTCGGCAGATAGCCTATGGTTAATGGCGGGCGGAGAGGTACAAGTTGGTTCGCCCGAAGATTTGGTCATCAATGGCGCTTTTGAAGCTGCCTTCAGGGGTGAAGGGGTTATTTTTGACCGCGAAACAGGTGCCTTCAGTGTCGAGCGCTCGGCAACGCGCGCCGTTCAGGTCGTGGGGCATGGCATCCCACATACTTGGACGCGTCGCGCCCTTAAGCGAGCGGGCTTCACGCCTCAACCCGCCGAAGGCTCCCCAAATGGTGTGCCGCGAATTACCTTAAGCGGCAACGACCATCAACCGACATGGCACCTAACCCAACATGACCACCACACAAGCTACAGTAGTATCGAAGCATTGCTAGAGGCAATGCGAAAGGATTTGAAATATGACACATAACGCCCCTCAAATGCGCCCGTTCACCCGCCATGCATTGATCTGCACGGGGTCATCTTGTGACCCTGAAGGACGTGGACAAGCTTTGTTTTCTCAGATGGGTGATCTACTCGGCGACCTACGAAAGCTCCGCAATCCTTGTCGGGTCAAACGCTCTAGCATCCCGTGTTTGGGGATTTGCCAAGGCGGACCGATTATGGTCGTCTACCCTGAAGGAATATGGTACCACCATGTCGATGAAGCAATGCTAGAACGGATTGTTGAAGAGCACCTCAAGAACGATCAACCCGTTGAAGAAGCGATTTTTTACCGTACTGGCGACCCACTCATCGCGAATTGCCAGCCCCCCGAAGACGCTACCGCCCTGCCCGATGAGACCGACGAAGCCAGCCTAACAGATGTAACAGAGCATTCCCCGCAGTCGGAAGAGGATGCCGCCCGCCGCCGTGAAATTCGACGCAATCGCACCAAACGCGGGCTAGTGTTGGTCAATACGGGCGAGGGCAAAGGCAAATCAACGGCAGCCTTCGGCGTCATTTTGCGGATGCTAGGGCGCAAAAAACGAGTCGCCTTGATCCAATTCTTGAAGCACGAAGGTGGGCAGTGGGGAGAAATTCGGGCACTGGCAAAACTTGGCTTGGATGCCGAAAAAACGGGTGACGGTTGGACATGGACAAGCAAAGACATCGACGAATCCCAAGCCCGTGCGTTGCATGGTTGGGAGATTGCTAAGGAGCGGATCACCAGCGGCGAATATGATTTAGTCGTATTGGATGAGTTTACCTATTTGTTGGACTTTGGTTGGCTCGATACGGCAGAAGTCCTTAATTGGTTGGAGGAAAACAAGCCCGAAGGCTTACACCTCATTATCACAGGACGGGGTGCGCCGCCAGCATTGGTCGATTACGCTGATACCGTGACCAGCATGAGTAAAATCAAACATGCGTATGATGCCGGAATCCCAGCGCGGGCGGGTATCGAATTCTAATGCACGTTGATTTCCCACAGATTCGGGTAGCATCCAGTGACGAGGCGCTTATTGTCCACAGTGATACCCCGCTACAATCGCTTTCCTCGGCGGTGGTTGGCGGTGGCTTTGCTACAACAAAGGCGATCATCAACCGCCATGTGGATAAGAACTATGATTGTGCGAATCCTATCGACGATTTGCATAGCTTTGCAGCGGCACGTGGTATTACAAATTTTATCGGGTTGCTGACTGCTGTATGGATGCATAAAGCGCGGGCAGTCACCTGCCAAAAAGACGGCTTAACCGTCTGTGCAGTCATCACAGCAGGTGTAGGTAACGCTATTGCCGCTGGGGTTAGCCCGCCCCAAGTCTTTGCATCGAGCACCATCAATATGATCGTGTTGGTTGATGGCAGGTTATCCCCCGCCGCAATGGTCAATGCGATCATCACCATGACCGAAGCCAAAACTGCCGTCTTAACCGAACGGGAGATTCATACCCCCGATGGCTTATCCGCGACTGGCACCTCAACCGATGCCGTTGTGCTGGCTTGCACGGGGCGCGGCGCGGAACTGTCTTATGGTGGTCCGGTGACATCGGTTGGCTACCTCATTGCTAAGTGTATACGCGAGTGCCTAGGGCAAGCCCTCGATGCGGAATAAGATACTCCTGCTGGCTGTAGCCATCGATTTAACCTTAGGTGATCCTTCTAATCGTTGGCACCCCGTGGCATGGATGGGGAATCTCATCTATCGCTTGCGACAACATGCGCCGCAACGCGGCAAATTGCTATACGGGGCTGGCATCGCTTGGGGGGGGGCGGTGCTGGTGTGGTGGCTAGGGGTTCAAGTGTCAAAAATAATCGACTCCCTTCCTCAAGCTGTTCAACCACTAGCAAAAGCACTGATACTCAAAACAACTTTTTCGTTACGGGGGCTTCACAATGCTGCGGTTGAGGTCGAAACTGCTTTGGCGACTGACGACCTGCCCGAAGCACGCCGCTTACTGAGTTGGCACCTCGTCAGCCGCGATACTTCAACGTTGGATGAGGCGCAAATCTCCGCGGCAGCCATTCAATCGGTCGCGGAAAATACTTCCGATGGCATTATCGCACCGCTATTCTGGTATGGGGTTGGTGGGCTACCAACCGCCTTAGCCTATCGCTATCTACAAACGTGCGATTCGATTTTGGGCTATCGGGATGCCGAGCGCGAATGGTTGGGGAAAATCCCCGCACGGACGGATGACCTGTTGAACCTGCTTCCAGCACGTCTAACAGCCTTGTCTTTGATACTATTACGTCCACGTGCCTATCACATCTGGCGACGGGATGCTCGGTTGACAGCTAGCCCTAACGCGGGGCACCCCATGAGTGCAATGGCGGGGGCATTGGCTATCGAATTGGAAAAAGTCGATCATTATTGCTTGAATATTGGCGCAAAGAATCCCCAAAAAAGGGATATTCAACAGGCGCGCCGCTTGATGCTGGGCGGGGTGGGCGTATTTTTGCTGGGCTTGATGACGGTGTTGTATGCCCAAGATTAAACCAAAATACGATGTGATGCACGCACCGATGGCTGTTCATGGCGCATTGGACTATGCCGAACTGAGGCTGCTAGGGCTTTCGCCAGATGAGGTGCTCGACTTTAGCGTGAACAGCAACCCCTATGGTCCGCCCGCTAGCGTTCGGCGGGCGATTTCAGAGGTGCCACTCGAGCGCTATCCTGACCGCGAATGCCTTGCACTGCGCCATAAACTTGCCGATATGCATGATGTGCCGATGAATCAAATTGTTGTCGGCAACGGCACTGCCGAGCTTTTGCAGTTAATCGCGTGGGCGTTCCTTAACCGAGAAGATCAAGTGGCTATTCCACCAACGACTTTCTCGGAGTACCCGCGTGTAGCAGGGTTGGCGGGGGCGGTGGTTTATCCGCTCGATTTAGATTCAACGGTATCGCTCGATAAGACGCGCATGGTGTTTCTGTGTAACCCGAATAATCCCGATGGCAGGGCGTTATCACCGCAATGGATCGTCACAGAATTGGCGCGTAAATACCCCAAAACCTTGTTTATAATAGACGAAGCGTATGCCAATTTTTTAACAGAACCGCGCTCGTGCATTCCCTTTAACCAGCCGAATATTCTGGTGGTGCGCTCGCTCACGAAAGATTATGCGATAGCCGGCTTACGCTTAGGGTATGTAGTGGGGGCAGCACATCTGGTAGAGGCAATCCGCAAGGTGCGCCCGGCGTGGAATGTGAACGCGCTAGCGCAACGTGCGGGACTAGCTGTGTTGGAAGAAGCCGACTGGCTGCGCGGGACAGTTGACCAGTTGCATAAGGCTAAAGCGGAACTCGTCGCCGCTTTAAGCTATCTCGGTTTATCGCCGCAACCCTCTGCGGTGCATTATTTTCTGGTAGATGTCGGCGATGGGGCTACCTTTCGGCGGAAGCTATTGGCGCATAAAATTATTGTACGTGATTGCGCGTCATTCGGTTTGCCAAAAGTCATCCGCTTGGCGACCAAAACGCCCGCCGAAAACGCGGTACTGCTAAAAGCTGTTAAACTTGTTACGAAGCAAGACTGAAGGAGAAAGTTCGATGGTAAAAATTGTTTCACTATTGCCAAGCAGCACCGAAATTGTGACAGCACTAGGCATGCAAGATGCGCTTGTCGCCCGTTCGCATGAATGTGATTATCCGCAGGGCATCGAGGTGTTGCCGCCTGTTACCGCGCCAAAGTTTGACCCTGACGGGCGTAGCTACGAAATCGACCAACGTGTGAAAGCCATCTTACAAGAAGCCACATCGGTCTATCGGATTGATGCGGATATTTTGAAAGAAGTCCAGCCCGATTTCATCATCACCCAAGTGCAATGCGAAGTGTGTGCGGTGAGCTTCGATGAAGTCGAGCGCGTGGCTTGCGAATGGCTGAAGTTGCCAGCCGAGATCATCGCCCTTGAACCCAATAATCTATCGGATGTTTTTGGCGACATCGGTCGAGTGGCGCGTGCATTGGGCATTCCCGAAAAAGGTGAGGCATTGGTCACAGATTTACGCCGCCGCATGGATGACATCACCCAAACAGCAAAACCCTTACCCAAACCCCGTGTCGCGACCCTAGAATGGCTCGATCCGCTAATGGCGGCGGGAAATTGGATGCCCGAACTCGTCGAGATGGCAGGTGGAGAGAATATTTTTGGCGAAGCGGGCGAGCATTCGCCTTGGCTGGCATGGGATGAGTTGATAGCCGCCGACCCCGACGTCATCATCATTCTACCTTGTGGCTATGATATGCCAACCACCTACCGCGAACTACCTGCTGTAACAGAACACCCTGCATGGAAGAGCTTACGAGCAGTCCAAACAGGTAGCGTATATGTTACCGATGGCAACCAATATTTTAGTCGTCCCGGTCCGCGCCTTGTGGAGTCCCTAGAAATCTTGGCAGAGATTTTACACCCACAACATTTCACAGCTAAGCATCGGCAAAGTGGCTGGCAACCTCTGTTGGGACAGCGCTCATGATGACCTTGTTGTTGGTACGTCATGGCGAAACAGATTGGAACAAAGCTGGACGGTATCAAGGGCATAGCGATATTCCTTTGAATGATTTCGGACAAAATCAAGCGAGCCAACTTGCCGAGCGTTTAGCAAGCGAAAAGCTCCATGTGATCCTCAGCAGTGACTTGAGCCGTGCCATACAAACCGCCGAAGCTATTGCATCCCATCATAAGCTGAGTATTGGAGCCGAACCACGCTTGCGCGAAGCAAATTTCGGCATTTTTGAAGGCTTGCGCTACAAGGACGTAATCGACCAGCACCCAAAGATGGCGGAAGGTTGGTTTAGTGACCCCGAATGCCCGCCCCAAGATGGCGAAAAATTGAGTGAGGTCGCGGGACGTGTTCGTGCCTTACTAGACGAGATACTCGCCAGCTACCCACGTAAACGCTTGCTATTGGTCGGGCATGATGGTGCGTTGCGGCTATTGCTGTGCCACTTGCTGGACTTGCCGTACACCGAATATTGGCGATTTAATATGGATACAGCCTCATTATCGCGCGTCAATGTATACGACGGCGGCGCGATCTTGATTCGGCTAAACGATATTGGTCATCTAACGTCATGACCGCCAAAACGCTGATGGTACAAGGTACGATGTCCTCGGCAGGAAAAAGCACACTGGTGACGGCGTTGTGTCGTATCTTTGCGCGGCGTGGGCTGAAGGTCGCCCCCTTCAAAGCGCAGAACATGAGCAATAATGCAGCGGTTTGCAGTGATGGTGGCGAAATCGGGCGGGCGCAATACACGCAAGCGCTGGCAGCAGGGGTCGAACCGATGGTCAATATGAATCCGATTTTGCTGAAGCCAGAGGCGGATATGCGCTCACAGATCATTGTGAATGGTCGCGTGTGGAAAACATTACCAGCCCAGCGCTATTTCGAGCGCAAGGCACAATTATGGTCACACGTAACGGCGGCATTAGACGCACTACGTCAGACGGTTGATCTGGTGATTATTGAAGGAGCGGGTAGCCCAGTTGAACTTAACTTGAAGCGCGGCGACATCGTCAATATGGCGGTGGCTCGTTATGCGGACACACCAGTTCTTTTAGCAGGAGATATTGACCGAGGCGGTATATTCGCGCAGATGCTCGGCACACTGATGCTACTCGATGACCAAGAGCGTGCCCTAGTACGTGGTTTGGTCGTCAATAAATTTCGTGGTGACCCCACCCTATTCGAGGACGGCATTACCATTTTGGAGCAACGCGGCGGCGTTCCCGTTTTGGGTGTAGTGCCTTATATTGCGAATCATGGGTTACCGGAGGAAGATGCCGTTGCTATTGAAACCCAAAATCGCGTAAGCGCCCCCACCGAGGGCATCGATATTGCTGTAATTGCGTTCCCACGCATCGCTAATTTTGATGACTTTGACCCATTGGTTACTGAAGGTGGGGTGTCCATACGGTATGTATCACATCTTAATGAAATTGGGACACCTGATGCCATTATTCTGCCCGGCACCAAGAGCACTTTAGCCGACTTAGCTTGGTTACATGAAAGCGGGCTAGCAATCCGTATTATGCAATTGGCGGAGGGGGATACTGCGATAGTAGGTATTTGTGGCGGATACCAGATGCTTGGTCAGCGTGTATTTGATCCGCATCACGTGGAATCTTCGGAGTTAGAAGGCAAAGGCTTAGGCTTACTGCCACTTGAAACAGTGTTCTTGACAGCCAAAGCAACGCGCCAGACACAAGCACGTATTATCCATCAAGATGGTTGGCTAGCGGATTTAGCGGAGCAAACCGTCACGGGGTATGAAATCCATATGGGGCAAACACTCAGTGATACGCCTTGGTTGGCGTCCACACAGCGGCGTGATGGCGCTATCAGCCCCGATGGGCGCATCTGGGGATGCTATTTGCACGGGCTATTTGCCAACCAAAATATACGTCATGCGTGGCTAGAGACTTTAGGCTGGCAGCCGCAAGACCAGACCTCTGTCGCCAATGCCTTTGACCACGTTGGCGATGTGGTTGAAGCACACCTTGATATGCCGCAGTTAGAATCGATCATCGGTTTATGAACTTCAATATTACCCCTTTGAATGAGGCAAGCATGGCGGAAACTCGCCAACAACAATCCCGCTTGCTAAAACCACAAGGCGCATTGGGGCGTTTGGAAAACCTCTCAGTACAACTCATTGGGATGACCGAGCGTCGTGATTGGCTACCAACGCAGCGTTCGGTCATTGTCTTTGCTGCCGATCATGGTGTCGCTGCTCAAGGGATTAGCACCGTACCACCGTCCATAACCGCTTATATGGTCGAACAGTTTTTGATGGGCAAAGCAGCGATTAATGTCTTGGCAAAACAGATGAATACCCGCTTGACAGTTGTTGATGTAGGGGTAAATACTGACACCCAATTCAGTAGTAGCGAATCCGTAACATTTTTAGCACGTAAAATAGCGCAGGGCACAGTCGATTTCACACATGCACCAGCTATGACACAAGCCCAAGCAGCACAATCTTTGGAGATCGGCGCGGCGGTCGTTTCGGATGAAATTGGCAAAGGATTAGATGTTCTAGTGTTAGGCGAGATGGGGATTGGCAATACGACGAGTGCCAGTGCCATTATTGCTGCTCTAACCTATGCTGATGCAGAGACAGTTACCGGGCGCGGCACAGGCATTGATGATGAAACTTATCAGCGCAAGCTAGATGTTATTAGGGCGGCAATTGCCACTCACGCGCCAACCGATGTCGATGTATTGGTAAAGCTCGGTGGGTTTGAAATTGGCGCGATGGCAGGCGCAATGTTAGGGGCAGCCAGCCACCGTATTCCGATTATCTTAGATGGTCTCATCTGCACTGCCGCTGCTTTAGTCGCTCATCAGTATAACCCGCGTGTTAAGGATTACCTCATCGCGGGGCATCAAAGCGCGGAACAGGGGCACCGCATCGCGCTAACCCATCTGAGTCTGACACCGCTCTTGTCGCTAGAGATGCGGTTGGGTGAAGGCACAGGTGCGGTACTGGCATTGCCGATTATTGAAGCCGCCATGCGAACACTGCAAGAAATGGGAGAATTAGATGTGGGCTGATCTACGCGGGGCATTTTCTTTCTTGACGATTATCCCTTTGGGCTATGCCGTAGATCGTAAACCGGGATGGAGCTTCACTTGGTATCCGCTAGTTGGTGCGTTCATCGGTATGTCATTGGTGGCGACAGCGCTCCTTATTCCATTTGATGATGATATGCGCGCGTTAGCGGTTTTGCTCACGTGGGTGCTCATCACGGGTGGCTTGCATCTCGATGGGTTTGGGGATAGTTGTGATGGCTTGCTGGCAACCACAACCCCAGAACGGCGCTTGGAAATTATGAAAGACCCTCGGGCTGGTACTTGGGCAGTCGTGGGGTTGATCTTGTTGTTGCTGGGTAAATGGGTTGCCCTGCGCGACTTCCCTATAGAATGGCTTCTGATTCCGCCGATTATGGGGCGCTGGAGCATGGTGATGGCGGCGGGGATGTTCCCCTATGGACGTGAAGCAGGTTTAGGTGGGTACTTCCGTGAAGGGCTGACCATACAGCAGGTGAGTCTGGCAACGATTTTTATGTTGGGCCTACTGGTGTTGATTACACAGCAGATATTTCCTAGCCTGCTGTCGATTGGGATTGGTGTTGTCGTCATATTGGTTTTGGGACGCTGGGCGGTTGGACGTTTAGGTGGCGGTCTCACTGGGGATGTGTATGGCGCGATGTGTGAGTTAACCGAGTTATGCTGTTTATGGGGGCTAAACCTATGGGTAAACGCTTGATCTTTTTGCTAGGTGGCGCACGAAGCGGGAAAAGTGCCTATGCCGAAAGCTGGGCAAGTACGCAGGACGGGACTGTATTATTCGTGGCAACCGCACAAGCCTTCGATGATGATATGCGTCAGCGCATCGCGGCTCACCAAGCGAGTCGCCCACCACACTGGCATACGCTAGAAGCACCTCTCAATGTTGGGCAAGCCATACAGACTCATGATTCACCACACGACATCCTTATTTTGGATTGTCTTACGTTGCTAGCTTCCAATGTTTTGTTAGAAGTACCAGACGAACACCAAGCTACTGATGCAGAGGATGCGATTCAGCATGAAATGCGTGCCTTGCTAGATGCTTATCGCCAATCATCAGCAACTTGGCTGATGATTAGCAATGAGGTCGGCATGGGCATCGTACCGCCTTATCGACTGGGACGTCTCTACCGCGATATGCTAGGGCGAGCGAATCAACTAATTGCCCAACAGGCAGATGAGGTTTTGTTGCTCGTGGCAGGCTTACCTTGGCAGTTGAAGCCCCCAAACTAGTTGCTTTTTTCTTCCATAAACTAGCATTGACCCCATAATGGTTCGATATTTTGTATATCAACGCAGCTTACATGATTTGATGCAAAAGACTACTATCTGAAAGCAAATTTGTTAGTCGTATTGTAAGATCCACTCTTTGGGCACAAGTGAATGGCTGACCTATGTGAGGTCTGTTCGTGACACAATGAGTCTAGTACTAATGGGGAAATAGACTTACATTCCCCCTGTTTCGTAAAGTTTTCAGTGTTTTCTGCGCCAGTATGCACGCTGACGATGCCCCTCGATATAGCGGCGTTTACGTCCAACGCCTTGCCAGACAACCATCTCGCCACAGTCGCAAGCACACGGATATGATACTTGGTTAGGTTCCCAATCGGGCATCTTCTGCCAGAGAGGATTGCCGTTGTTCAACGTATTTTCCTCTCCGGCAGTGCTTAAGCTAAAGGGACTTCTTTCTCGTTTTCGACCTCCTCAGATGCTGTGTACCAATCTTCATTTTGAAGCTCGCGTTTGACCAAAGCCCGCCAATCCGATTTGGATAGTTCTGGTAGTATCTCTTTGGTCGCCTTTTTTCGTCGGTTGGCTTTGATCAGCGAATCGCGTAATTCGTTGGCATAGGCTTGCAAATACTTAGGATGATCTTCAGGGTTGGCTATGGCTTGTTCCCAATCGATTAGTGAAAGCTCGTAGGCATTCTGGTCGTTATGCCGTTGCTCAATAATGGTCAGCAACAATTCCTTGAGAACATAAGCAGTCGAAAGCGTCAGTAAGGGGGGCAACATTGCTTCAAGCACAGTAAATACTGTCAACTGTGTTTCTGCCAGCGCCACATAGTAGTTACCTGATAGGGCAAGCGCTGCCGTCCCAGCCATACTCAGTGATAGTACTCGCTTTTGCGTTTGAGATTGTCCAATAACGCTTAGGGCAATGGTAAATAAAACGGCTGCGGCTTCACTGAGTAGAACGATAGCAATGCCTGCGATTTTGCTCGATAGCTCATTTTCGAGTGTTTCATAGAATGTCAAATACCCAATATGGTAGAGCCGCATAGCAGAAAGCAAAAACGCGGTCAGCAATACGATAAACGAAAGCGCAACAACAATTCCTGTAATCCAATGTGGATACTTGCTGATGGTTGTATTCTTGAAATTCGCATGTTTTGGCTTTTCACCTGCAAAGACTTCAACTACTTTGATGGCTTTCTTGCGGGCGTCGAGTCGTTGCTGTTGGGTCAGAGGTTGAATTTGTTCGATCATCATCGCACCGCCTATTTCCGCTTGCCATGCAAGATTTGATGGATGCGAGCATTGGATAATCCAAAGGCTTTCGCTAGCTCAGGGATGGTTTCACCCTTAGCATAACGAGCGCGTATTTGCTTGTTGCGATGGGTTTTGCGCTTAGACTTATGCGATTTTGGTTGTTTGGGGGTAGGTTGGTCTTGGTAGAGTAAAAACAAAACAGCCTGAGTTGCTTGTTTCAGGCTGTGTATGGATATGCCCCATACGGGGTTTAAAACCCCACCACTACGCCTCATCGATATTGCAGTTTTTGACCTTATTTGCGCCTTTTTCGAGTATCAATCGCCGCCAATTGCACAGAAACACCTATTTTTGACCCGCAATCATGATATTCGCACCCGTTATGCACAGGGCGAAGTCATGACTGATCTTGGACGTGAGTATGGGATTTCCTGTCAACGGGTCTCACAAATCGTCCATCATCGTAGAAGCTAATCAACCAATAGCTGCTTATCCTGAAACAAAGGATAAGCAAGATGGCAACACCAACCGTTGTACTGACCAATAACAAAGGCGGCGTGGGGAAAACCACCACGACCACTAATTTCGCCTACGGACTCTGCCAATATCTCAAACAGGCAGGGGCTGCCAATCCGCGTGTGCTGGTTGTGGATACCGATTCACAATCCCATGCAACCCTAACGACTACAGGCACTAAAGACTACAATCGCCACAATAGCCTGAGCGCTGTACTGACCGCTGATCGCAAAGAAATGGTACAAGTCCTGAGCCAAGTGATCGTGGAAAGTCACTGGATGCAGGAACTCCATGTCCTCCCCTCCTCCACCGAACTCGAAACCACCGAGCGCGAACTGTTTAGCGCTGCCGGTGCCCCTTATCGCTTAGCCGATGCCCTCAACACCATTCGTCATCACTATGCCGCGATTGTGATTGATACCCGCCCCTCATTTTCCCTGATGACTGAAATGAGCTTGTTAGCTGCAACTGATGCAGTCATTGCCCTCGAACCCCGTTACCTCGAAACCGTTGGTCTACAATCCGTGATCAACAAAATCTATGAAATTCGTGAAGGCTGGCGGCATCCTGATCTACGTTTATCGGGGATCATCGTCACCAAGATGGATAAACGGGTCAAAGGTCATCTGGAGATGATCGAGCAGATCAAACAGCACCCAACCCTTGGCAAACTCGTTTCAGGCATTATCCCGGCTAATGAAGCCGTTGCTTATGCCCACCGCAGTCATATGAGCATCTATGAATACGACCCCAAAAGCGCGGCTAGCCAAGCCTATGCCCACATGGTTGGTTGGATGATCAAACGACTCTTTGTTGCGGAGGGTGTTTAGATGCCTCCTAAAAAAGGCGGGCCAAACCGCACACTAGACATCTTATCCAGTATCGGTGACCAAGATTTTCTTGGCTCTGACACCATTCAAAATTTACGCGATCAAGGACTCCGAGTTGAGCGGATTGCGATCTCACTGATTCGCCCTGATGCGGCTCAACCACGTCGAGTTTTGCCTGAATTGATTCATCAAGCCTTTCATAATCAGGAACTGACTCCCGTGCAAGCTCTCAAGCAGTACATTGAGAAGGTGCGGATTGTAGCGCGTCAAAAGGGACGTCCTTTTGAGAGTTTGATGGATTTATTGATCAGCACTGATGATGCCAAGGATGGGCAGCAACTCACCCCACTGGAACAGGACTTGCATGATTTAACGAACCTCGCCATGACGTTACGCAGCAATGGACAAGTCAATCCCTTAACCATTGTGGATTGCTCTGAAGGGGCAATGCCGAACTATCGCATAGAAACCGGTGAACGTCGTTATTGGGCAAACTACATCGATATGGAATTCATCCCAAGTTACTCAGGTGATGGCACCGTACCCTGTATCATCATTCCACCCAGTGATACCTCTGTCTTTCGTCAAGCTAAAGAAAACACTTCACGTGCGGGACTCAATGCTATTGGCATGGCTCGCCAAGTCGCCTTGCTAATCCTTGCGGTTCACGACATCCATCCACCAAATGGTTGTGTATCTCACGACTTCTATCGTCAGGTTCTAGATTTAGATTTGCGTGGGAAACCAGAATATGCCAGTGACATACTGGTAGCGATGGGCGGTATTACACGCCAAAGAATGAGTCAGTACAAACTACTTTTGACATTATCGAATGAGGCAGTTGAGTTAGCGGATCAACACAATCTTGATGAAGGGAAACTTCGCTATATATTGAAAATCCCTCAGGAATATCATGTTGAAGCCATAAGGCAAGTCATCAAACATGATTTGGATGTCAAACAAATCAAGCGAATGATTGAAGAAGCGGGTAAGGAGGACACACCATCTAAAACACCCGATCGCCAAGTTGTACAGTTTGCTCGTCTTATCCAAACGAATGATATGCCCAATATTCAAGCAATTGCTCAAGCACTACTTGAAAACGATGACGATATTGTGATTGTAAAACGGCGAATTGAACGCTTTCGTGAAATGCTCGTTGAGCTAGAACGCCACCTAGATGTGTGAGATTGTCAACACGTGTTGACATTAAAGAGGATTAGCTCAGTGATAAAGGCACGAAGCCCACCAGCTTAAAGATACTAGTCAAGCTAATTAGGGTTAGGTGGCACTAGCATCGCAACGAATGAGTTCTGAACTAACTCAATTGTAGTATGCCCTGCCCCTGACTGCAACCACATCAACAACATTTTTTCAGGTGTTTTTTGCCTGAGTTTAGTACGACTTTGTTAAAAATCGAGGATTTAATCATCATGAGTGTTTATAGTCAGATGCCCGCTATCGTCAAAGCGGCACAATCAAAGAATCTGTTAGGCGCAGCCCTTGCCTATGCCCATATGGGATTCAGCGTGATCCCGCTTAAAGGCAAACGTCCGAATCTCACCAGTTGGACAGCTTATCAACAACAAGCCGCCACCATCAACACCATCCAAGACTGGCACAAGCGCGGTCTAATTCAGAATGTGGGGTTAGTCTGTGGCGCTGCCTCAGGCAATCGGGTGGCGATTGATCTGGATGGTGCAGCTGGATACCCTGCGTTTGTCGCCACCTTCCCCCATTTGGCTGAAACCTATACCGTAGCCACCGGTGGTGGGGTTGGCCAACATATCTACTGGCAACTTGAAAGCCTGCCTGATCCTGTCAAAGCCATGAATACCCCATTAGGCAACTTGGAAATGTGTTCGCAAGGGCGGCAAATTGTTGCTCCACCGAGTACCCATCCCAAAACGGGGATGCTGTATCGCGTCCATAAAGATTGCGACATTCTACAAGTAAAAGATTTACAAGAAGTGGTTGAGTGGATCGAATCATTTAAAGCCAAGACCTTACCCACCAAATTATGGCAACCACCGCGTAACATCACCTTCAATAGCGGGGACATTAATCCGCATCTGGTGCAAGCGGTGAGTCAGCACTTTTTACGTCAAGGTTATCGTGTTCATGGCGATTGGTTGCATGGAACCTGCATTCACCCCAACCGCCACAAACATGGTGACCGTAATCCATCCTTTGGTTACAACTCTCAAAGTGGCTACGGTTATTGTTTCTCTTGTGGAACCATGTTAACCAAAGAGATTTGTGAAGCAGTTGGTATTCGCCCTGAAGATTATGGCGGGCTAATGGTCGCCACCCCACGCAATGTGGTGCAGATAGCATCCAATATCAAGTTATCCGATGCGCCAACCGATGAAGCAGGTGATGCGCCTGATACGGAACAAGCGCCACCTGACGACACTGAGAAACCGCCCTCCATTGGCGATCTGAACTTACCCAATTGGTTACAACAATATCTCGATTGGGCTGGTGCAACGGGTAACCAAACCCCGATGAGTTTCCATCTCGCTGCTGGTTTATGGTTATTATCGGTAGCAGTCGGGCGTCGTTTGTATGGCAACGCCCCTTGGGGACTCAAAATCTATCCGAACCTCTACCTGATGCTGATTGCCAGCACCACCTACTACCGCAAATCGACCGCCTATAAGTTAGCCGAACAAATCGCTCGTCAAGCCATCCCGCATATGCTGATGCCTACGCCTGGGAGTCCTGAACGGTTCCAAGAAGCCTTATCGGGACAGTTGCCTGCCAACTTCGACAAACTCACCGAAGCCCAACAACAACGCCTTAAAAATGCACAGCCCTTTGCGGCTCAACGCGGGCTGCTCAAAGATGAGGTAGCGGGCTTGTTTAACGCGATGAATCGTAAGGATTATCTCTCAGGAATGAAGGATCTCTTAATGGAATTATATGATTGTCCCGAATACACAGATAAGGACACCCAAGCCGGGTTAACCATCGTTGAAAACGCGGCTTTGAGCATCTTAGGCGTGACGACTCCCTCAGGATTATCTGCTGCCATCAGTGATGCCGATTGGTCAAATGGCTTGTTGATCCGCTTTGCCTTACTCACACCTGAACCCGATTACACCGAGCGCCCACCAGCGACCATATATAAGGAAGCACCACAGGCATTAATTGATGGTCTACGCCAACTGCATGACAAACTGCCTCAACCCCAAAAAGATTCGGATCGGGGTGGCTGGCTAGCCCCGAGTGCCTTATCACTGGATGTGCAATGCTGGGATGCGTGCCAAGCTTACAGTGAACACCTACGCAAACTGTGTAAGCCCGGTAGCAATACCGAACTCGATGAACGCCTCAAAGGGGTGTATGGTCGGATGCATGTCCAAGCTTTTAAGTTGGCTTCCTTATTAGCCGTTTTGGATTGGATAGACACCGATACCCCACAACCGACTGTGACCCTCGAGCATTGGAAAACCGGTAAAGCCATCAGTGAGATGTGGCGTGATAGTGCCGCACAACTTCTGACTCAGATGGATTGTAGTGGTGAAGCCATCCAAGAACAACGCGAACAAAACAAGTTCCTCAAACATCTGCAACGGGCAGGTAAACAAGGCAGTGGTTTACGGGAGATTTACCGAGCCCTGAACCTACCCGCCAAACGTGCTCGCCAAATGGCACAGGATTTAGTCCGTGCCGGTTTAATTGTGGAACGTCAAAACGGCAGAAGTGAGTGGTATTTGGCTGCTGAGCATACTGACTGACAGTTACTGACATACTGACAAATGACGACACTTTCGTGAAATGATCACAAAACACGCCAGAAATATTCATTTTGGCGTGTTTTCTGCTTAAGTTATCAGCACTAAAAAGAGAAAGGCGTAGGCTCTATAAAATTGGGGCAATACCACTAAATAATGCACACTCCTTAACTACTTATCACCAATATAGGTCATGCGAGCTTCATTTATTCCCAGCGGTAGCTGGCGATAGTGAACTTGCATTGGACCAATCCATCGGATCAAGCCATAATGCCCTCGCTTAATCTCCCAATCACCGACACGAACAATCCGCCCCCGAATACCGTAATGAATTTTATATTCGCCAATATGAGTCGGATTCCCTCGTAGCCCATAACGTACTTTATGTGGTCCAATACTATCGATATTATCCCATGCATCCCCATTGGGTTTTTCTAACCCAATAAGATTTTTCTTGTATTTCACTTCACCTAGACTTGCCATTTTATCATTCTCCTTCTATCTGTCTTTGATGCCGAACTACTTGCTAATATATACATAGCCTTTGCCATCGCAGACTGGGCAATTATATTTCCCCTTGCCATAACAATAGTTGCAATTAGGATCTGGTCGATCAGTGGGCATCTCACGGCACATATAACAATTTACTTTACCGGAACCGCCACAATCACATGTTTTCTTTTGTTTAGCCATTTTGAACCTCTTTTCTTTATAAATATAGATCTTTGTAGATTTCTAATCGCCTTCATTATCACTGCGAATAGCCAGGCTATAGCAGCCAGATGTGCCATTTCGAGCTTGAATCTGTACCGTATAGCCTTGTCCTTGTGGCTTAGCGTTGTAATACCCGTTATAGGGGTTAGCGGTAAAGTTAGTATCCAAATTTCCCGAAGTAATGGTGAATTCAAACCAAATATTGCGACCGCTATTCCAAACTTCAAAGTACCATTCGTGAGATTGCCCTGCATTCACACATCCATTAACAGGTGTTGCCCAATAGAGCCGACCTTGTCGTATGATGTTAAATGTTTCAGGTTGCGGTGCAGGTTGCTCAGGAGCACAAGCATTACCACAATCCAGATAAATAGTTATTGTCCGAGCCTCAGTCCATTGACCATTGATTAAAGCCCGTATCATTACGGTGACGGGTCCGGGGGAGAACTTGCTATGGGCAACTGAACCCGGCGCAATGCCATATTCATTCGTACTTAAGGTACCTTCATCTCTGCTGTTCTCCCATACCATGACACCATTTTGGAAGAACCCCCACAAATACCCTTCGGAACCCGTAACTGGGTGTATACGGAATAGGTAATGCCCTGCAGAATCTAGCGTTTGTTGATCGCTAGGGTAATCCATTTGTGGGGCGGATAGATCTAAAGGTGCTTGTGGCGCAGGTTGCGATTCACAAGCATCGCCACGACTATCACCATAAGAATTGGCTTGGTCAGGGTTATATGTGCTAGGGCAATTGTCAAAATTATCGGCTACACCATCAGCATCAGCATCAGATGGTGCTTGAGCGCTATCACAAGCATCACCAACCCTGTTATTATTCCAATCAGCTTGATCAGGATTGTAGTTAAATGGGCAATTATCCGTCGTATCAGCGATACCATCTTGGTCGGAGTCAACAGGCTGTTGGTTGGGGTTATTGGTATCACAAGCATCGCCAATACCATCACCGTCACTATCAGCTTGATTGGGGTTATACACATAGGGGCAGTTGTCTTGATAGTCGGGTAACAAATCTTGGTCGCTATTAGGTGCGCCCGGTGGCACAGCCGGCGCAGGGTTTTGTGGTTGTGGTGCAGGAGTGCCATACCAATCGGTTAATCCGCTATGCACGAAGGCAGTTTGATCATTATACAAAAACTGTAGCCAGACATCGCCACCGTATAGATCAATATATTCTCCAGTCAGTTCTCCCCAAACATCAATAGTTGTACCAGCAGATAACGTAGCGATAAGAGCGCAACTGGAATTCTCACAGCTACGAATATTGGCACCATCTTCATTAATAATTACTGTGGGGGTCGTCTCAATAACAATCATTCCGCCTTCAATAACACCCGAGACACCTTCACAGGCTGAAAGCGCTGCTTGTAATTGGCATAAAGCTTGTGTTTCTTCGCTCGTTAGATGTGTAACTTTCCAGCTTTGCGAAGGCTGCCCTTGGCAAGACCATAAATGTGCATTGTCACCCGTTCGATCTGTCCAGTGATTTTCGAGATCAACACATTGCCCATTAAACCCTGATACTAACTGATAGCTGTAGCCACTAGTATTTTGTAGATCGAATTGTTGTGTTGCATCGTAATGGCATGTCCATTGGTGTAAATTATCGCCATTCTGATTGGTATACCAATTTTGTTGATCGAGGCATTGCCCACTTTCTACATTACGAAGCGCTATCGTACCATTTGATAACGGCACCAGCTCCCATGCTTGTTTGGTGCCATTGTTACAATTCCACATTCGGACATTTGCGCCATTGCCCGTATTGCGGTCACCTGCGATTTCTAAACATTGATTGCTTAGGTCCGATTGTATAGTCGCCATTGCTCCCTGATTAGTCGTGGGTTGTGCTGGCATATTAGGTGTATAGATGGTGTTTTCCTGACTGGGAAAGCGTAAATTATTCGGGTCGCCACCCATGGCTGTGTAAAAGGTGGTGACATTTCTTACCCAGTTGGTGCAACCCTCGCCACAATATGTGCCGCCGATTTCCTCGATTGTGTCGCGACCTTCGGTAAAATAGTATGCTCCTGTCCCAATTTGCCATGTCACTTGCTCAATACCTGCCTCCCAATTATCAAACGGGCGACAGGTGCGAACATCATTGGGCCAGTACATGTATCCCCACGCATTATGCAGATCTGCTGATGCCCATTGTTGGCAGTTTGCCGTGCCAAAAGAACTTTCTGCCCCTGCAATCGCCACAATCAACCGTGGATCAACATTATGGGTTCGACCAGAATCGACAAATTCTTGACCATAACCCGCCAAGGGTGAATTGCGTGATCGCAAGAATTCATCAATTTTCTCTGCTAACGATTCTTGGCAGGGTATTACTGGTATTGTTCTTCCTAAAGCTAGCCATAAATCATCATCAGGGTAACTTTGTTCGAGCCGCAAATTAACATCACACACAATGCCGAATGGCACAGCTTCCCAATTGGATGCATACTGCGTTTGATTGCCGGGGTAGTCATTAGGAATAGGTAATTCGCCCAACCAACGATTGAGTTGCCAATGTAAATGTGCACCATCCATATTTCCACAATTTGCAGTAACACCAATTTGCTGACCTGCCGAAACACGTTCTCCACGGCTTACATTCGGTGTTATATGGTAGTACCCTGTGGCATAACCGTTTTCATGGTCAATCACGACACCACAACCATCCCGAAAAGAGATACGCCCAGCAGCAGCAGCATGGATAGAATATCCATAACCGCCCCCACCCCCTAAATCCAACCCATAGGCTTGTAGACCATAAGGGTCTGCCACAAAGCCATTAGCATCTTGTTGGTCGAGCTTGTCATGCCAGGTGTATGTACCGGTGATTTCCCAAGTTTGGTTATCTGATACAGGCCATATCAAATCGGGAGGCGCATCAGATTGGGCAGAAGCAGGCATAACGCCCAGCAAAAAAATAAATGCCAAAAGTAAAATGAGATAATTTACACGCATAATAATCTATATCTCCGTAAACTGATCGCTAACGCGACCAATTCGCTTCAGGATCGCAACCAACCCGCAACTGCTGGTCAGTCCAACGGGTTCCATCGGAGACTGACCACCGATTACCTTCTCTAGCAACAACACGCAAAGGATAATCACCGGGGGATATGGCGATGCACCATACTTCTTCATACCTCCCTCTGGCTAGATTTTCTGGGCTAGATGCTTTCTCAACATAAACGATTTCCCAAACATCAGGTTGGCTCCAGTGACTCATTTTTGCATCAAGAGCGCTTTTTGCTCCATTGGGCAATGTTTCATCGGAACATGATGTCATGAGAAATGATAGCAACAAAAGAAACTGCGTAAGGTGCATAAGATGGCTCATTAAATTGCCTTATAACAAGTTCATTGTTTTAACTACCAACATAATATAATAAAACGCACCTTATTCAGTCTCAATAATTGAGACACTTATGCCATAACTTATCGTGAATTTGGTATTTGAATCTAACCGTAATAAAATACGTGGGGGTATAATTTGAAATCGCACATTATTATGTAATTTGCATGAAAATAGTTACTGATGTTACCAGTACGAAGTGTCGCAAATAACTCAATAAAAAATTAAGAATTCACTATTGGAGTCATGTAAAATGGTCTCAGAAAATGAGAACAAACCACCATCTGATGATGATAAACTTCAATTAACAGAAATAATTCAGTGGTTAACGCGTGACCATAGCGAATTATTAGATTTATGTCGTGAAAGAGATAATTTTTTTCAGCTATTTGATCAGATTGTTTTTAAAAGAGGAAAAGATTTAAAATCTGTTATACAGCAAACTAATTTTGGTGATAGATATAAATCTATTATTCGATGGAAAAATAAAACAGGTTTGCCAAAAGACTGGCGTCTTTCTGACGGTATAGCTTTTATAAAAGAAACCCATGAGATTCTGAACTATACCCAACAAGAAGTGGATGAATTACAGTTCGCGTTTTTTTGTCAACTTATGTTTAGCCAAGAAGAGTTGAAAGCATCATCATGACAAGACATTCATTAAATCTTAGCTTCCTCGAATCACTTGGGAGCCTAGCAAAACAATTTACTGAATCAAACCAACAAAACTTCCTGGAAGAATGGCAAAATCTTGTCTCAAATCTTGAATCCGCTACTACTGAAGTTAATAATGATACAGATAATTATTGGCCCCTAGCAATCAATACTGCCTATTCACAATTTAAGGTTCGTCTAGTTGATGTAGCGAAACCACGTGACGCATGGCGATTTGCCTATGCTGCCTCACAAACACAACATTATGTTATTCCATATTCATCTGATGACAACACTCCACAATTAGCTTTTTTAAGCAACGTTGACATCTGGACAGAGGAACAATTGTCGTCAAAATTCCCAGATATACTAGCTAACCCGAGTGGTTATGCAACTCGCATTGCTCCTAACGCCTTTGATATTCCCCGTTCTATTTTTGGTAAAAATGATCGTCAAAGAATTTTAGATAAAATTCAAATTTATTGGATTGATAACTTCCTTAAATCCTCGTTTCATCCTGATTTTCAACAAATTCCACTGCAACTTGATGCAAAGCCGAATGCGGTATTAAAACACCCTAAGTATCGTACCTATAATTTATCGGGAACATCACGGCATATTGGGCAAATCTTTGATGATGTCGGGCGTGAATTGCTCATTTTAGGACAACCCGGTATTGGAAAAACTATCCTCTTGCTTCAATTAGCCGAACGGTTGATGCTTCGTGCCAACCGAGACCCACTAGCACCAATACCCATTGTTATTAATCTGGCATCGTGGACATCAGAAAATACCAGTTTCTTGGATTGGGTGACATCAGAGATACAACAGCAATACGACACACCATTAAAAACGTGCCGCAAATGGATTCAAAACCAAGCGGTTGTTCTGCTATTAGATGGGTTAGATGAAATTAGTGAGACTGGGCAACGTCAGACGTGTGTTGCAGCCATTAATACCTTCCTAGAGGAATACCCAACTTATCCCATTGCATTATGTAGCCGTATCCAAGAAGTCGAACAATTATCTATTCAACCCAATCTGGTATCCGCCATCGAGTTACAACCACTTACTGTTGAGCAGGTCGAATCGTATTTTGATCCAACAAGGCACAAGGAGTTATTAGAAGTCAGCCAGCAGGATGCGGTACTAGCAGAGTTTGTCGGTATACCGTTTTTACTGAATATGATGCTGAGTGCATATGCTGACAAAACATATAACGAGATCAATAGTACTAGCATGACAAGGGAACAACGCATCGCACATCTCATGGCAAATTATGACGCCCACGTCATGAATTCTGTACAGACTTCTCAAGTATCATTGTCCCCAACACAAATTGAGCATTATCTGAGTTGGTTGGCATATGCTTTGCATAGTCAAAAATCACGCTTATTCCAAACAAAAACAATGCAACCATCTGTGTTGCCTGTCTCTCTTATCAAAAAATATGAGTTATATTCTGGAATAGCAATCTCTGCCATCATTGTAGGCATAATGATTATATTCAGAGGTATCGGATTAAGCATTGAAACCAATATCGTATCGGGCTTTGGCGGTGTTATTATCGTTGCCTTAGTGTTAATGCCAATGTTGTTATGGGCTTACAAGACATTGAAGAACATAGGATACGGCATAGTATTGGGATTTCTATTTGGTGGTGCCTTAGGGCTTTCGCGCAGTATTGCTAACTTTCTTGCTGGTGATTGGCAACGAGGTATGGATGCCCTAGCCTCGAATATCGGTATCCAAGCCATCTTCTTTATTATTGTATTTACCATAGCATTCCGAGGAGACCGTTTGATAGTTGATCGAAAAAGAATCGTTTTCGAGCGACGTCAATGGACCTTATCGCGTGCCATGATAGGAATTGGAGTTGCAGTTATAACTGGCAGTATATTCTTAGCTATTCGAACGGTCTTAACGGGTGAAGTGTTTAGTTCTCACAGCATCGCTTTGATACTATTTTTATGGGGCGTCTTTGGCTTTGTTGGGATTGGCTTCACTGGTCATATTAATCGTGTCGAAAAAATAAGAAAGGCCCATTCAATCAACGATTATGCCTTGTATTTTTTAGGTGTTGGCGTATTAATCAGTATTTTGGGAGCCATCTCGTTTGGGTCTCAAAATTTGGTAGGTAATGGCGATGTACAACCCGCTATTATTGATGCTTTGTGGGGGGCTACATGGATCATTTCAGGATTATTGTTTGGGGGTATTGGAGTCATACAAAATATTATTCTACGCCGTTTACTTTACATAAATCAGAATATCCCATTTGACATTGCTGAGATGCTTGAACAGTTAACCCAAGTTGGCGTCATACGTCGTGTTGGGAATAGTTATATGTTTCCTCACAAATTTTTAGAAACCTATTTCTTAAATAAATATTCCCAAGAATAAAGCGTTTTGGGGTCTAAGCCGTACAAAAGCGTGGATAATTCAAGGCATGGGTTTGAGGGGTATAAGGGGTATCAAAATGAGAGGAGGTGTCAGTAAAAATAACGAGTTGAGTGGGATTTGTCGAGGGTGAATGTGCTTAAATCACCAGTTGTGCAGGGTCGTAGGGGGGTAATGTTGTGATGAGGGTATGCCAAAGATGGGCTACGGCATATCGCGTAAACCTGGAAGTGGCATGAGCATGAGGCTAGCGACGGTAAGTCGTTTATGAACGACTCTGGCCGCCATAGCGGGTGTTCGGTGTCGGTATCGTCCACGCGAATCGGTTCGTCGTAGACTGTGATGAGTGCGTGCGAAATGGTAGTATGCACGTCCCCATCCAATATGCAAGCCAAGTGTATACTCATCATGAGCGAGTGACCAAGTGCGGCGTGAGAGTGGGGCAATGAGGTGGCGTAAGGTCAAGTTTATACGTTCAACATAAGCAGTTTCGACTTTACCAGTAAAGCCCAAGGCGGTGAGGGTTTCACGATAGGTGAGTCGGGAACCTAGGCGAATGAATGATCTGAGGTCAGTGAGTTTGTAACCTGTTTTGATCTTATGCAGTTGGGCAAAAAGGACACGCTCATCAACGACCCATTGCCAAGCGCGTTTGCTGGGTGCGGGTGGTTCCCAGAGGCCATAGTGGGCGGTGATGGCGTAGAAATACATACGTAATCCATCACTACTGAAGACGGGAATATTGTCTTCAGCAAGGCGTTGTTTGACCTCGTGTAGGAGTTGGTGGGCACTCTTTTGGTTGCGTGGTCCGATGTGGAGGGCGATCATGACGCGTGTGGAGACATCCAGAGCGACCCAGACCCACGTTTCACCCATCCGACGGGTTTTGGTTTTGAGTTCATCGAGTTGGATGTATTGGGCGCGGAAGTGGCTAAAAAAGTGGTCATGCAGCGGCTGGTCAAGTTGTCCAGCACGTCGTAGCCATCGAGCAATGGTGGTGGGATGGTGGTTGAAGATGCGCACTGCCGCCGCTTGATCGACGCCTTCACCAAGAGCAGTAACCACTTCTTGAACGCGCCAAGCGGGCGTTTTTAACCATCGCATGGCGGTGTTGCGCCGCTCACTGAATGTGGTGTCACAAGCTTGGCAACGCCATCGACGAATAGGTTCGGCTTGGCCTTCGATGGCATGGGCTACGAGCGCATGAATCGTCTCATCGGTAATTCCGAAATAATAGCAATGTTTGCAGGGGCAGGCATGTCCGTCGCTAGAAATGGATTGGGGGCGTCCGCGTTTGCTTTTGATGTGTGACCATGGAACGATTGCCTCAGGAGAATGGGTATGAGGTTGTTGTGCTTGACACAGTGGGCAATCTTTTGGGCTGCGCGGACGTAAACGCCATGAGCGACGGGGTTGAAGTGGTGGTTCAGGTGGAAGGCTACAGTGCTCATGGTGATATCTGAGCCACCACAATAACCAGACGAGGATGCCAATGAATAGCCAATCTTGGATTGTCATGGGAATGAAAGCCTGCTATGGTTGACGAGCCGCTGCGTATTTTACCTCATCAGTCCCATTTTGAATTATCCACGCTTTTCTAGCCCTAAAACCAGTTATGGTTTCTCCTGTGGCAATCCTCCATCTATTTGCCTGAGAACTACCCGGGGTGGGTATTATAGCCTAACCTAGCCCATCATTTGTCATAAACCATGGATCATTGGCTCTGACATCAAACTCTACATATACGCTACCTGGCCGTGCTTGGGACTCAAAGTTTGCTGAGCCATCAAGAAGTACATATGTACCTGCCCCATCACTACCCGGTTGAACTTGTCCACTGTTATGCATTGTGCTGTATTCTGAATTACTCATCCACCGCCCTACTCGGACTGTCGCTGTTTCATCATCAACCCGAGTTCTATAACCATTTACCGAGTTTTCACGTCGGAAATTAATATTGTTGGAACCAACGGTACACAAATCATTATGCACCACCCACTGACCGGAACCGACCACATAGGTATGGTCTTCCGAGACCGTCAGGTTATACATCATCTCGCGGTCGGAGGTGCTGCGCACAGAGGTGACACGACCATAGCCACCATCTGCACTGAGGATGTGATCGCCTACCTCAAGGTCGCCTGCTTCAACCCATGTTTCGTAGGCGGTATAGAAGGGATGATCAGCAGTGGTGCGAACCAGTTCGCCATCAATGACTATAATTGTGAGAATACTTAAACCAATTTACCCTCACGGACAAATTTTTTATATTAGGGTAATTGTTGATTTATAAAATGGCTATCTGGCTAGACGAATTTGGGCAAATTTTTGCGAGGGCAAACGTGGTTTTGCCTTTCTACAAATTCTAAACGTAATTGTTTGTCATGAATATGTCGAAAAGAAAGCTTAAAAAAAGCAGCACCATGGTAATCAGCAAATGATGTATTATCAGCTAATAAATTAGGGCAAATTTTCGCTAATGCATTAAATCCTCGATCAGCCAACTCAGAATTGCATTTAGATGTTAAAGTTATGATACCACCAATTGCTAACAAGACCACCCAAGGAATATCAGACTGAGACAAGTCTCTATAAACAGTTACAACTTTTTTCTGTAAGTCATCACTGACATGTGGGTTTGCACGGAATTGCCTACTTAAACCATAAATAATTTCCTTAAGGATATAATCATCATGTAAGTCAGCTCTCAAGTAAGGTGACAAATAACTGAAAACTTGACTAGGATGCAATAAAAATCGAGGTATTAACATAGCAGCATACCGCCTTGTTCCCCAATAAGGATGCTGCAAATAATTCGTAAACGAATCTAAATGCAGAAACAGTAATTCATACAATTCCAATCCCATTTTATAAAGGCTTTCTACATGATCCTCTTTTCTAAAAAAACTTTGAATTGGTATATAGAAATGAATTGCTGTAAAACATTCTATTAACCATGCTTTATTAGTGATGTTGGGATCGGTATATAATTGAACCAGTAATGGAGCGAGCCGCATGGTTCTATCGGTAACCATTAATTCTCTACCGATATAAAGCCTAATTCCATAAATATCTATCTCATTTTCATGTGCTTGTGGATTGCCTGACAATGTTAAAATAATATCTCTAACCTCACTACTTATAGCATCATCATCCCAAGCAATATCATGTATATATTGTGTATAGTGTTTCATTTGAGTGCCCTATCTGGTATAACAACCAAAGAAATTAATCTTATTCTTTGTTCGAAATACATTACATCCTAACGGCCAAATAACTTATCAATCTGTTCAGATACGCCTTGATAGCTCACATTATACACATTTCCTGAGCCATCCCCATTCCTAGTAATGGGATATCCAATTGCAACATCTAAGGATTGGAAAAACGCTGTACAATGCCCACCACATAAACCACCTGGGTTTGATATTCCTATCTCAGTATATCCTCTATTATATAGCAGTTGTTCCGCATGATGTGATCCATTAGATTTATTAATGACGATACTTGATGGATCAATAACCTCAAAACTTCTACCTCTTCCGTCGTTGGTAGTGATATTAACAACGGCACGTGAAACATCTTTAATAGTAGATTGATCCTCTGCACCAACACTGACAACAATTGTGCCATCACTTTTATAAGCTGTACCGATAGTAGCCTCAGGATACCCACCTAACTGTCTACTCACTTTATATATCAACTCCTCGGCTACACTACCTAATTTTGCAGCATCTTTTAGTCTCTCAATATCACACACATTATGCACCACCCACTGACCGGAACCGACCACATAGGTATGGTCTTCCGAGACCGTCAGGTTATACATCATCTCGCGGTCGGAGGTGCTGCGCACAGATGTGACACGCCCATAGCCACCATCTGCGCTGAGGATGTGATCACCCTCTTCTAGGTCGCCAGCTTCAACCCATGTTTCGTAGGCGGTATAGAAAGGATGATCAGCAGTGGTGCGAACCAGTTCGCCATCAATGACCAGTTCGACCACATCATCAAGGTGGTACCATGTGGCGGTGACCTCTTGCTCAACAAAGTCACCTGTTTCCTCGTCAAAGGCTAGGACGGTATCCCCAACAAGAAGGTCACTGATGCGGGTGTTGCCATATGGGGTAACAACGGTAGTATCCGCACTGAAGCTACGGAAACATTGAGTAGGATTAAATCCATCGTCTTCATCGTTATTATTGTTACCATTCCCGTCGTCATCATTGTTATTGCCGTTCCCATCAGGATCATCATTATTGTTGTTGTTACCATTTCCATCAGGGTCACTCGGATCATTGGGATTATTTACGCCATCAGAATCACTAGGGTTATCTAGATCATTGTTTGGATTGTTAGGGTTATTCGGGCTATCAGGATCATTCGGACTATTGGGGCTATTGCTATCGCCTGGTTTTGGATTACGAAGTGAGTCAATACCATTTCGTAGTGCCCTAACTCCTTGAAGTAAATCATAAGTTCCCAAAACAGTATCAACAGCATCTAAGGCCGCTAATGTGCCATAACAAAGGGGATTTTCACCCGCTTTCCCTAAATTAGAAACAAATCCCTTTCCTGATTCATAGACACCATATCCACCAAGCCCCATTAAGCCTGCTATGGCAGCAGGTGACAATCTACCAGCTTTAGACGTAGCAATACCTGCCCCTGTAGCTAAAGCTACCGTCAATGCGAAGCCTTGAAAATCACTCGCTTCATTAGGACATGCCCATACTTTTACAACTTCACGAGTTGTGCCAATTGCTACACCAGTTACGAAACCAGCCACTCCCCCCCAGCGTTCACTGGTATATATTTCGATAAGTTGCTTCGCGAAAGATAGAAGGCTATATCCAGTTGGATCATAGGCGTTAATGATGCTGTTGGCGAACCTCTTTTTATGAATGACTACAGCTACGTTGGTGCAAATCCAATCAACCGTGCTGACCCAAGCGGTCTATGCTGGTTGAATCCAAACACAACAGACTTTGAGAAAAGTGAATGTCATGCGGCATTTTCATCATGGACGACTGCTATATTGGATGAATATCCCAATTGGCCACCCGATGTTAGCGCCATTGTTCGAGATGAAGTAGATTATTGGAGTGCATTATCTTTTTCAGAATTTGCGCGACAATGGAATAGTGGTCACCCGTTACCATCACAAGGTTCAACAACACAACAATTTACTACTATCGTGAGTCCATGGGCAGCAGCGGGAGGAGCCATTGCGCTTGGAGATAGTCCAGCCCCTGGCCCAATGGACATCATTGGCGGGGTGATTGTTACGGGTGCGGTTTGTTACGCCGCTTATGAGGTTGCTACCCAGCCTCATTTCCCAGATAGAGCCGAATTTCCGTTTCATTTCGCAAAGGACTTAGGTATCGATGCCCGTCTGGGAACTATAGCTGAGCATATAGCTAAGTTATTGGATACCGAGGTATTAGGTTATCCAGGTTCGGGTTCAAATCCTAACCGAGATCCTGATGGCGGTTGGTGTCGAACAATTCGTCGGGCAATACAAGATATTCAGAAAAAAAGTAGTAGAATGTCTGAGGCACAATTTAATCGTGAATTGGCGCAAAGCGGTTGGTCAGGAGACAGGTGGGCACAACTTCTCGCCTTTGGTGGGCAACTTATCGCAGAAGGTTTGTGCAATGATCACTGGGATGACTTTGATGGTGGTTTTCTAGCAGGATAATGCAAAAAACAAGAGGGGTAGAGTTTTCTACTCCTCTTGTAGCAAGGAGTAAATATGATTGAATTAGAAAAGCGTATTCGAGAATTCATGAGAGAAATTGAATATGATCATATTCATGACCAATGGGTTGCGAAAATGGTTGGATTAGGCTTTGACAAGAGAGTAGCTCAAAAAATAGCAACTGAAATTGGCCACATCATTGAAGAATATGAGAGCACTTTAGTAAGCATTATTAAACAATTAGAAAAGAACACGATAGATGAAATTGTTATAGGCATAGAAGATTGGGCAACTGGTGTTAAAGAAATGAGAGTACATGAACTTATTGATCCTGCACAGCAATTGCAAGAAATCTTAGACCCTTATTTTCCACCTGACCCAGATGATGAGGAAGATGACACCTAAAAATCTGGTAAGATCATCCTAAAAAGGATTGCTGGATGTCACTACAAATGCACCCGATTTCACCTATCCCCGAAATGACGGTTCAAGTTGCCCAAGCTGCCTTTCGTAAGGGCAATGTCTACATGCAAATGCGTGATATCTTGGGCACGTTCTTTACCAATGACCAGTTCCGCGATCTTTATCCTTATGATGGTCAACCCGCTTATGACCCGTGGCGCTTAGCTTTGGTTAGCATCATGCAATTCGCTGAAAATCTCTCAGATCGACAAGCCGCTGATGCCGTGCGGGCACGCATAGACTGGAAATATGCTCTCAGCCTTGAGCTAACCGATGATGGTTTCGATTTTTCTGTTTTGAGTGAGTTTCGACAACGCCTGATTGACAATGAAGCGGGTCAACGTTTGCTGGATACCATGTTGGCACAGTTTGTTGAAGCTGGATTGTTGGGCAATGGTGGTAAACAACGCACGGATTCCACTCATGTCATTGCCAATGTACAAGAGCTGAACCGCCTGATGCTTGTCGGGCGAACCTTCCAAACCGCACTAGATGCAGTTACACTCGTCGCGGCTGATTGGCTCCAAGAGTGGGTCGCACCCGACTGGTTTACACGATATGGAAAACTCTTAACCGATTTTCGACTACCGCAAAAACGTGCGGAACGAGATGCACTGACCATCACAATTGGTCAAGATGGCTTACTCTTGTTAAACAACATATGGCATCATCCCCAAACGCCGCCTTTCCTACGAGAAGTACCGTCCATACAAATCCTTCGGCAAGTCTGGATACAACAATATGTCATCGAAAATGACCAGCTTCGCAAGCGAGACCGAAAGGAGATGCCCCCTGCTGCACAGCTCATTCAATCCCCTTTTGACATCGACGCACGATTTAGCCGTAAGCAATCTCGCAAATGGCTTGGTTACAAAGTGCATTTCACTGAAACCTGCAATGATGATGCACCGCATCTCATCACCAACGTTCAATTAGTCAAGGCCACACAACAAGATTATGATGCTGTTGAACCAATACATCAGTCCCTCAAGCAAAAAGGATGTCTCCCCGATGACCATCTAGTTGATAGAGGATATACCTCTGCCCCATTATTGTATGATAGCCAACAAGATTACGGGGTTAATCTCTTTGGACCAGTCGTTGAAAAGAAAACATGGCAATCTAAACATGGCTATGGCATTGAAGCATTCACTATTGATTGGCAAAATCGGCAGGTAACCTGCCCAAAAGGACGTGTCAGCAATCCATGGACGATGCGTGACCATCGTCGTGACCACCAACTAACGCGGGTCAGATTCTTGACCGAAGACTGCACAACCTGTTCGGTTCGTAAACAGTGTACCAAACATCATCGCCGCTCCCTGTCTTTCCATGAGCAACCCGTTTTTGAGATTGTTCAACAGCGCAAGCAAGAACAGCATACAGAAACATGGCAACAACAGTACGGTAAACGAGCGGCCATTGAAGGGACTATTTCACAAGGCGTATTTGCACGGGGGATGAGGCGATCGCGTTATCGCGGACATGACAAAACAGAATTGCAATTCGTTCTCACTGCCGCTGCCATGAATTTGACACGCATTATGAACTGGCAAAACGACGTGCCACGTAACAAAACTAGAGTCACTCATTTTGGACGTCTTACCGCTTAGTTACAGGTTCGCCAACAGCATCATTTATCGGATTGCCCGCCGTGTAGCCATACCGATTCAGTTCAACGGGATTTTGGTAGTTATATGGATAACTATCACGACTGAGGAAGCGCCCTTGAGATGGGTTATAATGCCGCGCACGGAGAGAGTATTGCCCGATTTCAGCATCGAATTGTTGCCCCGTGTAAAGGTAACGGGTTTGGAGTTCCGCCGGGGCATTGTATAACTCACCATAGGCGGTGTAATCATAAGTTTGGGTCAGCACGCCAGTAGGGTCAATCAAGGCACGGGTGCTGTTTTGTCCGTCACTGAGGAAGTAGTTAATCTCAGTATCCGTTTGTGAAATAAGCTGCATCCCGGCCAGCGTGTAAGCTGTGTCGCCAGTGGCATTTTGTTCCAGCACCACATCGCCATAGGCGGAAAGTTCATCCCATAAGTAGGTAGTGGTATCACCATTGACCACGGTTTGCACACGGTTATTGGTGTGATCATAGGTGTAGGCAGCGGCAACATCTGCACGCCCAACCCCCACCAAGCGATCACGGGCATCCCATGTGTAGGTGGTGCTGGTTAAGCTATCACTTTGTGAAATCAGGTTGCCCCGTCCATCATAGGTGTAAGTGGTCGTTTCCCCATCTTGCACCGATTGGGTGATTTGATCGAGTTCATCATAGGTGTAGGTGGTGGTAACACTATCTTCGGTTTGGCTCAGACGGTTGTTAGTCGCATCATAAACCCATGCCGCATTATAGATCGCTACATCACTCACACTGTAGCGGGTTTCACTGATTAAACGATAGGCATCATCATACGCCCATGTAATGCGACCACCATCGGCTTCTTCCACCGCCAAGCGATTGCCAACATTGTCCAAAGTGTAATCATAAGAGGCTAACACCGATACACCCGTGTGATGCTCAAGGCTTAACAGGCGATCCCGTTGGTCATAGGTATGGGTTGAGATCACGCCATTGGGTAAGGTGCGGGTCACCAAGTTCCCCACCACATTATAACTAAAGGTGGTCGTTTCATTATTGAGATCAGTGATGCTGGTCAATAACTGCCGCGCATCATAGGCATAGGTGGTGGTGCCAGCGGGGGTGGTCATGCTGGTACGGTTCCCATTCAGATCATAGGTATAGCTGATCTGTCCATTGGGTTGGGTCACCGCGCTAGGACGGTTCATGTTGTCATAAGCATAGGTGGTGGTATTGGTGCCTTCGGTCACACTGAGCGGCAAACCTAGATCATCATAGACCGTTTGGGTGCTAGTGCCATCAAAGTAACTTGCAGTCACCATCCGATTGCGATCATCATAGCCGTAGGTATTGACATTGCCAGCAAGATAATAATCTATGCATTATTGGTTACTTTAGCTTGATTATATTTGCTAACCCATATATAGACAGTTATAAGTGTAGAAAGAAATAGCAAAATATAAAAAGGAGTATAACTACTCTCTACTTCTTGACCAACTATATAAGAATCATATGGATCATCATTTACAAAAACAACTGATACCTCATCCAAATTTTCTATACTTTCATAAAAATCATCATCAACATCTATTCGCCGTTTGGTAATATCATTACATTCCCCTTCATAACAAGCCCTATATGATATATCTAAGTAATTAGTAGTCGATAGATATTTTTCAGAATATCTATCTATAATAATTGCTTTGGTTTCAATCCCTTTAGCTTCCCACTCTCTTAGATCATAATAAAAAACTAAATTAGAAACACCAGTCACTAATGCCAAAAAAATGAGCAAATGAGCAAATTTTGTTAAGCAACCATATTCAGTATTTTCTCTATCCGTCATTCAAATCCCCCACTGTAGCTACAGTACTCAAAAAGACACTTACCATTGGTCCAAATGCCATACCATATTTTCGCGTAAAGTATGGGTGAGAAAAAATATTTCCAACAGATGTCAATAAAAGGCCGAGATCAAAATCACCTTTTTCCTTTTCAGATAATCCAGCATAATCAACATCGATAGTTGATAGAACGTACCCTAAAAATCCGAAGAGGAATAAATTATAACCATAAAATATAGCTATACCACTTCCTGTAATTGAATCAACTTGTGATACCGCACCAAGATACATAGGATTGTGAACATTATTTATAGCTTGAATAGCTACACCAGCAACAATAGCCCTTGTTAACGCCTCAACACTAAAAAGATCAAACATCTCAGAATATGGTTTTCTCTTTACCCCCAAATTATAGAAAGCAAGACCAGTTAAATATCCCTGTGCCCCTTGAATAGCACCGCCGAAAAATGGAAAATTAAGAACATTCACATATGCTGTCCATATCCTGCCAGCAACTTGTAATGTTGTCACATTCACTGATACTTTAGAATCTAACCACGCAAGTTCGCTGACTGACAAACCACTTGGGTCAGAGAAATTAATCGGATTATTGATAGCATATTGATAGCGATTCAGTTCAACAGGGTTTTGAAGGTTATAAGGATATATATCCTGGCTCACAAAACGTCCAATGTTGGGGGTATAATATCTTGCCCGTAAAGAATATTGACCCGTATATGCATCAAATTGTTGCCCAGTATATAGGTAGCGAGTTTGAGGTACTTGAGCGCCATCTAACAACTCACCAAATGCTGTATATGCATAAGTTTCTACTAGAACACCACTAGCATCAACCAAACCGCGCGTACTTTTCTGACCATCTGCTAATAGGTAATATGTATCATTTGTATCCCAATTCTGCTGAGATACTAGCATATCATTCCCATAAACATAATTCTTACGCATGTTAGATGTGTCATCGTATTCCACAACCACATCACGATATGGTGTTTGAACATCCCACAAGAAGTTGGTCACATCTGTGCCAACCATTTCTTGAACACGAAATCCATCTGCGTCATAAGCGTAGTTAACCACTACCCCTAAATGACTTACAGAGGTTAATAAATCACGCGCATCCCAAGTATAAACTGTGTTAGCTGAACCATTATCAATTTGAGTCAGATTACCACGCTGATCATATGTATAGGATAATGCTTGCCCCTCACTAGAGGTCTGACTGATTAATTGATCTAAAGCGTTATAGGTATAGTTGGTAACAACACCATCTTGGTTTTGGGTAACACGATTTCCCGCACCATCATAAGCAAATGTCGTATCAGAAATAATCACATCATTGCTTGTCAGCCGAGATTCACGTGTTAATCGGTAAACCTCATCGTACTCCCAAGCTACTTGTGTTCCATCAAGCTCCGTTACACCAACACGGTTTCCGACACTATCCAGTGAGTAGGAATATTGTCCTAACACACTCGGGCCAATATATTGCTCAATATCAATCAAGCGATTCAAATTATCATACCCCATACTGGTTATGACACCATTGGGATAAACAACCTGAGTTAATTGATCATTGGAATTATAGGCATATGAGGTTGTTTGATTTAATGGATCGGTAACACTAACTAAGCGATTACTTAAATCATATTGATAGCTAGTTGTACCAGCTAACGTCGTCATCGTTAATTGATTACCATTTGAATCATAACTATAAGAAATATTTTGACCATCAGGATGAGTTAAACTAGTCAACCGATCCAAATTATCGTAGCGATATGTGGTTACGCCTCTACTATCTGTAACACTAGAACGCAATCCACCGTCATCATAACTTATTTGAATCACTTGACCATCAAAATAACTGACCTCAGTCATTTGATTTAACGCGTCATAACTATAGTAGTTTGTATTCCCATCAGTTAACTGATGTTCAGTCAGATTTCCAACAGCATCATAAACAAAGGCTTCATAAGTACCATCAGCCCAAGTTTTACGAACTGTGCGACTCAAATTATCATAGGCAAATTCAGTTACACTTTGGCGAGCATCTCGTATTTCAATCAAATCACCACGCGCATTATACCTGTATTGAATAACTTCATTCGCAGGATTTGTAACAGACAGCAAGCGCCCGACAGAATCATAACTATAAGTTGTAGTTAATCCGTTTTGATCCGTGCGGCTCAATGGTTGGCGATTGTAGTTATAGGTAAAAGATTCTGATGTACCATCAGCATAAACAATTTGTGTTAGATTCTCTCGAGCATCATACACATAAGTTGTTTCATTACCTAATGCATCCACTTCACTCAATACCAAACCAGTATCACCAATATCCAATGTGATCGTTTGTCCCATTGGATCAGTCATAGATTCGAGGCGATTATTGGCATTATATGTATATGCTGTAATTCCTCCATTACCATCTTCCACAGCAACTTGTCTGCCTGCATCATCATATATATAACGAGTAGATACTGCATCAAGCGTCCCTGAAGCCATCGTACTTTCTACAACTTGACCAGCGAGATTATATGAATATGTAGTCACCTGCCCATCTTCAGCAGTCAACGAAAGCATATTCCCTCTGAAATCGTAGGTTGCTTGGGTGAAAGTGCCATCAGGGTATGTTGTACGAATTAAGTTATTACTTGCATCATATACATAACTTGTTCGGCGACCAAGGGCATCAACTTCAGCAGTCATATTGCCATTATTATCATATTCATACTGAATCAAATTACCAGCAGCATCTATTTCAGTAATCAATCGTCCAAGGGCATCATATCCATACGATGAAACATTACCTAACTGATCAGTTTCTGTTAAGCGGCGTCCCATTAGATCATAAGTAATAGAGACTGTTTGCCCTTCTGCATCTGTAATCTGTGTAAGATTCCCATATTGATCATATTGATAACTAACGACATTACCATCTCCATCAGTAAAGGTCGCGGGATTACCTTGCTCAGTCCATGTATAGGAACCAAGAGAACCTACAACATCTGCACTAGCAGACGGTAAAAACGTTACAGGGTCATAACTAATGTTAATATTCTTCCCTAAGCTATCTTGGAAGTTTAAAATACCACCATACTGGTTATAAACCATTTCAACAGCCGTTACACCTAATGGATTTGTTATTGATGTCGTGTTGCCATTTTCATCATAACTATATGAAATAACATGCCCTAGCGAATTGGTTTCGGTCAGGATGTTAAAATTCTCATCATAGCTATAGCTGGTGATGCGTCCCAAGGGGTCAATCTGTTGGAGGACATGTCCGGCATCATTGTAGGTGATACTTTCGCGCCCGCCATCAGGGTGAATAATGGCCGTGGTGTTAATCTCCAAGCTGTATTCATAGCTGGTCACATTCCCCAAGGCATCGGTTAGGGTTTCCAAACGCCCATCATCGGTGTAGGTCATCTTAGCTGCCCGATTGCCACGTGGATCAATGATGTCTAAGATGTAATGCCCTTCATAATAGGCATACATCACATCGGTGTCCAAGTCGGGTGGGTTAAAGGCTACCAAATCGCCATTGGCATCATAGGTGTAGCCATAAACATTGCCCAAGGGATCAATAATCTGGGTGATGCGGCCTTCCGCGTCGCGTACGAAGTCCACTTCCAAGGCACCGCTATTGCTCACAATGCCTTCAGGTGTGAAGGTTAAGCGATTGCCATTCAAGTCCTGCACATAGTTGAGTGTGCCATCCGCGTCCATGTCAAACACGCGCCCGTAGGGGTCGGTGTAGACATATCCAGTGGCTTCAAAGCGATTCCCCGGGAAGCAGACGTATTGCCCCCCTGCGACCGTTATTAGGTTACAGCTTTTGGCTTCTAAGGTGCCGTATGTCCCTGCTTCTGGCGTGTAGTCTGGTAGCGATAAGAAGCCATAGATTGGGCTGGGAGCATAGGGGGTGAAGTAGAAGGTGGAGCGTTGCCCATTGGGCAGGGTCAGGGTCACATTTTGCTGTGGATCCACTGTGATGCGCGGGCTTGCAATATCAAAGCGCCAGCCATACCCAAAGTCATTGCTGTAGTTGCGCTCAAGGCTATCATACGTCCGTCCAATGGTGATCGGTAATCCACTGACGGGTACCACCAAGTCTGTGGTGGAGAACACCACCCGTCCGGGTTTGTTTTCACCTTCAACATGGATCAACACACCCGCAGCCACCCACTCGCCACTCTCAGGGTCAAGACCACGCACCCGAATCACATAACTATCATTGGCAAGAACGGTGGTATCCAATTCAGCTACCACACCACCACCCGTCACATCAAAACCACTGGCAATCGGTGCCACACTATCGGGATTATTGGCAATCCAGAAATCCACCGTCACTGCCCACAAATCCCGATTGGGGTCTAATTCAATGGGCACAATCCCCGAAACCGTGGTTTCATTTTGGGGTGCAATAATAAAACCAGGCGTCTCAATGGCTAAACCTTCAGGGGCGATGGCTTCCACCACCTCCAGCGTTAAGGCCGCTTCGGTGATCCACTCATCATCATCCGCCGAGAGGACCAAGGTATAGGTGCCCAAGGTTTCAAAGGTTGCTAAGGACATCGGATCGGTCACATCCACAATGCTATGAATAGCATCACCAGGTGATTCCACCACACGCCATTCCGTGGTGATGGTACCCAGTGGCAAGCCATCATCCGTCACCACTCCCGGCAAGGCAAATTCACGTCCCGTTAAGGCTTCATACGTCTCACCGGTACTCACCACGGGTGGCTCATTGGGCGGATCCATCAAGTAGATGCGCGTTCTTAAAATATTGTTGGTTTCATCTAACTCATCCACATCATCCGCCGGATCCACATAGACCCATAACGGACGCACGTCCGCCGTTAAGGGCGCAGTCCAGATGACATCTTCATACGCGCCTGGTAATAAATCTTGGGTGGTTTGGAGCGTGGTTAACAGGATTCCCCCATCCATCGGATCACTATCATATAAATCCACTTGTGACCCAGTTGGGATCGACAGGGCACCACCATTGCCTAACCGAACCGAAATCTCATACCCTGTTTCAGTGGTTAACTTGGTAGCACGCGAGGCGGTGAAATCCGCTTGGCTGGCATCACTCAAGGGATGACGCACATTATCCAGTTCATCCGCTTCAACAATGGCTTGCCCACTATCCACCATCACATATAACAAATCACCCAAAAAGCGCGCTTCATCATAGAGTGTAAAGGTGATGTCTGTGCGGCCCCCAGCTGCTAATCCTTGTTGAACGGTTTCCCCTAAAATGATGTCCTCAGCATCATATCGACCGTTGGCATTTTCATCTGCAAACAGGGTCACCATAAACGCATCGGGAATGGTAATCGCACTGTCATTATAGAGACGGGTCACCACCTCACCCTCACGCACTAATGAGCGTGAATCGACAAATACCGCACTGGCATCAACCTGTTCAACGACCAAATTGGCACCAATGTAGATTCCTGAATCCAGTTGGTTGTTGCTTTCATTGCGTTCAGCAATGGCATTGGCTTCATCCACCACAACCCATAAGGGGCTAGCGGTGGAAGTTTTAGCGATGCGTACCACCACATCTTCAAATTGTCCCGGTTGCAGGGCTTGACGCGTTTGGCTCGCCCCCAACAACACGTTTTGGTCTGGTGCCCCATCATAAAAGGTCAGTTGGACACCCGCAGACACCACAATTTGCCCAGCATTGCCAATCCGTGCAATCAGTCGAATTTCATCAGTGGTGTTTAACGCCCGAATATATGAAACCGTCAGATCGGGTTCGCCAGCGTCACATGCCGCTGCATACAAATTCGCCCGATAACTATTGTCTTGTGTCCAACTGGCCGTTGCCGCTGTTGGGATCGACCCATCATCATTCACATTGGTGATGTGATAAGCATGTTGGTTCCACAAGGGGCGGGTGGTTGTCCAGTCCGCACCATAAACACGCACACCTTGGGTTAGGGCTGCGGCATGATTGTTACTACCCACCACAATTTCAGCGTGGGTATCGCCATCCACATCCGCCACAATCGGCATATCCATGGCCGTGGCACTCGATTGTGACACCGACCACAGGCGTTGCCCATCCAATCCACTTAAAATCATCAGGGTGGTTTCATCCCGCAAAATAACTTCGGTTAAACCATCCCCTTCAAGGTCAAACAAGGTTGCACTCAGAACATTGGATGAATAATCTTGAATGGCACTTTGCCAACGGATTTGACCATTGCTTTCAAACACCGTGTAATAACGGGCACTCGCCACCCCAATTTCAGGTTGACCATCGCTGTCAAAGTCACCCACGGTAGGCGCACCACCCCGACCACCGCCGGGAATGGCCACATCTCCCCACAGGGTTTGTCCACTGTTGGCTGCCAACAGATGAACTGTGCCACCGGTAACCAAAACAATTTCAGGATTGCCATCGCCATCCCGATCCAATAGGGCATTCCAGCCATCACCCAGATCAGCCCGTTCCCAGATGATGGTGCCATCTGCGGCATAAACCGTATTGCCAGCAATGACTTCTGCGGTACCATCACCCGCCATCACATCCGCCACCAAGGCCAAGGGTGCATCCAAATTATTACCTTGACCGGCTGCCCCTTGCCATTTTAAGCTACCATCCGCGTTAAAGACGGTGGCACCTGCCAAAATATCTGGTGTGCCATCCCCTTCTAAATCGGCCACCGTAATCGCCGCAGACACCAATCCCGAAACCGGCACACTTTCCCATTTCAAGCTACCATCCGCTTCAAAAACGAACAGGCGATCCCCACTAGCCGCCACTGCAACAATTTCGAGGGTAGGCTCAGCATCCAAATTACCCACTGCCACTGTGGCAGCACCCCGCAAGCGATAGGCTGGATCGGTGACCGTCCACAATTCCGCACCCGTATCGCCATCCAAAACCCGTAAGATAGCATCCGTTTGGTATTGATCATTGGCATACGTCATCACAATGACATTCGGAACACCATTTTGATCAATATCCGCTACCAAAGGCGTGCTAATCACTTGTGTGTAATCGCTTAAGGTCGTGCTCGTTGTCCACTCCCATTCCAAGGTCGGTTGGGGAGCATCTGCGGGCAAAATCACACATTGGTCAGCGGCATATAAGATATTATTGCTTTCATCAGTTTCAACCACCACATCATAGGCATCCACCATGGCATATATCGGGCTACCCAAAAATTGCGCCGTACCATTGAGGTCAACGGTCACATCACGGGAGACGCCAGCATCTAGGGTTTCAGTGGTGGTCACCCCTAAGGTGGTATCCACCGCACTATCATACACACGATTGTTATTGGCATCATCAAACACCAACACCGAGAAATCATTAAAGACCGTTGCCGCACCGGTATTTTCGATGGTCACGATGGCCGTGCCAGACACCAACAAACTATCCGTATCCACACTCACTTGCGTGGTATCCACTTGGCTCACCACCAAATCACTCGGTTCCACCACTTCAATCGTCACCTCATCGGTATGATTGAGATCGGTGTCATCACCCACCAA
>JGI12316J15310_10000494_pt1 | contig 65713 bp, 64 predicted proteins | sample MarCyaLeptolynsp_FD_15310 | JGI IMG/M metagenome (IMG submission 15310) | reverse complement strand
CATCAAAGACGTGGCGTCGACCCATTCCAAAGACTGATTCGCGGGTAGGCAGAGAAACGATGAAAGCGGAGTAAAGCATGGCATCGGCAGCCGAACAGCTAGCATCCAATATCAATTTCTCTGCTTTCGCAAAAGCGGATGAGCTCAAGAAGCGCCTGTTGTTTACACTGGGCGCTTTGCTCGTCTACAGATTCGGCACCTATCTGCCGCTTCCCGGAATTGACCCGATTGCCTTGGCGCAGGCGTTTGATCAGGCCCAAAGTGGAATTCTCGGCCTGTTCAACATGTTTTCGGGTGGGGCCGTGGGCCGGATGGCGATTTTCGCCCTCGGTATTATGCCCTACATCTCCGCGTCGATTATCATCCAGCTGATGACGACGGTTGTTCCCACCCTGGAACAACTGAAAAAGGAAGGTGAGCAGGGCCGCAAGCAGATCAATCAATATACCCGTTATCTGACGGTGTTTCTCGCGGTGTTCCAGGCGTACGGCATTTCCGTCGGCCTGGAGGCGGCGAGCACGATTGTAACCGATCCGGGCCTTTTCTTCCGGTTTACGACAGTCGTGACCCTGGTTGGCGGCACGATCTTCCTGATGTGGCTTGGCGAACAGATTACGGCACGCGGGATCGGCAACGGTATCTCCCTGATTATCTTTGCCGGCATCGTCGCGGAACTGCCGGCAGCGTTGGCCGGTACGCTGGAATTGGGACGGACCGGTGCGTTGTCAACAGCGCTCATCCTGGCCGTGATCGTGCTTTCGGTTGTCGTGATCGCGTTCATCGTCTTTATCGAACGGGCGCAACGCCGGCTGCTGATCCAATATCCGAAGCGGCAAATGGGCAACCGGATGTTTGAAGGCAATTCTTCGCATCTTCCCCTGAAGCTGAACACCGCAGGCGTCATTCCGCCGATTTTCGCCAGCTCGTTGCTGCTCATTCCGGCGACACTCGCGAATTTCAGCGGTGGCCCGGCTGCAGAAGGCAGTTCACAGATTGTCGCGACGATCACGACGCTGCTTGGTCACGGCCAGCCGCTTTACATGATCCTGTACACTGTCCTGATTGTGTTCTTTGCGTTCTTCTACACCGCAATCGTGTTCAATCCGACGGACACGGCGGACAATCTGAAGAAACATGGCGGCTTCATTCCCGGTTACCGGCCTGGTGAACGCACGGCGCAGTATATTGATTACGTGCTCACGCGGATTTCGGTCGCCGGTGCAGCCTATCTCGTCATTGTCTGTCTTTTGCCCGAATTTCTGATTTCGGCCACCGGGGTCCCGTTCTACTTCGGCGGAACATCGCTTCTCATCGTGGTCAGTGTGACGATGGATACAGTCGCTCAGGTGCAGGGGCATTTGCTGGCGCACCAATATGATGGACTGGTGAAGAAGGCGAATTTGAGGGGGAGGCGTAAATGAGGTTAATACTCCTGGGTCCGCCGGGAGCCGGCAAGGGAACGCAGGCTCAGCGGATCGTGGACGCCTTTGATATCGTTCAATTGTCGACCGGCGATATGTTGCGCGCGGCGGTTGCCGCCGAGACGCCGGTGGGGCTGCAGGCAAAGGAAATCATGGCACGCGGCGATCTTGTGACCGATTCGGTTGTCATTCAGATTGTTTCGGACCGGATCGACGAGCCGGACTGCGCCAACGGTTTCATTCTCGATGGCTTTCCGCGCACCGTCGCGCAGGCCGACGCTCTGGAGGGTTTGCTGGAGCGCAAGGGAATGCAATTGAATACGACGGTCGAACTTGCCGTTGACGAATCGGCACTGCTGGCGCGAATCGAAAAACGCGCCGCTGAAACAGCCGGCGGTGCCAGGGCCGATGACAATGCGGAAGCCCTCAAGAAGCGGTTGGCGGTTTATCGTGAGCAAACCGCGCCCCTGATCGAATTCTACAGGGGCAAAGGGATGCTGAAGTCGGTGGATGGAATGCAATCGATCGACGACGTCACTGCCGCGATCATGGAAGTGCTGCATTCGGTGAAATAGGGCGTCGGAAACAAACCGGGCAGCTTGACGTTCATCGCCAAAAAGACTATAGGCCGTCACCAATCCGTGAAATTATTATGGACGGTGCCGGGATGAATTTGCCGGGGCCGTTTCGTCGTCTCCGGACTGTTGGGATTTAGAGACCGGCCGGATCAGACCGGCTTGAAGGAGAACAGAGCGTGGCTCGTATAGCAGGCGTCAACATTCCGACGAACAAACGTGTCGTCATTGCCCTACAATACATCCATGGCATCGGTGCGACCAAGGCCAAGGAAATCATTACCAAGATCAACATCGCGCCGGAACGGCGGGTGAATGAGCTTTCGGATTCCGAAGTTATCCAGATTCGGGAAACCATCGACAGCGACTATATGGTGGAAGGCGATCTGCGTCGCGAGAAGGCCATGAACGTCAAACGCCTGATGGACCTGGGCTGCTACCGCGGTTTGCGCCATCGTCGCAATCTGCCGGTTCGCGGTCAGCGGACACATACGAATGCGCGCACGCGCAAGGGCCCGGCAAAAGCGATTGCCGGCAAGAAGAAATAATCCCGACGGGCATCGAATTGAGGCTCTGAGACGGGCCGGTTTAAGAGGCAGGTATGGCTAGAGACACAACACGCGTCAAACGTCGCGAACGCAAGAATATCACGTCCGGCATGGCGCATGTAAACTCGTCGTTCAACAACACGATGATCACGATTACGGATGCGCAGGGTAACGCGATTTCCTGGTCGTCCGCGGGCGCCATGGGTTTCAAGGGGTCGCGCAAGTCGACACCCTATGCGGCGCAAATGGCGGCCGAAGATGCTGCAAAGAAGGCGCAGGATCATGGCATGAAGACGCTTGAAGTTGAAGTTCGCGGTCCGGGCTCGGGGCGTGAATCTGCTCTGCGTGCACTTCAGTCGGCAGGATTTACAATAACGTCGATCCGCGACGTGACGCCGATTCCTCACAATGGGTGCCGTCCTCGCAAACGCCGGCGGGTTTAACGTCGGGGCGGAATTGCAGGAATGACGGGCATTTTTTGCCCGTATGGCGGGCCGCAAGGGCTCAATTGATCAAAGGGGTTTTTGATCGTGACTATTCAGAAAAACTGGCAGGACATGATCAAGCCGAACAAGCTTGATGCGAAAGCCGACAAGAACAACCCGCGGATCGGAACGATCGTTGCGGAACCGCTGGAGCGCGGCTTTGGCCTGACGCTCGGCAATGCGCTGCGCCGCGTTCTTTTGTCTTCGCTGCAAGGTGCCGCTGTGACATCGCTGCAGATCGATGGCGTGTTGCACGAGTTTTCTTCGATCGCGGGCGTGCGTGAAGACGTGACGGACATCATTCTGAACGTCAAGGAAATTGCGATCAAAATGCAGGGCGAAGGCCCGAAGCGCATGGTCGTCCGCAAGGAAGGTCCGGGCGTTGTAACCGCCGGCGATATCCAGACGGTTGGTGATATTCAGATCCTCAATCCCGAGCACGCAATCTGTACGCTTGATGACGGCGCGGAAATCCGGATGGAATTCACGGTCGATACCGGCAAGGGCTACGTGGCCGCAGATCGCAACCGGCCGGAAGATGCACCGATCGGTCTGATTCCGATCGACAGCCTGTATTCGCCGGTCAACAAGGTCTCCTACAAGGTCGAGAACACGCGGGAAGGCCAGGTTCTTGACTATGACAAGCTGACCCTGACGCTGGAATCCGACGGCTCGATCTCTCCGGAAGATGCCGTCGCGTACGCGGCACGCATCATTCAGGACCAATTGTCTGTCTTCGTGAACTTCGAAGAGCCGCAAAAGGAAGTTCAGGAAGAGGCTGTTCCGGAACTGGCTTTCAATCCGGCGCTCCTGAAGAAGGTGGACGAACTGGAATTGTCTGTTCGCTCCGCCAATTGCCTGAAGAACGACAATATCGTTTATATCGGCGACCTGATCCAGAAAACGGAAGCGGAAATGCTGCGGACACCGAACTTCGGCCGTAAATCGCTGAATGAAATCAAGGAAGTGCTGGCACAGATGGGCTTGCATCTGGGAATGGAAGTCCAGAACTGGCCGCCGGAAAATATCGAGGAACTCGCCAAGCGTTACGAAGAGCATCATTATTGATCTGCTCACCCGACGTCTGACGCGATTATGGATCGCGGGCCCGAAGGTTGTGGTGTCCCGCTGAAATGTTGAAAGTGATCGAGTTTCGGAACCCGGCGGACTGTCGGACCTTTCTCTGATCCAAGCACAAGAATAAGAGGACAGGCCCATGCGGCACGGTAAAAGCGGCCGGAAACTGAACCGGACTTCGAGCCACAGAAAAGCGATGTTTGCCAACATGGCGGCGTCGCTTATCAATCACGAGCAGATCGTGACGACGCTTCCGAAGGCCAAGGAATTGCGTCCAATCGTCGACAAGCTGGTTACGCTCGCGAAACGCGGTGACCTGCATGCACGCCGTCAGGCGATCGCTCAGATCCGTGACGAACGCATGGTCAAAAAACTGTTCGCAACGATCGGTCCGCGCTTTGCGGAACGCTCCGGCGGATATACGCGCGTTATGCGCGCCGGCTTCCGGTATGGCGACAATGCACCAATGGCTGTGATCGAGTTCGTAGAACGCGACGTCAGTGCCAGAGGCGCGGAAGACAGGGCGCGCGTTGAAGCGGAAGAAGCCAATGCCGGTGAAACGGTCGCGGCCTGATCGCGATCACACGGATCTTTCGTTTGAGATTTGCACTTTGAAATTTGGCCGGTCCCGTGACCGGCCTTTTTCATATCTGACGCTTGAACCGGCCCACGAGGATGCCTACCCTTTGGATGAGGCGGGCCAGAAGTGATCAGACCTTGTCCGGTCCTGGGGAATCGTCTGAACAGACCGGAAATGGGAATACAGGTATCTGAGCCGGTCACAGTCTTGGTTGGATTTTGGACAGCTCTGTCGGAATTTTAGGGGATCGGATTGATGAGGCATTCTGTGGTCGGCCTGCTGTCGATGTGCTTCGCATTGACGATGGTTGCATCGCTGCCGGCGACGGCTCAAACGCGTGTTATTCCGCGCGATGCAAGCGAGGTCAAACTTTCATTTTCTCCGATCGTCAAGGAGGTTGCGCCCGCCGTCGTCAATGTCTACGCGACCCGGACCGTCGCGGAACGGCCGGTGTCTCCGTTCTTTAATGACCCGTTCTTCCAGCGCTTTTTCGGCAACCGTGATTTTGGCGCGCCGCGTCAACGGGCGCAGCGGTCGTTGGGATCCGGCGTGATCATCGATGCTTCCGGGATTGTCATTACCAACCATCATGTGATCAAGGGCGCGGATGCGGTCCGCATTGTCCTGTCGGACAAACGCGAATTTGCCACGGAGATCATCCTGAAGGATGAACGAACGGACCTGGCCGTGCTCAGGGTCCGCGATGGCAATGTCAACTTTCCTTTTGTGCCCTTTGCGGATTCCGACGACCTTGAAGTCGGTGACATCGTCCTGGCGATCGGTAATCCGTTCGGTGTCGGACAGACCGTGACCAGTGGCATTGTCTCGGCGTTGGCCAGAACCCATGTCGGTGTTTCCGACTACCAGTTCTTCATCCAGACCGATGCGGCCATCAATCCGGGCAATTCGGGCGGTGGCCTGATCGATATGAACGGTCGGCTTGTCGGGATCAACACGGCGATCTTTTCGCGGTCCGGGGGCTCCAACGGAATCGGGTTCGCAATTCCTTCAAACATGGTGCGCGTCATTGCGCAATCGGCTCGTGAAGGCGGTCGGGTTCTGCGGCCCTGGCTCGGTGCGACCTTGCAGGCGGTTACGTCGGACATTGCCGACAGTCTCGGCCTTGACCGGCCCCGCGGTGCCCTTGTCGTGAAAATTTCGCCTAAGGGGCCTGCGGCCAATGCGGGCCTTCGCGTCGGGGACCTGATAACGGAGATCGATGGCGCGCCGATTGAGGATCCGAACGGGTTCGGCTACCGCTTCGCGACCAAGGGCGTTCGCGGTGAAACGCAATTGACGGTGATCAATCGTCGAGGACGGGAACGCCAGGCCCGCATTGTGCTGATGACGGCGCCGGACCGCCCGGCCGAGCAACGGGTTATTCCCGGCAGATCGCCCTTTGCCGGGGCCACCGTTTCCAATGTATCTCCGGCCGTGTCTGAAGAACTGGGGCTTGAGGACGTAACCGACGGCGCCCTGGTGGTTGATATACGGCGCGGCTCAACGGCGGCCCGGGTCGGACTACGCCGCGGCGATGTGGTCGTTGAGGTCAATGGCCGCGAAATCATCTCAACCGGCGACCTGGCCGCATTGGCACGCCGCGATTTCGATTATTGGCGCATTGCGATCAATCGGAATGGCCAGATTTTGCGCATGACACTCAGGGATCCGGGGTGAGCGACCTGTTTCAGTCCGCAGGTCTGGAGAACGAAGCGCCGCGGCCAATGGCGGATCGGCTGCGGCCGGCGGCGATTTCCGAGGTGATCGGTCAAAGGCACCTGCTTGGCGAAGACGGTATCCTGACGCGCATGCTGGATGCGGATTCGCTTGGATCCCTTATTTTCTGGGGGCCGCCGGGAACCGGCAAGACCACGGTCGCACGCCTGCTTGCGGGCGAAACCAAACTCTCTTTCCAGCAGATTTCAGCAATCTTTTCCGGTGTTGCCGATCTCAAGAAAGTCTTTGAAACGGCCCGGGCGCGCAGATTGTCGGGGCAGGGGACACTGCTTTTTGTCGATGAGATCCACCGCTTCAACAAGGCGCAGCAGGATTCGTTTCTGCCGGTGATGGAAGACGGAACTATCACACTGGTCGGAGCGACGACGGAAAATCCGTCATTTGAATTGAATGCGGCACTGCTTTCTCGCGCCAGGGTTCTCACGTTCAAGTCGCTCGACCCTGCCGAACTGGCGCAATTGCTGTCGCGTGCCGAACAGGAAAGCGGCGCTTCCGTGCCACTTGATGAAAGCGCCCGGGAAAGCCTGCTGCGAATGGCTGACGGTGACGGACGGGCGCTGCTGACGCTCGCCGAGGAGGTTTGGCGCTCTGCGCGCGAGGGGGAGATTTTCGACGCGGAGGCGCTGCAGAATGTGGTGCAACGACGCGCGCCGATTTACGACAAGTCCGAGGACGGCCATTACAATCTGATATCGGCACTGCACAAATCGGTGAGGGGGTCTGATCCGGACGCTGCGCTTTATTATCTGTGCCGTATGCTTGATGCGGGCGAGGATCCGCTGTTTCTGGCGCGACGGCTGGTACGCATGGCCTCGGAGGATATCGGGCTGGCCGATCCGCAGGCACTGCCGATTGCGATCGCCGCCAAGGATTCCTACGATTTTCTTGGTTCGCCTGAGGGTGAACTCGCGTTGGCGCAGGCCTGCGTTTACCTGGCGACGGCGCCCAAGTCGAACGGTGTCTATACCGCCTACAAAGCAGCAATGAAAACGGCCAAATCCGCGGGCTCCCTGGTGCCGCCAAAACACATTTTGAACGCGCCGACAAAGCTGATGAAGTCGGAGGGCTATTCGGACGGCTACCAGTATGATCACGACACGCCGGCCGGGTTCTCCGGCCAGGATTATTTTCCGACCGCGCTCGGTCGCAAGGTGTTTTACGATCCGCCGGAACGCGGCCATGAGCGCGAGATCCGGAAACGGCTTGCCTATTGGGACAGGCTGCGGCGCGGGGAGGGATCATGATCCTGGTGAAACACCTGGCGCTTGTCGCTGTCGGCGGCGCGACCGGAGCGATGTTGCGCCATATTGCCGGCATGATCTCCTTCAAGCTGATGGGGCCGGGATTTCCCTATGGAACCCTGTTCGTGAATGTTGTCGGGTCGTTCGCGATGGGTCTGTTCATTGAGTTTCTGGCGCACAGATTTCCGGGCAATCAGGAAATGCGGCTTTTGATAGCAACTGGGCTCTTGGGCGGATTTACAACGTTTTCAGCTTTTTCCCTCGAGTTCGCGCTTTTGTATGAACGGGGCGCGCTCCTGCCGGCGGGCCTCTATCTCGTCTTGTCGGTTTGCCTTGCAATCCTGGCTTTGTTTCTCGGGCTGTATGCCGGGCGCGCCATATTTGCCGCATAGACCGTTTTTGTCATTGTATTGAAAGGCTGCGGGATCTAACTGTCGCGCGATACAAGCTAACTGTCCAAAGACCCTAGGCAACGCCAACACAAGGCTTCACCATGAGATTATCTGCTCCAAGATTTCCAATCTTTCTGCTGTCCCTCGTTATTGCCGGTTTGGTCATCGCCGTGCGATTCGGCGGCTACAATGTCCCCTTTGTCAGCGGACATTTGTTTGAGAGCCTGATCGTGGCCTATGTGATATTGCTTGCGGGCAACCTGATGAAGGGACTATAGGGGCCAGTCATCTGATTGCCGTCGGCATGGGCCTCGGACGCAGACCTGTCGATCGTCAGATGCAGACACCGAACGATTCGAAATCTTGTTTTTGTGTTCGTGCGGACCGATAATCGGTTCCCGACTATTCCGGATGCCCACAGACCTGAAACCTCTGGGCCGCAGAGGTCCTGGGAGAGAGAACCAGCCATGACCGCCAAAGCCGTCGTCAGCCAGAAGGCGGTTGCGTCCGACGAAACCGGGATGCGCCTCGATCGCTGGTTCAAAATGCACTATCCAGGCCTCGGCTTCGGACAGTTGCAGAAACTGTTGCGATCCGGTCAGATCCGCGTTGATGGCGGCCGGGTAAAAACCAATACCAGGCTTGCCGTTGGCCAAACGGTGCGCGTGCCGCCGATCGGCGAAAGCAGTGCGCCAAAACACCAGACAATGAATACGATTCGAGACCGCGATGACCGTACGGTGATTGAGGAGGCGATGTTGTATGAAGATGATCTGGTTATGGTGATCAACAAACCGGCGGGACTGGCCGTGCAGGGTGGATCCGGCCTCAATCGGCATGTCGACGGCATGTTGGAGGCATTTCGCGACCGGAAGGGACAAAAACCCAGGCTTGTCCACCGCATCGACAGGGACACGTCCGGCATTCTCGTGATTGCAAAGACGCGTAAGGCTGCGGCCGATCTTTCCGTCGCGTTTCGCTCGCGCACGGCAAAGAAAGTCTACTGGGCGTTGCTTCGGGGGCTTCCGAAACCGTTGCAGGGACGGATCTCGACCTATATGGCGCGCGGCGAGGGGGAAGAGGCCGATCGCATGAACATTGTCAGACACGGCGACAACGCGGCCCAGCATTCGGTAAGCCTCTATTCGGTTGTCGAACATGCCGGCCAGGCCGTTGCCTGGGTCGCCATGAAACCCGTGACGGGACGCACGCACCAATTGCGGGCGCATGCGGCTCATATCGGCCACCCGATCATCGGTGACCCGAAATATTTCAATGTCGAGAACTGGGAATTGCCGGCCGGCATACAGGATCGGCTGCATCTCCTGGCGCGACGGATAGTGCTGCCGCATCCGAATGGCGGCACCCTCGACGTCACCGCACCGCTTCCGCCGCATATGCAGCAATCCTGGGCGGTGCTCGGGTTTGAGCGCGTCGACGATGGAGACGAGGACGGCACCCTTTTTGCGGAGCTTGAAAGGAAGACACGGAAATGACCGACAGTCTCCCCTGGATTTCCGGATTTCTGATCCTGTTCGTGTTTGTCGGCGTGGTCTGGATCAATCGGCGCCGCATGAAATCCGAGGTGGCACGCATGCAGGGCGCGAACCCGGATTTTCAGGCGCTGGCCGCGGAATTGCGGCGCACCAACGATATCCTGGAAAAGACCCTGCAAACCCATGAGGCCCGGTTGAGCCGCCTGGAAGCCGCGTCGAACACGCCGGCTACCGGATCGCGGCCTGATATTTCCCGGTCCCTGAACTGATGATACTCGTGCTGTTTGATTGTGACGGCACGTTGGTCGACAGTCAGAACATGATTGTCGAGGCGGCGTGCAGGGCCTTTGAAAGTCTGGGCGAGACGCCGCCGGCCCGCGAGGACATCCTTTCGATCGTCGGTCTTTCTCTCGAAGAGGCGCTGTCGACCCTGACCGGAACTCCGGTCAACCAACGGGTCCGCAACCTGGTGGAAGCCTACAAAAACGCATTCCACGGCCTGCGCGCGGATCCGGATTATCACGAACCGCTGTTTCCCGGTGCATTGCAGGCAATCGAAACTCTGGCGGCAATGGATGACGTGTTGCTCGGCGTCGCGACGGGCAAATCCCAGCGCGGCCTGCGGGCCGTGCTCGCGGCCCATGAAATCAGCCACCATTTCGTGACCCTTCAGACCGCCGACGACGCGCCGTCGAAACCGCATCCTGAAATGATTTTGCGAGCGCTTCGCGAAACCGGCGCCGGACATGCCGATACGGTTGTGGTTGGCGACACCTCATTTGACATGCATATGGCGAAAAACGCGAATTCCCATGCATTGGGTGTGTCGTGGGGGTATCATCCCACGGAACATCTTGCGGCGGCGGGTGCTTCGCGGATATTGAAGGATTTCAGTGAGCTGGTTCCCGCGCTTGGAACTTTGTTCGAACATCATGCCGCCTGGAAAAAGGATTGATCGCCGCCATGTCGGATGAGCATCAACCGGACCCTGTCAAACGCACCCGCGAATTGTCGCGTCCGCAATTGCCGAAGCGCTTCTATAAGGAGGTATCGATTGCCGGTCGGGAGGAGGGCAATGTCGTCTTGCTCGACGGACGGACGCTGAACACGCCGAAAAGGAACACGGTTGCGGTGGCAAGCGCGGCTCTGGCCGAGGCGCTGGCCGCGGAGTGGGACAGCCAGAAAGAATTTATCGACGCCAATCGAATGCCGCTGACGCGCATGGTCAATGCCGGCCTTGACGTTGTCGGCGACCATCGCGATCCGATCATCGACGAATTGGCGCGCTATACGGGGTCCGATCTGTTGTGCTATCGCGCCGATCGCCCGGAAACGCTGGTCAGGCGCCAGGGCGACAGTTGGGATCCGATCCTGCGCTGGGCCGAGGACACATTCGAAATGCGGTTTGTTCTCGTTGAAGGCCTGATGCCGGTCGACCAGCCGGGAGAAACCGGGGAACGGGCCCGGGAGGTCTTCCGGGGCGCGGACAATGTAACCTTGTCGGGATTGCATGCAACGACCACGCTGCTTGGCTCGGCGGTGCTTTCGATCGCGCATTGGAAGGGCAGGCTCAGCACCGAGGAGGCCTGGAAGGCGGCCCATGTCGACGAGGACTGGAATTTCGAGACATGGGGCGAGGACGCGGACGCGATGGCGCGCCGGGCGCAACGCTGGCAGGAGATGCAGGCGGCGGCCCTGGTCGTCGGAGATTGATGGATTCGGCGCACGTGTCTCCGTGATTCAGCGCTGTTTTACAGTGACCGAATTACGCATGGAGTAATCCAGTTAAACCATGCGTAATTCTTCAACATCCGATGTGTCATTCACTCTCATCGTTGCTATAAGGGCCGGCAACAGCAATGAACCGGCATCGAACTGATCATGAAAGACGTATTGCACGAACTCGAAGACCGCCGCGCAACGGCCCGCCTTGGCGGTGGCGAACGGCGTATCGACGCGCAGCACAAGCGCGGCAAGCTGACGGCGCGCGAGCGGCTTGAAATCCTGCTCGACGAAGGCTCGTTCGAGGAATTCGACATGTTCGTGCAGCATCGCTGTTCGGATTTTGGCATGGCCGACAAGACCATCCCGGGTGACGGCGTCGTGACCGGCTGGGGAACCGTCAATGGCCGCACCGTCTACGTGTTCGCGAAGGACTTTACCGTGTTCGGCGGTTCCCTGTCTGAAACCCATGCGCAGAAGATCACCAAGGTTCAGGACATGGCGCTGCGCAACCGGGCGCCGATCATCGGCCTTTTCGACGCCGGCGGCGCGCGCATCCAGGAAGGGGTTGCGGCGCTTGGCGGTTATGGCGAAGTCTTCCAGCGCAATGTGCTGGCGTCCGGTGTGATCCCGCAGATCTCGCTGATCATGGGGCCGTGCGCCGGCGGCGACGTCTATTCGCCGGCGATGACCGACTTCATCTTCATGGTGCGCGACACGAGCTATATGTATGTGACCGGACCGGACGTGGTGAAGACGGTGACCAACGAGACGGTGACCCATGAGGAACTGGGAGGCGCGTCGATCCACACGACCAAGTCGTCCATCGCCGATGGCGCATTCGACAATGATGTCGAGGCGCTGCTCGAGACCCGCCGGTTGATCGATTTCCTGCCGATGAACAATCAGGCGGAGCTTCCGGAAATCGACTGTTATCAATCCGTCGATGAGGCGGACTATTCTCTCGATACGCTTATTCCCGACAATCCGAACAAGCCCTACGACATCAAGGAACTCATTCGCAAAACCTGCGATGAGGGGGATTTTTATGAAATCCAGCCATCGTATGCCGGCAATATCGTGACCGGGTTTGGCCGTGTCGAGGGCCGGACCGTCGGGTTTATCGCCAACCAGCCGATGGTTCTTGCCGGCGTTCTCGATTCCGATTGTTCGCGCAAGGCTGCCCGGTTCGTGCGGTTCTGCGATTGCTTCAATATTCCGATCGTCACCTATGTGGATGTGCCCGGGTTTTTGCCGGGCACGGCGCAGGAATATGGCGGACTGATCAAACATGGCGCCAAACTTCTGTTCGCCTATGCCGAGGCGACGGTGCCGAAGGTCACACTCATCACCCGCAAGGCCTATGGCGGCGCCTACGATGTGATGGCCTCGAAACACTTGCGCGGCGATGTCAATTACGCCTGGCCGTCAGCGGAAATTGCCGTGATGGGCGCCAAGGGGGCGGCCGAAATTCTCTATCGCGGCCAGGATCGGGAAACGATTGAAGCGCATACGACAGAATATGAGGAGCGTTTTGCCAATCCGTTTGTCGCGGCCGAGCGTGGTTACATCGACGAAGTCATCAACCCGCATTCCACACGGAAGCGGATTTCTCGGGCGTTGCAATTGCTGCGCAACAAGGTGCTGGAAAATCCGTGGAAGAAACATGACAACATCCCGTTGTAAGGCTGAACGCTGAAGCGTGTCGCGTGAAATCGGCTTCACCCAACAGCTGCAGATCTTTTGTTGCGCAAATCGTTTTCGTTTGATCTGAGGCAGATCAAACGCGACATGCGTTAGCGCAGCCGCAGCCGCAGCCGCGACTGAATCAGTTTCTCTATCTCCAGAACCAGGAAAACCGCGAGACCGATACCGACCAGTTGAATTCCATATTGGAAACTGACGGGCCGCGTGTCGAAAATCGCCACCATGAAAGGCGCGTAGGTAAACAGCATCTGCAATGCCGACACCACGCCGACGGAGATCAGAACGGCCGGCGTTCCGATCATGCCTCGCCAGGTGATCGAGGATGCCTTCAGATAGCGGACACTGAAGAGATAGAAGATCTCAAGCACCACCAGTGTGTTCACGACAATGGTTCTTGCTTCTTCGGTGCTCGCGCCCTGTGCCTGCGCGAGGATGAAGGTTCCGAACAGGGCGCCAAGAAACAGCGTCGAAACAAAGACGATCCGCCATATCAGGAAGCCCGACAGGATCGCCTCTCCGGCAGCGCGAGGCGGTCGCTGCATCACATCCGGTTCTGCCGGTTCGAAGGCGAGCGCAAGGGCCAGCGTGACCGCCGTGACCATGTTGACCCACAGGATCTGAACCGGAGTGATCGGCAGGACGGAGCCGAACAGGATTGCCGCTATCAGAACCAGCGCTTCCCCGCCATTCGTGGGCAGGATGAACAGGATTGCCTTTTTAAGATTGTCGTAAACCGTGCGTCCCGCCCGGACCGCCTGGGCTATGGTGGCGAAATTGTCGTCGGCGAGCACCATTTCCGAGGCTTCCTTGGCAGCTTCGCTGCCGTTGCGTCCCATTGCGACGCCAACATCGGCGCGTTTCAAAGCCGGTGCGTCGTTCACACCGTCGCCGGTCATTGCGACGATCTCGTCCTGCGCCTGCAGGGCCATGACCAGACGCAGCTTGTGCTGCGGGCTCGTCCGGGCGAATACGGATATTTCCTGTACCCGGAGCCTGAGGGCGTCGTCGTTCAACGTGTCAATGTCCTGACCCGTGAGGACGGCGTCGGGATTGTCGAGGCCGAGTTGCTTTGCGATGGCCGTTGCGGTGCCGGCATGGTCGCCGGTTATCATTTTTACCCGAATGCCCGCTGTCAGACATTCCGCCACGGCGCTGACCGCCTCTTCGCGCGGTGGATCGATCAGGCCGACGAGGCCGAGAAATACGAGGTCGTCTTCCAGATCCGAGAATTCGAGCGCCGTGTGCGCCCTGTCAGCCGGTTTCATTGCCGCCGCCAGAACCCGTTGACCCCGCGTGGCGATCGCGTCAGCCTGCGCCTGCCAATAGTCCCTGTCGAGTGCCAGGTCGCCATCGACGCCGCGCTGCCGGGCGCACATTTCCAGAATCCGTTCCGGGGCGCCCTTTACATAGATAAAGCCATCACCGTTGCGTTTATGGTGAAGGGTCGCCATAAAGCGGTGCTCGGCGTCGAACGGAATGACATCCGTGCGCGGGAAATCTCGATCTTCCTCCCGTCTATGGAGACCGGATTTCAAGGCAAGCGTCAGCAGGGCGCCTTCCATCGGGTCGCCCTCGACGGTCCATTGCCCGTCGACGTTTTCAAGGCTCGCATCGTTGCACAAAAGAGCGGCCCGCGTCATGTCCCGCAACTGCGGGTAGTCCGCCACTTCAATCCCGTTTCCATCGAGCGAAAATCTGCCTTTCGGTTCGTACCCGACACCGCTGACGGAAAACAGCCGTCCTGCGGTTGCAATCGAAACGACGGCCATTTCGTTGCGCGTCAGCGTGCCGGTCTTGTCTGAACAGATGACGGATACGGAACCGAGCGTTTCGATTGCCGGAAGCCGCCGTACGATGGCGTTTCTCCGCGCCATTCCCTGAACACCGATTGCAAGGGTGATGGTCAGAATGGCGGGAAGTCCCTCGGGAATTGCGGCAACCGCCAGCCCGATGACCGCCATGAACATTTCGGTGAAGTCATAATCCCGGATCAGAGTGCCGAATGCGAACACGAGCACGGCGAGAGCCAGGATGCTTCCCGTAAGCCATTTTGCGAAAACGCCCATTTGCCGTGTCAGCGGTGTCTGGAGCGTCGTCACATCGGACAGCATGCCCGAAATCTGGCCGATCGCCGTTTGGGCCCCGGTTGCCACGACGATACCCTTTGCCTGGCCGTAGGTTACAAGCGTCCCGCTGTAGGTCATGCAGGAGCGATCGCCAAGTGGCGCGGACTCCGCAACCGGTTCCGTGGCTTTCTCGACTGCGACCGATTCTCCCGTCAGCACGGATTCGTCGACCTTCATGCTTCTGGATTCGAAGAGCCTGAGATCCGCGGGAACACGTTCGCCGGCTTCCAGCACCACGATGTCGCCGGGAACCAGTTCGCTTCCCGGCACGGTTTTGCGATGTCCGTCGCGGATGAGTCCGGCCTTGGGCGCCAGCATTTCCCGAATTGCCGCAAGCGCATTTTCGGCCTTGCCCTCCTGGAGGAAACCGATGATTGCGTTGACCAGAATGACGGCGAGGATGATTTGAGAATCGATCCAATGGCCCAACAGCGCCGTAACGACCGCCGCGCCAAGCAGGACGTAGATCAGGATATCGTGGAATTGCGCCGCAAATCGTAAAACAGGACCCCGGCGTTTGGGGAGCGGCAGGCGGTTTGGACCCGCCCTTGCGAGACGCGCCCGCGCCTCTTCCTCGCTCAGTCCACTCAACGTGCTTTGCTGAGCGACAAGAGTATCGCGGACGGTCACCGTGTGCCAGGACTGGTCGTGGGCGGGCGTAATCGGAGTGGAATTTGCCTCGATATCATCGCGTTGAAAAAATGTCATCGCATCGCTTTTCCCATGTGCCGCCATTGGCGTTCATTGGCCATCGTGAGCAATACCGGGCGGCAGATCGGCAGCGTTGATGCATGTCAATTCAAGGGAGCCATATGCGTTCGAGAATGGCAGATTAAGGCGCGCGCGCCGCCAAAGTCGGGCCACCGCAATCAAAGCAATTCGAAGCATGGCCCCATACCGGGGCAAACGGACGATTCGTAGCGCACCAAACAGGGATTGAGACGGTGCGGCATCTCCGGCGCGTGACCGGGACTGCCAAGACCACTTGACCCAAACAGAAATCATATCCTATTGTCCGACAAGCCGACATTCGGTCAGGAAATGAACCGAAGCGACTGATTGGGGGGATTGAGTGACACAACTGGCGGCGAGCCATTTCGACAAGTTGAACGTCCCGCGCGCCTATCAGGTCGTGTCCCAGGCGATCGAAGCCGAAATCCTCAACGGCAGTTTCAAGCCCGGCGATCAGCTGCCGTCGGAAAGCGACCTAGCCGCACAGTTCGGTGTCAATCGATCCACCGTAAGGGAAGGCCTGCGTCTGCTCGAACAGAACGGCCTTGTGGCCCGCGAAGCCGGCAAACGGTTGCATGTCACCTTGCCGCGTATCGGTGACCTGTCCTCCCGCATGACCCGCGCAATGGTCATGCATCAGATCACCTTTCGCGAACTCTGGGATCTGGCGATGGTGCTTGAACCCGCGGCGGCATCCGGTGCGGCCCTGTCTGCCGGTGGGTCTGAAATTGCCGCGCTTGAAGACAATCTGAACAAGACCGAAGTGGCGCTGTCGCGCGGGGAATCCATCCTCGCGCTCGATCTGGAATTTCACAATCTGCTTGCCGATTATTCCAGCAATCGCGCTCTGATGCTGGCACGCGAACCGGTTGCGATGCTGCTCCTTCCGGCTTTCGAGACAGTCTGGCCGGGGCTTCCAAAGGCCGGCGCTCGGCTGATGCAGGCCCATACGATTATTCTCGATGCGCTCAGGGTTCGGGATTCGGAGAAAGCGGCGACCTGGATGGGCAAACATATCGCTGACCTGAAACGTGGTTATGACATTGTCGGGGTCGACGTTGATGCACCGATCAAGCGGGAGGGGAGCGGATGACGCCGAGGTGACGTTTCGCACCTCCATTCGAGGCTGAGCGGGCAGGAAACAATCCTGATGCGGAGATCGCCCAATCACAAAAACAAGTCAGTAAGTGCAAAAAAAAGCGCGGAGTTCATTCGCCGGTTCCAGTAGTTCAAACAGGAAGGAAACGACATGACATCCAAGACATGGCGACAGACAGCCAGAAAATCCATGACCGGGGTCGCTGTGGCGGCGCTTGCCGGCGCGTTCGGTATTGCCGGCGCGCAGGCGCAGGAAACCTTCAAGATCGGCGTGGTGACATTCCTTTCAGGCGGGGCAGCCGAAAGTTTCGGGGTTCCCGCCTGGAACGGAGGCAAACTGTTGATCGATCTCCTGAACAAGGGGGGCGTGCTTCCGCCGCCCTACGACAAAAAGGGCTTCGGTGGCATGACCATCGAGGCACTTCCGGTCGACGAAGCCGGCGGAGCCACCAAACAGGTGCAGGAATTTCGCAATCTGGTCCAGCGCGAAAAGGTCGATACTGTCGTCGGCTACGTCAGTTCCGGAGATTGCCTGGCAATTCCGCCGGTTGCCGATGAGTTGAAAGCTTTCACGATCCTTTATGATTGCGGTACGCCGCGGGTTTTCGAGGAAGGCTCCTATAATTATGTCTTCCGGACGGCCGCGCACGCCGCAATGGACAATATCTCGCTGGCCAAATACATGGCCTCGCGCGGCGTCAAGGTCGATACCTTTGCCGGAATCAATCAGGACTATGCCTGGGGGCAGGATTCCTGGGCCGACTTTGTCGCGTCCATGTCGGTCCTGATGCCCGATGCAAAAGAGAAAACGGCCCTGTTTCCAAAGATCTTTGCCGGGCAGTACGGGACCGAAATTTCGGCACTGATCCGGGAAAAAGCCAGCGTCGTTCATTCCAGCCTCTGGGGTGGGGATCTGCAGGCTTTCGTTCTGCAGGCTGCGCCGCGCGGTCTGTTTGAGCGAAGTCAGGTGGCGCTTGCCGCCGGTGACCATGTCATGCCGCAGCTCGGCAACAAAATGCCCGATGGCATTTTTGTTGGCGCCCGTGGCATGAACGGCCTTGCCGCGCACGCCCGATCCACGCCGCTGACGGATGTGTTGTGGGATGCCTATGAAAAGGAATATGGCGTGTTCCCGGTGCAGGCTCCGTTCCGGATGTGGCAGGCAATCCTCGGCCTGAAGGTTGCCGTCGAAAAGGCGATGGATGCGAACGGCGGAAAGAAGCCGAACAGTGAGGAACTTGCGGCTGCAATGAAGGGCCTGGAATGGGAAGCGCCGTCAGGCAAGATCCAGATGGTTCTCGGCGATGGCCATCAGGCCATTCAGCCAAACGCGATCGGCACTACCAAATGGGACAAGGCGTCAGGCAAAATGACACTGGTCGACATTGAATATTATGCTGCCGAATGTGTGAACCCGCCCGACGGCACCAAGGCCGTCGAGTGGATCAAGGCCGGTTTCCCCGGAGCGAAGTGCGACTAGCGCGCGCCTTCGAATTCGCATTGCAAAACCACCGGCCGCTGCCGAACGCGGCGGCCGGTTTCCCTGAATTTGACCGGTGATGTGGACGCTGTATGGAACTTCTGGCTTACATTGTGGTGGACGGGTTGATTTACGGCGCTTGGCTGTTCATCGTCTCCGTCGGACTTACGCTGGTCTTCGGCGTGCTCAACATTCTCAATCTCGCCCATGGCAGCCTTTATGCGATCGGCGCCTATGCGACCGCCAGCGCCGTGGGTGCCTATCTGGCGCTGGGGGGCGATGCGTTTCCTTTCGGGTCCTATATCGCGATGGTGGCCGGGGCGCTTGTCGTTGCGCTGGCGCTTGGCCCATTGCTGGAGCGCGGCCTGCTGCGCCACTTCTACGACCGTGATCACGTGATTGTCGTTCTCGTCACCTATGGCGTGTTCCTCATTCTCGAAGACGGGATGAAGCTGATCTGGGGTGTCACGCCGCTGTTTGTCTCCGAACCCTATTCTCTGCTCGGCAATGTCGAACTCGGGCCGCTGTTTTATGTGACCTACGACTTCCTGGTCATCGGCGTGGCGGTGCTTGCCGGTCTGGCGGTGTGGTTCGTGCTCAACCGCACCCGGCGCGGCAAGGTTGTGCTTGCCGTCATACATGATCGGGAAATGAGCCAGACCATGGGCGTCAATGTCGATCGCGTGTTTCTGGTCTCGTTCACCATTGGCGTGTTTCTCGCCGCCCTGGGAGGTGCGCTGACCGCGCCAATGATTTCCGTGTCGCCGGGCATAGGCGTCAACGTCATCATCCTGGCCTTTGCCGTCATCATTATCGGCGGCCTCGGTTCGATAGAGGGCGCGGCAATCGGCGCGTTGTTCGTCGGCATTGCCCGGGCCGCTTCGGTGCATATGCTGCCCGAGGCGGAACTGTTTATCATTTACCTGGTGATGGCCGTGGTTCTGGTGTTCAAACCGGAAGGCCTGTTCCGCAAAACCCAGGCGAGGAAGATATGATGATTGCCTGGTTTCCGCGTTCGGTGCCGCTTGCCTGCGGCCTGTCGCTCGTTCTGCTGGTCGCTGTCGGCTTCGTGCTGCCGGACTGGGCCATGTTCCTGGCGACCATGGCGTTTGCCAAAGGCATGGTGGCACTCGGGGTGGTCTGTCTCATGCGTGCCGGCCTCGTGTCCTTCGGTCAGGGCCTGTATTATTGTATCGGCGCCTATGTTTCCGGGTTGATGGCGAACTGGGCCGGGATCACCGATATCTTCCTGCTTTGTTTTCTCGGCATATTGGCCGCCGGGATCGTCGCGGCGATCTTCGGACCCTTGCTGGCGACCTATCGGGGAATATTCTTTGCCATGTTGTCGCTTTCGGTCTCGATGATCCTTTACGGCACCCTTTCGAAAATGACCACGCTCGGCGGCACCGACGGGCTCAATATCGCCGCGCCCACATTCCTTGGTTATCATCCCGAAGGCACGGAACTGAGCCTGTCGCTCTATCTGTTTACCTGTGCCACGGTAGTGGTGTTCGGCGGGCTGGTCAGGATCTTCTTTGACTCCGAGCGCGGAATGATCGCGCTGGCCATCCGCGATAACGAACTGCGGGTTGAATATCTCGGCGCCTCGGTGCGGACGGAAATTGCGATCAGCTACATCATCGCGGCGGTTGCCGGAGGGATCGGCGGCGTGATCGCCGGGGCGGCGATCGGGCATGTGGACCCCGAATACGCCTATTGGACGACGTCGGGCGAATTCGTCTTTGTCGCCATTCTCGCCGGCTATTTCTCGATCCGTGCGGTCTTTCTCGGTTCGATCGTGCTGGAAATCGTGCGCTCCTTCTCGAACCTTTACTTTCCCAACACCTGGCAGATGTCGCTCGGCATCTTCCTGCTCATTGTCATCCTGCTGTTGCCGAACGGGCTCGGTTCGCTGTTGAAGCGACGGGAAAAACAGGAGGCTCCACAATGAGCGCTGCAGTCCTCGTGACCGAGGCTCTGAACAAGTCGTTCAGCGCGGTCACGGCCGCGCGCGATGTCAGCGTGTCGGTGCCGAACGGGGCCGTCTGGAGCCTGATCGGTTCGAATGGTGCCGGCAAGACCACGTTCGTGAACATGGTGACCGGATACATCAAGCCGGACAGCGGACGTATTCTGTTCAACGATGATGATATTACCAAACTGTCGCCGCGTCAGATAACCCGCCGCGGCATCCGGCGGTCGTTCCAGATTCCACAATTGTGCGCCGAGCTCAGCGTGCTCGACAATATGCTGGTGTCGCAGTCGATCAATCGCGATCAAAAGCCTTCGCCGTGGCGTTTCGGGCGTGCGAGCGCGCCGGTGGAAGAGGCGATGCTGACGCTGGAAAGGTTCCGCATTGCCGAATATCGCGACCGTCTGATGGGAGAATTGCCGGCGGGCGTGCGCAAACTGCTCGATATTGCCATGGCGATCGCTGGCAAGCCGCGGGTCATGTTGCTTGATGAACCGACCAGCGGCGTTGCCGCGGAAGAAAAGTTCCCGCTGATGGATCTGGTGATGGAAGTGCTTTCGGCATCAGACGTCACGGTGCTGTTCGTGGAGCATGACATGGATATCGTGACACGTTATTCCGAACGGGTCCTGGCCTTTTACGACGGCGAGATCATCGCCAACGACGCGCCGGATGAAGTGCTCTCCGACGAGGCCGTGCAGCGCTATGTGACGGGGACCGCGAAATGATCCTTTCCATGCAGGACATTGAAGTCAACATTCAGTCGGTTCCGATCTTGCGGCGGTTGACGCTGGAAGTGGCAGAGGGTGAGATCGTCGGATTGGTCGGGCGCAATGGCGCCGGCAAGACGACGACAATGCGCACCATCATGGGGCTCACAAAGCCGAATGCCGGCCAGGTGAAGATTGACGGCGTCGACATAACCAGGTTTGAGGCCTATCGTCGGCCAGCGCTTGGTATCGGTTACATGCCCGAGGATCGTCGCCTTGTACCGGAATTGACGGTGGAAGAGAACATGCTGCTGCCGGCCTGGGTCAATGACGCTCTGGATCAGAAGGCCGGACTGACATTTGTCTATGACCTGATGCCGGAAGTGGCGGACATGCGCGACCGCAAGGCGTTGCTCCTGTCCGGCGGCCAGCAGAAACTCGTAGCCCTCGGCCGGGCCTTGGTCGCCGGACCGAGACTTCTTCTGCTTGACGAACCTTTCGAGGGCGTGGCGCCGGCATTGGCGCAAAGGTTGACCGATGTCATTGTCACCCTGAAGGCGGAAAAACGCTCCGCGCTGGTCGCCCAGTCGGAACTGACCCATTCCGTATCCCTTCTCGACCGGGAATACACGATCGAACGCGGCGAGATTGTCGGCGATGGCCAGGGATCCTGAAGCGACGGAGTTTCCGACCGGCCCTGACGTCCGAAAGGAAACCCATTTCGGCGCAAGGGTGTTGAAGTGCTATTCCGAAAGACCGCGAAGTCTTGACCATATGCTGCGCGATGCCGTTCGGCGCAATGCCGGCGGCGACGCGGTTGTCGACGGTGAGACCCGGCTGACTTATGGCGATCTCGACAGCCTGGTCGACACGATCGGAACGAATCTCAGGGCAGCCGGGATCGCCGTGGGGGACCGGGTCGCCATGGCGACGGGGAATCGCGCCGAATTCATTTCCGTGTTGATGGCCGTTATTCGTATCGGTGCGATTGCCGTACCGATCAATTGCCGGGAACAGACACCCGGATTCACCCATATCCTCAATCATTCCGGCGCCAAGGCCATCGTCTTCGATACAATGGCCGGGGATCGCCTGCCGGCGCGCAGTGAGACGCCGGAGATCCTGCATCGGTTCGCTCTTGGCCACAGGCTGGCGGGCGACCGTCCTTTTGACGATCTCCTGGAACCGCGCGCGGCAACACTCGAACCGGCAGAGCCGGACGAGGAGGATGTCGCCGTTATTCTTTACACGTCGGGCACAACCGGACGACCGAAGGGGGTCATGCTCACGCATTTCAACATCGGCCATTCCGTCATGCACTTTGAGACCTGTATGGCCTTGAACGCAGACGATCGTTCGCTGCTCGCCGTCCCGGCATCGCATGTCACCGGATTGATCGCGAATATCCTGACCATGGTGCGGGTCGCGGGATGCACTCTTGTGTTGCCGCATTTTACCGCAGAAGGGTTTCTCGATCTGGCGGCGCGTGAACGCATGACCCATTCTGTGCTCGTCCCGGCCATGTACAACCTTTGCCAGTTGCGCGCCGACTTCCTCGACTATGATCTGTCCGGGTGGCGTATTGGCGGATATGGCGGTGCTCCGATGCCGGAGGCGACGATCGCGGCGCTTGCGGACAAATTGCCCGACCTGATCCTTGTCAATGCTTACGGCGCGACGGAAACCGCGTCACCGGCGACCATCATGCCAATGGGCGGTACCCGGCTGCATGCCGACAGTGTCGGTAAAACGGTCCCATGCGGGACGATCCGGATCGTTGACGACGCGGGCAACGATGTTGCTCCCGGGGAAGCGGGAGAGATCTGGATTTCCGGTCCGATGGTTACGCCGGGTTATTGGCGCGATGAAACGATAACAAACACATCGATCGTCAACGGTTATTGGAAATCAGGCGATGTCGGAACGACGGACCGGGACGGTTTCATTCGACTGCACGACCGCAAGAAAGACATGATCATCCGAGGCGGGTACAACATCTACAGCGCCGAAATTGAAAACTGTCTCAACCATCATCCCGACATTGTCGAATGCGCTGCCGTCGCGCAGCCGGATCCCGTGCTCGGCGAAAAACTTCATGTCTTTGTGTTTGCTCCATCATCGGATTTGAGCGCCGACGGCGTTCGATCGTTTTGTGCCGCGCGGCTTGCGGACTACAAAATCCCCGATTTCGTGACTTTTCTCAACGAAGGCCTGCCGCGCAACGCCAATGGCAAGATCATGAAAGCAGACCTGCGAAAAATCGCCGGCGCGTAAACGCACCACCCAAAAAATGTTTGTCTGCAGCCTTTGCATTTTTCAGGTTCACTCCCATATATTTTTAGAACGATCGTTCCAATAATTTTTCTCTTTCCCGTATCACCTGGAGTTCCCCATGTCCGCAACGCAAACCGCACCCATCGAATTGTACTACTGGCCGACCCCGAACGGATGGAAGGTGTCCATTCTTCTGGAAGAACTTGGCGTTCCTTATGACGTGAAACTGATCAATATCGGCAAGGGCGACCAATTTGCACCCGACTTCCTCAAGATTGCGCCGAACAATCGCATGCCGGCGATCATCGATCCGGAGGGGCCGGACGGGAAACCGGTGTCGGTTTTTGAATCGGCAGCGATCCTGATGTATCTGGCGCGAAAGTTCGGACAATTCTATCCGATTGACGATGCCAGGAAACAAATCGCCGTTGAGGAATGGCTGATGTGGCAGATGGGCGGTTTCGGGCCCATGCTGGGGCAAAACCACCATTTCAACCAATATGCACCGGAGGATCTGCCGTACGCCAAGAAGCGGTACATTGATGAAACCCACAGGCTTTATGGTGTTCTCAACAAACAATTGGAGGGACGCGACTTTGTGGCTGGCGCTTATTCCATTGCCGATATGGCGATCGTCGGCTGGGCGACGCTCTGGGAACGCCAGCAGATGGACATATCGGAGTTTCCCAATGTCGGCGCATGGATTGATCGTCTGAAAGCGCGCCCGGCCGTTGAACGCGGCCTCGCTGTTGGCATTGAGGAGCGGGAAAAGCTGCAAATCGCCGACGACAAGGAGGCGCAAAAAGTGCTGTTTTCGCAGCGTGCCGGGTAACGGCCGGGTTGTCGTTTGTACGGTGATCGGGCATCAATGATAATTCGAAATAAGCAAAAGGCCGGGCTTGCGTCCGGTCTTTTGCTGTTCGTGCAGTGGTGGTCGACAGTTTCCACGGGTGCCCTGGGTTCCGTTATGTAATCACTAGAATAAAGATATGTGAATTGGGCGAGTTTTTGCAGTCATTCTTACGAAGATCTGCGGAGAATTAGCTTAACAGAAGATGTACATAAATTTTTACGAAAATTAATTATAGATTTTAACGTCAGATTCAAATCCGTTCGCCATCCTGTTTCCATAGCGCGAAAAAGCGCAGGTGGGAAAGTGTCTAACAGGCCAGGGATAAAAGGGTGAGATTATGGCTCGGTATGAAATTGCAGATTCGTCACAAGGTTCGTTCGCAAACGCGGATGCCAACGCCGAACTCTTCTTTCAGTTGGGAATGAAATATTCAATCGGCCGCGATGTGACCGTTGACTATGTCGAAGCGCACAAATGGTTCAATCTGGCAGCCATGCGCGGCAACCGTGCCGCCGTCGAATACCGCCAGGAACTGGCCGAAGAAATGTCGAATGTCGATATCGCCAGTGCGCAACGCGCGGCGCGGGATTATTTGAGCCTGCATTGACGGATGAGCCGGGCTGAAGTCGCCGCGATCTGCGCCGGTGCATTTGGGCGCGCATGTTCGGGGTGACTTGAGGGCTTGAATTGCAACGGTGCAAGTCCGTTGAACCGATCGGTCCCTGATGGGGCGGGGACCGCGTCATTTGGACGGCAATAAACGTTCTGCAAAGGCAAGTTCGGATGGAATGAATGTCCGGCAAAACGGCGCTTGTGGCTTTTCCTGTTCAGATGGAATTGTCTGAAAAGACGAGAAACGCGGAAAACAAGACACCTGAGCGTTTCGCTGTTTCGGGGAAGCCATGAAAGGCGCCAGACAAACGTCTGACCGGACCGGATTGTCTCCGTCTACCCGACAGACCGTAAGCGTTTACGGACAGGTCGGGGCTCAGTCCAGACGCAACGGTGTTTTTGGGGCACCTTTGTTGGGCGCTTCCAGAGCGGCTTTTTGGGCCATCAGATCGAAGAAACGGTCCCGTTCATTTGGATTGTCGCGAAGATATCCCGCGACACCATCCGAGACTTCCACGAATTCTGCTCCGGTGATGTGATCGATCATTGTCCGAATCCCTTCCTTAGAGGCAGTGGCTAAGTATAGCACATATGCCGTAGATCCATTAACCACACTGAAATCTTAATAATTTCTGAAAGTGTGCGGATTGACGTGCTCGAATGCCGGACTTTTTGTGTGATTGCGATGCGCTAACGCATGTCGCGGTTGATCTGCCTCAGATCAAACGAAAACGATTTTCGCAAATTAGATCTGCAGCGTGTTGCGTGAATCCGATTTCACCCGACACTCTGTAGCGTTCAGGCTTTGACCGGCATCAAGATCGACCGATGCCTCCGCTCTTATTCTGTTTCCCGTCGTTTGGAGGCCTGCCCGGCTTGACCGCATTGATCCGGCGGGTGGAGCCACAGATTTCATTGCGGAATGAGGCTCGACATGACGAACATTGTCATCATCCAGGGACATCCGGATCCCAGTGGCCAACGCCTGTGTCATGGATTGGCCGCGGCCTATGGCCAGGGCGCCCGTTCGGCAGGACATTCCGTTGTCGATCTCGATGTCACGAGCATTGATTTTCCGCTGCTGCGAACTCAGGATGACTGGTTGCGGGGCGCCGAAGCAACGCCGGACACTCTTGTCCATGCCCAGACTGTTTGTGCGTCCGCAGACCATCTGGTTTTGATCTATCCGCTTTGGCTCGGCACCATGCCGGCGTTGCTGAAGGGGTTTCTTGAGCAGGTCTTTCGGCCCGGATTTGCTCTGGCATATGGCGACGGTTTGCCAAAACCGCTTCTTTCGGGAAAATCCGCTCGCATAATCATTACGATGGGGATGCCGGCATTGGCCTATCGCTGGTATTTCTTCGCCCACAGCTTGAAAAGTCTGGAACGCAACATACTGGGATTTGTCGGCATCAAGCCGGTGCGAAGCACATTATTCGGGATGGTCGACTCGGCAGGCGAAAAGCAGCGTGAAGAGTGGTTGAGCAGGGTTGCTGACCTCGGTCGCCGAGCCCGATAGGCAGGCGAATGTAAGAGCCAATCAGGAATCGTTGATCGAGATCAAGGTGCCACGCCCGCATGCGGCCCAGCTTGACCACATTCTTTGAATGCAGATAACCCTAGGGGACGCGCGATGGCACCACGCGACAAAGCCGCCTCGGTTTCCGCTGCGTCGCTGGCGGCGCCGGCATTGCGAACGATCACCGATGCAGGCGCGCTTGGTTTTAAGTCGACCGACGAACTTGAACCGATCGAGACCCTGATCGGGCAGGACCGGGCGCTTGGAGCAATCCGGTTCGGCAGCGAGATCAACCGGCCGGGATACAATTTGTTTGCGCTTGGCCCGCAGGGAACGGGGCGCCATACCGCTGTCCTGTCCTATCTCGGCAAAAAGGCGGCGGACCTGCCGGCGCCGGATGACTGGGTCTATGTCCACAATTTCGACTCTGCGCACCGTCCGAAAGCCATGCGGCTTCCTGCCGGTGTTGCGCTTCGCTTTCGCGACGCCATGGCCGAACTCGTCGACGATCTCCGTGCTGCGATTCCGTCCCAGTTTCAATCCGAGGAATACCGCGAAAAACGGCGCACAATCGACGCGGAATTCGAGGAACTCCAGGAGCAGGCCTTCGAAGGCCTCAGAACCAGGGCCGAAGCCGAGAATATCGGAATTCTGCGGACGCCGATGGGGTTCGCACTGGCGCCGATGCTGAATGGACAGGTCTTGAAACCGGAAGTTTTCAATGCGTTGCCGAAGGAACAGCGCAGCGATATCGAAGGGCGGATCAATGAGTTGCAAAAAGAACTTGCGGCAATTCTTCAACAAATTCCATCCATAGAAAAACGGCACCGCGATCGTATTCGGCAATTGAATGCCGAATTGACCGGAGTGATTGTGGACGCAACGATCAAGTCGGTTGCCGACCGGTTCGCGGGAATTCCAACAATCCGGGACCGGCTTTCGGAGGTCCGCAAGGACCTTGTTGAAAATGCCGGCCTGTTCCTCTCAGGCGGTGAATCCGATGCCAGCAATCCCTTCCCGCAGAATACAGAAACAAGAGCCGACGACGTACGGTTCAACCGGTATCTGGTCAACGTTATGGTGGCCAACGATGGCGATGGCGATCAGAAGGGCGCTCCGCTTGAATGCGAGGATCGTCCGACGCTCGCCAACATAGTCGGACGGGTCGAGCACATTTCGCAAATGGGCGCTCTGACGACCGATTTCATGATGATCAGGCCAGGCGCTCTCCATCGAGCCAACGGGGGCTTTCTCGTCATAGATGCCCGCAAGGTTCTGACCGAGGCGTTTTCGTGGGAAGCGCTGAAACGAGCACTTCGAAGCAGTTCCATAACCATCGTATCGGCGGCGGAACATCTTAGCCTGACAAGTACCATATCGCTTGAACCGGAACCGATTCCGCTCTCGCTGAAAGTGGTGCTGATCGGTGATCGGATGCTCTATTATCTGCTGTCGACTCTCGATCCGGACTTCTCGGACCTCTTCAAGGTCGAGGCGGATTTTGACGAAGAAATGCCGCGGACACAGGAAAATACCGATCTTTATGCCCGCCTGATTGCCACGATCGCAAAAAAGCAGGACCTGCGGCCGTTGAATGCGAGCGGGGTCGCTCGTGTGATTGATGAGGCCGCACGTCTGGCCGAGGATTCGGAGCGCCTTTCGTTGCGGGTCGAAAGATTGTCAGATTTGCTGCGCGAAGCGGATTTCTGGGCCAGGTCGGCACGACGCAGGCAAATATCCGCAAGGGAAGTCGAGAAGGCGATCGGCGAACAGATCTACCGGGCCGACCGGATTCGGGAGCGCAGCCAGGAAGTTGTCGAACGCGGAATTGTACTTATCGACACCGATGGCGAAGCGGTTGGTCAGGTCAACGGTCTTTCTGTCATCGGGCTTGGGAATTTCAGTTTTGGCCGGCCGGCCCGGATCACCGCGCGCGTGCGCATGGGATCGGGACGGGTGATCGACATTGAACGCGAAACCAAGCTCGGGGGGGCACTGCATTCCAAAGGCGTGCTCATCCTGTCCAGCTATCTCGCCGCAACCTATGCCCGCGATGTCCCGATGTCGCTGTGGGCCAGCATCGTGTTTGAACAATCCTATGGCGGTGTCGACGGCGACAGTGCCTCTTCGGCCGAGCTCTATGCGCTGCTTTCCGCCTTGGCCGATATTCCGGTGCGGCAATCGCTGGCTGTTACCGGTTCGGTCAATCAGTTCGGCCAGGTTCAGGCAATCGGGGGCGTCAACGACAAGATTGAGGGATTTTTCGATATTTGCGAGGCGCGCGGCCTGACCGGGCGCCAGGGCGTCCTGATTCCGGCGTCGAATGTCAAACATCTCATGCTGCGCCCCGACATCGTCAAGGCGGCTTCGAAAGGCCGTTTCCATATCTATCCCGTTGAGACGATTGCTCAAGGCATAGAATTGCTTTGCGGGCGCCCGGCCGGAGAACGCCAGAGCGACGGGATGTTTCCCGATGGCAGCGTCAATGCGCTGGTAGAGGCCCAACTTCACGATTATGCAGACAAGCGGAAGGCGTATTCCGCCAGCGAAGATCCGGATGCCACTCGAAAGGATGAGGGATAGACGGCATGAGCGAACTGCGGGAAGGAGGCAGGATTGTCGTTGGATTGAAGTCGGAATCATGGATTGATGTGTCCGTGGAAACAGCGGCCATCATGGCTGTTGCGATGAAAGCCGAGATTTTCGGATTGTTCGTACGCGAGGATGCGATGGCAGACCTCGCTGACTTGCCGTTCGCCAGTGCGCTCAGCGTCGGTGCCGGAAAGCCGATGTCGTTATCCCGGTCATCCATGGAAACGGCGTTCAACCGCCGGGAAGGGCTTTGTCGACGGGTCCTGTCCGAGCGTGCGCGGCAGGCAGCGGTGAAATGGTCTTTTCACTCCACGCGCGGCGCATTACCGACCCACATTCGCAAGGTTCTGGACCCTGGTGATTTTCTCGTTCTTTCGCGCGCACCGCGCGGCCCGGGAGGACACCGTGTTTTGATTGAGGAAATAAGCGGTGCCGCTGACGGTGCAAGGGGCATCGTTATCGCTCCGGCCCGCGCATCCGATCCGAAGCCAGGGCCGGTCATCGTTGTCGATGACGGCAGTGAAGCAGGAGCGGATCGCGTCGGCCTCGCGATGCAGATTGCCGCTGTAACCGGCGCGCAACCGGTTCTGTTTGTTGTTGCTCCGACGAACGCGGACGCCGGCCGAATTATCGCGCGAAGCAAGCAATTGTGCCCCCCTGGATTCGACCTGATCGTTCATCGGTTCTTTCCGGGGACGCCCGATCCCGTTGTTAATGCGCTCGTAAGTTTGGCTCCCTCGTTCGCGGTACTGGACATTGCGAGTGATCCTCGCGGCGATATCGGGCTTACCCGGACGCTGCTCCAAGCCGCCAAAACCTCGCTCGTCCTGCTGCGTGGCCGTGATCAGGCCGGTTAGTTCGACTGCGTCACAAATTCAGGACCTCGCTCTCGAATAAGAGGTTTTGGCGCACGACACGACAGGTAGTGAACAATATTAATTTCCATGGTTTCGCCGCTCAACCAAGGGGATGAAACCCAACGACCTCATTCTGAGGCGCGCAGCGCAGCGGAGCCTCGAAGGACGATCCAGTGTTCGCCATCGGTCCTTCGAGGCTCCGCTGCGCTGCGCGCCTCAGGATGAGGTTGAGAAATATGAACATCGTTGTGTCGTGGGACCTTTTCTGCAGCATACGCATCATTGAAATGGTTCGTGAAATTATTTTGTGACGCAGTCAAACTAATCTCAACAAGGCTGCCTCACGCCGCGGTCGCGACCCTTGATGCGGGTCAACCTGTCGGCTGGCGCCAATTGTTAATCTTGAGATGCTTGGCTCCGGATTTTCCGAATTTCCTGTCCGCTCAGACCAGACCGTCTGAACAGAAAAGCTCTCACGTCCCACAGGGGAGGAATGGCAATGGATAAAAAGTTTCAGTTCAATTTCGGGTACTTCCTTTTCGTATTTCTGCTCATCCTGCTTTTCCAGTCGTGGCTCGGATATCGCCCGGTCGCGGTCATTCCCTACAGCGAATTCAAGTCGCTGCTGGCCCAGGGACAAATCGCCGAGGTCGTCGTGACGGAGAACCGTATCAGCGGAAAGTTCTCCTCCACGCGAGACGGCAAGGACTATTTCAGAACTCTGCGGGTCGATCCGGATTTTGCCGCCGAACTGGAACAGTCCGGCGTCAGGTTTTCCGGCGACACCGAGGACAATGTGTTCATGACCCTCTTGTCCTGGATCGTGCCGGTCGCCGTGTTTTTCGGATTGTGGATGCTGTTCATTCGCAAGTTTGCCGAACGCCAGGGCTTTGGCGGAATGATGAATGTCGGAAAATCCAAGGCCAAGGTCTACGTTGAAACGGCAACCGGTGTGTCGTTTGAAGATGTCGCCGGCGTTGACGAAGCGAAGATGGAATTGCAGGAGGTCGTTTCGTTCCTGACCGACCAGGAGAAATACGGCAAACTCGGTGCCCACGTACCGAAGGGAATTCTGCTGGTCGGACCGCCGGGGACAGGCAAGACGCTCCTGGCGCGCGCGGTGGCCGGCGAGGCGGGCGTGCCGTTCTATTCGATTTCCGGATCGGAATTTGTCGAAATGTTTGTCGGCGTCGGTGCGGCCCGTGTCCGGGACCTGTTTGAACAGGCGCGAAAATCCGCGCCCTGCATCATCTTCATTGACGAGCTGGATGCGCTCGGCCGGGCAAGAACAGGGGCAGGCGGGTTCGGAGGCCACGACGAAAAGGAACAGACACTCAATCAGCTGCTGGCCGAACTCGACGGATTCGATCCGCGCGCCGGGATTGTGCTTCTGGCCGCGACCAACCGTCCGGAAATCCTCGACCCGGCGCTGACCCGGGCCGGACGCTTCGACCGGCAGGTGGTCGTCGACAGGCCCGACCGGATCGGCCGGACGGCAATCATCCAGGTGCATATGCGCAAGATCAAAGTGGGCGCGGATGCCGACCCGGAGAAGATTGCCGCGCTTACGCCGGGATTCACGGGCGCAGACCTTGCCAACCTGGTCAACGAAGCTGCCATCGTCGCCACCCGGCGCGAGGGCGCCACGGTAACCCTGCAGGATTTCACCGAAGCGGTGGAACGCATCGTTGCCGGATCGGAAAAGAAAAGCCGACTGTTGAACCCGGTTGAACGGGAACGGGTTGCCTATCACGAAATGGGGCATGCGCTTGTTGCTTCGACATTGCCGGGATCGGATCCCGTGCACAAGGTATCGATCGTTCCGCGGTCCGTCGGGGCGCTCGGCTATACGCTGCAGCGACCGACGGAGGACCGCTTCCTGATCACAACGGCTGAACTCAAGAACCGGATGGCGGTTCTTTTGGCCGGACGCGCCGCGGAAGATCTGACGTTTGGGGAAATCTCGACCGGTGCCGCGGACGACCTGGCAAAGGTTACCGATATTGCAAGGCAGATCGTCACCCGGTTCGGGATGAGCCCCGATGTCGGGCAGGCTGTTCTGGAAGAACAGCGGTCGAGTTATCTCGGGGAATCCGTATTGAACGTCCAGCAGAGGGATTATTCCGAGGAAACCGCGCGAGAGGTTGACCTTGCCGTGCGCGCCCTGATCGACACCGCCTATGACAAGGCCAAAAGCGTGCTCAAGGAGCGCGCCGATGATCTCAAAGAGGGCGCACATTTGTTGCTCGAAAAGGAAACCCTGACACCGGATGACTTTCCGGTCCTTCGGACCGGTTCGGCAGTGTCGGGGCCTGACAATGGAGATGCCGCCGACGCGGCGGCATGACTTCACATGGCGTTTCTTTCCGCGACGGCCGTGCCGTCGGCGATACGGTCATTGGGGAATAGAATGATCGCATCGTTTTCATCCAGGCCGTTCAATATTTCCGCATGGTCGCTGTTGCGGCGGCCGAGCGTGACCGTCGTTTGCCGCGCATGCCCCTGATCGATGCGAAAAACGGCCCAGTTTGCGCCGACACGGAAAAGCGCACTGAGAGGAACCCTGAGCGCATCCTGGTCGGCCCACTCGTTGATACGGACGTACACGCGAAAATCATGACCGAGCGTTGCCCACAGGGTTTGGGGATCGCTTAACTGCAACACCGTCGTTACCCTTTGCTCCTCGATGCCGAGTGCGGAAACCTTGGTGAATCCGGCGGGATCGATGCGGCTCACACGCGCATTCAGCGGTTTGCCTCCCCAATTCTCGACAGTCGCGGTCGCACCTTCGGCAATCCGAACGGCGTCGGTTGAAAGCAGGTCGACGACGATCTCGAGGTTCCCGGTATCGCCGATCTCAAGAATCGGCGCTCCCGCCTTTATGACCATTTCGCTTTCCTGGATAAGTTTCAAAACGACGCCGCCCGCGGGAGCGTTGACGACGACGCAGCAGGATCCGGTTTCGGGGGCCGGCAAGGCATCAGGTTCAATCAGGCGTGCATTGGCGCTGGCAAATTCATGGCGCCGAAGCGCCAGATTGGCTTCCGCCTGACGCACGGCGGCCGTGGCGGTGTCCTGATCGAGTGCCGCCTTTTCTAATGCCCTTTGGGAAATCGTCGCTGATTCTGCAAGCTGTTCGGCGCGTTCCAGATTGCTTTTTGCGTAGCGCGCTTCGGACCGTTTTCTGGCCAGTTCGGCTTCCGCCAAGCCCACCGCGGCCTCTGCGGCGGCAGCGGCGGCTATCAGTTCGGTTTTTGTACGTTGGTCCAGGAAAGCGGGCGTCACCGGCAGGATCGAGGCGACCGGCGTGATCAGCGCGGAAACCGGGTCACCCACCTTGACCGGCAGCCGGAGGAGCCGACCCGTGATCGGCGCTGACACGGTATAGACATCCTTGATCCGGGTCTTGCCTTCTTCATCGACGGTTACGACGATGGGACCGCGGTCAATCCGCGCGCTGTCGACCGGTACCGGCTTGGGCGCCAGCACATAGGCGAACGCTGCAACGCAAGCGGCCGACAAACCGCCGAAAAGCAGATATTTCAACCAGCGATTCATGGGGATCACTCTCTTGTTTTCAAAACCGCAATGAGATCGAGGGCGTTGATGCGCCGGCGTACGATAAGCGCGGATGCGAGAGCCGCGGCAAAGACAATCAGAGTTGCACGGGCGTAGGTTGCCGGCGACACGAGGAAGGGAACATCATAAAGATCACTGGAGAATGCCTGGTTGGTCGACCAGGAAAATCCATAACCCAGCGCCCAGCCCAGAGGCTGCGCCAACAGGATTATGATGCCAAGCTGGATCATGAGTACGGAGGACACTTCCGCACGCGTGAACCCAAGCACGCGCAGGCTTGCCAGTTCGCGGCCGCGTTCCGACAGTTGGATCCGGGCGCTGTTGTACACAACCCCGAAAGTGATGACGACGCCGAGGATCACGTAGACGACGATCATGATCGTCATGTTCTTGTCTATGGTTTCGCGGAATTTTGCCAGGGAGACCTTTCTCAACGCGATGGAGGCCGCTCCGGGCAAGGCCTTGACGGCTTCGAACAGGGCTGATTGCCGAGCCCGGTCGTAGACGATGTGAACCCCTGATGTCCGCGGCGCCTCAACCAGCATTTCGGCAATAGCATCCTCGGACATAAAAACCGTCAGTCCGAAATAGGAGCGGATGACGCGGCTGACAGGAACAAAGGCTGTTCCCCGGCGGCCGTCCAGGATCTTTATTTCGGCCAGGTCACCCGCTTTCAGTTGCAGGACTTCCGCGACCCGCTCGCTGATCAGGAGGCCGCGCTCGGGAACCTGAACCGGCCGCGAGTTCTTGTCGAGGATGCGGCTCAGCGTCAGCGTGGGCGGTTTACCGATAATCGACAGTTTTCGGTAGAGGTGGCCGTTGATCAGGCGCACGGGCACCGCGCGATAGCCCTCCGCCTGCAACACGCCCGGCAGGCGCGCGACCTCCAGAACGGCGACCCGACCTTTTTCATCGTTGAAGCTGATCGTGGCGTCCTGTCGCTCGGTCTGATAAAAGGTGATGTCAATCATGTCCTCGATGGAATCGAGCGGTGAGAAGGCGGTGACAAGAAGCGCAGCCGACAGTGCAACGCCGAGAATTGTCAGACCGGCGCGCACCGGCCAGCGAAACAGGTGGCGGATCGCCATCATCGTGAGCTGCGAGACCCACCGGGTCAGCCCGGTCATTTCGATCCACAATTGCCGGTAGCGGGTCGGTGCGGGCGCCGACATGGCGACGGCCGGCGGCATTGACGCCGCCGTCCACACGGAACGCAGGGCACCGGCGACGGCTGAAAGGAGCGTCACGCCGGCTGCGAGCGCATAGGTTGCCGGGTCGTTGGTGAAGATCAGGAACGGAAAGTGAAAAAACTCGGTATAGAGTTCCGTCAACCCCCGGCCAAGCCAGGCACCGGCGCCAAAGCCAATGGCAATGCCAATTCCGGCGATCACCACAACCAGCTTGATGTAGTGGGAGGCGACGGTGATGCGGCCGTATCCGAGCGCCTTCAGCAGGCCGATCTCCTCGCGTTCAAGCGCGATCATCCTGGACAGGATCATGTTGATCAGAAATGCCGATACCGCCAGGAATATCGGCGGGATAACCTGTGCCATAGCCTCCAGCTGTTTCAATTCCCCATCCAGGAAGGAGTGCGAAATCTGATCCTTTCGCGTGAACGCCCCGGTACTGCCGTACCGATCCAGAATGGCGTCCGTCTGCCGGATGACATCTTCCGCATTTGCGCTGTTGTGCAATCCGATCAGCACAGAATTGAATGCGCCGTCGAGGTCGAAAAGTGCCGACAGGGCCTCCTCTGACATCCACATCAGTCCGAACCGCCGGTCGTCCGGCATGAGGTCACCCGGACCGAGAGCATAGACGAATTCCGGGGATAAGGCGGTGCCGACAATCGACAGAGTGCGTTTGCGGCCATTCAGAATCGCATCGAAAGAGGACCCGACCGAGAAGCCGTGTGCCCGGGCGATAGCCTCGTTGACAACAACTTCGTCGACCCGGCCGGGTTCGGGCGTTCGGCCGGATTTCATGTAAAGGCGATTGAGCCGTGGCGCGCGATGGTCGGGCAGGGACAGTGCCAGGCCAGTGGCCGGTTCGGACATGCCCTCAATGTCCAGAATGGCATATTTCGCAATCCGCGATTCCACCGCGGTCACGCCGTCGATGCGGGCCAACCGACGGGCCACACCGTTCGGCGCGCGGGTCACCTCGGAAAACACGTCGGCAAATCGATATCGTTCGTAATATGTTGACCGTATCTCCTCAAGAGACCGCTGAGTTCCTATCGCCAGTACCAGCGTCGCAACGCCACTGGCCATAACCAGCGCTATCGCCAAGGCCTGAGCCCAGATGCGCATGAGATCGCGATAAAGCTTTTTATCCAGCGGATGGATATTCACCAGGTCACCTCAGACGGTTGAATCCGTGTCCGATTGACGATTGTCTTGACGATGCGGCCGTCGGCGAAAAAGAAAACCCGATGTGCGATCGCCTGAATGCCGGCATTGTGGGTGATGATCGCCGTCGTGGTTCCAAGCTCCTGATTGACGGCTTGCAGCGCTTCCAGAACCCTCACGCCGGTTTTGGAATCCAGAGCACCGGTCGGTTCGTCGCACAACAGCACATCGGGCTGTTTGGCGATCGCGCGGGCAATTGCCACCCGCTGCTGTTCGCCACCCGACAATTGCGCCGGAAAATGATTGCCGCGCTCGGAAAGCCCGACAAGGGCGAGCGCCTCGGCGGGGGGAAGGGGGTTGCGTGCGATTTCCGTCACCAGGGCAACGTTTTCCAGGGCCGTCAGGCTCGGGATAAGATTGTAGAATTGAAAGACGAAACCGACGTGATCCCGGCGGTAGCGGGTCAGGCCGTGTTCACTGCTGTCGGACAGAACCACATCCTTGTAGCGGACGGTCCCCGCGGTCGCATGATCGAGGCCGCCCAGGATGTTGAGAAATGTCGATTTGCCGCTGCCGGACGGCCCCAGCAGAACTGACATCTCACCCTGATGCAATTCGATATCGACACCGCGAAGCGCATGAACTTCCACATCCCCGGTCCGATAGACCTTGGTGACACCACGCGCCTCGAAAACGACTTTCGACATTTGCTTCTCTGCAACAGAGGCGGATTGTTGTGACGGGTTCGCCGAGGACCCTGCAGCGTGCCCCGTGAAATCGGATATACGCAACACGCTGCAGACCTACCGTTGCGCAAATCGCTTTGGTTTGACCTGAGGCAGATCAAACGCGAGATATGAATTGCCTGCAGTACGCTGATCCCGACCTGTGCAAGACAGTCTCGCCGCCCCGCTCATCGCCTGCCTCGATGATGGTCAATGCTGATTCTCGGGTTGTGTATCCGTAATGCGCAAACAGGCTCGCGGTATTTTCCGATCCACGGTTTGACTCTGATCAACGCGCGGATCGATTTCGTATCTAATCTAAAGTCGGAAAAAATCTGCACGTTCGGGATGATCGGTTCATGGGCGAACGAATTAAAAACTACCAACCCTGCCGGCGGCGCGCGAAAAACAGGCGCAGTCCAGATCCGGATCCGCTGAATCATTTCGTAAAGTCGGTACACGAACGACATGTTCTGTGCGATCAGCTTGAAGCCATTGCCGATGACCTGCCGCATGTCATAGATCTGCGGCAGATTCGTTCCGCGATACAGTTCTTGACGATCAAGCTGCCGGTCTATCACAGCGACGAGCGAGAGTGCCTGTTTCCACTGCTGCAACATCGCGCGCTTCAGGAGCAGGATATTGCACCCCTGTTGTCCCAGATGCAGATGTTTCAGGTAGACGATGAAGGATACGCTTTCGAGGTCATCGATCTCCTGTCGGCAATGTCATCGGAATCCGCATCCGGAATTTCGGACGGCAACGGGTATCTCCTGCGGGGCTTCTTCCAGAACTACCGTCGCTACCTGACGTGGCAGAGTTTGATCATACTCCCCCTGGCGACCAAGATCCTGGATCATGAAGATTTGGCCGCACTTTATCACAACATGCAAAAAGTCCGGCGCACGGCGACAACGCCCCTTATCTACCTCGAACCGACGGCATCAGCCTGACGGACCGTGAAACAGGTTCAAATGGAGATGAGCCGACTGTGCGTGGGTGAGTTCGGTTCGGATTGATCTGTGCGGAACAAACGCAACCTGTGATCGTGTCAGTGTGAAAGCAGAACCGGGACGGTCATGTGACGCAATATGTGCCTTGTCACGCCGCCGAGCACGAACTGGCGCATGCGCGAGTGGCCATATCCGCCCATCACCAGAAGATCGCTGTTTCTGTCCGCAATCTGTGACAGGACTTCCTCGCCGAAGGCGGCCCCGCCAACGGTGACGCGAGCCACTTCGCACCGAACGCCATGGCGGTCCAGCGTCCGGCACATTTCGGCCGCCGGGAGCTCGCTTCCCGATCCCTTTGAGTTGTCGGAGGCCAATTCAAGCAAGGTTGTCAGTTCCGATCCCTGGAGAAGCGGAATCGCGTCGAACAGGGCGCGGCAGGCTTCCTTGCTGCCGTTCCAGGCGACAAGAGGCCTTTGTCCGAGCGAGGCGACGTCTCCGGAAGCGGGAACCAGCAAGACCGGCCGGCCGCTTTCCAGAATAAACTGTTCGGCGACGATAGTCGGATAAAATCCGGCTCCGACACCGGGCTGACTGCAGATAATGAGATCGGCGACGCGAGCCTGTTCCGTGGCCACGTCTTCCGACGTCCGATGCCCGGCCTCGGTCTGACGCCATTCCGCGATAAAGTCATCCTTGTCGGTCTCCGCAAGGAATTTCTCGCGACAGGCGTCGGCATTCTCTGCGTATTGTTTTGCAAGGTTGGAAAATACACCGGCTTCGGCAGGGAGACTGATACCTGGATAGACCTGCACACTGCGCATCACATGAAGTCCGATCACATGGGCGCCTTTTGGGGCGCCTTTCTGGACGACGTGCCGGGCGACCGGCAGCAGACGACGCAATTCATCGGCGTCCGTGACGTATATCAGGTTCGTGTTGCAGGCCATTGTCGCTCCCCGGACAGCATTCGGAAATCGGCTGAGATTTGCTGAATGATCCTGAGCACTGGAAGAGGGGAAAAACCTTGATGCACGTCAACACCGGTCATCGTATGCGATCGCCGTTGACACAAATCAATCGTCCCGGCTGCCGCTGCGTTAGGTTACTTACCAGCAAACCTGGACAGGAGGGTAACGTTATGGCTGCCACATCCGCAAAGGCCGGCAAGCATGAGCAGAGTGCTGAATTCCCGGTCCCGATGGATTTCGAAAATATGGCGGAAGTCAATTACACCGCAGTAAACGCCGCCGGGCTCCTCAGTCAGCGCTGGTGCGAAGCGATGATGGAAATGAACGGCGAACTCGTCAACTTCGTCAATCGGCGCCTCAAAGAGGATATGGTCGTTCCAGTCGAACTGGCGGAATGCAAGACCGGCACGGAGATGTTCGAGGTCTACTCGAACTTTTTCCGGACGGCGGTCAATCAGTATTTTGAGGAAGCCGAGACGCTGGCCCATATCGGTAAGAATTTTGCCGGCGCGGCGACAAAGGTTGTCGAGGACGAGGCCCGTCTGGTGCACGAGATCGCCGCCGATTGATGTCCTTTCCGGGACTTCGGCATCGTTTCCGCCCGGTGCTCGCGGTTGGAGTTCAAGGTCCTTGTTTTCTGCACTTCTGATCTGCTCGGACAATTCTGCCCGAGCAGGAAAGCTGCAACGGCGTTCGGATTGGGCCTTATGAATGTTTTAGCGATTGTGCGGGGGATGGTCCTGTTCGCGGTCCCGGCGGCGGCGGCCGTTCTCGCATCTCTGCCACCGCCCGGAACATTGTCCTCGCCGGCGTGGGGTGTCGCTCTCGTCGCTCTCGTAATGGCGATCTGGTGGATGAGCGAAGTGGTGCCGCTTGCGGTCACCGCATTGATTCCGTTGATTGCCATTCCATTGTTGAATGTTCAATCAATGGAGGAGATTGCGGCATCTTACGCCCATCCGCTGATTTTCCTGTTTTTCGGCGGCTTCGTGCTTTCCCGCGCCATGGAACGGTGGGGTGTCCACAAAAGGGTTGCCTATTTCGTCGTTCGGACGGCCGGCGGAGGACCAACCGGGATAATCGCCAGCCTGATGGCCGTGACTGCCTTCCTCAGCCTTTGGATCAGCAATACGGCGACCGCCATGGTCATGTTGCCGGTCGGGAAGTCTGTCGCGGATTCGGCTCGCGATGATGCCTCCCATGATCCTGAAGGAAGCGGAACCTTCGGCGCCGCGTTGATGCTTGCAATCGGTTATGCGGCGACCATCGGCGGCATGGGATCTCTCATCGGGACACCTCCGAACGCCTTGTTTGCGGGGTTCATGTCGGACATGTACGGGATCGAAATCGGTTTCGCACAATGGATGTTGCTGGGATTGCCGGTGGTTCTGGTCCTGCTTCCGCTGACATGGCTGATCCTGACCCGCCTGGTTTTTCCTGTATCCCGGATCGGGCTGACGGTTGCGGCCGACACCCTGTCGGAACCCGGTGCCAAACAGGCACTGTCAAGCGGTGAGAAGCGCGTTGCGTTTCTTATGCTGGCCGTCGCACTGTCCTGGATCTTCAGGCCGCTCATCAATCGGGCATTTCCAGAATTCCAGTTGAGCGATGCGGGGATCGCCGTTCTGGGAGCGCTTCTGGCGTTTGTTCTGCCGGCCGGACAAAAAAACGGCGGCGCCCTTTTGCGTTGGCAGGATGTGGTCAGCATCCGCTGGGATGTCCTCATCCTGTTTGGCGGCGGCCTGGCCCTCGCCAAAGCCATCGGCGTCTCCGGACTGGCGGAGTGGATTGGACAGATCGCAGTCGCTTTTCAAGAATTGCCGCTGCTGCTGCTTCTGGCGATGCTGATGATTGTCGTTGTCTATCTTGGAGAACTTGCAAGCAACACGGCGATGGCGGCGGTGTTTCTTCCGGTGGCAGGCGCGGCGGCGGTTGGGATGGGTGATCATCCAATGAGCCTGATGCTGCCGATCACGCTGGCGGCGTCGCTGGGTTTCATGTTGCCGGTTGCGACGCCGCCGAATGCGATCGTCTACGGAAGCGGCGCCGTCAGCAGCGGACAGATGCTGCGTGCCGGCGCCTGGCTGGATGTCGTCGGAATCCTCGTTGTATTGCTGATAGGGTGGTTGGTTGCTCCCGTTGTGTTTCCTCACCAATAGGGTTTTGCAACCAGCCGACCTGCCTGGATCGGCTGGTCACCAGCGATCATCTTCCTCGTCGACTTCGGCCAGTTCCTCCAGGCGCTCCATGTCGCGAACATGCACGGTTGTGATTTGCGGCAGATCAATCACCCCCAGTTTTCTGAGCATGGTCAACCGCCGACTGACCGTTTCAATCGTCAAACCGAGAAAATCGGCGATGTCCGTGCGTGTCATGGGCAATTGAAACGTTACGTCTTGCCCGTCTCCATTGTCCGCGCGCCGGGCGAGGGCAAGCAGGAAGGATGCGATCTTTTCAACCGACGATTTCCGTCCGACCATAACGAAATGGTCGTGCATTCCCGCCAACTCGTTTTTCGCGACATCCAGCAATTTGCGAGTCAGTTCCAGCTGTGCCTCGATCGAGGTCTGGGGTGCGGTCGCGGAAATGCAGCGCAATGTCGCGCCCTTGACAGCCTCGCAACTGCACTTGCAGCCCTGTTCATGGCCGATGCCGACAATATCGCCGGGATAGGAGAAGGAAAGGATTTGGCGTCTGCCGTCGTGCAGGATTCTGAAGCTGCAGACGACGCCGTCCAGCACTTCGTAGTAGCGGCCGCCCGCGTCGCCTTCGCTGAACAGCATTTCATGCTTGGAGAGCTTGTGGACCGAAGAATGCGGTGCGCCACGAACCGAAAACACGCTTGCTGCCTGTACAGCCTCTCCAATCGACGGATTCTCATATCCGGTTCGGACTGCAGGTGCGGTTGCGGCTTGCATGATCTGATCCTCCGAGAGACGGTACAGTTTGTTGTCCGCAGATGATTAGACTGCATGAATGTAAGGATCGTATGGCTGCCTTGTCTTCGTTTGTCGTTCTCTGTATCAAAATGTAACGAGAGCCTGCTATCGATGTCGAATGCCATTTCCGGCATCTTGATAACCTCGACGCCAACGCAATCGTTAAAGTGTCACCACGCCTGATATTATGGACCCGATATGAGCGACGCGGCGCCTGCCCATATTGCGATTGTGGACGACGACGAGAAGGTCCGGTTGCTGCTGCGGCGCTGCTTCGAGCCCGAAGGCTACCGCGTCAGCGAAGCGACGGGAGGCGCGGAACTTGCAGCGCTCATGGCCCGTGAACCTGTCGACCTCATCACGCTCGATCTTGGCCTGGCCGGCGAAGACGGTCTTTCCGTTGCCCGCGCGATTCGAGCCCGATCCGATGTCCCGATTATCATGGTCACCGGAAAGAACGACCCGATCGACATGGTTGTCGGACTTGAGATCGGCGCAGACGATTACATTACGAAACCATTTCACGTTAGAGAGGTTCTGGCCCGGGCGCGGTCTGTCCTGCGCCGCTCTGTCGTTACACAAAGAGCCCCTCAAGCCGGTTCGCAGGTCAATCCCGGGGAAACGTTCGAGTTCGACGGCTGGACCCTCAATGTTACGAAACGCGAGTTGCACGATCCGTCCGGCAATCCGATTCCCCTTACAACCGGCGAGTTCGATCTGCTTCAGGTCCTCGTACGGAATCCGAACAGGGTTCTGTCGCGGGATCAGATCATGGAGCACCTGCGGGGACGCGGCTGGACACCGGACGACCGGAGCATCGACAATCAGGTCGCCAGATTGCGAAAACTCATCGAATCGGAACCTCAGGACCCGCAGCGGATCAAAACAGTGCGGGGCATAGGATACAGCTTCACTGTGACCGTCAATCCCGGCAAAACCGAAACCCGGCGACAGGCGGCTCCTTGAGATCTTCGCCGGCGCTGAAGAAGATCCAGAAATTAAGCAGTTCCGGTCTCAGTCTATTGGGAATCCACGCTTTTCAGAGCCCACTGCGCCAGCAGGGGCCCGATCAGTTCGAACAGGATCGTGGTTCCGATTGCTACGGTCAGTATTTCATCGTGGGATCCGGGGAACGCATGGGCGGCCACGAGCGCCATGCCCAGGGCGACGCCGGCCTGCGGCATCAGAGCGACGCCGATCCAACGCGAATAGACCGGCGACATTCCCGATACGTGCCCTCCCAGCCACCCACCGGCGATACGCCCGGCAATCCGCAGGACAAGGTAGGCAAGGCCGATTGTTCCGATGGCCGGAAGGGCGACAATGTCCAGGGACGCTCCCGCAAGCACAAAGAACAACACCATGAAAGGCCATTCGATATTTTCGATTTCATGAAAGGCTCTCGTATGGTGCTCCGCGAAGTTTGCCACGATCAGGCCCGCGACCATGGCGGCGAGCAGAAAAGATGCTCCGATCGCCAACGACAGGCCGCCGCACAGAAACACAACGCCAAGCGCTTCGACCTGGCTCGGTTCCCCCGGTTGCAACCGACCTGTGAGGTAGGCTGCGGGGAACCCGACGGCCAGGCCGACCATGACTGCGCCTCCGAGTTCAATTGCGCCCTGCAGCAATGAACCGCCCGGGCTCTGACCGAGCACCGCATGGCCTGCCGCCAGGAGAAGACTGAAAACGATCAAACCCCAGGCATCGTCGATAGCCACAATTCCGAGCAAAAGTGTCGGAAACGGCCCCTTTGCGCCGCTTCGACGGACAACGTCCTGGGTCGCCGCGGGAGCCGTGGCCGTGGAAATGCCGGCAAGGACGAGGCTGACAATCGGGTCAACGCCCATGAGCCAGAGACCGAAGCCGACAAAGGCAGCGGTGATCGCAACAGCGCTGAGCGAAACAACGAAAATCTGCCGGCCGTTGTCATGGAGCATTTGAGGTGTCAAACGGCCGCCGAGGAGGAAAGCGACCATAACCAGTGCGACCACCGTCACTGCCGGATACCAGACCACAATGGCTTGCGGCAGCACGTCGAAGCCGGATGGACCGGCGAGTATGCCAAAGACAACAAGCAGCGTCACACGTGGCAACTTTGTGCGCTTGCCAAGTTCATCCATCGCCAGACCAACGAGCAGCAAAAACCCGATGGTGACCAGAATGAGGTGGTCCGGCATGATCGCGCTGTCCTGCAATATTCGAGAAAACGGGCTTGAGAGTATCGACGGTCGAAATTGCGGCCTTGATGGTGATCAAAGAAGATTTACGGAAATTGGCGAGATTCGCGGAACAACGCGCGGTGATGGCAGGTTGCCCGGACCTGTTCTGCGTCGTGTTTAGGCAACAGGCCGCGGTTCGATCGCCTGCGGGGCGCCGCTCCCAGGTGTCGGGGCAACAGTTGGATCACGGTCGGGGAGATTGGAAACAGTGAAAGGCGAGAAACCCGATGACGGACCTTAACCCGACCGGTCTTGATGCCTACAAACCAGCCGAAATCACTGCGCTTGTGGAAAATGCTGGTGTCGCAAAGGCGCGCCTGCCATTTGTCAGAATGTCCACGCTCGGCGTTCTCGCCGGCGCGTTCATTGCGCTCGGGGCGGTGGTTTACACATTCGCGATGACGGGCGTGGACCCTTCGTTCGGACCTGCGAGAGTGCTGGGCGGTGTCGCGTTTTCTCTTGGCCTGATCCTGGTTATCGTCGGAGGCGCGGAACTTTTTACCGGCAATGCGCTCATGGTCATGGCTGCGGTTGACGAGCGGATTACGGTCCGAGAGCTTCTGCGAAGCTGGATCATCGTCTATTTCGCGAATTTCGCCGGAGCGGTATTTGTGGCTCTGGCTGTGTGGAGTTCGGGAATTCTCGCAGGGCCGGCGGGCGCCACCGCAATTGCGATCGCTGAAGGAAAGGCAGCCCTTGCGCCGTTCGAGGCGTTTATGCGCGGCGCCCTGTGCAACGTGCTCGTGTGTCTTGCCGTCTGGCTTACTCTGGCGGCGCGTACCGTCACGGGCAAGATCCTGGCCATCATCTGGCCGATCGCCGGCTTCGTGATACTCGGCCTTGAGCACTCGGTTGCCAACATGTACCTCGTTCCGCAAGGGATGCTGTACGGTGCCGATGTCGGCGCCGGCGCTTTCCTTGCCAACCTGCTGTTTGTGACCGCGGGCAATATCGTCGGTGGAGCGGGCGGTGTCGCGTTGGCCTACCGACTGGCCTATGGAATCGCAAGCAAGCAGGCGGGGTAGCGATGATCCGCAGGGTGCGCTCCTGGATTGACACGATTGTCGGTGAGCTCTTCCGGCAATTCAGATGGTCGTTTCTACCCCCGATGATGGTCTATTTCGCAGCCGGGATTTCAGGGCTCTCCGCCATCGTCGGAACATTCTTCGTAAAGGAATATCTCGGGCTTTCCGCGGTATTTTTGTCGGGCCTGGCGTTCTGGGCCGGATTGCCGTGGGCCCTGAAAATGCCGGTCGGTCATCTGGTCGATATCCTGTGGCGCTGGAAGGCGGTCCTGATCTATGTCGGCGCCGGACTGATCGCAGCCAGTCTGACGATCATGTACCTTTTGATCACAATCCCAACTCCGATGTCCGATGTCATGGCCACCGAGGCCTGGTACGTACTCAGCGTGCTGCTCGCGCCGTGCGGCTATGTGATCCAGGATGCCGTGGCCGACGCGATGTCCGTTGAGGCGGTGCCGCGTTTCGATGCTGATGGCCGACCACTGGACGAAGCGATGACAAAATCCCTGCATACGACCATGCAGACGCTCGGCCGGATCGCGCTGATCAGCGGCCTGGTCGCCGTCGCGTCTGTGAACGTGTTCATGTTTGCCGGGGTCGAGGCCATGAGCCAGCAGGACAAGGCAGAAATTTATGGCCGCATATATCTCATGGCATTCGCGATACCGATCATTTCCATAAGCGGCGTATCGCTTGCCGCCTTTTCAAGGGGGCGCCAGGCAAAAGCCATGCTGGCGCGGGGTCTGGAGGCCGATGCCGTGGCCGCGACCCTGAATCCGCCCGGCGAACCGACACAACCGAATTACTGGTATTTTGGCGGCGGATTGGCATTCGTCGTGTTGTCGCTTGCAATCGGCTTGTCCGATGTTCTGTATGCTCAGGAGATCGTGTTTCTGGGCTCCATGGCGATCGTCATTTTGCTGATGGTTCTCCTGGCTAGAGAGCTGGAGGCGGATAAGGCCCGAGCCCTGTTTGGGACTGCCATTATCATATTCGTGTTTCGCGCCGTGCCACGCCCCGGACCAGGCGCGACCTGGTTCGAAATCGATATGCTTGGGTTTGACCAGCAATTTCTGTCGGTGCTAACGCTTATTACGTCGGTGTTGACGCTCGTGGGTATGGTGGTTTTACGCCCGCTCATCGCGACGAAATCGATTGCGCAGATCGTGGTGCTTCTGACCCTTGCGGCCGGTGTGCTTTCGCTGCCGAATATCGGCCTGTATTACGGGGTGCAGGACTGGACTGCACCCTTGACCGGGGGCGTCGTGGACGCGCGTTTCATTGCGCTGATGGACACGGCAATCGAGTCGCCGCTGGGACAGGTTGCCATGATTCCCATGCTGGCGTGGATTGCCAGGAACGCACCGGAAAATCTCAAAGCCACGTTTTTTGCTGTGATGGCCTCTTTCACCAATCTGGCGCTCTCTGCCAGTTCCCTGGCAACCAAATATTTGAACCAGATCTTCCTCGTGACACGCGAAGTCCGTGACCGCGTGACCGACCAGGTTTCGGTCGATGCGGATTACAGCGTGCTCGGCTGGCTCTTGATAAGTGTCGCTGTCATCACTGTCCTTGCTCCGCTTGTCACCATTGCAATTGTGCAACGCACCGTGTTGCGGACAGAGGATTGATAACAATTCCGAGGATCTTCGCCGTGCGACAGGCTGCAGATTCATTGTTGCGCAAATCGTTTTCGTCTGATCCGAGGCAGATCAAACGCGACATGCGATAAATTTACCGGTGGCCGATCGAGATTTCTGCGCCTGCGCGCGTGATGTGCATGCGCCAGGGGGCGAATTGCGGTAAGCGCAGAGCAGCAAACGCCTCGACCGTGCGAACATCCTCGCTGTTGAAGGATCGAACGATATCGCCTGCGCGCAATCCGGCCTGGGCGGCTGAGGATCCACTTCTGACATCCAGCACGAGAACGCCGGTGTTGGCGCTGTCCAGCCCGAGTTCTTCCGCGAGGGCAGGCGACAGGCTCGCGACCTTGGCTCCGCTGAACGGGCTGAGGTTCGGAGCCCACTGATCGTTGCGCGCCGGTTCAGCCGGTGGAGTGACCAGCCGAACGTCGACTGAACGGCGAACACCGCGCCGGAGGGTTTTCAGTTCGGCGACGTCGCCCACAACCTGCATTGCGATGCGATATCGCAGCGACTGGAAATCGACTATCGCCGATCCGTTCATCGAAACGATGATGTCTCCGACCTGCAATCCGGCCAAATCGGCTGGCCCGCCGGGAAAGACGGCGGTGATCACCGCAGCGCCTGACTGAGGAATCCCCAAAAGCGCACTCCATCCCGAGGGCAGTTTCTTGCCGGAAATCCCAATCCATGGGCGCAGCAGCGGGCGGCCCTCGACCGCACTTTCGACAATCGTACGGACCATGTTGCTGGGTACAGCGAAGCCGAGGCCCTCCGCACCCAGCGAGCGGGAGTGGATCGCCGTGTTAATTCCTACAAGTTTGCCGTCAACGGAAATCAGTGCACCTCCGGAATTGCCGGGATTGATGGCCGCATCAGTTTGAATGAAAAACCTGAAATCGGTGACACCGACAGCCGTACGCGCCAGGGCCGAAACGATGCCGCTGGTTACCGTCTGGCCGATTCCGAAAGGATTTCCGATCGCAACCACCAAATCCCCGACCTTGAGATCTTCGGAGTTGCCGAATTCGATGGTGGGCAGCGATCCGCCAAAGGCAGCGACGCGGAGGATCGCAATGTCTGTCTTCTTGTCTGAGAGCACAACAAACCCGGGAAGCGTGCGTCCATCGGCAAGGGCGATCAGGATGCCTTGTGCGGACTCAATCACATGGTGGTTTGTGACGATGATGCCGTCGGACGTGACGATTACCCCGGAGCCGAGGGAGTTTTCGAACCGTTCCCGGCCGTAGCCGAACAGGAGAGTATCCCGAAACAAACGCCAGAACGCCGAGCCATCCAGGGCTGCCGCCGGCGCCTGCGAGCGCACGACTTTACGGGCATATATGTTGACGACGGCCGGTGCCGTTTTTTCGACGACCGGCGCAAATGACATGGACATCGAGGCCCGGGAGCTCGGAACCGGCAATGGTTCGCGGTCCGCCGCTGTTGCCGCCATGGTGCAGGAGGCGAAAGCCAGGCCGAAAAGGCGGATGATCGGCGCCAGGCGTCTTCCTTTCCAAGGCCGCATTGGGATCACCCTTTGCCGGCATGCATCATCTTGCCCAGGGGAAATATTGCGGCACGAGGATGAGCGCTGCAATGACCCAGAACAGGGCGATCGACAGGTAAGCGGCATTCCTGAAATGTGCCGACAATCGTCTGGCGGCCGGAAAGTCGCGCTGATTGAAGTGACTGTATATTTCCTGCCAGAGGCCAGCGGGTGTTTCAGCCTTGATATGTTCGCACTTTTCTATGAACGAACGTTCGCTGTTACCTCTCGGGCGCCGGCGCAGATAGTCCCGGTAAAAATCGTACCCAAGCACGATTTCCAGATAGACAATGCGGGGATAGTGACCAACGACCTCGCGGTCGATGCTGAGGACGGCGCGGTAGGCGAACCACATGATGGCGGATGCGACCACGGCCCCCGCAACAATCATCGGTCGGCTTCCGATCGCCAGGCTCAGGTTCAGTATCAGCCAGAACGAACCGAAAGCCGCCAGGCAACCGATCGCGAACCACATATTGTAGGAGCGGATCAGGGCCAACCGCTGGGCGTGGATCTCGGCATACTCCATCGCACTGTTGTCGAGGGCCCCCTTGGGGCCGGCGTCGGATGGGTGGGTAACCGATTTTTTCGCTGTCATGGCGTATCCAGTCGTTCGAATCTACGAATCCGCTCAGAACTCGGCGCAACGGCGTTCCGACCCCAGACCCAACAGGACACTCGGTCCGCAGCTTTCCGGCTACTCCATGCAGTTCCGGCACCTGGTCGCGTAGGGAACCGCTTCCAGACGCGCTTCGGAGATCTCTTCCTTGCAGTTGAAGCAGATACCGTAGGTTCCGGCTTCAATGCGTCCGAGTGCGGCGTCGACAGCCTGGAGTTCCTTCAGGCCCGCATTGCCCTGTGTTTCGAGGACCTCATCTTCCTCCCGCTCCGTTGCTCGCTCCTCAACGTCGGGATCCTTGGGATCGTCAAGCCTGTCCTCGATCCGCTCCAGCATTTCGACGATCTCGGCCCGGCGCTTGATCAACGTGTCTTTGTGGTGGTTTACGTCGGTCATCTTTGTTACCCAATTCTTCCCTTGTCTCCTCCGGTCCCGCCGAGGTGACGCAACCGGTTGCCCGGCTCGTCGGGAACCGGGAGTTGCCAATACACCCGCATCCTGTTCGAGCGGGATTTCAGATCGTTGGAAACCATTGCCGGAGAGGCCAATGAACAGGTGGCCACCGGGCTTTCAGAATCTCACGACCTGGATTTTCAGCATAGCGTGCCTCGCCGGGTCGATTTGTTGATCTAGCGCAAGGCGGGTTGAAGACCCGCGGTTTTATTGTGAGGATGTTCTCGAGAAGGGGATTCCTCATGTCCTACAAGACGATAATGACCGTTGTTGATACGAACGTCACGGATAAGGACCTCACCGCAACTCTAAAAATGGCGCACGCGGCAGACAGTCATCTGGCGGTTTTGGTTGTCGCCATCACGCCGCCGCCGCCTGTCGTGGATTATGGCGCTGTCGTTCTGCCCGGCAGTTGGCAGGCGGACATTCAAAAGGGAGCCCAGGAGCTCGGCGAAAGAGCGGCGGCCATCGAAAAACTCATGCAGATCGAATCTGTTGCGGGTGATGTCACCACTGCGCAGTGCGATGTGGCGCTTATTGAAAGTGTCGTGGCGAAGCGTGCCATGGTGTGCGACCTCGCGTATCTGACAAGAGCTCCGACCGACTCCGTCGCCGCCGCGCAAGCGCTGTCAGGCATATTGTTCAGGTCGCCTGTTGCCGTCATCCTGGATCCGGCGAATGCACTCTCGTCCTTGCGTCCGAGCCGGGTCTTTGTCGCATGGAAGCCGAGCCGGGAAGCCGCGGCGGCGGTGCACCGGGCGCTTCCGATCCTGCGTCAGGCCGAAGAGGTTGTGGTCGGCATATTCGACCCGGTCATGACGGAACACGACGATGGTGAAGACCCGGGGGCGGATTGCGCGGCCTGGCTCAGCCGACAGGGTTGCACGGTAACGGTTCAGCAATATCCAGGCGGCGGCAGGCCTGTCGGCGAGTGTATTGCTCAACGCGCTACGGAGTTCGGCGCCGGACTTGTCGTTATGGGGGCTTACGGCCATTCCCGGTGGCGCCAGATGATTTTTGGCGGCACCACCCGAATGATGACCGAGCAGGCCGGCGTGCCTGTACTGCTTGCGCATTGATGAAGATCCTGTCCTCGGCTTCGATCAGAATGCGAAACCGGATTGATCGGAAATTCGGAGAACCGATGTCCGTCAACATACCCCGAGGGCAGAATTGCGGTTTCATGAAACCTGATCTGTTTCTTTGCTCAAACAAGCTGGATTGCGATGGAATACAAAGACTATTATGCGGCACTCGGCGTCGAAAAGGACGCCACGCAGGACGATATCAAACGGGCGTTCAAGAAACTTGCTCGCAAATATCATCCTGATTTGAACAAAGAGTCGGCGGCTGAAGAGAAGTTCAAGGAAATCGGTGAAGCGCACGAGGTCCTTGGCGACCCGGAAAAACGCGCGGCTTACGATCAACTGGGTCGGGGATGGCAGGCCGGCCAGGAGTTTCGGCCGCCACCCGATTGGGATGCCGGTTTTGAATTCTCCGGAGGATTTTCCCAATCAGCCAGAGGAGACTCGGCGTTTTCGGATTTTTTCGAGAGCCTGTTTGCCCGTTCGGGGCGTGTTCGCGACCCGCATTTTCGGTCCGCCGGGCCCACATACCAAAATGTTCCGGCCCGCGGTGAGGATCACCATGCCAGGGTGATGGTCGACCTTGAAGACGCCGTCTCCGGCGCCAAACGGTCGATCCAACTCACCGTTCCGAAGGTCACGCCGGACGGTCACGTCGTCACCGAACGGCGCACCCTCAACGTGACGATCCCGAAGGGTATTCGACCCGGACAGCATATCCGCCTGAAAGGGCAGGGGGCGCCTGCGATCCCAATGCCGGGGCAGGAAGCCGGTCAACCCGGAGATCTCTACCTGGAAGTCGGATTTCGGCCGCACGGACTTTACCGGGTGGAGGGCGGCGATCTTTATTTCGATTTGCCCGTGTCCCCCTGGGAGGCGGCACTCGGCGGCAAGGTGACGGCACCAACACCGACGGGTCCGGTTGACGTTACGATCCCCGCAAACTCCGCACAGGGGCGCAAATTGCGCCTCAAGGGCAGGGGGCTCGCTGCGTCCACGGCTTCGGGGGCCGCCGCTTCCGCTCCGGGTGATCTCTACATTGTTCTCAAAATCGTTCTCCCGCCCGCGGAGGATGAAAAAGCAAGGGCATTCTACCGGAAGATGGCCGAGGAACTTGCATTCGACCCACGCGCCGGATTGCGGCGGTACTGACAGGCTGGAGGAAACGATGACCGAAGCATCGAGCCGGACGCAACAAGTGGATATCGTCACCGATATGCCTGCGCTTTCGACGGATGATCTGCGTGCAATTTGCGGCCTGTCTCCCGATCAGGTCCAGGCCTATGTTGCAGAAGGTATTGTTGTGCCGGTCGGGGTTGGGCCTGATCAATGGCGCTTCTCGCAGCTCAGCGTCATCACGATTCGGCGGGCATACCGGCTGGAGCGTGATCTCGGTCTGAACCTGGCAGGCGTCGCACTGGCCCTGGAATTGATGGACGAAGTCGACTCACTGAAACGGCGTCTGGCCCGTTACGAGCAGGAGTATTGACATTGAGAACCGGCCATTGATCGCCGTCAATGCCGGATCGACCATTGCAGGCCATGAATCCGCAATCAGCTCTTCGATTGGAAAGGATTCGCTATGGTTGAAAAATCCCATACTGCCGGCTGGTGGCCGAACCTTTATGAACCATTGCGGACGATTGGCAGCAAAGTTGCGGAATGGTTCGCGCCAGCGTCCGATGCCTCAGCGCTTGATGATTGTTATGAAATCAATGTCGAATTGCCGGGCGTCAGCGCCGACGATGTCGACGTGGCGGTGCATGACAACAATCTCATTGTCCGCGGTGAGAAGCGGTTCAAACGCGAGGAAACCGGACGGTCGTTTTTCTTTTCCGAGCGTGAGTATGGCGCGTTCCAGCGCACGTTTCGGCTGCCACCCGATGCGGATCGCGAAAAGATTGATGCCGCTTTCAGTGACGGCGTACTGAGTTTGAAAATTGCCAAGACCAGCGCTTCGAAATCCGAGGAAAAAAAGATATCGATTCGCAGAGAATGAGAGACCCTGTCCGGTGGGCTCTCCGGAGACTTATTCCCAGTAAGGATGACAACACGCACGGGCTGCAACCGGTCCGTGCGATGTCTGTTTCAAACGCTGTTTGCCGGTGCCGGGCGGTCGGTCTTTTCATCGGAGGCCGGCCAATGCAGATAAGGTGGACGAAATTCTGCTGAATGTCGGGATGCCGCCCCGGCTATTTGCCGCATGATCCGGCGCGAAGCGATAGAAATTTGCGATCACGCAATTTTGCCTCTTGCAAAAACCCCTGAAATCAAACAAAAACGGCGGTGGAGAGGTGGCCGAGTGGTCGAAGGCGCTCCCCTGCTAAGGGAGTAAACGGGAAACCGTTTCGAGGGTTCGAATCCCTTCTTCTCCGCCATCGTTTCATTATTTATTGAAACAGAGCCGTATCAACTTCGTGACATAGATGGCCGTTTTCCGGGTACCTCAATCTCCGTTGCTTCGCAATCTGCTGGGCCTTTCAGTTGTTTTGCTGATCGCTCTGGCTGCAGTAGCCGGCGCAGCAATACTGGCCCGTCCGCTTGGTTTGGGAGTGGCCGAGGATTTTATTTTCTACAAATGGTTCGAACTGTCTCGAATAGACCTGGTCGTTCTCGTCGGATCATTGTTTGCGGCAATATCGGTTGTTGCGATTGGCATTGTTCTCAACTGGCGGAATTTGCCGAGATTTAACGGACCGCGAACCGGCGTGAGTCGCTTCGTGCGAGATCAGGCCCGGCGCGTGGCGAGCCTGTTGGCGAACGCCACTTTGATTGTTGCAAGTACCGTCATATGCTTTTTCGTTGCCGAGGCTGGTGTCCGGCTTGTCGACGGCATTGCCTTGTGGCCTATTGAAAACCACATCGCCAAGGAAAAGGCCCTGCTTACCACTCAGACCGCCAACGCTTATCACCCGATCCTCGGATGGGTGCTCCGGCCGGGCATCGGCGGTAATTCGCAAGATCCTGAGACGTCGTTTACGACCGGAGACCATGGCGTTCGGATGAACAGCAACGAAGTCCGTCCGGTTCCCCAGGGGGCGATCCTGGCCGTCGGAGATTCCTTTACCGCCGGTTCCGAAGTCGGTGACCGGTACAGTTGGCCGGCGCAGCTGGAACGTCTGCTGGGTTCGCCCGTCGTCAATGCCGCTGCCGGCGGCTGGGCCGCCGACCAGATCGTGCTGCGTGCCGAAGAATTGGCGCCGATTCTCAAACCGAGCGCAATTGTCGTTTCCTTCCTTGCTGACGATATCCTGCGATCGGGTTTCCGGGTCTACGGCTCTGCCAACAAACCCTGGTTCGATGTCAACGATGACGGTGAACTTGTCCATCACAACAATCCGGTTCCGCGGTTCACGGGCAAACCGGGTGAGACAAATGCGCCATGGTTCGGCTATTTTTACATCATCCCGTTTGTTATGGACCGCCTGGGAATGGGAGACGTTCTGCGCCGCGGTGGCACGGAATATATCAAGAACGGCAATGACCCGGTCGCGGTCTCCTGCAAATTGCTCGAGCGAGCGCACAAGACGTTTTCGTCGCAAGATATAAAAATGATTTTCATGCTGCAGCATGGCGGGAGCGACAATCATCCCACGTCGGGGCACAAACCGCATGCCGATGCCGTCGTCGCTTGCGCCCGCGAAGCCGGCATCGTCACGATTGATACATGGCCGCCGCTTCTGGCCGAATATGAAAAAGGTTTCGGCCCGTACAAGGAATTGTTCGTCATGCACGATGACAACCGCCTTTACGGTCATATGTCCGCAAAGGGCAACGCGTTGATAGCCGATTTGGTGGCCGCAGAATTCGCGAATTAACCAATTGCAATAAGTGACTGCAATCGCTGCGGTCCACTGAACTCGGTGTCACGCGACAGGGGGCGGACCCTTGTTGTGCAAATCGATGTCGTTCGACCTGAGTCAGATCTAACGCGACACGCGTTGATGCTGGAGATCGCCTCCAGGGCGCGGGCACAATGCGGTTCTCACAAGAAGCATCGTTCGTGTGAACGGGATGCTTGCAGTCCAGCGCCCCTGATACAATTGAGACAAGAAATAGTTCTTGGTTGATACAAAAGCTTCCCATCTCCGGGCGGTCGCAAACGAAACTGCGGCGATCAACATCCCAAGATGGAGACTACAATGTCAAACGGAACTGTTTCAAAAACCATTACAACCGCAATCCTTGCCGCAACTGCCGCCGTGGTGCTTCTGGCGCCGGTTTCTCACGCGGCCAAGTTCAAGGCCGTCTCAAAGTCCGCCGGCGCGACCATGAACTGCACTGTGCCAAACCACGTAAAATGTACGATAAGCTCGTCGAAGGGCATTAAGTTCGTCAAAATCCAGGCCAACACGGGCCAGGGACAGATTTATCTGGTCAACAAGAGCTATCGATCCTGCCCCAAGAATGTGACGGTGTCCTGGGATTCCGCCTACAACGCCTCAAACAAACAAATCGGCGAATGCAAATCCGGCAAGTTGAAGCTGAAGAGCAACTGATCCGGCCTACCGTATGTCAATCGCAAAGGCCCGGCGTGGATTGTCCCGCCGGGCCTTCGCGTTTGCCGGCGTTCGATGCGGCACCGTCAGTTGGAAAAAAACGCCCAGGCGACTGACAGGATCAGCAGTGCCGCGAAGACCAGGTTGGCCATCCTGCCCGAGCGCCTTCCCTGCAGGATGCGGGAGAATGTCGAACCAAACAAAAGCCAGGCGCAATTCACCACCCCAATCACAAACGCCAAAACGATGATTTTTGCTCCGGTGTCGAGAACAAGGTTGCCCTGGATCAACGTTCGGCTCGAATAGACGGCTCCAATCGCCGCATAGGCTTTCGGATTGGCCAGGGAGAGAAATATCCCGCTCCAGAATGAGGGGGCCCGCGCTATGACGGATGCTTTCGCCGCAGGAGGCGCTGTGGCAATCCGGTAGGCGAGAAAAAGCATGTAGGCGGCCGCCGCCAGGGTGACTACGGCGACAAGCGAGGGAATGCTGAACAACAATGCGGCAACGCCGGATGCAACCAGGACAAGGACCGTCGACGTTCCGACAACAATCCCCGCAAGGTAGCGACGGGCTGGGTAGATACCCATTGATGCGCCGACGCCGGCAAGGCTGAGGGTCGCCGGGCCCGGAGAGCCCATCAGAGCCAGGGCGGCAAACAGGAACAGGGCCAGATCGATCGCCATGGCGAATTCGTCCAATCTTCGGGAAACTGCTGCTTACCTCGACGGTGCGGCACACCCTAGTTTGTTTTGATGCAGCGTCTTGAACGTTTGTGCGGTCAATCACTTGGCTCCAAGCTTTGATCCGGATCAATGTTCACTGATCGGACGGCGGGTATTTGAATGTCTTGTAAACGCCGACCCGGAGAGGAACCGAATGACCAGTGCGCGCACCGTCGAAAAATCAAAAACGCAAGACGTTGAGGCGCCAGTACCCTCGGGGTCGCCTGAAACGCCGGAAACACCTGCAGAAGCGAAGCCGAGGCGGCGAACAAAATCGGACGGCGCTGCTTCGCCGAGGCAACGCCGCGTTTCATCGCAGGTAAAAGGTGCACCGAACTCTGTGCCCGGGAACGGCGAATTGCCGGCCGGTACCGCAGCAACCGCCCCTGCGGGCCAGGACGGAGATGCGCTCGCGCGCGAAGATACAATCGATCCGGCGCCGCAGACTGGCGACGCGCCGAACGATAGCGGTGCCGCGAGCCCGAAGTCGGCAAAAACGGATGTTGAACGGCATTCGACCGAAAACATACGCAGGGTTTTTGAAGACGGAGAATATCCCTACCATGATCGGATCGGCCGCCACCTGTACGAAAAGCAAAAGGCCGAGTTACAGGTCGAGTTGCTCAAAGTTCAGGAATGGGTTCGCGACACAGGGCAGAAGATAGTGCTGCTTTTTGAAGGTCGTGACGCCGCCGGCAAGGGAGGGACCATCAAACGCTTCATGGAGCATCTCAATCCGCGCGGCGCTCGCGTTGTCGCGCTCGACAAGCCAACGGATCGCGAGAAGTCGCAATGGTACTTTCAGCGCTATATCCAGCATCTTCCCTCTGCTGGGGAAATGGTGCTGTTTGACAGATCCTGGTACAATCGGGCCGGCGTTGAAAGGGTGATGGGATTCTGCTCTCCCAATGAATATCTGGAATTCATGCGCCAGGTTCCCGAAATCGAACGCATGATGGTCCGCAGTGGGATATTGCTGTTCAAATACTGGTTTTCGGTCAGCCGCGAAGAGCAGTTGCGCCGGTTCCGGTCCCGGGAGGCGGAACCGCTGAAGAAATGGAAACTGTCACCGATCGACCGGGAATCCCTGAACAAGTGGGACGATTACACCGACGCAAAAGAAGCCATGTTCTTTTATTGCGACACTGCAGACGCGCCATGGACGGTGATCAAGTCCGACGACAAAAAACGTGCCCGGTTGAACTGCATGAAACACTTTCTCTCGACGTTGCCTTACCCGAAAAAGAATCGGGACGTCGTTGACGCCCCTGATCCGCTGCTTGTCGGATCCAGCGCCGCTGTGATCGGTGCAAGCCGCAACATATTGGTCAGCAGCCTGCACCCGGACCGGCGCAATGCGCGGTAAGGCCAATCCGTCGTTTCCGGGGCGGGGCGCCCGCCGCTCCAGCTTTTCCAGCGTTCGAAGCACGATATGGACAAGTCTTTGTCACTCTTCCTGGAAGCAGTCAGAATATTCCAGGTTCGCGTGACCGATTGTTCCCTCCCAATCCATCCTTCATGGAGAATGCCATGTCACACGTTCCGCATGAGCTCGCAGAAGAGTTTCCTGACGACGTCGAAAAACTGCACGAATTAAAACTCAACAATGCCCATTTTGCGAAGTTGGCGGAAGAGTACCATGAGATCAATCGCGAGATTCATCGCATCGAAGCCGGTGTCGAGGCCGCAGCCGATGAACGCACCGAAGACCTGAAAAAACACCGCCTTAAACTCAAGGATGAAATCAGCGCGGTGATCGCTGCGGCTTAGCCTGGTTTCTTCCGGCTGATCCTGGCGGGTTGCAGGTGGGCGCATTCGGCTTTTGACATGCGCGCGGCAATGGTCTTTGAAACATGCCGTCTTGCTCATGAGGGATTCGCATGTCTATCAACAGCCGCCTGCCGGGATTTTACAAGCTTACGCCGGACGAGCGCCTCGCGGCGCTGAGGACGGCATCCAACCTGTCCGCTGACAATTTCGCTTGTGTCCGGGCCGCGGACGAGGCGGTTCTCGGCATGGCCGATCATATGATCGAGAACGTTGTCGGGACCATGGCAATCCCACTCGGCATCGCTGCGAATTTCGTGATCAATGGCGCCGATGTTCTGGTCCCGATGGCGACCGAAGAGCCGTCTGTCGTCGCTGCCGCGAGCAATATGGCCTCGGTTGCCCGGATCCGCGGCGGATTTCAAGCCTCCAGCGACCTGCCGATCATGATCTCCCAGGTTCAGGTTACCGGGTGCGGCGACCCGTACGGCGCCCGTATGCGGCTCTATGAACGGCGCGACGACCTCCTGGACCTTGCGAATGCGCAGGATCCGATGCTGGTGAGCCTTGGCGGCGGAGCGAGGGATATCGACGTCCGCATCGTCGAAGCCACGCGCGCAACCTATGTCGTCGTGCATCTGATCGTCGATGTGCGCGACGCGATGGGCGCCAATGCCGTCAACACGATGGCGGAGGCTGTTGCGCCGCTGGTTGCCGAGCTCGCAGGCGGCAGGGTGCGGTTGCGGATCCTTTCCAACAAGGCCGACCGGCGGCTGGCCCGCGTCAGGGCGGTCTACGACAAGGATGCGCTCGGCGGCGAAGACGTGGTCGACGGAATTCTCGACGCTTACGCGTTCGCCGCCGCCGATCCCTACCGCGCCGCCACCCACAACAAGGGCATCATGAACGGTGTCACGGCCGTTGTGCTCGCGACCGGCAACGACACCCGCGCGGTCGAGGCCGGGGCCCATTGCCATGCATCCGCAACCGGTCGGTACACCTCGCTGTCGCATTACGAACGCGACGCCGAAGGCAATCTGGTCGGGACCCTTGAACTGCCAATGCCGGTTGGTCTGGTTGGCGGCGCCACCAAAACCCATCCCGTCGCGCAGACCGCGGTAAAACTGCTTGGCGTGCAGACCGCAAGTCAGCTTGGCGAAATCATTGCCGCTGTCGGCCTGGCACAAAATACCGGCGCGCTGCGCGCGCTCGCCGCCGAGGGCATTCAGAAGGGGCATATGTCGCTGCACGCCCGCAACATAGCGGTTGCCGCGGGCGCGGCACCCGATGAGATCGATGCTCTCGTGGATGCCCTGAAAAGCGATGGCGCCATTCGGCTTGACCGGGCAGAGCAGTTGCTCGCTGCAATGCGCGGGTAAGGGACGGGAAAGGGCGAGAGGATATCGTCGCTTCGGATTTCTCCGTGCACACATGAACATCATCGGATAAACACGAGCCAATCTGACATTCGCCGAACCGGTCCTTCCACCGGACCGGCTCCAAGGGATCAGACGATAGGACCCGCCATGACAATCCTCGTGACCGGCAGCGCCGGATTCATCGGCTACTCGGTTTCAGAAGCGCTTCTGGCGCGCGGTGAGACCGTCGCCGGATTCGATAATTTCAACGATTATTACGACCCGACAATCAAGGAAGTGCGCACGCAAAGACTGAATTCGCGCGGCGGCTTCAGCCTTGTGCGCGGCGACCTTGCTGAAATGGATCAATTGTCGGAGGTTTTTGAAACGCACAAACCCAGCCGCGTTGTGCATCTGGCGGCACAGGCCGGGGTGCGTTACTCGATCGAACATCCGGAAAAGTACGTCGCCTCCAATCTCGTCGGCTTCTGCAATATGCTTGAATTGTGCAAGCGGCATTCCGTCGATCATCTTGTTTTCGCGTCGACCAGTTCCGTCTACGGCGCCAGCGATGCGGTCCGGTTCAGCGAAGAACAATCCACCGACGGGCCTTTGTCGATCTATGCGGCGACGAAAAAATCCAACGAAGTGCTGGCCTATTCCTATGCCCACCTGTTCGATATGAAGATGACGGCCTTGCGCTTCTTTACCGTCTACGGGCCATGGGGCCGCCCGGATATGGCGCTGTTCATGTTCACCAAGAAGATCCTGGCCGGAGAGCCGATCCCGGTCTTCAACAACGGAAATCATGCGCGCGACTTCACTTACATCGACGATATCGTGCGCGGCGTTGTCGATGTCGTCGACAACCCGCCGGCGATCGGCGAGAGCAAGCCTCCGCATCGGATTTTCAACATTGGCCGGGGAGCGCCGGTTGACCTGATGGATTTCATCGCCATTTTGGAAAAGTGCCTGGGAAAGAAGGCAATTATCGACTTCAAGCCGATGCAGCCGGGCGATGTTGAAAAGACCTGGGCCTCGACCGATGCGCTGAAGGCGCTGTCCGGATATGAAGCGCAGGTCTCTGTGGAGGAGGGGGTGTCCCGTTTCGTCGAATGGTACAAGGATTATTACAACGTTGCGTGATGATCCCGGTCATTCGCATCACGGGGCAAACGTGCGATAAGCGGATGAAAGATATCAGACAGAGATTCGCGCAATGATCACTGCCTATCGCCCGGATTGCGATCCGGTTCCGCCCGCACCGGCTCCCCCGCACGATAAAGGCACATTGCGCCCATCGACCTTCCTGCTCCCGATAATTGTGCTTGCGCTAACCGCCGTTACGGCGCCCGCAGCTCATGCGTTTCAGCTCAAACCCTACAAAGACAAGCTGTTCGACTATCCGAAAGTCCTGGAAGTCCGCGACAATGGCGCATTCGAACGGGTCGAATATGTTCGCGACCGCGATCTGGTTCGTCGCGACGACGTGCTGCGGATTCGCGTACAACCGCACTACGTCAATCTGAAACCGGCCAGAAGGCAGAAAACCCGAACCGTCAGCGCCAACGGCCGGACCCACAAATATATCGGTGTCGGGCGGCTCGAGGGAGGCGCCAAGGCAATCGTGATCAACCTGCATGGCGCCGGCGGCAACCGTTTTGTCGCCGCCAACGACTGGTCCTATGGTGGCAACTACAACCGCATCAAGAACCTGATGCTGCGCAACAATGGCGTGTACCTGTCGCCCGACTTCAGCGATTTCGGCAAAAACGGCAAGGCGGATATCAAGGCGCTGATGCAGAAATACGCCCGGCTGTCTCCGGGCGCGCCGATCTTTCTCGGCTGTACCTCGATGAGCGGGATAATCTGCTGGAACCTGATGAAGGACCAGGAGACGGCCGCCCTGCTTGGCGGCGTGCTGTTTTTCGGATCGGTCTACGATTACGGATTTCTGAAATCCAGGACATATTCTTCGAAAGCAAAACCGATCCCGATTTATTTCGGCCATGCCACCAAGGATCCGATCTACAAATGGCAGGATCAGGAGAAGTTCTACAAGGCGATCAAGGCCGGACGTGCCGGCTATCCGGTCCGCTTTACGCTGTTCGATACAGGATCGCACGGAACGCCGGTGCGCATGACCGACTGGCGGCTGATCCTCAACTGGATGCTCGGCAAAAAATCGTGAGACTGAACCTCACACTCCAACAGGATGTAAATCCATGATTTCGCTTTCTGTTTCCCTGTTGCCAGAGATGTTTTCCGCGTTCGCGCGGCGCCTTGGGACTTCGAGAGCCGGGGCCGTCCTGGGGATTGTCTGCGGGCTTTCGCTTCTTCCCGGTGTCGCCTCCGCCTACAAACTTTCTCCGTTCAAGGACAGGCTGTTCCAGTATCCACGGGTCCTGGACTCGTCGCATAACGGTGCGTTCGTGCGCGTGGACTACAGCAAGCAACGCGACCTCTACGGCCGGGACGAAGTCCGGGAAATTCGTGCTCACAGCCGTTACGTGAGCATGAAACCCAGGCGCAGGCAGAAAAAACTGACGCTTGATGTCGGCGGGCGCACGCTGAAATACATTGCGCTCGGCAAACTCAAGGGCGGCGCCAAATCGATTGTCATTTATGTGCACGGCAAGGGCGGCAACCGGCTTCAGGGGGCCAATGACTGGAGTTTCGGCGGCAATTTCAATCGGATCAAAAATCTGATGCTGCGCAATGACGGGGTTTATATCTCCACCGATGTGACCGATTTTGCGCAGAAGGGGCTGGCGGATGTCAGGGCGTTGATCCGGACATATTCCGCCGCTTCCCCCGGAGCACCGGTCTTTGTCGCCTGCGGGTCCATGGGCGGGCATGTCTGCTGGGCGCTTTTGAAAGACCGCGAAGCCTCGTCGCGCCTGGGCGGGTTGCTGCTCATGGGATCCGTCACCGACAAGGCGTTTTTGAGCAGCGCGATCTTGACCGGCGGACGCAAGCCGGTGCCGCTCTATATCGGTCATGGCAGTGAAGACAGCGTTTTCGACTGGCGCGCCCGCAAGTCGTTTTTCGAGGCGGTAAAGGCACGCCGCTCCAACTATCCGATCCGGTTCGCCCTTTTTGAAACCGGATCTCATGGCACCCCGATCCGAATGACCGACTGGCGCCTGATTCTGAACTGGATGTTGTCGGTCCGGTCGTAACAGGATGTCCGACAGTCCTTGCCGGCACAGAACCGTTGTGCAACGCGTCGATTTGCAAATAATGACCTGCCCGAATACGGCAGCAGTCGGCGTGCTCAAAAGCAATTGGGCTTGCAGGCCGTCAGGCCAGTTCTTACACTATAGGCAACCGACTTCCACCCAACGCACTGTGTGAAGGGACAATCGCATGTCTCAGTTCGTCGAGAAAATCGCCAGTTGTGACCCCGTCTGGTCCTATGTCCGAAAGGACGCCATGGAGATGGTGCGCAAGGAACCGCTGCTTGCCGGGGTTCTGCATGCCATCGCGCTCAATCACGACCGTCTTGAAAATGCCATCTCCTATCACCTGGCACAAAAGCTTGGCGGTCCGCTGATGCCGGCAATGCTGCTCGGTCAGATCTTCGACGAAGCGCTGGCGGCGGATCCGGAAATCGGGTCGGCCATTCGCGCCGATATCGTTGCCGTCTATGACCGCGACCCGGCCTGCACCAGCCACTTGGAGCCGCTGCTCTACTTCAAGGGCTTCCATGGTTTGCAGTGCTATCGCATTGCCCATTGGCTCTGGAACAACGATCGCCAGCCGCTTGCCCTGTTCCTGCAGAACCGGATTTCGGAAGTGTTCGGACTCGACATTCACCCGGCCGCGAAAATCGGCCGGGGCATCATGATCGACCATGGAACCGGCGTCGTGATCGGCGAGACGACGGTGATCGAAGATGAAGTCTCCATGTTGCAGAACGTGACGCTTGGCGGCACCGGCAAGGAAACCGGCGATCGACATCCGAAAGTTCGCCGCGGCGCGCTGATCTGTGCCGGCGCCAAGGTTCTCGGCAATATCGAGATCGGTGAATGCGCAAAGGTCGGAGCGGCATCGGTTGTGCTTCAGGACGTGCCGCCGCGTTGCACCGTGGTCGGCGTGCCCGGCAAGATCGTCGGCGAGTGTTGCGATCATCCGGCCCGCTCCATGGACCAGAGCCTGCCTGAAGTTTGATCCGCAACTCACGGCACGAACGATTTGAGAATCGTCCGGGGCGCGATCAGATCAGGATCTGCACCATGCCATCGCGGACCTGCGTCTCGATCATCCTCAGGTCAACGCGTGCCGGTGCGGCGAGTGCCGCTCCGGTGCGGGCGTCGAACAATCCCTGGTGAAGCGGACATTCGATGTTGGTTCCATCGAAATAGCCATCGCACAGGTTGGCCGCGCCATGGGTGCACCGGGCCATGGAAACCGTAATTCCGCCCACGGTATCGTAGACGGCAAGCTCCCGCGTCCCGAAGGTGACAGGCGTAACGTCGCCGGTTTCCAGATCGGCGACGGCGATCAGGTCGCGCCAGACCTTTTCACGCGCCACTTTTCACTCCGTCCGCATCGATCCGGGGCTTTGATCCGACGAGTTGGCGAATGATGTCGAGATGGGCGCCGAGATAGCCGCCCTTTTCAACATAGACATATCCGGCAAGGATCTTGTGCAACCGGGGCAGGGCATGAAACGGGACGGAGGCGGCGTAATGGTGCTCGGCATGATAGTTCATGTTCCAGCACAGGAACCGCATCGGCCACGAAACCAGGTTGGTGCGGGTATTCTCTTTCATTTCGCGGACCGTTGGACGCCCGACATGTTCCGTCATCCGGATCGCCCGCATGACGGGTTCTCCCAGTAGAACCGGGACCCACCAATACCAGACCGGAGCCCACCAATTGAAGGCAATGCACGCGACGATGATGGCCAGGTAGCAAGCCCCCATGATCCGGGCTTCGAGGAATATGGTCGAACGAACCTCCCTGGGCAGAAACCGCTTTTCTTCCTCCGTGAGGCGCCCGGCCAGGTGACGGGCGAACTCGGCGACCTTGTTTTTCCAATAGGGAACCGACGAGATGTACCAGAAATAGCCCCAGATCGATTTCGGCAATTCGATGAGCTCCGGGTCTTCGCCCCGTAACTGGGTGTAGGTGTGGTGGTCGCAATGCTCGTAGCGAAAGAACTGGTTCGGCAGCAGTATGACGAAACCGCAATAATTGCCGAGAATGTCGTTGAGTTTGCGGGTTCTAAATGCGGTGTAGTGACAGCATTCGTGCTGCAGCGAAAAATGGTGAACCAACAGGACACCGTGCAGGAACATGGCGGGAATGAACCAGATGCTGTCCATCGACAGATGGATCAACCAGCCGGTGAACACAAGCGCGAGCGCCCAAACGCCGAGGCGCACGAGCGCGGGACGGTTTGAGCGTTTCATCAAATCCTTCAATTCGCGGCGGCTGAGGGCACCCTCCTTCAGGGCCTGGGTGATCGGTGTGAGCACTTCCTGTGACATGTCCAATCCCTTCCGGTTCGCTGGTTCCGGGCATCGTGCCGGCATAGTGACCTGAATCCGGAAATTGCACCAGAATAAATTTATTTCAAAAGGCGGTGACAGGTCCGATCGGCAATTGGGCTGAATCTCCCGGTGTCAGGGCGTCCTTCGGGTGTGGGACGGGGGAAATCCGAATTCCAGCTTGTAATAATGGGTCAGTACGCGGCGATTGGTAAAGCCGCTGGCGAGCGAAATTTCGATAATCGACATGGAGGTCTGCTCAATCAGCTGGCGGGCGTGCTGAAGGCGCAGCCGCATGTAATACTTCTTGGGCGGTGTCGAGAGGTGTGCGGAAAACTGCCGCTCTAACTGACGCATGGAAATGCCGACGGAATGGGCGATGGATTTGATGCTGACCGGGTCCTCCAGATGGTCGGCCATCATGGCGATGGCACGCTGCAACGTGTCTGGAACATCGCGCAATCTTCCGGCATCGCCCCTTGGTTGCTGCAGGTCTCCGCGTCGCGGGAAGCTGACCATGAGATGGTTACAGACAAGCTCTGCATGGGCGGGCGAGAATTCGGTCCGGATGAAGTGAATGGCCAGATCGAGCGCCGCGGCTTCGCCGGGGCTGCTGGTCACACAATCGTCGGATGCGAAGAGCGCGTCGCGCGCATCCACATCGCGATTGCGTTCCGCAAATGCCGCCAGGGTCTTCCAGTGGACGGTCGCAGGGCGGTCCCGCAGAATGCCCGCATCGGCCATTTTCCAGGCCGCGCATCCCAGCCCGTACAATCGCACGCCGGACCGCATACAGGCACGCAACAATTTGCGCATGTCGGCCTGGGATCGATAGGGCGTTTTCAATCCACAGCACAAGAACAACACGTCTGGGCGGGCGGAAGAGGCAATGGATGCCAGACATGCCTGCAAAGAGACGGAACAATGGACGGAAAGCCCCGAAGCCGACGCCACGCTCGGGGTCGATATGCTCGCGACCTCAAGGGTGAGTGATACATCGTCGCTTATGTCGCTGAGGGTGTGCAAAGGTTCCAGGATCGCGCCGAGCGACAGGTGTGAAAACCCGGGAACCAGGACAATTGTGACTTTGCGGGATTTCATCGAACGGCCCGTTCCCCTCACTCCCTTTGAATGTCGGCTTTGCAAATGTGCGCGACCGTCCAACCCGAAACGCAAAGCGGATTGGCGATTCTCGTCGAGAATATGGCGCGTTTCATACCCCTTTTGTGAATCTGACTGTGAAACACTGGTCTCAACGCGGAAAAAGTTACCGAAAACGGGCAGATCATCATGAAAAACTACCGGAAAATCAATGTTAAACCGATCTCGGGCGCAATGGGGGCCGAGGTATTTGGCGTGGATTTGTCGCGGGATCTGGATGCGGAGACCTGGAACGAGATCAATGACGCATTTCATACCTTTATCGTCCTGATCTTTCGGGATCAGGATCTGACGGACCAGCAGCAATTCGATTTCTCGCAGCGGTTCGGCAAGATCATACCCCACCCCTATGTCACCGGCCTGCCGGACATCCCGGAGATCTTCCAGATCATTCGCGAACCCGGAGAATCCTATTCCTGGGACAGCTATTATCATTCGGACCTGATGTTCCTGGAGCGGCCGCCTTTGGGTGCGACGCTTTATGCCAAGGCTGTTCCCCCGCACGGCGCGGATACCGCCTTTACAAATATGTACCTGGCCTACGAGACCCTGTCCGACGGCATGAAGACGCTTTTGGAGGGGCTGGAGGCGGAAAACGAGTCCGGCGACCCGCAAAAGTACAGCAACCGCTATCAGTCGATGCACGAGCTCAGCAAAAACAGCGCAATGGGCGCGACCCACCCGGTCGTTCGGGTGCATCCGGTGACCGGCAGGAAGGCGCTTTATGTGAGTCTTGCCTTTTCGAAACGGTTCAAGGGGATGACCGAGAAGGAAAGCATGCCGCTTCT
>JGI12316J15310_10000069_pt10 | contig 67104 bp, 59 predicted proteins | sample MarCyaLeptolynsp_FD_15310 | JGI IMG/M metagenome (IMG submission 15310) | reverse complement strand
CGAGAACCCGGTACACGCGACTGGCCAGCCAGCCCATGGTCGTGCCGCACAGCGCGCCGACCACGAAGCCGTACAGGAAGTCGGCCAGGAAGGTTCCCGCGCTGATCGGAGTGCCGCTGACCAGCGCCGCTGCCAAGAGAGCGAAAATCGCGATCGCCGCCGCGTCGTTCAGCAGGCTCTCACCTTCAAGAATGACGACGAGCCTGCGCGGCGCACCGATCTGACGGAAGATCGAAATCACGGCGGCGGGGTCCGTGGTCGAGACCGCGGCGCCGAGCAACAGGCACGCGATCAGCCCGATGGATGACGCCATCCAGAGCGAGAACCCCACCGACAGGGTGGCGAGCAGCACCGCGACGACGGCCATCACGACAACGACCCAGGCATCCTCGATCAAGCGCCGCACGTTGACCTGAAGCGTCACCTCGAAGAGCAACGGCGGCAGAAAGATCAGGATGAGAGCCTGGCCGGTCAGGTTTGTTCTCAGGGTCTCCCAGCTCGCGAATGCGCTGACCGGCAGGCCTGTGAAATCCAGCCCACCGAGGATGTTCACCGTGCCGTAGATCAGGCCCCCGCCAGCAACGATGACCGGCAAGGGCAGACCGATCTTGTTCGAGAGCGGGACAGCGAGCGCGACGAGAAGAAAAGTCAGGCTAAGCGCCATAAGAACGATGTAAATCACGTCCATACCAATTATTTTCCCGGAGATTGATTCGAAAATCTCGCAATAATGATCGGAGATTTATGGGAGAAGTGAGGGCGCTTACGATCTTCTGTGCCAACTGTTCTCAATATGCCTCAGCCGACACGCTAGCCGATTGACCAAGCGTAGAATGAACTCGTCCCAAGCATAGCCAGATCCCGCGTGGCGCAGGCAACCAAACCATCCGCGTCGCGGGAGGGGCGCCGCCTCACCGGCCATTGGCTCAGGTCACATCGACTGGCGGGTTCCCAGGAACGCGCTCGGGCTCGTGCCGATGGTCTGCCGGAACATGTAGCTGAACGCGCTGGACGACCCATACCCCATCTCCATCGCGACCGACGTGATCTTCCATCCGGCGGCGAGAAGCGAGATCGCGTGTAGGACCCGGGCATGCCGCAGCCATCGCGACGGCGGCATGCCGGTTTCCGCGATGAAGATGCGCTCAACCGTCTTGCGACTGGCCGGTACCGTCGCCAACCAGGCCTCGACCGAGGAGACCGCGGTCGGATCCTCCAGCGCCGACTGCGCCAGCCCGCGAACCCGCGCGTCCGTCGGCATCGCCAAGGAGAGCGGCACGTCGCACGCCTTGAGAAGTTCGTGGCGCAGGAGGGCGTGCAGGGCGCCGTTGTGGAGATCGTCCCTCGCGTCCGTTCTGTCCGGCATCGTCGCGGTGAACAGGGCCCCCAGCAACGGGGTCATGGCGACCACCCGGCACGCCCCGCCCAATTGCTTGGCCTCGTCGCGGTTCACGTCGACGTAAAGCATCACGTTGTCGGCGCCGTAGCGCATCCAGTGTTCGGTGTCCGGCGGTATCCACACGGCCATCGCCGGGCTCAGCAGAAGAACGCGGTCCGGGGTCCCGACGAACATCGAGCCGGAGACCGCGGAGATGAGCTGGCCGAAATCGTGGGTGTGCCAGTCGTAGCTTTCCCTCGTGTCGGGTCTGATCGTTTCGCCGAGATACCGTGGCCGAGCATCGGTCGCCGGATCGACCCGTGAGGGGATGGTCTGGGTGGCCATGGCGTGACGAAAACTCGATGCAACTTGCCTTTGTCTCGGCAGATAGACATACCGGACTCGGCTAGCTTTCGGAAGCGAGACGGACCCGTCGTCCGCACCACCGCACCGAAAGTCGCGCCAACCATGAAACAGCGCACGTTCTTCACCTGGTTCGCCCTGGGGCATCTCGCGAACGACTGGCCGATCGCGGGCTTATGGCTGATCGTCCCCGCGGCCGGGCTGGCCATGGACCTGTCGCCAACGGAAGTCGGCTTGCTGTTCACCCTGTTCAGCATCGGCGGCGCGCTCGCCTACATCCCGGCCGGGTTTCTCGCGGATCACGTCTCGAACCGCGGGCGCCTGCTCTCGGCGACCTTCTGGTGGGTCGCCATCGGCTATGGGCTGGCGGCTCTCGCCCCGGGATTCTGGAGCCTGGCGATCCTTCTCGCGATCGCCGGAATGGGCAATGCGGCCTGGCACCCGATCGCCACCGGCGTGCTCACGCGCGACAACAGGGAAGGGCGCGCCCAAGCGCTGGGCATCCATGCCATCGGCGGATCGTTCGCCGAGGTGCTGGCCCCCCTGTCGGTCGGCTTCCTGCTCGCCGCCGTCGACTGGCGGACCGCGTTGGTCATCTCGGTCCTGCCGACGGTCCTGCTGGGCGTCTGTTTCCTGTGGGTGGCCCGGGCCGTTCCGCTTGTCGAACGGCGGGTGGTGAACCGGCACGACCTGCTCGACCTGCTGCGCGCGTGGCGGCACCCGAGCGGGTTGCGCATCATCGCCATGATCAGCCTCTACAACATGGCGCTGTTCGCGATGCTCAGCATGATCCCGCTCTACCTGGCGGCGGAGCACGGTCTCGCTCCCGAGAGCGTCGGCATCATCTTCGCCACGCTCCTGATCACGGGCGCGCTGGCCCAGCCCTGGGTCGGGCGGTTCTCCGACAGGATCGGGCGCCGGCCTGTGCTCGTGATCGGCAACCTGACCGCGGGGCTTGCCGTCGCCGCCCTGACCCTCGACTCACGCTTCTGGGCGATGATCGCGTTCATGGCGGTCGGGTTCGCCGCGCTCGACTCGATCCGCGCCGCGATGCTCGCCGCAGCGGTCGACCACACGGGCCATAGCGAAAGCACGACGTTGGGGCTGGCCTTCGTGCTCATGGACGGGATCGGGGCCTCCGGCGCCGTCCTCGCTGGTGTCGCGGCGGGGTTCTCCTGGCAGCACATGTTCGGACTCGCCGCCGTGTTCTCGTTCGGGGCCGCGGCCTTGAGCGCGATGCCGGGCTTTGGCGCCGCAGCGGGAAAAGGCCGCACGGGGCGGGCGGGGAGTTCCAACACCATGGTGGGCGAGTGACCGAGCCCCGGTACCTCGCCGCTTCCTGATGTCCGGGTCGCATAGCCGCCATGACAGCGAGCGACCATGGCGCCGCCACCGGCGCAGGTCCAACAAAGCTAGTGGTGACAAGGCCCAGGCTTCGCCTCAACTCGACTGGTCGTCGATCAACGGGTCGGGCCTTGCGAAGCTCGTGAGGTCGGAAAGGTCCGCCACCTGAATCTGCGCTCGGTTCACCGTGACGCCGAAGGGCTTCAGTGTGTTGAACGCCCGCGACAGGTTCTCGGGCGTCATGCCGAGACGGGCGGCGAGCACGCGCTTCTCCACCCTCAGATCGACAGCGGATGGCGAGCGGCCACCATCCAGTTCGGCGAGAAGCCAGTTCGCCAAGCGTTCGGCGCCGGTGCGCAGCTTCTGGTTCTTCACCTCCTTGACCATGCCGCGATAGCACCGTGCCAACTCGGCGACGATGGACCGCATGAAGGCGACATCCCTTTCCATGGCGTCCCTTACGTTCGTCGCCGGGATCATCAGGACCCTGGACTTCTCGAGCGTCCGTGCCGATTGCAGGAAGACCTGGTCACGCAGGACGGCAGCCAGTGAGCGGGGATCGGGCAGACGGCGCATGAGATACCCCGCTTCCGATAAGCTCGAGATCATCCGGCTGGTGGAGCGCTTCCATCTGCCCGTGCGCCGAACCCTGGAAAAGCTCGGTATCCCAACCACCACGCTTTATCGATGGCACGATCGCTGTCTAGCCCTGGGCCATCAAGGACTGGTGAACCGCCCATTCGGGCCAGGCCGGGCTGTCGGACCCCAGCATTCGTGCGGTCAGGCATGACCTCAGCCGGCCGCAGGTACCGTCAGTACAACGTCTTCTCGTTCCGCTCATTCACCGCGTCGAAGCTCACACCGGTATAGGACTTGTACACGGCATCGACTCTCCCGTCGGCGATCATCGCGTTCAGTTCGGATGTCCAGAGCGGGGCCAGATCCGCTCGTGCATTGGAAAAGTAGGTGACCTGGGGGAACGCGCCCACGAGTGGGGACAGGATGGTGAAGGTCAGATTCTCCTTCTTCGCGTTGATCTCCGCCCATGGCACGTCGACGATGGTGAGATCGATGCGGCCGGTATTCACCTTTCTGAGGTTCAGGATCGCCGTCGCCACCCACTCCGCGTTCCAGTTCGCGATATCGTTCCCGACGATGCTCTCGTAGTCGTAGCCGGAGACCAAGCCGGTCCGCGCCGTGTCGAAGTCGCTGAGGGTGGTGAAGGTCTGGGGCTCGAAATCCGGGCGGGCGATGATCCCCACCTGCCAGAAAACGGCCGAGGCTTCAGATGGAACCATGTCCGACTCGCCGGACGACAGCAGGATCGCATCCATTTTGCCGGTCGCGACGGCGCGGGCGCAACGCCGATAGGGCTGTTCGGAGAAGGACACGGTGTACCCGAGCGTCTCCATCCCCTCGCGGAACAGGTCGACATAGAGACCCTTCGGCTCTCCGTCCTCAACAAAGGTAAAGGGCTCCCACTCTTCGAAGCAAACCGAAGTATCTTCGGCGCTCGCCGTGGTTGCAGTGAAGGTCATAAAACCAACCAATAGGGTACGCATGGTGATTTCCCCTCACTGTTTGTGAGCGAAATATTTCATCCGTGCCTTAAGATCTTATGAACGTATGGGTCTGGTCAGTGTGGATTGGATCCACCCATGTACAAGGCAGGTCATGTCGTCCGCCTGGGCGGCGCCGTCGGCGAAGGCTTCCACGGCGGCGCGGCCGCACCAGATCCGCGTTCTCTCGGGACGCGTTGGTGACGGTGCGGAACCAGCGACGCCGCCCGGAAGGAACCCGCGGGAGACCCTGCGGGTCGACCTTGCCGGCCGCCTCGATGTGCTGACAGGCTGGCCGGCCGGGCACACGAACTCGCGCCTGGCCAGGCCGCCGGCGACCGGTCAGAAGAATTGGAACATGTCGCTCGTGATCTGCTCGGAATTGATGCCGATGATGCGCACGAAGTTGTCGGACCCCACGTTCAACTCGACATGGCCGTCGGCATTGTCGACCGCCGTACTCTGGAGATCGGCGAAGCTCGCGATCCCTGAGCCGTTGACACCGGTGGCGATGTGGATCACGTCGCCGGCGGCGCTGTCGAAGTCGGCGATGACGTCGAAGCCGTTCGAGGCTTCGATGTAGATCGCGTCGCCTCCGTCGCCGGAATAGATCCAGTCTTCCCCCGCGCCGCCGTAGAGCGTGTCGTTACCAGCACCGCCGAGAAGGTCATCGTTGCCGGCGCCGCCGTAGAGGATGTCGAAGTCGTCGCCGCCGGACATCGTGTCGTTGCCGCTGCCGCCCGACAGGACGTCATTGGCCTTGTTACCGATCAGAATGTCGGCACCGTTGCTGCCGAACAGATAGTCGTCTCCCTGTCCGCCGTAGAGGGTGTCGTCGCCAAGCTGGCCTGACAGGCTGTCGTTGCCGACGTTGCCGTAGATCACATCGCCATCCTGACCGCCGTAGATACGGTCATAGTCCTGACCGCCGTAGAGCGTGTCGGCGTCCTGGTTGCCATACAGGATGTCGTTGTCCTGGTTGCCATAAACCACGTCGGAGCCGCTGCCGCCCACCGTCGTGTCGTCGCCCGTGCCGCCGAAGACGCTGTCGTCGCCGCCCTCGCCATCCAGGCTGTCCGCGCCCGAGCCGGAGCCGACGGTGTCGTTCCCGTCGCCGCCGAACAGGGTGTCGTCGCCCTCGCCGAGACTGATGAACTGGGCGCTGTCGTCGGCGGTGGCGTAGTTCGCCCCGGTTCCGCCCGAGATCGTCGCCTGGCCCATGATCGAGGCGAACTCGATGTTGTCCAACTGCAGGCTCACGCCGCCGGACGAGGAATTGATGGTGCGCAGATCGATGACGAACGCTTCCGACTGGGTCGATCCGTCGTCCGCCGACGTGCCGGTGATGACGATCGGATTCGTCACCGACGACGCGGTCGAGGTCGGAACGATCGTGCGCACGTCGAGCGTCGTGGTCGACGCCAACCGGCTCAGGAAGCTCTGAGCCCCGGTGATCAGGCTGGATTCCGAGGTCGAGTCCCGGGCGTCGACCGCGTTGACGAGTGTCGTCACCGCGTCGGTCGAGGCCTGAGCCGTGCTCGGGCCCTCCGATGTGATGGAGGTTGATGGCGGCAGCGTCGCCGTCACCAGGTTGTTGTTGTTGCCAGTGTTCTCGACGATCGCCGCCGACCCGGACGTCGAGCCGGAGTTGCTGATCACCTGTGTCGCCGTCGTCACTGGCGCCCCGGACGAGGACACCGTGCTGGTCGTCGAAGTGGTTGTCGGTGTCAGCGTGGTCGTCGTGGTCGGCGTCGTCGTGGTGCCGCCGCCGTCGCCACCGCCGCTGCCGCCGCCGCTGCCGCCGCCACCGCCGCCACTACCGCCGGTATTGACGGGCGCGGAGACGATGATGCCCAGGGCCGGGGAAGTGGAAGACGCATTGCCGGCGGCGTCGAGTTCCTGGATGCCGATCGAATAGGACCCCAGCGCCAGCGTCGACGCGGTGACCGAGAACGTGCCGCCGGCCTCGCTGGTGAACGTGCCGACGGTCGTCCCGTTCGCCACCAGGGAATGCAGCGTCGACCCGCTGGTGTTGGTGCCGACGAAGGTCGGGGTCGTGTCCGTGGTGTTGTTGTCAGTCGACGATGCGCCGGTGTCGCTGGAGGCGATCAGGTCCGGCGTCGCCAGCGTGCCCGGCGCCGCCGGCGCCGTGGTATCGACGACGATGTTCAACGCCGCGCTTGCCGCCCCATCATTGCCGGCGACGTCTTCCGACCGCTCTGTGATCGCATGCGTGCCGGCGCCGAGCGTGGAGGTCAGCGTGAACGTCCAGGCGCCTGCGCCCGACGTGGTCACCGACCCCGCCGTCGTTCCGCCGACAATGACATGCAGCAGGGAGTTGGCAACCGCCCCGGTCCCCGTGAAGGTTGGCAGGGTGGCGTTGGTAAGGTTGTCGGTGGACGACGTGCCGGTGTCGGATCCCGCGATCAGGTCCGGTGGGCCGGCGGTCCCGGGTGCGGTCGTGTCTATGATCAGTCCGAGCGCGCTGGACGTCGGGCCGGCATTGCCGGCGGCATCGGACACCTGGACCGTGACGGCGTAGCTCCCGGCGGTCAGGGTGTGGGTATACGACCACGACCCGCCGGCGGCGGTGACCACGTTCGCCGTGGTGCCGCCGACGAGGACCGAGACCCGGTCTCCGGTGGTCGCCGAGCCGCTGAGCTGCTGGGTTGTGGAACTGGTGATGTTGTCGGTGGACGACACCCCCAGGTCGCTGGCCGCCAGCAGGTCGGGCGGTCCCAGTGTAACCGGCGCGGTGGTGTCGATGACGATGCCGAGGGTGCTGGACGCCGCGCCCACATTGCCGGCGGTGTCGGTCGACAGCGCCGTGATGGCGTAGCTGCCCGCCGTGAGGGTGTGGGTGTACGACCACGACCCGCCGGCGGCGGTGACCACGTTCGCCGTGGTGCCACCAACGAGGATCGAGACCTGGTCCCCGGTCGACGCGGAGCCGCTCAGCTGCTGTGTGGTCGAGTTGGTGATGTTGTCGGTATTGGAGAAGCCGGTGTCGCTGGCCGCCAGCAGGTCGGGGGTTCCCAGCGTGGTCGGGGCGGCGGTATCGACGACGATGCCGAGCGCCGAGGACGCCGCCCCGGCGTTTCCGGCGGTGTCGGTCGTCAGGACCGTTACGGCGTAGCTGCCGGCGGTGAGGGTGTGGGTGTACGACCAGGAGCCGCCGGCGGCGGTGACCACGTTCGCCGTGGTGCCGCCGACGAGAATGGAGACCCGGTCTCCGGTGGTCGCCGAGCCGCTGAGCTGCTGCGTCGTGGCGCTCGTGATGTTGTCGGTGTTCGACGTGCCGGTGTCGCTGGCCGCCAGCAGGTCCGGCGGTCCCAGCGTGCCCGGCGCCGTGGTATCGATGACGATGCCGAGGGCGCTGGACGCCGCACCCGCGTTGCCGGCGGTATCGGTCGCCAGGACCGTGATGGCGTAGCTGTCGGCGGTCAGGGTGTGGGTGTAGGACCAGGAGCCGCCGGCGGCGGTGACCACGTTCGCCGTGGTACCACCGACGAGGATCGAGACCCGATCACCGGTGGTCGCCGACCCGCTCAGTTGCTGGGTCAGCGAATTGGTGATGTTGTCGGTGCTCGACGTGCCGGCGTCGCTGGCCGCCAACAGATCCGCCGGCCCAAGGGTGAGCGGCGCGGTCGTGTCGACGACGATGTTCAGGGCGGTCGACGCGGGTCCCGATCCCGTGCCGTTGGTCGCCAGCGCGGTGATCGCGTAGCTTCCGGCGGTCAGGGTGTGCGTGTACGACCAGGAGCCGCCGGCCGCCGTCACGGTGTTGACGGTGGCGCCGTTGACGATGATCGACACCGTCTCGCCGGTCGTGGCGCTGCCGCTCAGCTGCTGGGTTGTCGAGTTCGTGATGTTGTCAGTATTGGAGACGCCGGTGTCGCTGGCCGCCAGCAGGTCGGGCGTGCCGAGCGTCGAGGGGGCCACCGCCGCCGTCGTGAAGACGATGTTGTCAAGGCCGACGCGCCAGTCCACGCCGCCGGCGTAGCCGACGGTAACGGAGGTGACGCCGTTCCAGTCGCCGGGGTTCAGGGTGGCGATCGCCCCGACGATCGAGCCGCTGTTGTCCGCGATGGTGACCGCGGTTCCGGTGTTCGGCGTGAACGTGTAGTTCGCGCCGTTGGACAAGTTCGAGAACTCGCCGATCTGGAACTGGGTGATGTTCACCGCAGCCGAGAAGGTCAGCGTGTAGGTGGTGGTGTTGGCGACGAGGCCGGCGTCCAGGAAGCCGGAGTTAACCCCGGACAGCGCGACCCCGTCGGACCGCGTCACGCTGATGGTGGTGCCGCTCTCCGCGGATGTCAGTGTCGTTGTGGTGTTGAGAGTGACGGCGGTGCCAAAGGTCGCCGTTGCCAGGACACCGGGATAGGCGGCTCTGGCTGTCTGGCTGAAAGCCAGTCGGGTCTCCGCCGGGAACGCCCAGGACCCGCCGAGCGCCGTAGAGCCGACGGGGGAGGCGGCCGCCTCGACCGGCCGGCCCAGCATCCGCGAAAGACGGTCGACGAACGCCTCACCGGCCGCGCCGGCGGCGACGGAGCAGCCGTATAGAACGACCTCGGCATCGTCAGCCAGGCATGCCGCGATCCGCGCGACCAGGTCAGGCCGGCTCTGGAGTGCGGCGGAATCGATCGGGCCGGCGGCCAGCGCCAGGCTGCCCGGCGCGCCGTGCGACAGGATGTGCAGGCTCTTGATCTGCGCGTACCCCTCCACCGCGCGCGACATCGCCGTGAGACCGCCGATGTCGCTCGCGGGCAGGGCAACCTGCGTGAAGTCCGGCTCAAGGCCGTTCAACAGGACAGCCTTATCGTCGACACCGCTGTCGACGATAAGGACACGAATCTCGGTATCCGTGGACATGTTCAACTCCGGGCCTGGGAGGTCTGCAAGGGTGCGACGTTGCGGAATGGGGGTGCCGTTCATACCAAGCATCGGGCACACGTGTTTAATTTTTTCTTAAAATTGTATCGAATCCGGCGATCGAAATTCGCAACAAGAAGTGAAGAGTATTCGAGGAGAGAAATGTGGTAAATTATTCAACAAAATGTTGATATAAAGGAAATGACGGAATGAGCTTTCAGCAGCGCTCGCCATATGATGGAGGTTGTTAAAAAACAGAACCATGTTTTGAAAGTGAAAAGTGAAATCCCTACGCGCAGTCCGGATAAAAAAACTTCAAGTATTTCTCTAATTATTGAATTAGAGGGCGCTGTTGAATGCGGTTATGCCCCGATCGAAATCCGATCGATGAACATCGAGCGGGTGAGCGACCGGGTCTTCAGGAACCCGTCGCTCTCGGCGGCTGCCGCCCCCACAGGCCGTCGAGGGCGAGATCCCGCGATATCGGCCCTGTCGTCGGCGTCCGCCGACCCGTCAACGGATCATCAGGCTGGGCAGCCAGGTGATGATTCCCGGGAAGACCATGCAAAGGATGAGGGCGACGGCCTGGAGGAGCACGAAGGGAATCGCCGACTTGTAGATGTCCAGCATGGTGATGCCGGGCGGCACCACCGCCCGCATGTAGAACAGATTGAAGCCGAACGGCGGCGTGATGTAGGCCATTTCCATGTTGATCACGAACAGGATCGCGAACCACAGCGGATCGAAACCGAGCGAGATCACCAGAGGGAAGAAGATCGGCGTCGTCAGGAGCACGATGCCGGTCGGATCGAAGAACATGCCGAGCACGAAGAAGATCAGCATCATCACGATGATCGGCCACCAGCCGCCACCGACACCGGAGATCAGGTCGGCGATCAGGTCCGAGGCACCGGTCACCGCGTAGAGCGCGGTGAACACCGAGGCGGCGAAGACGATCCAGATCACCATCGCGCTGAGGCGCAGGGTTACGAACGCCGCTTCGACGAAGTTGTTCCATGTCAGCTTGCGCTTCACCGCGGCGCTCAGAATGCCGCCCAGGGCGCCGATCGCCGAGGCCTCGCTGGGCGTCGCCAGCCCGAAGAACATCGACCCCATCACCGTCAGGATCAGGCAGATCGGCAGGACGAGGCCCCCCAGAAGGCGAAACCTCTTGGCGCGGGAAAGCTGCTCCTCGGGCGGGACGCCGGGGCCCATGTCCTTCTGGATCCCGCAGCGGATGAGAATGTAGGCGACGAACAGCCCGCTCAGCAGCAGTCCCGGCAGGATGCCGGCGATGAACAGCTCCCCGATCGAGAGCCGGGCGAACAGGGCCAGGATGATCATCAGGACGCTCGGCGGGATCAGCACGCCGAGGGCGCCGCCCGCCGAGATGCAGCCGATCGCGATGTCCTTCTTGTAGCCACGCTTCAGCATGGAGGGCAGGGCGAGCAGACCCATCGAGGTGGTCGCCGCGCCGCTGATGCCGACCATGGCCGCGAACAGCGTGCAGATGAGCACGGTGCCGGCGGCAAGTCCGCCGCGCAGCTGGCCCATCCAGTGATACATCAGTTCGTACAGGTCCTCCGCGATGCCGCATCTTTGGAGGATCGCCCCCATGAAGATGAACATCGGCACGGCCACCAGGAGGAACAGGTCCATGGCCATGTACGTGCGGTTCGCCAGGATCGGGAGCCCTTCCCAGCCCCAGATCGGGATGACGAACAGCGTCGCGACGCCGCCGAGCGCGAACACCAGCGGCACACCGAGGAGCAGCAGAATGACGAGGCTGCCGAAGAGGATGATTGTCAGCAGTTCGGGGCCGAGATCGAGCATGCGAAGACTCCTTGCCGGTCCGTCAAGCGGAGCCGGCTAGCGGATCTTGACCCGCGGGGGGAAGGGGTTGTGGCCGTGGACCACGGTCAACACGTCGCGGATGAGCTTGGCGAACGCCTGCAGCATGAACAGGAAGCACGCCACCGGCAGTGTCGTACGCACCGGATAGTAGGGCGGCTGCCAGTGCGTCATCGTCGTTTCGCCGATCCGCCAGGAGTCGATCGTGATGTCCAGGGACGCCCAGAACAGGACGCCGAGAAAGAGAAAGACGAACCCGCTCGTGAGGACGTCCAGGACGGCGCGCCAGCGGAGCGAGAGCCTTCCCCAGATGATGTCGACATTCACATGGCTCTCGGCGAGATGCGTATAGGCGCCGCCGAGAACGATGTAGCCGCCGAAGATGAACAGCGATGTCTCGTAAGCCCAGATCGAAGGAGAGTTGAAGAAGTACCGGTTCACGATCTCCCAGATCATGATGAAGAGCATCGGGCAGATAAGCAGCGCCACGATCCAGCCGAACTTGGCGTTCAGCCAATCGGTGCCATGAAGGTAGTATTCGATCGCCTTCACCGTTCACCTCAATTCTTTTCTTTGCCGTGATGGTGGACGGGAGCCGGGGCAGACTCCGGCTCCCGTCAGGCGTTTGGCGTGAGCGTTCTGGAGGATCAGACCGGCAGTTTCTTCGGTCCGTAGTAGTTCTTGTAGAGCTCCCGCGCCTCGGCGTAGATGTCGATCATCCGGTCGATATACGGGTCTTCGCCCTTCTTGCTGACGAACCGGTTCCAGCACCAGTCGGCGGCTTTCACGAGCTCATCCTCCGGCATCAGCATGGTCTGCATGCCGCCATCGGCGAGCGCCTTGCGTCCGGCCGCGTCGGTCGGGATGGTGAGCGACGCGATGTCGAGGTTGTGGACACGCGCGGACGAGAGCATCACCTCCTGGAGGTCCTCCGGCATCTCATTGAACTTATCCATGTTCATGATGATCTCGCACACGTCGTACGGCGCGACCGACGGATTCACGAAGTAGTCGCAGACCTCGTACATCTTCAGGCCGGCCCAGGCATCGGGCGCGCCGAATGCCGCGGCATCCAGGATCCGGGTCTGGATCGCCGTGTAGACCTCGCCGCCCGGCACGACCGCGATGGACGCGCCGTTGTGCACCAGCCAGTCGGCCCAGATCCCGAAGGCGCGGACCTTCATGCCCTGGTAGTCCGAGAACTTCTCGATCGGACGGGTCGAGACCATGCTGCCCCACTCGTCCGACAGCTCGTAGGTGAGATGCATGACGCCGTGTTCCGCGTATGCCTCGCGCCAGAGTTCTTTGACCCCCATGAACTGGTAGATGTACTCGTAGAACTCGAGGTTGGTGACCGGGAAGAACGGCACCGACCACAGGAACTCGCCGGCCGGCACGATGCCGCGGTGGTAGACCGACGCGGTGACCGCGAGGTCCGCCACGCCGGACCCGACGCCGCGGAAGGTCTCGCCGATCCCGAGCAGGACCTCGGCGTCGAAGTTGCGCATCCTGATGCGGCCGTTCGACATCCGATTGACGCGCTCGACGAACAGCTTCGCGGCGCGGTCCTGGGACTGGATGCCGATCCCCGTCCAGTTACTCTGAAGTTTCAGGTCCCAGACCCGGTCCGAGTCCGCTTTGACGATGGACGGCATGCTCAGTGCCGCACCGCCGGCTATACCCGCCGCCGCGGCCTTCAGATAGCCGCGCCGGTCGATCTTGGTCACGTCGGCATCGGTCGATGAAGTCTTCGCATTGCTGGACTCGACACCACCCTTTGTCGTCTTCTTGGCCATGAACTTTCCTCCCGACTGGTACGTTTTCCGTACATTTTCTGGGATTTTGCCCGCGATAGGGCTCCCAGTCGGAAAATACTGGCCGAGATCGCCAGAGGGGGCAATGCGCTAACTTTCGGCGCGTGCAACATGCCCTGTCCTACGCCGCTTGGCTCCCAACCACGCCATGCACTACCGTCATGGGCGTACGGACGCATCGCGTCCGGTGAGCGGCGCCACCAAGAACGCACCGCGACAGATGGGGTGGGATGCAGAATGACCGATGCCCGCGCAGACGAATGGCTCGATCGCGTGCGGGACTTCGCGGAACGCCGCGTTCGTCCGGCCGCCGCCGCCTGGTCGCTGGGCGAGGGGCCAACGCGAGACCTGTTCGATGAGGCCGGCCGGCTTGGGCTGTTCGGTGTCGAGGTCCCGACGGCGTTTGGCGGCGGCGGCTTCGGTTTCGTCGCCAAGGCCCACGCCTCGGACGTTCTGGCGGCGGCGGATTTCGGCTTCGCGATGTCCGTGGTGAACACCCACAACGTCGCCCTCCGCCTCGCCATCAGCGCGCCCGACCGGATACGCGACCGATACCTGCCGGGCCTTCTGGCGGGCGGGATGAGCGCCTGCACGGCCCTCACCGAACCGGGCGCCGGGTCCGATCTTGCGGCGATCGCCACGACGGCGCGGCGGTCCGACGGGGGGTGGGTCCTCGACGGCGAGAAGACCTGGATCATCAACGGCCGTCATGCCGGCCTCGCCATCGTCTTCGCCCAGACCGACCCGGCGGCCCGACTGCGGGGGCTCGGCGCCTTTCTGGTCGACCTGACCGCGGATGGCGTCAGTCGTTACGCGATCGACTCCGAGTTCTCGCAGACCAGCATGGGCACGGGCGGTTTCGTCCTGACCTCGGTCCGCGTGTCAGAGGACTGCCTGATCCTCCCGCCCGGAACGGCGTTCCGCACGATCCTCGAGGAGATCAACGGCGCGCGGGCCTACGTGGCATCCATGTGCTGTGGCATGCTGCGGGCGGCGCTTGAGGCGGTCGCGGCTTACGGGCACGAGCGCACGATGTTCGGCAGGAAGCTAAGCGATCATCCGGCATGGCGGCAGGTGCAGGCCGAGGCGGAGACCGCGCTCGCGGCGGTCCGCGCCCTGACGGCGGAGGTGGTGAGCCTGATCGACCGGGGGGAGGACGCGCGCCTCGCCGCCGCGCAGGCCAAGATCGCCGCCGTCGAGGCCGGGCAACGGCATCTTCCGGCCCTGCTTCACGCCATGGGGGCCGAGGGTCTGCACCCCCGGCATTGCCTGGCCCGCCATCTGGCCGCGGTCCAGTCGGCCGCCCTGACGGACGGCGCGAACGCGTTGCTGAAGCAGCAGGTCGCGAAACTGGCCAGACCCACCCTTCCGCAGACCGGAGCTTGAGCGATGCGCGTGTTTCAGATCGAGGGTGACTGGGGGTTCGAGAACCTGAGGCTCTCGGATCGCCCGACGCCGGAGCCCGGACGGGGTGAGGTGCTGATCGAGATGCGCATGGCGTCGCTGAATTCGCGCGATCTGATCGTCCCCGAGCGAGGGTACGGCCGGGCGACGGGCGAGTTGCCGCTCATTCCGGTGTCCGACGGCGTCGGCACCGTCGTCGCGGCCGGCGACGGCGTGACCCGGGTCGCCGTCGGAGATCGGGTGACCCCGACCTATTTCCAGCGCTGGGTCTCGGGCGAGCCGACGCCGGATCGGTTCGCGTCGGCGCTCGGCGGGCCGCTCGACGGGGTGATGGCCGACTTCGTCTGCCTGTCGCAGGAGGGGGTCGTACGCGTTCCCGACTATCTGACGGATGCCGAAGCCGCGACACTGCCCTGCGCCGGGCTGACGGCCTGGAGCGCCATCGTCACCCATGGGGCGACCCAGCCGGGCGACCGGGTGCTCATCCAGGGCACGGGCGGCGTGGCGCTCTTCGCGCTTGCCTTCGCGAAGCAGGCGGGCGCCCACGTGACGGTGATCTCATCCAGCGACGAGAAGCTGGAGCGGGTGCGGTCCATGGGGGCGGACGCGACGATCAACTACCGGGAGACCGAGGACTGGGCGCGGGCCAGCCGGGACATCACGGCGGATCGCGGCGGCTACGACAACATCGTCGAGCTGGGCGGGGCCAAGACCCTGCCGCTGTCGCTGCGCGCCGTGCGCCCCGGCGGGACCCTGTCGATGATCGGCGTGCTGTCCGGATTGACCATAGACGCGTCGCTCGGCCCCATCGTCGCGCGGCAGCTGCGCCTGCAGGGGGTGACGGTCGGTCACCGGGACGGTTACGAGGCGATGCTCGCGGCGATGGCGCAGCACGAGATCCGGCCCGTCCTGGGCGCGCAGTTCGGTTTCGATGAGTTGACGGGGGCGCTGGATCACCTGCGCGCCGGCGGTCACTTCGGCAAAACGGTCATTCAGTTCTGAGGCTTCGGTCAGGTTCCGACGATGGTCACACACTCACACCCCTACCAGCCGCGCAGCTTCGCCGACGAACCGGACCGTCTCGCCTTTCGCATGTGCGCGAGCGGCGAGTCCGTGACCTTCGGGCAGTTGGAGGCCCGCGCCAATCAGGGCGCTCACTTGCTGCGGCGGCTTGGCGTCGGGATCGCCGACCATATCGCGATCCTCATGGACAACCGGCGCGAGTTCCTCGAGATCTGCTTTGCCGCCGATCGGGCGGGCGTCTACTACACCACGATCAGCACCCACCTGACGCGGGATGAGATCGCCTACATCCTGCAGGATTGCGGCGCCAAGCTGCTGATCGCGTCGGACCGCTTCCTCGACATGCTCGATGGCCTTGCCGCCGGCGCGCAGCCGGGATGTGTCACGCTGGTCGTCGGCGAGACGCCGCCCGCCTTCGAGAGCTGGAGCGACGCCGTCAGCGCCCTGCCGGAGACGCCGATCGCCGACGAGGCCCAGGGGCTCGACATGCTCTACTCGTCCGGCACCACCGGCCGGCCGAAGGGCATTCTCTGGCCGCTGCCCGACGACAAGCCGGGCGGTCGGACCATGCTGATCGACCTGCTGGCGTCGCTGTTCGGCTACGCGGCGGACACGCGCTATCTGTGCCCCGCGCCGCTCTATCACGCCGCGCCGCTGCGCCATACGATGGTCACCGTGAAGATGGGGGGATCGGCCTTCATCATGAGCCGGTTCGATGCCCGCGAGGCGCTCAGGATCATCGAAGCCGAGAGGATCACCCACAGTCAATGGGTGCCCACCATGTTCATCCGCATGCTCAAACTGCCCGACGAGGAGAGAACCCGATACGACATGTCGTCGATGGTGATGGCGGTTCACGCGGCGGCCCCGTGTCCGGTGGAGATCAAGCAGCAGATGATCGACTGGTGGGGACCGATCATTCACGAATACTACGCCGGCACGGAGAACAACGGTTTCACGGCGATCACGACGCCGGAATGGCGCGATCACCCGGGCTCCGTCGGTCGCGCGAAGCTGGGGGTCATCCACATCTGCGACGAGACCGGCCGCGAGCTGCCGCCGGGCTCGGAGGGCGAAGTCTATTTCGAGAACGGTCACCGGTTCGCCTATCACAACGACCCGGAGAAGACGGCGGCCAGCGCCAACGACCGGGGCTGGACGACCCTCGGCGACATCGGTCGGGTCGACGACGAGGGCTATCTCTACCTCACCGACCGTAAGTCCTTCATGATCATCTCCGGCGGCGTCAACATTTACCCGCAGGAGATCGAGGATGTCCTGCTCTGCCACCCCGCGGTGCTCGATGCCGCGGTCTTCGGGGTCCCCAACGAGGATTTCGGCGAGGAGGTGAAGGCGGTCGTCCAGCCGGTCCCGTCCCGCGAGGGCGGGCAGGCGTTGCGGGACGATCTGATGGATCTCTGCCGTCAAAGGCTCTCGTCGATCAAGTGTCCCCGCAGCATCGATTTCCGGGAGTCCCTGCCCCGGTCCGCCACGGGCAAACTCTACAAGCGGCGCCTGAAGGAGGAGTACATGGCGTCCGCGAGCGGCGGCCAGGGCGCCGGTTGAATCTCCTACGGGGTCATTGAGCAACCGGATACCTAGCCGCGCGCCGACAAGGTCCAGACCAACGATTGTCCGGTGTCCTCCACGCGGACGTCGATGAAGGCCCGATGGGAGGCGATCGCGCCGACCCAGAGATCGCTCCAGCAGGACAACAGGATCTCGCGGTCCTCGCCGGCCATCCCCCGCACCACCCGGAGGCCGTCGTGGCGCAGGGTGGCGGTGCGCCCATCGGGGCCGATGGAGAGCTCGACGGTATCGCCCATGCCGCCGAACAGGGTGGCCAGGAACCGGGCGGCATCCGCCACGTCCCCGTCCCGGCCGCCGACGGCCGCGGCCATGTGCTGGAACTGCTGCAGTCCCGTCAGACGGGCCGCCCGTCGCCCCAACTCGAGGGTACGGTCGCGGCCGATGATTCCGACGAGTTCGCGGATCCCGTTGCGGCAGTATTCGAGCGCGTAATTCCGGGCCGCCTTGGCGAGCCGCTCCGTGCTCCAGTGCGCGTCGGGCGGGCTCGGCTGCTTGTCGGGATCGAAGGGTGGCGGGACCTCGTCCGGCGCGAACCGCAGACGGTCGTCCGGCGCCAGGTCGTGGTCGTACTCCTTGAAGTAGCCGCAGAGACCGTATTGACCGGTCAGATCCTCGGAGACGCAGACGTAGCCGAGGCGGGGGTTGTTCAGCGACACACCGTTCTGCGCGTACCACCCCTTCAGGAACCCCCGGCTCGCCTCGACCGGAATGCCGCAGATCGCCGGTCCGCCATACATCCACCGGGGATAGCGGAACCGGAGCCACGCCTTGCGGTCCGACTCCTCCATGTACTCGACGCTGACGCCGCCGACCCCGTTGGAGAGGACATGGTACTTGGCGCAAGCGACGGCGTGCGGAAGACCATCCAGGCCGAGCTTGTAGAAGCTGGAGAGGAACTTGTCCTCGTGCTGGCGGCGGAACAGCCGGAACATCCAGTCACCGACGACCGCGCGACCCTCCTCGACGGACACCATGAGCTGCAACCCGAGGAAGTATTGGTGGTGAAGGTGGGCCTGGGCGTCGATCGAAGCCTGGGGGTCTGTCATTGCCGTTGGGCCTCGTTGTGGTTGGGGGGCGGGCGACTGGCGCGACCGCCTCGGATCGGTCGGCGCACAGGATAGACCTGATTCTGGCTTGCGGTTGATGCGTGGAAAACCGGCTGGCTCGCGGGCGTGACCCGGCCCGGGCGCTTCCGGCGGGTTGCCGGCGGGAACCGCACCGGCCAGAATTCCGGGAAAAGCCGCGACGCGTCGTGTCGCGCCAGAAACTGGGAGAGTGAAATGACGCCAGAGGAGGTCCTGTCCCAGCCGCCCCGTGTGCTCTCGCAGGATCAGCGGAAGCACTATTTCGCGCGCGGCTATCTCGGGGTGGAGAGCCTGGTTCCGACCGAGACCCTGGCCGGGCTGATCGCCGTCACCGAACAGTTCGTCGATGCCAGCCGCAAGGAGACCCGTCCCGGCCGCGTGTTCGATATCGGCCCGGGGCACAGCGCCGACCATCCGGTGCTGCGGCGACTGAAACGCCCGGACGACCAGCACGACGCGTACTGGGCCTTCGCGACCGGGCTGATGGCCGACGTCGCGGCGGATCTCCTGGGACCCAATGTCGTGTTCCACCACTCGAAGCTGAACTTCAAATGGTACGACGAGAGCGATGCCGTCAAATGGCACCAGGACATCCAGTTCTTCCCGCACACCAACTACAACGTGCTGACGATCGGCTGCTACCTGGCCGACACCGACATGACCAACGGCCCGCTCGCGGTGAAGCCGGGGTCGCACGACCGGCCGCTGTTCGACCAGTATGACAAGGACGGCAACTGGACGGGCATGCTCAGCGACGAGGACGCGGCCTCCGTCGACATGGGCGATGTCGAGTATCTCACGGGGCCGGCGGGGTCGATCACGATCCACAACGCCCGCACCCTGCATTTCTCGCCGTCGAGCCGGTCGCCGCTGCCCCGGCCGCTGCTGCTGAACTGCTATACCGCCGCCGACGCCAAGCCTTACACGCCGCATCCGGATCCGTCGTCGCACACCTATGAGATCGTCCGCGGCGCGCCGGTGCGGTGGGCGTCGCACGACCCCCGACCGTGCCAGATCCCACCCGACTGGTCGGGCGGCTACACCTCGATCTACGCTGCCCAGGCGGGCGAGGGCGACGGCGAAACCGCCGGCATGATGTGACTGGGAGAGCCGCATGAAACTATACGTCGTGCCCTGAGGCGCCGCGTCGGGTGACGAACGGTCAGCGGATCTGAACGTCTTCCAGATCGAAGAACTGCTCGCGCTGCAGCTTGTATGTCGGGGTGAGCGGGCCGTCCGAGTTCAGGGAGAACCGGGTTTTCTCGTCGGATTTCTCGAAACCGCCGAGAACCGCGGTCTGGCCGCCGGACTCCTTGTCATCCACCATCGGCAGCATGATACGGGTGCCGAGGTAGTGCCGTCCGGCCGCGCCGACCACCGGACCCTGGCTGAAATGCGCGACATGGTCCTCGAAAACCCGGCAGATCCGCTCGAACATCAGGGCGCCAAACTCGCCGGTCAGCACCTCGCGCAGCGGCGTACCGACCGGATTCTCGGCGAAGTTCGCCCGGATTTCCTCGCCGACGAGGCAGAAGTGGTAGTCCTCCCGGCACGTTCCCCGCAGGACCCAGACCGACGGCAGGAGCCCCGCCGCGCCCAGCGATACCGGGTCGATCGCCGACGCCAGCGGCAGTTGTTCAGGCCCACGGGCCTCGGCCCAGATGGCGACGAGGCGCCGCAGGTTCGGGTGATGGATCAGGATCTCTGAGAGCATTCCTTGAAGGTCCTTGGTCCGACACGCGGTGCCAAGCCTATCAGGTGTCCGGCCATCGCACGACCGAAGCGGGCATGGCGCCGGTCGCGGGAACCGGTCCAGGGCTGTTGCCGAGAGCGGCGAGTATCGTGCGACGGCCCGATCGTCCATGCTACAAGGAGCCTCTTTGCCGCGACGTAATCACAGAGACCGGTAATGACCCCATTCGCAATCGCTGGCGTGCAGATGCACGTCTCGGCGTTACACAACAACACGCCGGCGATGCTGCATCAGCTCGACCTGCTGATGGCCAGATTTCCCTGGGTCCAGATGGTGCTGTTCAGCGAGTTGGCCCCGTGCGGACCGCTGCTGGAGAACGCCAGCGCGCTGCCGAACGACAATGAGCGTGCGTTCGCCGAGGCGGCCGCGCGGCACAACGTCTGGCTCATCCCGGGATCGACCTTCGAACTGGTCGACGGCAAGGTCTACAATACGGCGACCGTGTTCGATCCTCAGGGTCGACTCGCGGGGCGGTACCGGAAGATGTTCCCGTTCCAGCCGTACGAGCGGGGCGTCGAGAGCGGCACGGACTTCCTGGTCTTTGACGTTCCGGGCGTCGGCCGGTTCGGCCTGTCGATCTGCTACGACATCTGGTTCCCGGAGACGACACGGACGCTGACATCCCTGGGCGTCGAGGTGCTGCTGCACCCGGTGCTCACTGGCACCATCGACCGCGACGTGGAGATCAGCATCGCGCGAGCCTCGGCGGCGATGTTCCAGTGCTTCGTCGTCGACGTGAACGGGCTCGGCGCCGGCGGCGTCGGACGGTCGTGCATCTTCGATCCGTCCGGCAACCTGCTGCACCAGGCGGCGGGTCAGGAGGAGCTGATGGCGATCGAACTCGACCTGGATCAGGTCCGTCGCCAGCGCGAGACCGGCATCAAGGGGCTCGGCCAGCTGCACAAGTCGTTCCGCGACCGGGCGGTTGATTTCAGCGTCTACGACCGCGCCCGGTTCGACCCTGTCTACCTGAACTCGCTGGGGGCGCTTGACGTGCCGCGCCAGGGATCGCGGGCCGGGATCAACACGCCGGCGCCGGGGACCTTCCTGGCACCGGCGCCGCCGCATGCCGATGCCGAGGTGCCGAGTTACCTCAACGGCGACATACCGGACGTTGCGGAATAGGCGCACACCTGGTCGGGTTGGCATGCTCCGGGCCGCTGGCTACTATCTCTGAACGACTTTCGAAATGGCCGGTGGAGAGCGGCCGGAAAGTACGGCTCCTCTCTCACGCAGGAGAGTAGCATCAATCATGCCGGATTCACGGGACGGTGTGGCGGCGCTTAGCGGCCGTCCCTCAGCGAGTACTACAACGCCTCGCAACTCCGCGCCGACACCTGGAGCAGACTGAAGACGCTGACCCTCAAACTCGAGGCCGATCGGTCGGACGGGGCGCCCAACCAACAGTTGATCGAGCGGACCAAGGCAGCCCTCGATCTTCTGGAGCCCATCGAGACCTATTGGGCGTTTCCGGGGATCGAGACCTTCAATCAGCTCCGCCGCCTCCTGCAGCGCGAAGACTTCGTCATGCTCTCGCGCGCCGTCAGCCGCATCGTGCGGGCGCTGATGAGCGGGTCCTATCGGCGTAAGCACATCGCGCTCGGCCTGTCAGTCGAGGACGACACCGAGGACGATCCGACCATCGAGGATCAGCACACCACGTCGGAGCATACCCGGCCGTACTTCGAGGTGCTGGTGGTCGACAACGTCTCGCCGACCGACGCCCGGGGCCTGCGGCACGGGCTTGCCGGCATGCGCCGGCCGGAGGATCGCTTCACCTACGAGGCGGTGGTGGTGCCGAGCTTTGAGGACGGCCTGATCGGCGTCCTGTTCAACCACAACATCCAGTCGGTGGTCGTGCGCTACGGCTTTCCCATGCGCTCGCACAACCGGCTCGAGCTGCTGCAGCGCTACTTGTCGCGGATCGGCGACACCGATCTCGACCAGATCCCGCCCGAGGACTACGGCGTCAAGCTGGCCGAGCTGATCGGCCGCCTACGCCCCGAGTTGGACGTGTTCCCGGTCACCGATCAGATGGTCGAGGACGTCGCCGGCCGCGTGACCGGCAACTGCCGGCGGGTCTTCTACAATCAGGAAGACTACATGGAGCTGCACCTCAACATTCTGCGCGGGGTGAACGACCGCCATCGCACACCGTTCTTCACCGCGTTGAAGGAATACTCCAAGCAGCCGACCGGTGTGTTCCACGCCATGCCCATCTCGCGCGGCAAGTCGATCGTGAAGTCGAACTGGATCCGCGACATGGGCGAATTCTACGAGATGAACATCTTCCTGGCGGAGACGTCGGCGACGTCAGGCGGCCTCGACTCGCTGCTCGACCCGCACGGACCGATCAAGCAGGCCCAGGAAATGGCCGCCCGCGCGTTCGGCGCCCGCCACACCTTTTTCGCCACCAACGGCACGTCGACCTGCAACAAGATCGTGGTCCAGGCCCTGGTGCGACCGGGCGACATCGTGCTGGTCGACCGCGACTGCCACAAGTCGCACCACTACGGCATGGTGCTGGCGGGCGCGCACGTCGTCTATCTCGACAGCTATCCGCTCAGCCAATACTCGATGTACGGCGCCGTCCCGCTCAAGGAGATCAAGCGCCAGCTACTGGAGCTGCGGGATGCCGGCAAGTTCGATCGGATGAAGATGCTGTTGCTGACCAACTGCACCTTCGATGGCATCGTCTACAACGTCGAGCGGGTGATGGAGGAATGTCTGGCGATCAAGCCGGACCTGGTCTTCCTGTGGGACGAGGCATGGTTCGGCTTCGCCCGCTTCGGCCCGGCCTACCGTCAGCGCACGGCGATGCATACGGCGAATACCCTGCGCGCCCGGTTCCGCAGCGACTCCTATCGGGCGCGGTACGCGGCTTGGCGCGAGGAGAACGCCCATCTGGACGATGGCGACATCACGGCCTGGGAGGAGACCCAGTTGCTGCCCGACCCCGACCGGGCCCGGGTGCGGGTCTATTCCACCCAGTCGACCCACAAGACCCTGACATCCCTGCGTCGGGGGTCGATGATCCACGTCAACGACCAGGACTATAAGTCCAAGGTCGAGGAGGCCTTCCATGAGGCCTATATGACCCACACCTCGACGTCGCCGAACTACCAGATCCTGGCGTCGCTGGATGTCGGCCGCCGGCAGGTGGAGCTCGAGGGCTTCGAGTTCGTGCAGAAGCAGGTCGAGACGGCGATGGCGCTTCGCGAGAAGCTGATGACCCATCCGCTGCTCTCGAAATATTTCAAGATCCTCACCGTCGGCGACCTCGTACCGGAGGAGTACCGCCAGTCGGGGATCACCAGCTAATACGACCGCGATCACGGCTGGAACGATATCTGGGACGCCTGGGCCCATGACGAGTTCACCCTCGACGCCACCCGCCTGACCCTGATGGTCGGCGGCACCGGGCTCGACGGCGACACCTTCAAGAACCAGGTGCTGATGGATCGCTACGGCATCCAGATCAACAAGACCTCGCGCAACACCGTGCTGTTCATGATCAATATCGGTACGACCCGCAGCTCGGCCGCCTATCTGATCGAGGTGCTGGTGCAGATCGCCCGGGAGTTGGACGAGTCGATCGACGATTCCAGCGCCGCCGAAAGACGGGTCTTCGCGAAGAAGGTCAAGTCGCTCACCGAGGACCTGCCGCCGTTGCCGGATTTTAGCCGGTTCCACGACGCGTTCCGGCCGGACCCGGCATCGGGCACGCCGGAGGGCGCGATGCGCCGGGCCTTCTTCCTGTCCTACGATGAGGAGATGTGCGAGTACCTCGGCCTCGAGGATCGCGGGGTCGACGCCGCCATGGCCGAGGGCCGGGAGGTCGTGTCCGCCGGGTTCATCACGCCGTACCCGCCCGGGTTCCCGATCCTGGTCCCGGGCCAGGTGGTGAGCGAGGACATCCTCAACTTCATGCGCGCGCTCGACGTGAAGGAGATCCATGGCTTCCGGCCGGAGCTGGGCCTGCGGGTCTTAACCAACGAAGCGCTGGCCGGGGAACTCGACCCGGCGTCGAGCGGCCGCGGACTGGCGGCAGAGTAACAACGGGGGGGCCGGACCGGTGAAACACACCGGCCGGGCGATGGAGACAACAGAACAGGGGCCTGACCGATGGCGACCAAGCCGAAAAAGAAACTCCGCAACATCTCGGAGATCCGCCGGTACTTTCACCGCAACGAGACGCCGATCTATTTCATCAGCGCCACCAACTTCAACCTGCTCGGGATGGATGAATGGTGTAAGACTTCAAGTTCATCAACTACATAGACTGTTATGACGGGCGCCATCCCAACACCTTCGTCCCGTCGCCCGAGCCGCATCCCGAATTCGAGAGCATCGAGGACATCAACAACTACCTGCTGCAGCACAAGGAGGTGAGGGACTACATCGCCGGCCGCGGTCCGCGGCCCAAGGCGGTGTTCCTGATGTTCGACGAGAAAACCGAGCAGCATGCCAAGGAATCCGGCCTGCAGGTCTGGTTCCCGAAAGCCAAGCTGCGCAGCAAGCTCGACGACAAGATCGAGACGGTCCGGGTCGGCAACAAGGCCGGGGTGCCGAGCGTGCCGAACACCCTCTCCAAGGTCGAGAGCTACGAGGATCTGCTGAAGATCGCCAAGGGCGCCAAGCTGGGCTCTGATCTGGTGGTTCAGACCGCCTATGGCGACAGCGGCCACACCACCTTCTTCATCTCCAAGGAAGCCGATTTCAAGCGCCACGCCGATGAGATCGTTGGCCATGGCGAGATGAAGATCATGCGGCGCGTCGACGTCCGTCAGGCGGCGATCGAGGCCTGCACGACCAAGGCCGGCACGATCGTCGGACCACTGATGACCGAGATCGTCGGGTTCAAGGAACTCACCCCGTATCGCGGTGGCTGGGCCGGCAACGAGATCTTCGCTGACAGCTTCACCCCGAAGCTGCGCGCCCAGGCCCGCGACCTGACCTTCAAGTTCGGTGAGCAGCTGCGCAAGGAGGGCTATCGCGGCTATTTCGAGCTCGACTTCCTGATCGACAAGAAGACCGAGGAGATGTGGCTTGGCGAGCTGAACCCGCGGGTGACCGGCGCCAGCTCGATGACCAACCACGCGGCCTTCGCCCATGCCGACGCGCCGCTGTTCCTGTTCCACCTGCTGGAGTTCTCCGGCGTCGATTTCGACTTCGACGTCGCCGCGCTGAACGACCGCTGGGCCGGTCCGGACAACATCGACAGCTGGAGCCAGATCGTCCTCAAGCATACCGAGGACGATGTCGACGTGATCACCAACGCGCCGCAGAGCGGCATCTATCACATGAACGAGGACGGCAGCGTCGAGTACTCGCGCTTCGACTATCACCGCCGGGCGGTGGAGAGCGAGACCGAGGCGTTCTTCCTGCGGATCGCCGGGCCGGGGGATTACCGCTACGAGGGAGCGGATCTCGGCATCCTGATCACCCGCGGTCGGCTGATGACCAAGAACTTCCAGCTGAACGCGCGGGCCAAGAACTGGATCGCCGGCATCCGCGCGCACTACGCCGGCCGCTCGCTGAAGAAGAGCGAGCCGACGCCGGCGCCGGCGCTGCAGCCAGGGGCTTTCAAGATCCTGTGACCGAGAATGGGCCCGACGCATGCAGTTGACGTTTCGATCGGTTGCGGAGGAACAGCCCGGGCCGAAATGGCGCGCGCTGTTCGATCTGCATTGGCCGGCTTATCGTCACTGGTTCCTTTCGGAGGGGATTGAGGAACGGCCGACCTTCGGGGAGACCGTGCGCAAGCTCCACCAGCACATGCCGGAACTGCTCCCGGTCTACGAACAGCTCTGCGATGTCGCCGGTGGCGGCGACATCGCGGCGCGGTTCCTGGGGCTGTATCGCCCACCCGCCTATCTGACCGCCTGCAGCCAGGTGGTCTGGCCCGAGGGCCCGCTGCTGATCCGCAACTACGACTACAACCCGGCGCTGTGCGAGGGCCTGATCCTCAAGAGCGCGTGGAAGCGGCCGGTGCTGGCCATGGTGGACTGCCTGTGGGGGGGCCTGGACGGGGTGAACGACGCCGGGCTCGCCATCAGCCTTACTTCCGGCGGGCGCCGTGTCGTCGGCGACGGCTTCGGCGTGCCCATCGTTCTGCGCTACATCCTTGAGACCTGCGAGACCGCCAAGGAGGCCGGCGAGGTGCTCGGGCGCGTCCCGGTTCACATGGCCTACAACGTGACCGCCGTGGACAAGTCCGGGGCGTTCATCACCGCCTTCCTGTCCCCGGACCGCGAGCCGATCCTGCGCCAGCTGCCGATCGCGGCCAACCACCAGGGCCAGGTCGACTGGCACAACTACGCGCGGTTCACCTCGACCCTGGAGCGCGAGCGCTTCATCTTCTTTCGCCTGCGCGAGCAGGGCATGACGGCCGAGAAGCTGATCCGCTGTTTCCTGCGCGAGCCGCTCTACACGACGGCCTACGACCACGGGTTCGGGACGCTGTACACCTCCGTCTACGATCCGGTCCAGGGGTCGGCGCGGTTCGTCTGGCCCGACGGGGAGGTCGTCCAGTCGTTATCGCGCTTCACCGAGAGCGTTCGATACCAGCACTTCGGTCCGGTCGCCATGCCGATGCGGTGAACGGGGGCTACTGTTTCGACGGGGTCTTGGGCGACGCCTTCACGGTGAGATAGCCGGCATGGCTGATGCCGATCAGCGTGACGACGCTGGTCGATAGCTCGGGGAACGCGACAACGCCCTCATTGATCTCGAATGTGGCTCCCCAGAGCACGTACGCGTAGCCAAGCCATATGGCGATCGTGAAGAAGAACATCTGGACCTTGGAAACGTCGACGTAGTTGTGATCGACGATCTCCTCGCCCTTGAACATATCCGCCCAGCGGGCTTCGCTGACGTCCTTGTTGGCGTGCTGGACGCTTTGACTCACCGGGCGGGTTTCACCGTCCAGCGGTACGGCGGTGGTCATCCCCATCTTGGCCTCGTCCACTTCGGTCGATTTCTTCTTGCCCTTGACGATGATGGAGCCGGCACCCGAGGCGACGCTGATCCCCATCAGGGCCCATAGTTCCTCGCTGAGTCCGATGTTCACGGTCTTCATCCCGAGGGCGACCGCGAGAAAGCTGGAAATCAACAGCCAGGTCCAGAGCACCACCTGGAACTGGGACAGGCTCATCTTGTTGCGGGAATCGATCAGGATCCCGACATAGCTGCCGGTTATCCGTGTGCTGATCACGACACTCATGAGCAGCACGAGCGCCGCGCAGACGACCCACTCGATCGCGAATTTTTCCATGTCGTCCTCCCCCCGTTTTCTGGCTTGTCGTCGGTCTTCGATTGCCCCCAGAGACACAAACCCCTCGCGCGCCGATCACTTGCGTCGCTGTTTCCGTCTCTTCCCGGTCCCCTGGTGTCGACAGGCGTAGCCTCTTCGGTCCGACGGCCGGCCTGACGACCCCTCCATCTCATCCTCCCCGAAAGATGGATGTGGGCGGTGATCGTGATGAACCGCGTGCGGCCGATCAAGCGTCAAACACGCAAATCCAGTGTTGACTGTAGTTATCTGCAGCCCAAGCATGCAGCTTCAGTCGCCGGCGGAGGCCGTGACGACCGGATCGATGGGCGTTTCGGATGGCGTTATCGCGACCCGGCCAGCCAGCGGCAGAACGTGTCGACCCCCTCCCGCCTGGCGGCGCGCTCCGCCACGACGAGATAGAAAGACTGGTCGAGGGGCAGGCTGTGGCCGAATGGGTCGACCAGCAGACCCTGGTCGACGAACGGCTTCGAGAAGATCTCCATGACGATCGCGAAGGCGCTGCCGCCGGCGACCATCTGCAGGGCGACCAGCGACGAGTCGGCCTTCATCCAGCTCTTCGGCGGGTCGAGGTCCAGTCCGAGGTGGGCGGCCATGCGCGACCATTCGGCCTCGGACCCGATGATGTGGACCGTCGGCGCGCGGTAGACCGCCTCGATGCTCAGGCCGTCACCGAAGGTCTCGGCGAAGGCGGGGTGGCAGACGATGCCCGCGCTCTGATCGCCCAGATGCCAGACCGTCCCGTCATCCCATCCGCCGGTGCCGTAGCGGATATCGACATCGACGGCCGCGTCGTCGTGACGGTCGCCCCAGACCGTCGTCGAGAGCTGAATGTCGATCTCCGGATGCGCGTTGCGGAAGGCGGCCAGTCGCGGCGCCAGGACCAGGGTCGCGTAGCTGATCGACGCACGGACCCTGACGGTGCGGTCGGTCGCGTCGGCGAACAGCCCGGCGGTCGCCGCGCGCAGGTCGGAGAACGACTTGTCGACCGGCTGGGCATACGCTTGACCGACATCGGTCAGCGCCACGCCGCGCGGCTGACGCAGGAACAGCTGCACGCCGAGATAATGCTCAAGCAGGCGGATCTGCTGGCTGACCGCCGCCGGCGTAAGGGCCAGTTCGTCGGCCGCCGCCGAGAAGCTGGCGTGGCGGGCCGCCGCGTCGAATGCCTTCAGCCACGTGATCGGTGGCAGCTTCGTCGTCGGCCCCTTCGCCTCCGCCACGTCCGATCCTCCGTATCTGTCGCCCCGGTGACGTCAGGCTATCACCGGGCGTTCGGATCGGACCGGGAAAACTGGAGATCGGGTTCAACGAAAACCGCCCCTTAGCGGTCGTGCCCGTTGTTTGTCAGCGACTCGCCGCAGGTCGAAGCTTGGCGCAGGCTCGACGTCTGCGGGGTGGCTCCGATGCCCGATATGGAGGTGGACTACGTCATCGTCGGTGCCGGTTCGGCCGGCTGTGTGCTGGCCGAGCGCCTGACCGCCTGCGGGCGCCACCGGGTCCTCGTCATCGAGGCCGGCGGCAGCGACCGGCATTGGGCGATCCGCATGCCACTCGGCTACGCCTTCACCTTCGCCGATCCGCAGCTCACCTGGGGATATCGGACCGCCGCTGACCGCGGCCTCAACGGTCGGTCGGCCTACTGGCCGCGCGGCAGGGTGATCGGCGGCTGCAGTTCGATCAACGCCATGGCCTATGTCCGGGGGCTGCCGGCCGATTTTGACGAGTGGGAACGCCTGGGGGCGGCCGGATGGGGATGGCGGGCGGCTGAGTCGGGCTTCGCCGACATCGAATGCGAGCGCTGGGTCGATGGCGATGGACGTCCGCGGCGGCGCGGCGCCGGTCCGGTCCCGGTCAGCGACCTGCGCGACGGCATGCACCCGTTCTCGGGCCACTTCCTCGCCGCCGCCCAGGATGCCGGCTGGCCGGTCAATGGCACCGACGCGCACATGGATCGGGAGGGGATCGCCTATTACCGCAGCACGGTGCGCCATGGCCGCCGGGTGTCGGCCGCCGACGCTTTCCTCGCCCCGGCCCGACGCCGCCGGAACCTGGAGATCCTCTCCAACGCTCAGGTGACCCGGCTCGAGGTCGGCGGCAACCGTCTGCCGCGCGTGCATTTCCGGCGAGGCGGGCGGGTGGAGGCGGTGACAGCCCGCGCCGAGATCATCCTGAGCGCCGGCGCGATAAACTCGCCGCATCTGCTGCAGCTCTCCGGCATCGGTCCGGCGGCGGCGCTGGCCGCCCAGGGCATCGCGGTGGTCAAGCAGCTTGGCGAGGTCGGTCGCGGGTTGCAGGACCATCTGGCCATCACCTACCGGTTCGAGGCGCGGGAGCCGACCCTCAACACCCCGCTCGCCAGCCTGCCCGGTCAGATGATCGCCGGTCTGCAATACCTGCTGAGGCGGCGCGGGCCGCTGTCGGTTCCGATCAACCAGGTCGGCGGTTTCGTGCGGTCGACCCCGGCGCAGGCGGTGCCGGACATGCAGGTGTATTGCAACCCCGCGGCCTACGCGATCCCGGCCCGGGGCCGGCCGACGATGCCGGCGACGCCAGGCTATTCCCTGTCCGCGCAACCGTGCCGTCCGACGAGCCGGGGGGAGGTCCGCCTGGTCTCGCCGGACCCGACGGTGGCGCCCTCAATCGAGCCGAACTCGCTCGCCACCGACGCGGACCTCACGAGCGCCATCGCCGCCGGCCGGCTGCTTCAGCGCCTGGCCGCCGCGCCGAGCCTTGGCGCCGTCACCCGGTCCGGCGGGGCGCCCGACTTGACGACGATGGACGACGCCGCCCTGTTGGAGGATTTCCGGGCGCGGGCGTCGACGGTCTTTCACCCCTGCTGCACCTGCCGGATGGGCGCGGACGAGACGAATTCGGTGGTGGACAGCCGGCTTCGGGTCCACGGGGTCGGCGGCCTCCGGGTTGTCGACGCCTCGGCCTTTCCCAGCATCACCTCGGGCAACATCAACGCGCCGACCCTGATGCTGGCGCATCGCGCCGCTGGCATGATCCTGGAGGACGCCCGCTCGCGGGCCACCGCCTGATCCGGCGCCGCTCAGCGGCCCGGCACCACCTCGTAACCCGGCTCCTCGGGTTCGTCATCGGTCATCTCGGGCGGGAATCCCGGCGCCAGGACGCGGTGCCCGGTCGCCTCCTCGAGGCGACGGATGATGTTCGGCGACAGCTCGCGCTCGCCGAAGCGGGCGATGCCGTCGGCGAAGATGTCGCGCAGCATCGGCGAGATCTCGAGTGGCACCCCGGCCCGATCGGCGACCTCCTGGAACAGGCCGACATCCTTGGCCACGAGATCCATGGTGAAGGAGATGTCGCGCGACCCGTTGAGGATCACCTGGCTCTCGGTCTCGTGGACGAAGCTGGTGCCGGAACTGATGCGGATCGCCTCGTAGGTGGTATTCAGGTCCATGCCGGCCGCCTTGGCGGTGACCAGCGCCTCGCAGACCGAGACCAGGTTGGCGGTCGCCAGGTAGTTGGTCACGACCTTGAGGACCGAGGCCGAGCCGAGCGGGCCGGTATGCAGCACACGGCGTCCCATGGCGGTCAGCAGCGGGAACACGCGATCGAAGGTCGCGCGGTCGCAGCCGGCGAGGATCGAGATGTTCCCCGTCGCCGCCCGGTGGCAGCCGCCGGAGACCGGGCAGTCGGCCGCGGCACCACCGCGCGCGATCACCTGCTCGCCGAGGCGCCGCACCTCGGCCTCGTCGGTGGTCGACATCTCCATCCAGATCTTGCCGGGGGTCACGGCGGGCAGCATCTGCTGCATGACGGCATCACTGGCGGCGGGGGAGGGCAGGCAGGTGATCACCACCTCGCAGCTTCCCATCAGCGCGCCGGCGCCGGTGCCAGCCGTGGCCCCCTTGGCGACGAGCGCCGCCATGGCGTCGCTGTCCAGGTCGAAGACGGTGACGTCCAGTCCCGCCCGAACCAGCGACCCCGACAGCTTCGCCCCGACATTGCCGAGGCCGACGAACCCGATCTTCATGCTGCGCTCCGTACTCGCGATTTATCGCGGTGACGGTACGTGCAAGCCGCGGCCAAACGAAGCGGAAACGGCGGCCATCGGTCCGGTTTTCCGCTGACGGCGGACCTGGCTGTCCCGCGCCTATGAAGACCGGGCGCGATGCCAGGCCTTGTGCGCCTCCTCGACCGCCAGCAATCCCAGCGCGATTGCCAGCAGGGCAAGCCACTGGCTCAGGCTGATCGGCTGGATCGCCAGCACGGTATTGAGCCCCGGCACGTACATCGCACCGATGTGCACGACTTGGGCGACCGGCACCGCCAGCACCAGGAACAGGTTGCGGCGAAGCGGAATGCGGAACAGCGAGCGCGTCTCCGAGCGGCTGGAAAGCGCGTGGATGTTGCCGAACAACACCATCAGCATGAGGGTGAGGTTGCGTGCCATGTCGATATCGTGGCCGAGCGTGAGCAGGGTGTGGAAGGTGGCGTAGGCCATCGTCCCCATCGCCCCGCCGATCACCAGCACATGCTCGATAATGCGCCGCTCGAAGATGGGCTCGTTCGGTCGTCGCGGCCGGCTTGCGAGCTCGCCGCCCTCCTTCGGCTCGAAGGCGAGGGCGACGTCCTGCAGGCCGTTGGCGACCAGGTTCAGCCATAGCAGCTGCACCGCTGTCATCGGCATCGGCAGGCCCGCCAGCACCGACAGGAAGAACAGCAGGATCGCCGAGAACCCGGTGGCGATCAGCAGGGCGACGACCTTGCGGATGTTGTTGTAGACGACGCGGCCCTGTTCCACCCCGTCGACGATCGACGAGAACCGGTCGTCGGTGATGATCAGGTCGGCCGCCTCCTTGGCGACGTCGGTGCCCTGCTTGCCCATGGCGATGCCGACATTGGCGCGGTGCATGGCTGGGGCATCGTTCACGCCGTCGCCCGTGACCGCCACGAAATGGCCGGCGCGCATCAGCGAGTCGACGATCTGCTGCTTCTGCAGCGGCTCGATCCGGGCGAAGACCCGGGCGTCGCGGATCAGGGCGTCGATCGCGGTTTCGCCCTCCGCCTCCGCTGCACGCAGGGCCTTGCCCGTCACCACGGGATCATCGGCGTCGGCGATGCCGAGGTCGCACGCGATGGCCTGGGCGGTGGCCGGGTGGTCGCCGGTGATCATCGCCACCTCGATGCCGCCGCGGCGGCAGCGCTCGACGGCGTCGCGCGCCTCGGGGCGGATCGGGTCGATCATGGCGACCATGCCGAGGAAGGTCATCTCCTCCATTGCGCCGAGGGCTGGGCCCACAGCCACCAGCTCGCGCTGGGCGAGCGCGATGACCCGAAAGCCCTGGCGAGCCAGCGCCTCGAACTGGGCCTCGATCTGCGCCCGGTCAATCGGGACACGGCCCTGCTCCGTCAGCATGTGGGTCGACATGGCGGTCAGCTTCTCGGGGCTGCCCTTGACGTGCAGGTAGTGGCGTCCGCCGCGCATGGTCAGGCTGCCGGAGAGCGCGCGCTCTGACTCGTAGGGCACGAGTTCGACCTGGTCCTGCTGCGCGCGGATCGCCGACAGCGAGAGGTCGAGCTTCTTCGCCAGCACCAGGAACGCGACGTCAACGATGTCGCCGTTCGACGCCCACTCGCCGCCGGAGTAGTCCAGGTAGCTCTCGTTGGCCAGCACGCCGGTGGTGCACAGGTCGCGCAGGCGGGGCATCAGCGGTTCCAGCTCCACCGGTTCGGGCGGGTCGTCGCGATAGCCGTTGCCAACGGTGCCGGGAGCGATGCCGGCACCGGTGACCTCGACGCTGATGCTGTTGGGGATGACGATGCGGGTGATGGTCAGCTCATTGACCGTCAGGGTGCCGGTCTTGTCGGAGCAGATGAAGGTGCAGGAGCCAAGCGCCTCGACCGCGACCAGCTTGCGGATGATCACGTTGTGCTTGGCCATGCGGTCCATGCCGATCGCCAGCGCCACGGTCAGCGCCGCTGGCAGACCCTCGGGGATCGTGGAGACGGCGAGGCCGATCGCCATCAACGCCATCGCCGCCGTGTCGTATCCGCCGACCGCGTACATCAGGGCGACGAGGGCCGCGATCGCGACCCCGATGCCGGCCGCCACCTGATAGGTGAATCGCCTGATGCGGATCATCAGAGGCGGCTCGGACAGGCGTCGTGCGCCGAGCTCGCCGGCGATCGAGCCGAGTTCGGTGGCGAGGCCGGTGGCGGTGACCTTTCCCTCCGCCCGGCCGTGGGTCACCACGGTCCCGGCGAAGCAGGCGCCGAACCGCTCGGCCAGCGGTGCGTCGGCCGCGGCCTCCACGCCGGCCCGCTTCGACACGGCGAGCGACTCCCCGGTCAGCATGGATTCATCCACCGCCAGATCCTGGGCTTCGATCAGGCGCACGTCGGCGGGCACCTTGTCGCCGGAGGTCAGCAGCAGGAGATCGCCCGGCACCACCGCCTCGATATCGATGGTCTTGGCCTGGCCGTCACGGATGACCCGGGCACTGCCATGCACCATCTTGCGCAGGGCCGAGGCGGATTTCTGCGCGGCATGCTCCTGGACCGTGCCGATGATCGCGTTCAGGAGTAGAACCGCGACGATGAAGACCGCGCTCGGCACCTGGTCGATCGCGAAGGAAACCACCGCGGCGACGATGAGAATGTAGATGAAGGGACTCAGGAACTGCCGGGCGAACAGCAAGGCAATGCCGGCCTGTTTCGGCTCCGGGAGGCGGTTGGGGCCATGGCGGTCGAGCAGACTCGCCGCCTCGGCGCTCGAGAGCCCGCGCTGGCTTTGGGAGGAGGGGGGCGCCATCAAGGGGCTTCCGTTCCGGCCGGGAGGGAATGCGGTTGGGATCCGTTCAGGATGGCCACCTTGCTGGTGCCCGATCCTGGTCTAGCCTGTGGCGATGCGCCGGTAGTATTCAGCAGGTCCCGGCCCGGTCCAAGCCCAAAAGGCCGGTCGCCAGACGCCACTCCCCCGGCGTCGCCCCGTGTGCCAGTCTGGGTGGCGTGATCGGCCGCGTTCGGTGTGGCCGCCGTTTTGAGAAGGCCCGAGGGCGCGATGAGCCAAGCCGACGTCATCCTGCGCCTGTGCGCCAGCTGCGATCAGCCGTCCGCCACGGCGGCGCTCGATGCGGTTCGGGCGGCCCTCGATACCGCCGATCTGGCGGTCCCGGTCGCGGTCGTCAGCCAGGACTGCATGGGGGCCTGCGCCGAGCCGGTCTCGCTGGCGCTGCAGGGGCGGGGGCGGGCGACATGTCTGTTCGCCGGCGTTGATCCGCAGGACGACCTGGACGACATCGTCGCCACCATTCGCACCTACCTCGCCAGTCCCCGGGGATGGATCGAGGATGCCCGGCCCTGCGGGCGGCTGCGTTTCTGCCTGCGCGGGCGGGTGCCGGCGCTGGAGGCGTGATCCGGGCCGTCGGGTTGCGTCCTCAGTTCGCGATCGTGGCCGTGGCCGACAGCGGCGTGTCGCCGACGACGAGCGGGCGGTGGTCATTAGCGTTGAGGGTGACCTCCACCGTCACGTCGCCCTCGGGCATGTCGGCGAGGTGGACCCACTGCCCGTACACGCGGCCGACCTTCCTGCCGTTCACGTAGACATGGGCATGACCCTCGCCGGGGATGTGGGCGCGGCTGGCATTCTGCGGGGAGAAGCGGAACCCGGTCGTGTCGATCCGCAGGTTCCAGCCGCTGGCCGGGTCCGGCTGCAGGTCGATCGCCAGGGTCGGCGCGTCGGCGCCGGACGGCAGTACGTAGGGTGTCGCATGGTCGTGGGACGCCGCCGCCGCGTGGCCATGATGGGCGGGGTCGGCATGGTCGTGGCCGTCCAGCGTGACACCTTGGCTGGCGGCGACGGCGAAGCCGATGCCGCCGCCAAAGATCAGGCCGATCAGCAGCATGGGAATGGAGCGGTCCATGAACGCCTCCCGCGGCCGGCCGCCGGATCGGTGAAGATCCGACGGCGACCGGTGTCACCGGAGTTGAATCGTCAGGCGGTCTCGGCGGCGCCGACGGTCTCGGAGTCGCGCGACCAGAAGTACCCGGCGAGGCAGCCGACCATCACCCAGGCGGCCATGCCGACCCCGAAGGCGCGGGCGGCGAACAGCGCGCCGATCTCGGTCGGGACCGGTCCGGTGAAGATGTCCGGCTCCGGCGCGCCGATCAGGTGCGGGGCGAGCAGAAGCACCGCCGCCGGCGCCCAGGCCTTCCAGCTGTGCCCGAAGGCGATCAGCCAGAGCGCGGCGGCAGCGGTGGCCACCGTGGCGAACCACCAGACCTGACGGGCGTAGACATCGGCCGCGGCCACGCCTGGGACCTCCGGCGCCAGGGTGAAGCCGGGCGCGAAATGCACGACGACGAAACCCGCCACGCCCCAGATCAGGCCGGTCCGCGCCGAGATCACGGCGCCGCGCTGCTCGGCCAGCGACATCAGCGCGACCATCACCAGCGCGTAACCGGAATAGATCAGCATGGTGAACACGATGCTCAGCCCGTCACGGACCGGATCGATGCCGCCGACATCCTGATGGGCCGAAACCTCGGACTGCGAGCCGAAATGCACCAGATCGCCGCCCTCGTAGAGTTCGGCGTGAAGCAGGACCGGCTGCACGAAGACGAGCTGCAACATGGCCGCAAGCAGCCCGGCGACAGCACCAGCGAACAGAGCGCTGGTCAGAATCCGCGTGAACATGGTCTCAGTGGCAGGGGAAGCCGGTCGCGTGGCGGACGTCGTGGGCGGCGTCGTGCAGGGCCTGCGACTGGACGTGGCCGGTCATGAAGATGACGGCGAGGCCGAAGAGCGCGGCGAAGAGCGCGGGAACGAGCCGGGAGCCGGTGGCGCGTGTCGCGGAGGCTGTCGCGGTGGTGTTCATCGTCTGTCCTTCCTGCCGTCCTTCCCGACGGCTGCCGGAGTTCGCGTCACGTCCGGTCGGTCTCCTGGCTCGCGGGTCAGCGCGTTCTGTCCGCCTTCCCCGCGTCTGCGAGTGGCATATCGGACAGACGCTCGCCGCATACAGTCGCGGGGGCGGCTCCGGAATGGGCGTCGTCGCCGGTACCGGATTCCCAGTCGTCCCCTGACGGAACGACACCGAACGGGAAAGACCATACGCCCGCGAGGCGGATCTTGCCAAGCGATCTCCGTTGCCGTCCGCTAATCCGTGCGCCGCAGCAGATAGGTGTCCATGATCCAGCCGTGGCGGGCACGGGCCTCGGCCCGGATGCGCAGGATCTCGCCGCCGATCTCCGCCACCGGCCCGGCCCGCAGAAGCTGCTGATCCATGCCGAGATAGGCGCCCCACCAGATCCAGAACCCAGCGGGATCGAGGGTCTGGAACGCGCACTCCCCGTCCAGCATGACCGCCACGGTCTCGCCGCCGTCCGGCCAGCCGGAATCGCGCAGGCGGCGACCGGTGGTCAGGGTGACGGCGCCGGCGACCGTGTTCAGCGGGATCGCGTGCGCCGCCGTCAAGGCCTGCAGCGCGGTGATGCCGGGGATCACCCGCAGCCGCGGCGCCGGGTCGAGATGGGCGGCGATCCGCATCGTGCTGTCGTAAAGCGACGGGTCGCCCCAGACCAGCAGGGCCACCCGTTCCGCGGTCGGGGCGCCGGCGATCGCCGCCGCCCAGCGCCCGGCGATCTCCGCGTGCCAGGCGGCGACCGCGTCGCGGTAGGCGAGGGCCGGATCGCGCACCGGCATGTCGAACTCCACGACATGACCCGGGACGGCGCCGAGCACCGCGCCGACGATCGCCCGGCGCAGATCCGCCAGGTCGGCCTTGTCCGACCCCTTGCGCGGAATCAGGATCAGGTCGGCCTCGGCGATCGCTCGGCGGCCCTCGGCCGTCAGGTGATCGGGGTTGCCGGTGCCGATCCCGATCAGCAGCAGCTCACGCATCGCGCTCCTCCGGTTCGGCGAGCGGGCCGTAGAGGATCAGCGCGGGTCTGTTGGCGCCGCTGGCGCCGTCCAGCATGGTGGCGAGCTCGGCGACGGTGGCGCGGGTCAGGCTCTGCTCCGGCGTGCTGACCGACTCGGCCAGCAGGGCGGGCGTGTCGGCGGGCAGGCCCGCGGCGACCAGCGTGCGGGCGAGGTCGGCGAAGGTGCGCCGGCCCATGAACACCACCGTCGTCGCACCCGGATCGGCGAGCGCGGCGACATCGATATCCGTCGGCAGCCGGCCGGAGACGTCATGGCCGGTGACGAACTGTACCCGCCGCGCGGTCAGGCGCCGGGTCAACGGGATGCCGGCGGCGGCGGCGGCGGCGCAGGCGGAGGGAACCCCGGGGATGATCTCGAACGGGATGCCGGCCTCCCGCAGCGCGATCAGTTCCTCCTCCAGCCGGCCGAACAGCCCGCCATCGCCGGATTTCAGTCGGACGATCCGCTGACCGGTCTCGGCATACTCGACCAGCAGCCGGCTGACATGCGTCTGGCGCGGTGACGGCCGGCCGGCACGCTTGCCGACCCCGACCAGATCAGCGTCGGGGCGGGCGTGGCTCAGGATCGGGCCGGACGACAGGTCGTCGAACAGCACGGCGTCGGCCTTCTGCAGGCGGTCGACCGCCTTGAGGGTCAGCAGCTCCGGGTCGCCGGGACCAGAGCCGACGAAGCTGACGAAGCCGCTCATGGCGTTTCGCCGGCGATCAGGTGGAAAAAGGTGCCGGTGACCTGGCCCCGGCGCGAGCCGGTCTCGACGACCGGATTGCCGTCGGCGTCGAACACCTCGGCCAGCGGCTCGTCCGGCTGATCGAGGATGGTCGAGTAGTGGAACTCGTGCCCGCGCAGGGCGGCGCCCGCCGCGGCCCCCGCCATCGGCGCTCGCAGCACCGCCCGGCGATAGCCGAGATGGAACTTCCGCTTCTCGTAGCTCGTCACCAGGCCGAGCAGACCAGCCATCCGGTGGCGCGTGCCATCCTTGTCGACCAGCGCCGCGCCCAGGGTCATGTAACCGCCGCACTCGCCGTGCACCGGCCTCGTCTCGGCATGGCGCCGCAACCCCGTCAGGAACCGGTCGGCGGCGGCAAGCGTGCCGGCATGCAGTTCCGGATAGCCACCGGGGAGCCAGACGAGGTCGGCGTCGGCGTCCGGTGCCTCGTCGGCCAGGGGCGAGAACGGCAGGATCTCGGCGCCCGCCGCGCGCCAGCCGGCAAGCAGGTGCGGGTAGGTGAAGGAGAACGCCGCGTCCTGCGCCAGCGCGATCCGCTGGGCCGGCGGCGGGGGCAGGTCGCCGGCGGGCGGTGCGACCCGTCCCCGGGCGGCGGCCCGGATCGCCGGCAGGTCGACATGGGCGCGCAGGAAGGCCGCGTAGCCGGCGATGGCGGCATCCAGGTCCGGATGCTCCACCGCCTGGATCAGGCCGAGATGACGCTCCGGCAGGGTCAGGTCGCCACGCCGCGGCAAGGCGCCGAGCACGGTGATGCCGGCCGTCTCCATGCCCCGACGCACGAGGCGTTCGTGGCGCGGGCTGGCCACCCGGTTGAGGATCACGCCGGCGAAGGGCAGGTCGGGATCATAGCGCTGGAAGCCGAGGGCCGTGGCCGCCGCCGACTGCGCCTGGCCGCCGACATCGAGCACCAGCAGCACCGGCCAGCCCATCCGCCGCGCCGTCTCTGCGCTGGACCCGAATCCCGCGCGCCCGCGCGTCGCGACCCCGTCAAACAGGCCCATCGAGCCTTCGCCGATCGCGATGTCGGCGCCGTCGGCGCGCGCCGTGATCGCGTCCAGCAGGGCGTCGTCCATCGCCCAGGTGTCGAGGTTGAAGGAGGGTCGCCCCGACGCCGCCCGATGGAACGCCGGGTCGATGTAGTCGGGCCCGCTCTTGAACGGCTGCACGGTCAGTCCGTCCTCGGCCAGGGCGCGGGTCAGTCCGAGCATCACGGTGGTCTTGCCGGTGCCCGAGGCGGGCGCCGAGACCAGCAGGCCGGGGATCTCACTCATCGCGGTCGCTCCACCCTGTCCAGGGGCTGTCGGCCGATTGCGGACGGTAGCGGCGGTCGTAGTCGGCGGCGTAGAGCCGGCTCTCGTCGAAGCCCTCGCCGGCCAAGGCCGGACCCACGAGGATCAGGGCGGTGCGGCTGATCCCGTCATCGACGGCGCTTTCGACGGTGCCCAGGGTGGCGCGGATGATCCGCTGGTCCGGCCAACTCGCCCGGTAGACGACGGCGACCGGACAATCGGCGCCATAGGCGGGCGCGAGGTCGGCGGCCACGGCGGCGAGATTCTGGATCGAGAGGTGGATCGCCAGGGTCGCGCCGGTGGCGGCGAAGTTGGCCAGCGTTTCGCCCGGTGGCATGGCGGAGGCCCGGCCCGGGGTGCGGGTCAGCACGACGGACTGCGCCAGGCCGGGCAGCGTCAGTTCGGCGCCCAGCGCCGCCGCCGCGGCGGCGAAGGACGGCACGCCGGGGGTGACGGTGAAGGGGATGCTCTCGGCCTTGAGCCGGCGCAGCTGCTCGCCCATGGCGGACCAGACCGAGAGGTCGCCGGAATGCAGCCGCGCGATGTCGTGGCCGGCGCCGTGGGCGAGACGGATCTCGGCGATGATCGCGTCCAGATCCATCGGCGCCGTGTTGACGATCCGTGCGCCCTCGGGGCAATGGTCGAGGATCTCCCTCGGAACCAGCGACCCGGCGTAGAGACAGACCGGGCAGCGGGCGATCAGGTCGCGGCCCCTGAGCGTCAGGAGGTCGGCGGCCCCGGGCCCGGCGCCGATGAAATGCACGGTCACCGCTCATCTCCGCGCATGGCGAGGGCGCAGGTCGCCAGCCGGTCCGCCGAGACGTGCCGGGCGCCGAGCAGCTGGGCGCCGGGACCGGCGGCGGCCAGCGCCGCGGCCTCTGCCACGCTTCCGGTCCCGTGCGCCCGCAGCGACGCCGGGGACCGGGTGAGTGTGGCCTGGGCGGCAAGGTCCACCGGGGCGACCGCCACGAGGCCGACACCCAGGCGCGCGGCAAACGCTCTGACGGCCTCCAGCTCAGCGCGGACGGCCACCGTGGCGACGGCGTCGACGGACCCGCCGCCGGCCGCGGCGAACGCGCTGATCAGGCTCTCCTCGCGCACCTCGGCGCGGCAGCCGATGCCGGCGACGATCATAGGGTCACGCTCCATTGCACCACCGGATAGGCCGCCTCCCAGGCGCGCTTCGGCCCCATCGGCCTGGACCGTGACAGGGCGGCGCGCAGCAACTCGCCGCCGCGCCGGTCCTGCCAGGCGGCGAGCAGCGCCTCGCTCTCCAAGGTCACCGCATTGGCGACCAGCCGGATGCCGGGCGCGAGGGTGCTGGCAAGGTGCTCCAGCAGCGCTTCCGACAATCCGCCGCCGATGAAGACCGCGTCCGGGGTCGCCAGCCCGTCCAGGGCCGCCGGCGCCGCGCCGGTCACCACCTCGAGCCGGTCGACGCCGAGACGGTCGGCATTGCCACGGATGCGCTCGGCCCGGTCGGCGCGGACCTCGACGCTGACGGCCTCAGTCGTCGGGTGGGATAGCAGCCATTCGATCGCGATGGACCCGGAGCCGCCGCCGATGTCCCACAGCCGCTCGAAGGGGCGCGGTGACAGGGTCGAGAGCGTGAGGGCGCGCATCGCCCGCTTGGTCATCTGGCCGTCGCTGTCGAACAGGGAGTCGGCGCGCCCGCTGGCCGCCGTGACCACGGCGCCGTCGCCCGCCACCGCGAGGGCGGCGCAGAGCGGATGGCCGAAATCCCGGGCCGGCAGAGCATCGGCGCGGACATCGGTGCGGACCTCCCGCGGTCCGCCCAGGGATTCCAGAACGGTCATCGCGGTGGCACCGAAACCGGTCTCCGCAAGGTACGAGGCGAGGTCCCCAACGGCGCCGCCGTCGCGCAGCAACACGATGAGCCTGGTTCCGGGCGCCAGATGCGGGCGCAGCCGGCTCAGCGGAGCGGCGTGCAGGCCGACGCACAGGGTGCGCTCCAGGGGCCAGCCGAGTCGGGCGGCGGCAAGGGAGAAGGTCGACGGACCGGGCAGGGCGCGCCATTCGCCGGGGGACAGGTCGCGGGTGATGACCGAGCCCGCCCCGAACCAGAACGGATCGCCGGATGCGAGCACCGCCACCGACCGACCGCGCATCCCGAACAGCGTCGCCAGGCCGTCGGCGAAGGGCACCGGCCATGCCACCGTCTCGGCGTCCAGGTCCCCGAGCAGGGCCAGGTGGCGCGGCGGGCCCATCACGACCTCGGCCGACCGCAGCGCGGAACGGCTTGCCGGCGGCAGTCCCTCGGGGCCATCTTCGCCGATCCCGACGATCGTCAGCCACGGCCCGCTAGACATGACACCGACCCTTCTGATCCTCGGCGGCACCTCCGAAGCGACGGCGCTTGCCGGCCGGGTGGCACAGAGCGAGGCCAGGGCGGTGCTGTCGCTCGCCGGCCGCGTGGCGCGCCCGGCCCGCCAGCCGGTCGAGATGCGGGTGGGCGGTTTCGGCGGGGTGGCGGGGCTCGTCTCCTATCTGCGGGAGACCGGCACCACCCACGTGATCGACGCCACCCATCCCTTCGCCGCCGGGATGAGCGCCAACGCGGTCGCCGCCTGCGCGGAGTGTGGCGTGCCGCTGATCGCGCTGACCCGCCCGCCCTGGACCGAGACGCCGGGTGACCGCTGGCAGCGGGTCGCGGATGTCCAGGGCGCGGTGGCGGCGCTGGCCGGGCCGCGGCACCGGGTGATGCTGGCGATCGGCCGGATGCATCTGGCGGAGTTCGAGGTCCAGCCGCAGCATTTCTACCTGCTTCGCCTGGTCGATCCGCCGGCCGCGCCTCCCGCTTTTCCCGACCATCAGGTCGTGATCTCCCGTGGGCCGTTCACCGAGGCGGGCGACCGGGCGCTGATGCGGGAGCATGGCATCGACCTGGTCGTGTCGAAGAACTCCGGCGGATCGGCGGCGCATGCCAAGATCGCGGCGGCGCGGGCTCTCGGCCTGCCGGTGATCATGATCGACCGCCCCGCGATCCCGCCGCGCCACGAGGTGTCGAGTGTCGACGCCGTGCTGGACTGGATCGCTCATGCCGGCACCGAGCGCGGGGTGTAGACGATCGGCGTCCCGTCGCGCGCGATCGTGCGGGTGAGCGAGGAACCGACGATCACCACCGTGCGCATGTCGGCCATTTCCGGAACCGCGTCGGGCAGGGCGACGACGGTGATCCGCTCCTCCGCCGTCGAGACCGCCCGCGCGAAGATGATCGGCCGATCATCCCCGCACGCCTCGACGAGGATCTCGAGCGCCCGCGCGAACCCTTCCGGCCGCGACTTGGACCGGGGGTTGTACAGCGCGATGGCGAAATCGGCCTCGGCCGCAAGCCGCAGCCGTTTCTCGATCAACCCCCAGGGTTTCAGGTTGTCCGAGAGGTTGATGGCGCAGAAGTCGTGGCCCAGCGGCGCGCCGATCCGGGCGGCGGCGGCCAGCATGGCGGTGATCCCCGGCAGCACCCGGATGTCGAGATCGCGCCAGATGGCTGGCCCCGCCTCCACCGCCTCGAACACGGCGGCGGCCATGGCGAAGACGCCGGGATCGCCGGAGGAAACGATCGCCACCTTGCGCCCCGCCTCAACCAGTTCCAGGGCGTGGCGGGCCCGCTCGATCTCGACCCGATTGTCGCTCGCGTGCCGGTTCTGGCCGGCACGGTCGGGCACCCGCGCCACATAGGGCGCGTAGCCAACGATGTCGGTCACCGCCGCCAGCGTCGCCGCGGCCTCCGGCGTGACCTGCGCCTCGGACCCCGGGCCGAGCCCGACGATGGCGAGCCAGCCGCTCACGGCCGGCGGCCCTGACCGTGAACGATGACGATGGAGAAGTACGGCGGGGTCTGGTCGCCGGCTTCGGACAGCCTGACCACCCGTTCGCCCGTCATCGTCGCCGACTCCACCAGCCACGCGTCGTCGAAGCGATCCGCGCTCTGCAGGGCGCGTCGGATCTTGGCGAGGTTGCGGCCGACCTTCATCACCACCAGCGCGTCGGTGCTGGCCATGCGTTCCGCGAGATCGGCCTCCGCCAGCGTGCCCATGAGAACGGTCAACACGTCGTCGCCCCAGGTGATCGGCGTACCGGTGGCGGTCCAGGCCGCCGACATGCCGGTCACCGCCGGCACAACCTGTACCGGCAGTTCGTCCTTGAGGCGGCCGTAGAGATGCATGAACGAGCCGTAGAAGAACGGGTCGCCCTCGCACAGCACGACAACGTCCTCCCCGCCCTGCGCGAGGGTCCGCAGGCGTTGCGTGCACTCGGCGTAGAAGGCGGAGAGCAGCGCGTTATAGCGCGGGTCGGTGACCGGGATTTCCGTCGTCACCGGATACTCCATCGCGATCTCGACCGCTTGGGCGGAAAGCAGCCCTTCGACGATCTTGCGCGCCTGGCCCTGGCGGCCGGCCTTGCGGAAAAAGGCGATGTGGCGGGTTTCGCGGATCAGCCGCGCGGCCTTCACCGTCATCAGCTCCGGGTCGCCGGGCCCGAGGCCGACGCCGTGGATGGTTCCCGGCCGCGCGCTCATTCGGCGCGGCTCGCGATGGCGTTGACGGCGGCGACGGTGATGGCGCTGCCGCCGAGGCGGCCGTCCACGATGCAACACGGGACCGGCTGCTCTTGCCACAGCGCCGCCTTGCTCTCCGCCGCTCCGACGAAACCGACCGGACAGCCGATGATCGCCGCCGGGCGCGGGCAGGCCGGATCCTCCAGCATGTTGAGCAGGTGGAACAGGGCTGTCGGCGCGTTGCCGATCGCCACGACGGCCCCCTGCAGGTGCGGGCGCCACAGTTCCAGCGCGGCGGCGGAGCGGGTGTTGGACATCCCGGCGGCGAGGGCGCGGACGCGGTCGTCCTGAAGCGTGCAGATCACCGGGTTGTCGGCCGGCAGGCGCGGCCGGGTGATCCCCTCGCTGACCATCCGGGCATCGCACAGGATCGCGGCCCCGGCCTCCAGCGCGGTCCGCGCGGCGGCGACGAAGCCGGGGGAGAACCGCACGGATGCCTCCAGCCCGACCAGGCCGGCGGCGTGGATCATCCGCACGACGACCGGCTCCTCCTCAGCGGAGAACCGCGCCAGGTCGGCCTCCGCCCGTATGGTGGCGAAGGACTGGCGGTAGATCGCGGCGCCGTCGGTCTCGTAAGCGTGGGGCATCAGAGTCGGTCTGCTTTCGCCAGGATGTCCGCGGGCGTGAGCCCGGTCTCACGGGGTGTATCGCCGCTCGACCCGTCGCGGATCAAGTCGAACCGGCCGTCGCGGCCGACCAGTGTCAGGCGCGCGGACCGGGGTCTGGCGCATCCCTTGGCGCAGCCCGAGACGTGCAGCCCGGCCGGAACGCGCCCGGCAAGCGCGCGGGCGAGGGGGCGGGTCCCCACCGTGGCGCTGGCGCAGGCGGGTGCGCCGGGGCAGGCGTCGATACCGAGCAGGGGGTCGCCGGCATCGGCGAGGAAGGGGGCGGCGTCGCCGGGTTCCCCGTCCTCGAGCAGGAACAGCCTACCGGGGGCGAGGCGGAGAGCGACGGCGCCGGAGTGAGCGACCAGACGGGCGAGATCCCCGGCGTCGATCTGCCCGAACGCCGCGCCCAGAAGCGGCCCGTGGGCGCTCTGGCCGGGCTGAAGCGGCGGTGCGGCGGGGGCCGGTTGGGTTCCGGTCCAACACGCCGGCAAGGTCGCGCGGTCCAGCAGCTTGGCCATCCGACGCTCGCCCTCGGCGGCCGAGCCGTGAAACCAGCGGGCAAGATCGAGCACCGTCTCGACGGCGTCGGCCTCCGTCACGGCGGTGCCGCTCGGCGCACCATCGGCCCGCACGGTGAGGCCTCCGTCGGCGGCGCCTTCCACCCGGATATCGGCGGACACGGCGGTGAGGACGGGCGCGGGGCCGGCGTCGAGCGCGATGCCGAACTTGGCCGGCAGGGCGGGAAAGTCGGGCAACCGCGCCATGAGCCGGACCGCCAGCCGGCAGGTGCGATCGCCGTCGTGCCAGAGCGGCGTGGCGGTCACCGCCGGGCGCCGCTCGGCCATCGGGTCGGAATCGATCAGGCCAAGCGCGACCAGCGCCTCGATCAGCGCCGGGTGGCCACTCTCCGTCACGCCCCGGATCTGCAGGTTGGCGCGGCTGGTAAGGTCCAGGACGCCGTTGCCGAATTCGGCCGCGAGGTCGCACAGCCCCAACACCTGATCCCGTGTCAGCCGCCCCATCGGCGCGCCGACGCGCACGATCAGCCCGTCACCCGACGCCATCGGCCGGTGGGCGCCGGGGCACCAGCCCTTGACGCTTGGCGGCGCGGCGGCAAGCGCGGTCATTCCCCCGCCTCCAACTCCGCGACGATGGAGTTGCGGCGGCTGCGCCACAGCCCGGCGTCGTGCAGGGCTGCGAAGCGGTCGCGCAGGGCGGCGAGCGCCTCGGGGTTCGCCGAGTCCATGAAGGCGGTGATCTCCGCGTCGCCCAGCGTGGCGTCGTAGTACAGGTCGAACAGATGCGGTGAGACGACCCCGGCCAGGTGGGCGAAGGCGCCCATGTGGTCCAGGGTCGCGGCGATCTCGGCGGCGCCCCGGAAGCCGTGACGCCGCATGCCGGCGAGCCATCCGGGATTGGCGGCGCGGGCGCGCACGACGCGGGCGACCTCCTCGCTCAGCGCCCGCGCGCGCGGGCGCGCCGGGTCGGTGTTGTCGACATGGTAGAGAGCGGCCCGTCCACCGGTGACCGCCTGGGCGGCGGCGAAGCCGGCCTCGTGCGCGGCGTAGTCGGCGGCCAGCAGCAGGTCGCTCTCGGCCAGGTCCTGCAGGTGGACGAAGGCGTCGGCGCCGGACACCCGGCCCCGCAGCCCGGCATCGTCGCGCGCCGCGTGGTCGCCATCCAGGGCCCAGGCGCTCGCCGCCAGCCAGGCTTCGCCGGCCCGGCGGCGGCCGTCCTCGCTGTAGTCCTCGATTGCCTCGGTCATGCCGAGACCGTAGCTGCCGGGCGCCGGGCCGTAGACCCGCGCCTCCGCCGGCCGGCCGACGAACGGGTTCCACTCCGGCTCCTCCGGCCGGGCGGCCAGCGTGCGCACCGCCTGGGCGAACAGGGATGACAGGCCCGGGAACACGTCGCGGAACAGGCCGGAGACGCGCAGCGTGACGTCGATTCGCGGGCGGTCCATCTCGGCGATCGGGATCACCTCGATGCCCGACACCCGCTCGGAGCCGGCGTCCCAGACCGGCTTGACGCCGATCAGGTGCAGCGCCATGGCGAACTCCTCGCCGGCGGTGCGCATCGTCGCCGAGCCCCAGAGGTCGACGATCAGCCCGCGCGGCCAGTCGCCCTCGTCCTGGAGATGGCGGCGCACCAGCTCCTCCGCCAGTTTGACGCCCTGGGCCTGGGCGGCGCGCGTCGGCACCGACCGGGGATCCGTGGTGTAGAGGTTCCGCCCCGTGGGCAGCACGTCGCGCCGGCCGCGATAGGGCGACCCGGACGGGCCGCCGGCGATGCGCCGGCCGTTCAGCGCGTCGGTCAGGGCCCGGCTTTCGGCCGCGACCGAGGCGGCGGTCTCGAATCGGTCCTGCCCCGGCGACGGACGGCCCCAGACGTGCAGGCCGTCACCAAACTGGCTCTCCTTGATGTCGCAGACGAACCGGTCGATCCGGGTGATCGCTTCGGCAAGGCTGGCGGCCGCGTCCAGGCCGAGATCGGCCTCGACCCCCTGGGCCTGGGCCTCGGCGCGGATGTCGGCTTGCAAGCGGTCGCGGCGCCGGGGGTCGAGCCCGTCGGCGTTGGAGAACTCGTCGAGCAGCGCCTCCAGCCGGGACAGCCGCTCCGGCGTACCGCTTTCCTTCAGCGGTGGCGGGATATGGCCGACGGTGACCGCGCCGATGCGGCGCTTGGCCTGTGCCGCCTCGCCCGGATCGTTGACGATGAAGGGGTAGAGCACCGGCAGGTCGCCGATCAGCACCTCCGGCCAGCACGTGTCCGACAGCGCCACCGACTTGCCCGGCAGCCATTCCAGCGTGCCGTGGGCGCCAATATGGATCAGCGCGTCGGCGTTGCCGCGCAGCCAGAGATAGAACGCGACGTAACCGTGACGCGGCACGCGGCTGAGATCGTGGTAGTCGTCGTCGCGGGCCTCGGGCGCGCCGCGTTCCGGCTGCAGGGCGACCATCGCGTTGCCGCGCCGAACGGCCGCGAACGCGAGACTGTCGCCGTCGCAGGCCGGGTCGTTTTCCGGCGCGCCCCAGGCGGTCTCAAGATCGGCCCGCAGCCGGGCCGGCAGCCGGCCGAGCGCCGCGCGATACGCGGCCAAAGGCCAGCGGATGCGGTCGACGGGGAGGTCGGTCGCCAGCGGCGGGCCGGCATGGATGGCGTGCCCGGCCGCTGCGAGATCGCGCAGGATCGCCTCGGCCGAGGCCAGCGCGTCGAGACCGACGGCATGGGCCATGTTCCAGGGCTTGCCGGGATAGGTCGAGAGCACCAGCGCCGGGCGCCGCGCCTCCGCCGGACGCCGGGCCAGCGCGATCCAGGCGGCGACCCTGTCGGCGATCGCGGCGACCCGCTCGGGGTGCGGTGTGTGGGCCAGGCGGGCGAACTCCAGATGCGGATCGCGCGGCTGCGGTTCCTTGAACGAGGTCACGCCGGCGAACAGTCGGCCGTCGACCTCCGGCAGCACCACGTGCATCGCAAGGTCGGCTGGCGACATGCCGCGTTCCGCGGCTTCCCATGCCGTGCGCCCGGCGGTCGCCAGCGCCACCTGGAACACCGGTACGTCGGCGACGTCCAGCGGCGAGGTGCCGTCGTCGCCCTTGCCGCTGAAGGCGGTGGCGTTGACGATCGCAGCCGGGGTCGCGGCGGCGATCCGGTCCTTCAGCCAGGCGGCCGCCGCCGGCTGTTTCAGCGATGGGGCGAACAGACCGACGGCGTCCAACCCGCGGGCGCGCAGCGCCTCGATCAGGGCCGCGACCGACGCGGTGTCCGCCGCCGTGAGATACGCCCGGTAGAAGCAGACCAGAACCAGCGGCAGGGCCGGGTCGCGGCGCCCCGCCGACAATTCCGCCAGCACCCCGTCCTCGGGCGTCCAGAACCCGACATCCGGCACCGTCTTCGCGCCGGCCACCGGTCCGGCATAGAGTCCGGCCGCCAGCGCCATCTGGGCCAGCGCCGCCTGGGCGGCGATCACCCCGCCGGCGTCGCAGAGATGTGCCAGGCGATGCAGGGTCGAGGCCGGCAGCGTCGAGATCTCGTCCAGCCGCGGGTCGGGCCGGCCGTCGGCGGGAAGCACGGCGAGCGGCAGACCCCGCTGGCGGGCCAGGACCTCGACCTGCTGCAGGCCGTAGGTCCAGTAGGGCACCCCGCCGATCAGGCGGATGAGGATGCCCTTGGCTCCCTCCAGCGTGCGCTCGACATAGGTATCGACCGAAAGCGGATGCTTCAGCGCGGCGAGGTTGGCCAGGCGCAGGGTGGGCAGCCGCCCGTCCGGGCCGCCGCCGCGATGCCAGGCCGCCGCGAACGCCCCGAGGTCGCTGTCGGAGAACGAGAGCACCACCAGATCGGCCGGGCTCTGGCCCAGATCCGTCGGCGTCTCGGTCTCCTCCAGACCGTGGCTTTCGCGGAAGATGACATGCATGGGCGGAGCCCGTTACTCGGCGGCCTGGGAGAGGTCGTTGAGCACCGCGTGGATCGCCGCCGCGTCGATGTCGTCATGCTCGGCGATCACCACGAGCTTGCCCTGGCGCGCCTCGTCCGGCTTCCACGGCCGGTCGTACTGGTGGCGCACCCGCGATCCGACCGCCTGGACCAGCAGCCGCATCGGCTTGCCGGCGACGGCGGCATAGCCCTTCACCCGCAGGATGTTGCGGGTCCGGGCCAGATGCTCGATCCGGGCGACGAGATCGGCCGGATCCGCCAGTTCGGGAATCGAGATCGCCACGCTGTCGAAGTCCTCGTGGTCGTGATCGTGCGGCGTGTCGTGGTGGCTCGGCCGGGCGTCCATGTCGTCCTCGGCAGCGGCCCCGAGCCCCAGGATCACGCGCGGATCGACCGCCCCCTCGGCGACCTCGACTACCGGCAGCGGACGCGGCGCCTCGGCGGTGATGACCTCCTTCGCCCGGGCGATGCCGTCGGGACCCGCCAGGTCGGGCTTCGTCAGCAGGATGATGTCGGCGCAGGAGATCTGGTCCTCGAACACCTCAGACAGCGGGGTCTCGTGGTCCAGGCTGTCATCGGCGGCGCGCTGGGCGTCCACGGCGGCAACATCCGGGGCGAAGCGGCCGGCGGCGACGGCCTCGGCGTCGGCCAGCGCGATCACCCCGTCCACGGTGATCCGCGAGCGGATGTCCGGCCAGTCGAACGCCTTGAGCAGCGGCTTCGGCAGGGCCAGGCCGGAGGTCTCGATCAGGATATGATCGGGGCGCGGGTCCAGCGCCATCAGCGCCTCGATGGTGGGGATGAAGTCGTCGGCGACGGTGCAGCAGATGCAGCCGTTGGCCAGTTCCATGATGTTCTCGGCCGGGCATTCCGGGATGGCGCAGCCCTTGAGGATCTCGCCGTCGACGCCGACATCGCCGAACTCGTTGACGACGACCGCCAGGCGCTTGCCCTGCGGGTTCTGCATCAGGTGACGGATCAGCGTCGTCTTGCCCGACCCGAGAAAGCCGGTGACGACGGTGACGGGCAGCTTGGCGAGATCAGGCATTCGAGCTCTCCTGAGACGGGACTCCGAGGGGCGGGACGCGGGCGACGCAGTTGCGCTTGAAGTGTTCCGGGCGCTCACGCCAGGGGATCAGGCCGTCGGCGGTGGCGCGGTAGCGGGCGGCGCCGTCGCGCACGGCCTCGACATCGGCCGCCTCGTCGACATTGCCGTAGACATAGGTCCAGCGACCGGGGCCGCGCAGCGCGATGGTGCAGCCGTTCGAGCAGTTCGACAGGCACTCGACCGGGGTCAGTGTCAGGCCGTCGGCGAGGCCGGCCGATCGCAGGTGATCGTGCAGTTCCTCGCCCGGCCGGCGTTCGCCCTCGGCGACGACCCGGTCGCGCCGGCATCTGACGCAGACGAGCAGTTCGGCCGGAGGCAGATTGTCGATGTCGCTCACTCGAGTCCCGATCCCATGCCGAAGGGACGGGGTCAGATGGCGGGCGGTGCAGCACCCCTCCCGACACCGGATCACCCCGCCCGGTTGCGTTCTTCGCGCGCTGGCAGGTCTCCCGGCTTGCGGATTTCAGGGCTATCCCTGGTGGTCGCCCGGCCTTCCCGACCCTTCCGGGGGCAGTGGCGGTGGACGACCTCTCCGGTCACGGTCGCGGGGGCGGCTGCGCTTGGCCGGACGGTCCGGCTGCGCATTCCCTTTTCACCCGCTCTCGCGGGCACCAGCGCTAAGCGAGTTGGAACGGTCGGCGACTTGTTGTCAAGGCCGTCGCGCGGTCGGGCGTCGAAATCGGCTCACCGGACGTCGAGGCGCTCCGCCAGCCGGCTCCACCCCGGCTCATCACCGGGCAGACCGAGTCGGATCCAGGTTGGCGAATACGGAAAGATCCGCGCCCAGATCCGGCCTTCCGCCAGCCGGGTTCGGGCGGCTGCGGCGTCCCCGGTCTCGTAGGTGCGGAACAACGACGTGCCCCCGACAAGGCTCCAACCGGCGGCGACGCACAGGGCGTCGAGGCGGGCGGCGTCCCGGTCCAGGCGCGCCGCCGTCTCCGTCCGCCAGGCGTCGTCGCCCAACGCGGTCTGGCCGATCGCGATGGCGGGGCCGCTGACCGGCCAGGGTCCGCCCATCGCGCGCATGCGGTCCGCCAGCCGGCCGCCGGTCAGCACGAATCCCAGCCGCAGCCCGGCGAGCCCGTAGAACTTGCCGAACGAGCGCTGGACGACGATCCGGTCGGCGTCAGCGGACAGCCGGCCGGCCAGCGACAGCGTCGGCTCGGCGTCGCAGAAGCTCTCATCGACGACGAGAAGGCCGACGCTCTGTCCGAGATCGGTCAGCGCCTCGGTCGGGTGGCGCCGGCCGTCCGGGTTGTTGGGGTTGACCACGACGGCGAGATCGGCCCCGCGCAGCGCATCGAGCGTGGCGCACTCCTCGACCTGCCAGCCGGCGGCGCGTAGGGTGGCGGCATGCTCGTTGTAGGTCGGCGTGAGGACTCTCGCGCGCCCCGCCGGGTGCAGGTGTGGCACGATCTGAATCGCCGCCTGGGCGCCGGCCAACGGCACGATGTCGGCATCGGTGCCGTAGGCCGCGCGCGCGGCATCGCAGAGGGCGGCGATCTCCGCGCGGGTCGGCAGGGCGCCCCAGGCCCGCGCCGGAAGGGTCGGCAGCGGATACGGACGGGGATTGATGCCGGTCGACAGGTCGAGCCAGTCCGCCGGCGCGCCGCCATGGCGGGCGATGGCCGCGTCGAGGTCGCCCCCATGGTCCCGCACGATCGCACTCCCGGGTTCGCAGGTGGTCGGTTGCCCGAAGGCAGACCCCGCGCTTACCCGATCGCGGGCTACGCCGCCATGCCCTTTGGCGCGAAGCGGCGTTCCATGTCGCGGCGGATGCGCACCGCCGTGTCGGTTTCGTCGGTCTCCACATCGCTCCAGCGGATAGACTGGCCCAGCGGGATGTCGCTCTTCAGCCGCATGTTGTGGGCGAGTCCGATCGGCAGGCCGCCCATGGCAAGCGAGGTCTCCGCCGGGTAGAGCTTTCCCCAGACGGTGAAGCCGCCCTCGCCATCCAGCATCTCGCCGGCCTTGAGGTCCCGCTTGGCGGTCGCCACCACGTCGCCCCGAAAACTCAGGGTCGCCCCGGTCGGCCTGTTCAGGATCGCCGCCGACAGGATCGAGACGTTGAGCTCCAGTCCGATCAGGTGAAACGGTTTGTACATGGCGGAATAGCGCCCGGAGGCGTCGGTGTTCATGCCGTACTGCCTGAAGCAGGCGGCGGCATAATCGTTCGGCGCTTCGATCACCACGTAGACGCCCCAGCGCAGGTCCTTGAACACCGGCCGGCCGTCTCGCTCCAGCGAGGAGACGACCTCAACCTGACCCTTGGTGGCCAGCTGGCCGCCGTCGGATTCCGGGCGCAGCACGTGCGCGAGATCGTCCATGCCCGCCGGCGGGAACCGCAGCCCGTCCGGCGGCGGGGCGAGGTCGCTCGCGTTGGCGATCGCCGCCATCTCCAGGGCCGACTTGGTGCCGTCGAGGAAGCTGTTGAACATCTGGCTGTTCATGCCAGCGGCGGCCGCCTGCTCGCCGGTCAGGCCGTAGTGGTCCCAGACGGTGTCCGGGGTCGAGGCGTGATAGGCCGGCAGGAACTTCGTGCCCTTGCCGGCGGCCACCACCTCGAAACCGGTCGAGCGCGCCCATTCGACCATCTCGCAGGTCAGCGCTGGCTGGTCGCCATAGGCCATCGAATAGACCACGCCGGCCTGACGCGCCTCCTCGGCCAGAAGCGGGCCGGCCAGCACGTCGGCCTCGACGTTGACCATGACGATGTGCACTCCGTTCTGGATCGCCGCGCGGGCGTGGATCAGGCCAACCGACGGCACCCCGGTCGCCTCGACGATCACGTCGGCGCCATCGGCTGCGATCGCCGCGAGGGAGTCGTCGGTGAAGGTCGTTGTCGCGATCTTCGCCTCCGGCCAGCCGACCGAGCGGCAGGCGGCGCGGGCGCGGTCCGGGGCCAGATCGGCGATCCAGGCGACCTCGAGTCCCGGCGTCGTCGGGACCTGGGAAAGGAACATGCTGCCGAACTTGCCGGCGCCGATGAGGCCGACCCGCACGGGCGCGCCGGCCCGGGCGCGGGCCAGGAGGTCCTGATAGATGTACATCGGCTGCTATTCCGCCGCCTGCATCCGGCCCGCGACGAGTTCGTCGAAGCAATCGTCGGCCAGCGCCTCGATCGGCGTGAAGTCGCGATGGGCGATCCACTCCTCGCGGTTGAAGGCGCGGATGTGGTTGTCCACGTGGCAGAGCGACAGATAGACGATGGTGCGGCCGATCGGCGAGATGTTCGGCGGGCTGGCATGCACCAGCAGGGACGAGAACATCAGCACGCTGCCCGCCGGACCGGTCGGCGCCACGCAGCCGCCTTCCTCCGCCAGGGCCGAGACCGTCTCGCGGTCCAGCGTCCAGAGCGGGTAGGAGGTCGTCTCCAGGTCGTGACCGGCCTCGACCACGCCCTTCTTGTGGCTGCCCGGGATGAACAGCAGCGGACCGTTGGCGGCGGTCACGTCGTCGAGGAACACGGCGATGTTCATCGCCCGGGGCTCCGGCATCTCGTCGTCGCGCTTCCAGGTGCCGTAGTCCTGGTGCCACTGCCAGACCTCGCCGTCGAAGGCCGCCTTGGCGTTGATCTTGAACTGATGCATGTAGAGCGAGCCGTCGAGGAGCTGCTCCACCGGGTCGATCAGCCGGGGATGGGCGCCGAGGCGGCGGAACACATCGCTGTACTTGTGGGCCGCGAAGGCGGTGCGCGCCACGCCGGATTTCTCGCGCCAGACCTCCTTGCGGTCCATTGCGTAGATCTTGTCGGCTTCCGCCTTCATCACGGCGGCCTCCTGCGGCGTGAACTTGCCGGGGAAGAACAGGTAGCCCTGCTCGTCGAACGTCTTGAGGTCTTCGGCGCTCAGCTTCATCGGTGTCTCCTTCCTGCGTCCGGCCTTCTCGGTCCGGTTCGCTCTGACGTCAGCTTCGGTTCAATCGGCGGTGGGTCATCTCGCCCGCGCGTTCGGCGTGATCGGCGGCAAGCGCCCCCGCCCGGCCCGGATCGCCCGCCAGCACCGCCTCGGCGATCGCGTCGTGTTCGTCCCAGATGGACGGACGGCCGGCCGTGTCCTCCAGGACAACGCGCATGGAGCGGACCATGTGCGGCCAGAAGGTGGTCGCCGAGTGGTCGATCTCGGTATTGCCGGACAGCGCGTGAATGGCCTGATGGAACGCCAGGTCGGCCGTCACCAACGCATCCACGTCGCCCTCGGCGCAGGCGGCGCGTCCGTCCGCGATCAGGCCATCAAGGCGCCGGGCCGCATCCTCGGCGTCCGCGATGCGCTCGGCCGCGAGCCGCGCGGCCAGGCGGTCCAGCGCGCCGCGCACCTGGTACAGGTTGCGCAGGCGGTCGGCGTCGATCGGAGCCACCATCTGACCCTTGCGCCCGCGATCCACCACCAGGCCCTCGCGGCGCAGCAGAACCAGGGCGTGGCTGATCGGCTGACGGCTCACGCCCAGGCGTTCGGCCAGGTCCTCCTGCGCCAGGGGCGCGCCGGGGGCCAGGTCCATCGCCATGATCGCGTCGCGGATGGCCCGATGGGCCTGATCGGTGAGGTCGGTCTTGGCGGCGAGGGTGCGCATGGGGCCGTACGTTTCGTGTTCTGAATTCAGAACACGAAACAGCATTTGCCCGACAGAAGCAAGCCCGGACTCGCGCCGGGATCCGGGGGTCTTGCTGGTCTTCGTCCCGTCAGGGAACGAACCGAGGCGCATCCGCGGCGCCGATGGCGGATGCGGGCGACGCAAAAGGCGCGGAGACCATGACCGACCTGAAGACAGAGCGGGACGTCGTGACGGGCTTCGCGAGAAGGACCTTGGCGGAGACCGTCGCCCGGCGGCTGATCAGGGGGTGACCGCCGTGTGCGCCATGTCGAGATGCGGCTCGGCCCCCGTGTAAGGATTGGCGGCGATGAAGGCCTCGTCCAGCTCGACGCCCAGGCCCGGCGACGAGGGTGGGATGACGTAACCGTCCTGCCACTCGATCGCGGTCTTCACCACCGACATGTAGGGACCGTCGAACCGGCCGATCGACTCCAGGATTAGGAAGTTCGGCGAACAGGCGGCAAGCTGGATGTTGGCCGCCGCCACCACCGGCCCGCAATAGAGGTGCGGGGCGACATGGGCCTGGCGCGTCTCCGCCATGCCGGCGATTTTCTTGGCCTCCAGCAGGCCGCCGACACGGCCGAGATTCATCTGCAGGATCGACGCCGCACCGCACTCCAGGACTCGGGCGAACTCGTGCTTGGTGCACAGCCGCTCGCCGGTCGCCACCGGGATCGCGGTGTAGCGGGCGATCTCCGCCATGTCGGCCGGGTTCTCCGGCGTCGTCGGCTCCTCGAACCAGAGCGGATCGTAGGCCTCCAGCCGGCGCGCCAGGCGCTTGGCGCCGGAGACCGAGAACTGGCCATGGGTGCCGAACAGCAGGTCGGCCCGGGTGCCCACCGCCTCGCGGATGCGTCGGCAGAACAGCTCAGAGCGTTCCAGGTCCTCCAGCCTCGGCTGATGGCCGTCGTAGATGGTGTAGGGACCGGCCGGGTCGAACTTCACCGCGGTGAAGCCCAGCTCGACCATCGCCAGCGCCCGTTCCGCCGCCATGTCCGGGTCGGTGTAGACGTTGGGGCTGTCGGGGTCCGGATAGACGTCGCCGTCGGCCGGGTAGAGGTAGGTGTAGCTGCGCAGCCGGTCGTGCACCCGACCACCGAGCAGGGCGTGCACCGGCCGCCCGGCCGCCTTTCCGACGATGTCCCAGCAGGCCATCTCCAGCCCGCTCAGAACGCCCATGACCGTGATGTCCGGGCGCTGCGAATACCCGGTGCCGTAGGTCCGGCGCCACAGCGTCTCGATGTTGTGGGGGTCGGCGCCCTCGAAGTGCCGCGCGAACACCTCGCGGGCCATGGCGCAGCACAGGTCGGGGCCGAAGGTGGCGTTGTAGATCTCGCCGACACCGGTGATGCCGCATCGGGTCGTGAGGCGCACGAAGATGAAATACCGGCCGCCATGGCGCGGCGGCGGATTGGCGACGGTGAAGGTCTCGATCGTCTCCAGGCGCATGGCACGCGTTCTCCGTTGCGGGTCCGTCCAGCGGCCATACGGCACGGGCGGCACCGGTGCAAGGCCGTCGACGGGGACGCGGAATTCCCAGCCGGAAGCCGCGGCGCGACGCGCTGTACATTTGGCCCGCTCGCACCTATTGTGCGCGCTACTTGATATCAGACCGCGCGCATGCTGCGGCAACACCGATCCCGCCGAGGGACGCTCCGTTCCCCACCGGCCGATCGCACTCACCTCGAAAGACACGACATGACGGAATTCGACGGCGTCGTTCCCGCGCTCGCCAGGGCCTTGGCGAAACGCGGATACGACACGCTGACCCCGGTGCAACAGGCGGTGCTTGGGATGGAGAGCCCCGACGCCGACGCCCTGGTCTCCGCCCAGACCGGCTCGGGCAAGACCGTGGCATTCGGCATGGCCATGGCGCCGACCCTGCTCGGCGACGCGGACCGTTTCGGGCGGGCGGCGACGCCGCTGGCGCTGGCCGTCGCCCCGACCCGCGAGCTGGCGCTGCAGGTGAAGCGGGAGCTGGACTGGCTGTACGAATATGCCGGCGCCTCCGTCGCCTCCTGCGTCGGCGGCATGGACATGCGCGACGAACGCCGGGCGCTGGAGCGCGGCGCCCATATCGTCGTCGGAACGCCGGGCCGACTGCGCGACCACATCGAGCGCGGGTCGCTCGACATGTCGGACCTGAAGGTTGTCGTTCTGGACGAGGCGGACGAGATGCTGCATCTCGGGTTCCGCGAGGATCTCGAGTTCATCCTGAAGGCGGCGCCGGAGAGCCGCCGGACCCTGATGTTCTCGGCCACGGTGGCGAAGCCGATCGCGACCCTGGCGGAGCGCTACCAGCGCGACGCCGTGCGCCTGACCACGGCCGGCGAGCAGCGCCAGCACGGCGACATCGAGTACCGGGCCCTGGTGTGCGCGCCGAATGACCGGGAGAACGCGATCATCAACGTGCTGCGCCACGCCGACGCGGCCTCGGCCATCGTGTTCTGCGGCACCCGCGCGACCGTGAACCACCTGACCAGCCGCTTCACCAACCGGGGGATCGCGGTGGTGGCCCTGTCGGGGGAACTCAGCCAGGGCGCGCGGACCCACGCGCTGCAGGCTCTGCGGGACGGCCGCGCCCGGGTCTGCATCGCCACCGACGTCGCGGCGCGCGGGATCGACCTGCCGAACCTGGAACTGGTGATCCACGCCGACCTGCCGAAGAACCCGGAATCGCTGTTGCATCGCAGCGGCCGGACCGGGCGGGCCGGGCGCAAGGGGGTGTCGACCCTGATCGTACCGTTCCCGCGCCGACGGTTCCTGGAACGGATCCTGGCCAGCGCCAACGTCACCGCCGCGTGGGGCAAACCACCCTCGGCCGACGAGATCCAGGCGCTCGACCGCCAGCGCATCCTGGAGGACCCGGACCTCGATGGCGAGATCGGTGAGGAGGAGCGGGCGTTCGCCGCCGAATTGCTCTCCCGCCATGACGCCGAGCGCGTCGCGGTCGCCTTCCTGCGCAAACAGATGGCCGGGCTGACCGCGCCCGAGGAACTGACCGAGGTGCCGGCCGGCGGCGACCGTCGTGGGCCACGGGAGAGGGCCGAGCCGCGCAAGCCCCGTGAGCGCCGAAACGACTTCGAGGGCGGGGTGTGGCTGCGCCTGTCGGTCGGACGCGCCCACCGGGCCGAGGCGCGCTGGGTTCTGCCGATGCTGTGCCGCACGGGAAACCTGTCCAAGGATCAGGTCGGCGCCATCCGGGTCCAGGAGAGCGAGACCCATGTCGAACTGCATCCCGAGGCGGTGGAGCCGTTCCTGCAGGCCGTCGGGCCATCGCGCAAATTGGAGAAGACCATCACCGTCGACCGACTGACCGGTGAGCCGGCGGCCTCGGAGCCGGCGGCGCCGGCGCCGGTCCGCACCGAAGCCCCGTCCGGCGACGGGCCGCTGAGGCGCCGTCGCCCGGCGCCGCGACCGGTGGAAGCGAAAGGGGAGGCCCAGCCTGACCGGCCGGCACCCGTGGAGCGCAAGGCGAAGAAACCGAAGAAGGCGAAAGGCGGCTTCGGCGCCAGCGGTCGGGTGGCCCGGACCAAGGCCAAGAAACCGCACCGCAAGGGCCGCGGCGCCGACAACCGGAGTTCGGGCTGACGCGGCTCCGCCGCCACGCTTAGAGCAAATCATGTTTTGACGCGATCGCCAGCGATCGCGACGATGCATGCGGATTTTCTCTATCTTATTGAATAAGAGCATGATTCACGTCCAAGCCGGCATCGCGGAGCGATTCCGTCTTAAACGATCATGCTCTAGGCTGACGTTCTATCTGACGGCAAGAGCGGCGGGGGAGACACCGTGGAGATCGTTGACGCCCAGATCCATGTCTGGGGAACCGGGCTGCCCAGCAACATGGCGCATTGGCAGGTGACCTCGTTCACCGCTGCGGAAGCTATCGCGCTGATGGACGAGGGCGGCGTCGATGCCGCGGTCATTCACCCACCGGGCTGGGATCCGGGCTCGACCGAGATGGCGAAGGAGGCGGTGCGCGCCTATCCGGGCCGGTTCGCCATCATCGGGGCGGTCGATCTCGCGACCCCCGAGGCGAGCCGCGCGGCCATGGCCACTTGGCGTCGGCAGACCGGCATGCTCGGCCTGCGCTGCATGTTTCTCGACGGCGAGGATCGACGGCGCCTGCACGATGGCGAGTTGAATTGGTTCTGGCAGGCGGCGGAGACGCACGGCATCCCTGTGACGACCCTGGCGACCGGATCGCTGGCGCTGCTGGGCGACGTGGCGGCGCGGCATCCGGAGCTGCGGCTGACGATCGACCACCTGGGCGGCAAGGGCGGCAACACCACCCTGAAGAACCATGCCGCCATGGCCCACATGCCGGAATTGCTGGCGCTGGCGCGGCTCCCGAACGTGGCGGTCAAGGTCACCGGCGCGCCCGGCTATTCGGCCGAGGCCTACCCCTACCCGATCATGCAGTCCTATGTCCGTCAGGTGTTCGACGCCTTCGGGCCGGAGCGCACCCTTTGGGGCACTGACATTTCGAAGATGCCGTGCTCCTGGCGGCACTGCGTGACGATGTTCACCGAGGAAATGCCGTGGCTCACCGGCGATGACCTCGAGATGGTGATGGGCCGCGCGGTGCGCGCCTGGTGGGGCTGGCCGGCTTAGTCCGCCGCCCCGGCCAGATGCTCGAACAGCAGGGCGACCGCCTCGGCGCCGGGATCCTTGACGCCCTTCAGGTTCTGCTCCGGGACATAGGCGGCACGGCCGGCCTTGGCCTTGGTCATCGTCGCCGTGCGGTCGGCGCCGTCGCGGGCGGCGGTCGCGGCGGCGGCGAGGCCGCTCGGCAGCGCCGCCAGGGCCGGGGCCAGGGCGTCGATCATGGTCCGATCCCCCAGGTCGGCGCCGCCGACCTGCTGGATCCGTTCCAGCCCGCGCAGCAGGGCGCCGGCGGCATCCTCGCCGCTCGCCGCCGCGTCGCCGGCCGCCGAGAAGAAGATCGCCAGCAGCACGCCCGACGAGCCCCCCATGGTCTGGCTGAGTTCGAGACCGATGGCGCGGTACAGCTGGGTCATGTCGGCCAGCGGCATGCGGTCCAGGGCGTTGACCAGGGCGCGCGAGGCCGAGGCCAGGGTCGATCCGGTATCCCCGTCCCCGGCCTTGGCGTCGAGCTGGTTGAGGTCCGCCTCGGCGGCGATCATCACCGCGCAGCATCGCTCGATGAAAGCGCGGCGTTCGCCATGCTCCGAGGGCATGGGGCGGATCGGCGTCAGCCCGTCGGGCAGGGGCAGCGTCTGGATATCCGCGGGAGCGGGGGCACCGGGCCAGGCGGCCGGGGCGACCGGCGCGCCCAGCGCCGCCTCGTCCTCGCTGGTCATCGGATAGACAGAGACGGAGAACCCACGCATGTCGAGCGACGTCATCATCGGTCCGGGCCCGATCACCAGCTTGACGTGCTTGGCGAGGGCCGAGCGCATCAGTTCCTCGGCCAGGACCGACATCTCCAGCGGCGTCGTGCCCCCGAGATTGTTCAGCAGCACCGCGTGCTGTCCTTGGCCGAGATAGGGCACGAGACGGTCGATCACCATCTCCATGGCGTCGCGCGCGCCCTTGAAGTCGACCTGACTGACTCCCGCCTCGCCGTGGATGCCGAGGCCGAGCTCGGCCTTTCCGGCGGCGATCCGCTCCTCCTTCGGTGAGCCGGGCACGGTACAGGTGTCGAGCGACATGCCGATCGAGGAGACGCCGGCGATGACCCGTTCGGCGGCGGCGGTGACGGCGTCCAGGTCGCGGCCCTGTTCGGCCAGCGCGCCGGCGATCTTGTGCACGAACAGGGTGCCGGCGACGCCGCGCGGCTGCGGCAGGTCGGGCAGGGCGATGTCGTCGTCGACCACCACCATGGAGACCTTGTGGCCGAACGCGCGCGCCCGCTCGGCGGCGAGGCCGAAGTTCAGGCGGTCGCCGGTGTAGTTCTTCACGATTAGCAGGCAGCCGGCCTTGCCCGTCACCGCCAGGATCGCCGCCAGGACCGCGTCGACCGAGGGCGAGGCGAAGACATCGCCGCAGACCGCCGCCGTCAGCATGCCCCGCCCGACGAAGCCGGCATGGGACGGCTCGTGCCCGGAGCCGCCGCCCGAAACCAGCGCCACCTTCGAGCGGTCCCAGTCGGCGCGCAGCACGACCTTGATGTGCGGATAGCCGTCGAGCCGGGAGAGGGCGCCGCCGGAGGTCCGCAGAAGGCCGTCGATCGCCTCGGTGACGACCGTGTCCTTGGCGTTGATGAACTGGTCCATGAGTTCCTCCTCAGGCGATGCGCCGGCCCGCGGCGTCGAAATACAGCGGATCCCGGGGTTGCAGCTTGACGGTCTCGCCCGCCCGAAGCGGACTGTGCGGGTCGGTCAGGGTGACCACGTCGTGGCCGGCGCAGGTCAGGTGCAGGCGGGTCTGGTCGCCGAGATGCTCCAGCCGCGTGACCGCGGCGTCGAGCCCGTCGCCAAGGGCGATGTGCTCCGGGCGCAGGCCGATCTGCGCCGCCCCGCTCGGCGCGCCGGCGAACAGGTCGGCCGGCAGCAGGTTGATCCGCGGCAGGCCCAGGCGCGAGGCGACATAGGTGCTGACCGGGTTCTCGTAGATCTCGCGTGGGGTGCCCATCTGCACCAGCCGGCCCTGATCGAGCACGCCGACATGGGTGGCCATGGTCATGGCCTCGATCTGGTCATGGGTGACGTAGAGCAGGGTGGCGCCGAGATCCGACTGGATCCGTTTCAGCTCGACCCGCAGGTCGGCCCGCAGCTTCGCGTCGAGCGAGGACAGCGGCTCGTCCATCAGGTAGATTGCCGGGTCGCGCACCAGGGCGCGGCCGATCGAGACCCGCTGCATCTCGCCGCCGGAGAGCGCGGTCGACTTGTTGTCCAGCTTGTGGGCGATGTGCAGGGTCTCGGCCACCGCCGCGACCTTGGCCGCGATCTCCGCCTCGGGGGTCTTCAGGATCGGCGAGCGCAGCGGGAAGGACAGGTTCTCGCGCACGCTCAGATGCGGGTAGAGCGAGTATTGCTGGAACACCATGGCGACGTCGCGCTGAGCCGGGGTCTCGGCCACGACCGAGCGGTCGCCGATCCGAATGTCGCCGGCGTCCGGACGTTCCAGCCCGGCGATCAGCCGCAGAGTGGTGGTCTTGCCGGCGCCGGTCGGTCCGAGCAGCACGACGAAGGCGCCGTCGGGCACGGTCAGCGACATGTCGTCCACCGCGAGTGTGTCGCTGAACCGCTTGCTCACGCCGCTCAACGCCACCTCAGCCATCGGTCAGCTCCCGCTCGTGAAGCGTGGACCGCAGCGCGCGGCCGGAGCTGGCGTCGAACAGGCTCAGGGTCTTGGTGGTGAAGCTCAGGCCGAGCAGCTCGCCGACGGTGGCGCGCGCGCTGGACGGGATGCGCGCCTTCAGCTCGCCGTGACGCGTCTCGATCGTCACGATCTGGGTGGTGCCGAGATACTCGGTCGCCACGATCCGCCCGCGATAGGTGCCGGAATCGTCGAGGGCGATGTGTTCCGGGCGCACCCCGAGCGCCAACGCGCCTCGGCAGCCCTCGCGCAGTTCCGGCACCGGAACCGTCGATCCGTTGAGCGCCACGGACGCCGATCCGGCCTCGACCGTGCCGTCGAAGCGCAGGAAGTTCATCGCCGGCGAGCCGATGAAATCGGCGACGAACATGGTGGCCGGCTTGTCGTAGATGTCCTGCGGCGTGCCGAACTGCTCGACCACGCCATGGTTCATGACGACGATCTTGTCGCCCATCTGCATCGCCTCGAGCTGGTCGTGGGTGACGTAGACCGTGGTCGCGCCCATGCGGTCGTGCAGGGCGCGCAGCTCCTCGGCCATGTGCTCTCGGAACTCGGCGTCCAGCGCGCCCAGCGGCTCGTCCATCATGAACGCCTTGGGATCGCGCACGATGGCGCGGGCCAGCGCCACGCGCTGCCGGTCGCCGCCGGACAGGCCGCTGACCGGCCGGTTCAGGATACCCTCGATGCCCAGGATGCCGGCGATCTCGGCGACCTTGGCCGTGACGTCGCGCTTGGCCATGCCCTGGCTGACCAGCGGGTAGGAGATGTTCCGGCGCACATTCATGTGCGGGTAGAGCGCGAACATCTGGAACACGAAGGCGATGTCGCGCTTGGAGGCGGGCAGCTGCGAGACCTCCTCGCCATCGAGCCAGATCTCGCCGGAGGTCGGCAGTTCCAACCCGGCGATCATGCGCAGCGTCGTGGTCTTGCCGCAGCCGGACGGGCCGAGGAGCATGAAGAACTCGCCGTCGGCGATGGTGAAGGAGGAGGCCTGCACGGCGGTGAAGTCGCCGAACTCCTTCCGCAGGTCCTTGATGACGATTTCGGCCATCGGTCAGTCCGGGAAGTGGCTGACGATGATGAACATCACGGTGCCCACCAGCGTGACGATGAAGGAATAGGTGAAGGCGACCAGCAGGAAAGGCTGCATCAGCATGACCACCCCCAGCGCGATCAGGATGGTCGCCAGCATCTCCCAAGGGCCGCGGCGGAACCGCATCAGGCCGGTCATGAACCAGGTCATTTGCGCACCGCCCCGAAAGTGATGCCGCGCAGCAGGTGCTTGCGGAGCAGGATGGTGAAGATCATCACCGGCAGCAGGAACACCGTCGCCCCCGCCGCCACCGCCGGCCAGTCGAGCCCGCCGATGCCGATGATCGTCGGAATGAATGGAGGGGCCGTCTGCGCCGTGCCCGAGGTCAGCAGCACGGCGAAGGCGTATTCGTTCCACGAGAAGATCAGGCAGAAGATCGCGGTCGAGGCGATGCCGGTCGCCGCCTGCGGCAGCACCACCTTATAGAACGCCTGGAAGCGGGTGTAGCCGTCGATCAGCGCGGCCTCCTCGTATTCCCGCGGGATCTCGTCGATGAAGCCCTTCAGCAGCCAGACCGCCAGGCTGATGTTCACCGCCGTGTACAGCAGGATCATGCCGAGATGCGTGTCCGACAGGCCGAGCGTGCGGTACATCAGGAAGATTGGGATGGCGACCGCGACCGGCGGCATCATCCGGGTCGACAGGATGAAGAACAGCAGGTCGTCCTTGAGCGGGATCTTGAACCGGCTGAACGCGTAGGCCGCCAGCGTGCCGAGGAAGACGCTGAGGAAGGTCGAGCCGAAGCCGATGATCACCGAGTTCAGGAATCGCTCGCCGAAGCGCGAGGGGCCGACGATCACCATGCCGCGGTTGCGCACGATCTCCTCGGCGAAGCCGTCCGGCGGCGGCAGCGCCTTGAGCTCTTCCTCTGACAGCCGGGTGCGGGTGGTGAACAGGTTCACGTAGCCCTCCAGCGAGGGCTCGAACACCACCTTGGGCGGATACGAGATGCTGTCCGGCGGCGTCTTGAAGCCGGTCATGAAGATCCAGACCAGCGGCGCCAGGGTGATCAGCGCGTAGGCGATCACCAGCGTGCCGGCCACCCATTTCTGGCCGGATGTCGGCTCGGTCGGCGAATAGGCGCTCATCGCTCCTTCACCTTGTTCAGCGCCTTGACGTAGATCGAGGCGAGCCCGAAGACGGTGACGAACAGGATGATCGCGAAGGCGGAGGAGTAGCCGGTGCGCCACTTCTCGAAGGCCTCGCGCTTCAGGTTGATCGAGGCGAGCTCGGTCACCGATCCCGGCCCGCCGCCGGTCAGCTGGACCACCAGGTCGAACATCTTGAAGTTCTCGATGCCGCGGAACAGCACGGCCAGCATCAGGAAGGGCAGCACCATCGGCACGGTGATGGTCCAGAACTGCCGCCATTTCGACGCCCGGTCGATCTCCGCCGCCTCATAGATGTAGTCCGGGATTGAGCGCAGCCCCGCGAGGCAGATCAGCATCACGAAGGGTGTCCACATCCAGGTGTCGACGATGACGATCGACCACGGCGCCAGCGTCACCGAGCCGAGCATCTCGAAGCTGGAGGCGCCGATGCCGGTGAAGAACTCGATCACGTAATTGAACAGGCCGATCTGCGGCTGATACAGGAAGGTCCAGAAGTTCCCGACCACCGCCGGCGACAGCATCATCGGCAGCACGATGATCGTGGTCCACAGGTCGTTGCCCTTGAATTTCCGATTGATCAGCCAAGCCAGCGTGAAGCCGATCAGCACCTGCAGGACGATGGTCCAGACCAGGAAATGCGCCGTTGCCTGCATGGCCAGCCAGATATCGCTGTCGGTCAGGATGCGCTCGTAGTTGCGCAGGCCGATGTACTCGACCGCCCGGTTGACCCGGTTCGCCTTGAAGTTCGTCAGGCTGAGATTGATCGTCCAGATCAGCGGGAAGATGTTGATCGCCAGCAGCAGGAAGATCGTCGGCGCGACGAAGATCCAGGCGATCGTCCGGTCGGACACCCCCTTGATCGTGCGCGCCATGCGCTTCGGGGTCGCCCGGGCGGCCTTGTCGATGATCGTGTCGGAGGAAGTGGCGGTCATGACCCGGCTTCGACTCCCCGTGGCCGCGCTGACGCGGGCGACGGTGTCCAGGATGGCACGGCAAAGGGTGTGAGCAGAAGCCCCGGGCGCTCAGGCCCGGGACTTCCGGGTGTCGGGACTCAGAGCTTGCCTTCGTCCTCGAAGACCTCGGTCCAGTCCTCGATCAGCTTGTCGAGGGCTTCCTTGGCCGTGCCCTGGTCGGCGACGACGTAGTCGTGCAGACGCTTCTGCATGGCCAGCAGCAGCTCGGCATAGGCCGGCTCCTGCCAGAAGTCCTGAACGTCCTGCATGGCGATCAGGAAGTCGCCGGCGAACGGCTGGCTGTCCTTGAAGCCCGGGTCGTTCAGCACCGAGTTGTGGGCCGAGTAGCCGCCGAGCGACCACCAGCGGGCCTGGACCGTCGGCTGGGCGAACCATTTGATGTACTCGAGCGCCGCCTCCTGCTTGTCGGAGTAGCTGACCACCGAGATACCCTGGCCGCCGAGCGTGGAGCCGGCCTGGTTTTGCGGCGGGTTCACGAAGAAGTCGATCTTGTCGCCGCCGGTATCGGGATCGGCGTACAGGCCGGGGAAGAACGCGAACCAGTTCATCGCCATCGCCACCTGGCCCGACTTGAAGGCGTCCAGCGACGCCGACATGTAGGAGTTGGTGTAGCCCGGCGGGGTGCAGCACTCGTACAGTTCCTTGTAGAACTCCAGCGCCTCGACGGCCGCCGGCGAGTTCACCGCCCCCTCCATGTCATAGGAGCCCGGGGTGTTCTCGTACTTGAACCCCCAGGTGTAGAGCGCGCCGGTGGCGCCCATGGTGATGCCCTCCGAGCCGCGCTCGGTGAAGATCGACACGCCGTAGACCGTGTTGCCGTCGATCTCGCGGCCCTGGAAGAACTTGGCGATCTCCATCAGTTCGCGCTGGGTCTTCGGCTCGGCCAGTTCCTTGCCGGTCGCCTTCTTGTACTCGGCGCGGATGTCCTCCCGCGCGAACCAGTCCTTGCGGTAGAACCAGCCGTTGGCGTCGCCCATGGCCGGCAGGGCGTAGTAGTTGGGTGTGCCCTTCGGCCAGGTCGAATAGGCGTAGACGGTCGCCGGGGCGAAGTCGTCCATCGAGATGCCGTTGGCGTCGAAGAAGTCGTTCAGCTTCACGTAGTGGCCGTTCTCGGCGCCGCCGCCGATCCATTGGCTGTCGCCGATCAGCAGGTCGCAAAGCTTACCGCCGGAATTCAGCTCGTTGAGCATGCGGTCGGCGAAGTTCGGCCAGGGCACGAACTCGAAGTTCATGGTGTGGCCGGACTGCTGCTCGAAGTCCTTGGACAGCTCGACCAGCGCGTTCGCCGGATCCCAGGCGGCCCAGCACAGGGTGAGTTCCTCGGCCTTGGCCCCGCTCGCGCCCAGGGACCCGGCGGCCACGAACGAGACAGTCGCTAACGCTAACAGTTGTTTTTTCATGATGTCCTCCCAGTGAGAAACGCGACCATCACGTCTAAGGCGAAACTTCACCGCGCTTCAGGGTCAGAGTCGTAAATGAGGAACGTACCTCATTTCAAGGAAAAAGAGTCGGGACGCCGGGATTCCGCACGTCCCAAGCGATCAGATCGTCAGTGAAACCCAGGCGGCGCCACGCTTCGAGGAGCGCACGCAGGCATCCACGAAGGCCACGCCCTCGAGACCGTCGCGCACCGTGGGGTACAGCACGTCAGCGGGAACCTCCGTCCCGTCGCGCCGCGCCTGGATCGCGGCCGCCGCCTCGCTGTAGATCGTCGCGAAGCCCTCCAGGTAGCCCTCGGGATGGCCGGCGGGGATGCGGCTGACCCGGCCGGCATCGTCGCCGGCACCGGCGCCGGCGCGGGTGATCAGGCGTTTCGGCTCGCCATGCGGGGTGAACCACAGCCGGTTCGGGTTCTCCTGCGCCCATTCCAGGCCGCCTGCCGCGCCGTAGACCCGCAGGCGCAGCGCGTTCTCGTTGCCGGGGGCCACTTGGCTGGACCACAGCGCTCCCCGCGCGCCGCCGGCGAACCGCAGCAGCACGTGCGCGTTGTCGTCGACCCGGCGTCCGGGCACGAAGCTCTGCAGGTCGGCGGCCAGGCTCTCGACTGCCAGGCCGGTGGT
>JGI12316J15310_10000026_pt25 | contig 67776 bp, 49 predicted proteins | sample MarCyaLeptolynsp_FD_15310 | JGI IMG/M metagenome (IMG submission 15310) | reverse complement strand
CATCAGGGGGCGATCAGCCACGAGCATCTGGATTACTACCTCGACGAATTCGTATTCCGCTTCAACCGCCGCAGCTCACGCAGCCGCGGGAAGCTGTTCTACCGCCTTGTCCAGCAGGCCGTCGCGGCCGAGCCCACGCCGTACCGCTCGATCGTGGCCGATTGGGACGCCGAACCGGACTAACGCCGACCACAAGATGTTGGGGCTACCTGAGTCAAGTGGATACCCCACTTACACAGATTTTCGTAGAGGAGACTTCGAACTTGAAAACACACGCAGCTCAGATCCTGTTCCTTTTCGTGGCCGCAACGCCCGTAGCGAGCATGGCGCAATCCGCGAACCCCTTGCTCGACCTGGCCCGAACGCTCTCGCCGGGCGGAAACACCATCGGCGGACCCGGCATCTTCAGCTTTCAGCCGAACCAAGGGGTCAATGTCATGGACCTTAGCTCCACGGCTGACAGCATTTGCGCCTCCGTCCTGCTGCTTTCCGGCAGGGTCGACGTGTCGCTGTTGCTCGAGGATGAGACCGTGATTGAATCCAGCACCGCAAACGCCACGCCCGGTGTGGGCGGCGTCACATCAGGGGCTACCGCCTGCGCGAACGGCGCTCAGTTGGTGGAAGTCCGGTGCAGTTCCACCTCCACCGAGCCCTGCCGCGGGGTGTGGAGAGTCGACAAGAAGTAGACGGAGACAGACGCGGCGCGGGGGGCGCTTGGTTGTAGAACCTCGCGTCCTCGCGCCGCGTCTGCCCTATACGCCCGCCACAAGATCGCGGCTTCTTGCCCGCCGTCCCCTGGAGCGTAGGAGCGCGAAACGAACTCCGGCGTGGGGCGATCTACCGTCCAGACGTGGACCGCAGTTTTCTGCAGACGTGGCATGCCGCCGCCGTCACCAGCCTCGGCCTTTTGGGGATGGCCTTCTGGGCCTTTGGTCCGGGCTGCACAATATCGAACTCCATCCAGGTCTTCTTCACCCGTGAGCGCATCCCGCTTGCACTCACTGCGATCTCGCTGGCGTGGCTCGGGGTCGGTCTCGTGGTCGGATGAAGGCGTCGCCTCTAATGGTCCGCAATTCCCCCGTCCGAGAAGCGCAACTGCTGCCGCGTGACCGGCACGTAGGGCCGCGCCTCGCCGACCTTTTCGTCGAACGTCACGCCCAGGCCGGGCTTGTCCGGCGGCAGCGCGTAGCCCTGTTCGTAGGTCGCCCCGGTCCCTTGGAAAAAATCCTCCCAGAACTGGCTGCGCTTGCCCGAGGAGATCTCCTGGATGGCAAAGCTCGGCGACGACATGTCCACGTGGATCGACGCCAGCGTCGAGACGGCGCTCTGCGGGTTGTGCGGCGCCAGCTCGACGCGGTAGGCCTCGCCGATGGTGGCGATCTTCTTCATCTCCAGGATGCCGCCGCAGTGCACGACGTCGGGCTGGATGTAATCGACCAAGTGCCGCGAGCAGATCTCGGAAAAGCCGTACTTGGTAAACAGCCGCTCGCCGGTCGCCAGCGGAATGTTGGTCTTGGAGCGCAGCAGCGCCAGCTCGTCGATGTCTTCGATCTGGGTCGCTTCTTCGACGAAGTACGGGAAGTAGGGCTCGGCCTGGCGGCAGAAAGAGGCGGCCATCGTCGGCGTGGCCTTGCCGTGGACGTCGATGCAGATCGCAAAATCCGGGCCGACCGCCTCGCGCACGGCCTTCAAGTTGGCGATGCCTTCGTTGATCGAGCGGACCGGGTCGATGACATCGCCGTCGGTGGTGATGAAGCCGCCCTTGCCCGCGTTCCAGCCCTCTTCCTTCGCCTGCAGCCACTTCTCGGCATAGGCTTGCGGCGACGAGCCGCCGCCCGGGTGGACGTACATGCGCACCTTGTTGCGCGCCTTGCCGCCGATGAGCTTGTAGACCGGCTGACCCAGCGCCTGACCCAGGATGTCCCACAGGGCGATCTCGACCGCGGAGATGGCGGAGTTGAGGATCGGCCCGCCGCGCCAGCGCGGCCAGCGGTACATCGCCTGCCAATGCATCTCGATGTCGGTCGGGTCCAGGCCGACCAAGTAGCGGTGGTGCTCGTCTATGGCGGCCTTGACCGTGGCCGCCTTCGACGTGACGGAGCCTTCGCCCACGCCGACGATTCCCTGGTTTGTATAGATTTTGCAGAAAACGTAGTTCTTCGAAGCCGAGTCGTTGACGATCCAGCTCTTCAGGTCGGTGACCTTCAGGTTCAGCGGTTTGGCTTGGGCCGTCGCCTGGGCCAGCGCGCCCTCGGGGCCGGCCAGCGCGGCCACGCCGGCGGCGGCCGAGGCGGCCAAGCTTTGCAGAAAATCGCGGCGGCTCGGCCGGCCCGAATTGGAAGCAGTGAACATAGCGCTGCCATTATAGGCGTCTTGGGCCAGGACCGGCGCGATGGATAATGAAAGCGGAGTCCCAGATGAGTCTGAACAAGGAATGGATCGATCGTAGGTTGAAGGCCGTGGCGCGCGGCGTCGGCATCTTTGCCGGCGAAACGACCGCGGCATCCGCCAGCGGAGGCCGCCTCGTCAACGCCGACGGGCGCGAGATGATCGACTTCGCCGGCGGCATCGGCGTGGTCAACGCCGGTCACTGCCCGCCTGAAGTCGTCGAGGCCGTCCAGCGGCAGGCCGCCAAGCTGATGCACGCCTGCATCCACGTGGCGACCTATGAGCCTTACGTGGAGTTGTGCGAAAAGCTCAACGCGCTGTTTCCGCACGGCGGCCCCACCAAGACGATGCTCGTCAACACCGGGGCCGAGGCGGTGGAGAACGCCATCAAGATCGCCCGCCAGGCGACCGGCCGGCAGGCGATCTTCTGCTACACCGGCGCCTTCCACGGCCGCACGATGATGGGCATGGCGCTGACCTCGAAGACGAGCTACAAGATCGGCTGCGGCCCCTTCGCGCCGGAGGTCTACCGGCTGCCCTTCCCGAGCCTGTTCCACTCCGGCCGCGGGTTGACCGAGGCCGAACTGGTTGAGCGCGAACTGCACCGCTTCGAAGAAGCGTTCTACTACTACGCCCCGGCCGACAACGTCGCCGCCGTGATCCTCGAAGTCGTGCAAGGCGAAGGCGGTTTCCTGCCCGTGCCGAAGGCCTATCTGCAAGGATTGCGTGAGATTTGTAACAAACACGGCATCCTGTTGATCTGCGATGAAGTACAGTCCGGCTTTTGCCGGACCGGGCGTTGGGCGGCGTATGAGCACTACGGTGTGACGCCGGATCTGTCGACTTGGGCCAAATCGATGGGCTCGGGACTGCCGATCGGCGCTGTGATCGGGCGAGCGGACGTCATGGACGCGGCTCGTCCGGGCACGATCGGGGGGACCTACGGCGGCAATCCGGTCGCCTGCGCCGCCTCCCTGGCCACGATCCAGTTGATGGAAGATCTCGATCTAAATAGTCGCGCCGCCGAGATTGGCGCCAAGGTCCGGGGCGCCTTCGAAGCGCTGCAGGCCAAGACCGATATCGCCGCCGACGTGCGTGGCCTCGGCGCTATGGTCGGCTTGGAACTCTGCTACGATCGGGACGCCAACAAGCCGGCGGGTTCGGTCGCGGCCGACGCGTTGGCGCGTTGTCGTGACGAAGGCGTGCTCGTTTTGCCCGCCGGCGCTCACGGCAACATCATTCGCACGCTCTCGCCGCTCGTCATCGACGACGCCGACCTGGATCGTGCCCTGGAAATTATGACAAAATCCCTTCTCGCAGCCGCCGAGGTCGCCGCCCGATGACGCCGATCGCTATCGCCGGGATGCAGCTGAACCTCTCCGCCGTTCACGACAACGTCTCCTATATGCGCAGCCGGCTGGACCTGCTGATGCATATCTACCCCTGGGTGGAGATGGTGGTCTTCAGCGAGCTGGCCGCTTTCGGGCCCTCGCCGCGTCGCGCCCAGCGCTTGCCCGGGCCGGTGGAAGACGATTTTCGCGAGATGGCTCGCCGGCACGGCATCTGGCTGCTGCCCGGCACCGTCTTTGAGAAAGTCGACGAAGATACGGTTTACAACACCGCGGTCGTCGTGGACCCTTACGGCGAGATCGTGGGGCGCTACCGCAAGATGTTCCCGTTTCGGCCCTATGAAGAGGGCGTGGAGGCGGGCGAGGAGTTTCTCGTCTTCGACGTGCCGGGCATCGCGCGCTTCGGCGTGTCGATCTGCTACGACATGTGGTTCCCCGAGACCAGCCGCACGCTGGCCGCCATGGGCGCCGAGGTGATCCTGCATCCGACCATGACCGGCACCATCGACCGCGGCGTGGAACTGGCGATCGCCCAGGCCACCGCCGCGCAGCAGCAGCTGTTTTTCATCGACATCAACGGCGCCGGCGACGGCGGCAACGGCCGTTCGATCATCGTCGGCCCCTACGGAGACATTCTGTACCAGGCCGGTCATTCCGAGGAGATGATTCCCCTCGAGATCGACATCGACCGCGTCCGCCGCAGCCGTGAGGTCGGCTTGCGCGGGCTGGGGCAACCGCTGAAGAGTTTCCGCGATCGCAAGGTGCGCTTCCCTGCCTATGGCGAAGACGCCAAGGCGCGCTTCGAGTCGCTTGGGCCGCTACGTAAGCCGCATCGACGCTCGGCCGCCGAACTACAACCGAATCACAAAGACTTATGAGCTTGACGCCCCCTCTATCGCCAGCCGCTTCGCCTCGGGATTTCCAGGCCTACTACGACGCATCGCAGTTCCGCGCCGACGCGTGGAACAAGCTCAAATTTGCCACGGCGCAGCTGGCAAGGGCGGGGAAGGCCGAGGGGGCGTCCGAACTCCAAGACAGGATCAACCACACGCTCGGCGTACTCGAGAAGGTCGAGCGCTATTGGGCCTTCCCCGGCGAGAAGATGTGCGCCGACCTGCGCCGCGCCTTCGACAAGGGTTGGTACAAGGCATTGGCCGGCCGCACCGCGCGCGTGGCGCGTCTGCTCGAAAGCGACGACTACAGGCGGCGGGCGGTCAGCGAAATTTTTCGCGAGATCGATGACGTCGAGCCCGGCGTCGCGCCGACGCTGCACGACGACTCCGCCGGCGCGGTCGAAGTGCGGCCCTATTTCGAAGTGCTCGTCGTCGACAACCTCTCGAGCAACGAAGAGGACGAGGTGCGGCAGGCGCTGCTGGCGATGCGGCGCGAAAGCGACGAGTTCATCTACGACGTCACCGTCGCGCCCACCTGCGAAGACGCGCTCATCGCCATCCTGTTCAACCACAACATCCAGGCCTGCGTGCTGCGCTACAGCATCGCTCGCGAGTCCGCTATCGACCTGCCTGAGCTGCGCCGCTATCTCGACATGGTCGACGACGACCTGCTCGAAGCCATGGACCGGCCCGATCCGTCGTTGGCGCTTGCCGCCGCTTTGAAGGACCTGCGCCCCGAACTCGATCTGTTCGCCGTCACCGACGACCGCATCGAGAACATCGCCGGCCACACCAACGGCCTGTTCAACAGGATCTTCTACCGCCAGGAAGATTATCTGGAACTGCACCTGTCGATCCTCAAGGGCATCGATGAGCGCTACGATACGCCGTTCTTCACCGCGCTGACCGAGTACGCCAAAAAGCCGACCGGCGTTTTTCATGCGCTGCCGATCTCGCGCGGCAAGTCAATTTGGAAGTCGCACTGGATTCGCGACATGGGCGAATTCTACGGCCCGAACATCTTCATGGCCGAGACGTCGTCGACTACCGGCGGCCTGGATTCGCTGCTGCAGCCGACAGGGCCTCTCAAGAGCGCCCAGGAGAAGTTGGCCCGCGCCTACGGCGCCAAGCAGAGCTACTTCGTCACCAACGGCACCTCCACGGCGAACAAAATCGTGATGCAGGCGCTGTGCCGGCCGGGCGACATCGTCCTGGTGGCGCATGACTGCCACAAGTCGCACCACTACGCGCTGGTGCTGGCCGGCGCCTATCCGGTCTATCTCGACGCCTACCCGCTGCAGGACTACTCGATCTCCGGCGGCGTCTCGCTGCGCACCATCAAGCAGCGGCTGCTGGAGCTCAAGGCAGCCGGCCGGCTGGACAAGGTCCGCATGCTGCTGCTGACCAACTGCACCTTCGACGGCGTGGTCTATCACCCCGAGATGGTCATGCGCGAGGTGCTGGCGATCAAGCCGGACATGATCTTCGTCTGGGACGAAGCCTGGTACGCCTTCGCCCACTTCTCGCCCACTTACCGCCGCCGCTCCGGCATGGAAGCCGCCGAGCGGCTGCGCACCGAGTTCCGGAGCTCGGCCTACCAAGCCAGGTACAAGGAGTGGAAGGCGGACTTCGACCAGCTCGATCAGGACGACCCGGCCACTTGGCTCGACCATCCCCTGCTGCCTGACCCCAAGTGTTCGCGCGTGCGGGTCTACGCTACGCAGTCGACGCACAAGACCCTGACTTCGCTGCGACAGGGTTCGGTGATCCACGTCTACGATCAGGACTTCGCCCACCGGGCGCATGATGCCTTCGAGGAAGCGTACATGACGCATACCTCGACCTCGCCGAACTACCAGATTCTCGCCTCGCTCGACGTCGGCCGCCGGCAGGTGGAACTCGAAGGCTACGAGTTGGTGAAGAAGAGCGTCGAGCTGGCGATGACGCTGCGCGAGCGCATCGAAGAGCAGCCGCTGCTGCGCAAGTATTTTCGGCTGCTGCGTGTGAAGGACTTGATCCCCGAAGAGTACCGCGCCTCCGGCTTCGAGCAGTACTACTCGCCCGAGAGCGGCTTTTTGGGCATGACCGAATCGTGGCGCGAGGACGAGTTTGCGCTCGACCCTCTCCGCGTGACGGTCCACATCGGCGCGACCGGCGTCGAAGGCGACGCGATCCGCAAGATGCTGATCGACCGCTTCGATATCCAGATCAACAAGACCTCGCGCAATACGGTCTTGTTCATGCTCAACATCGGTTCCTCGCGTGGGGCGATCGCCTATCTGCTGGAAGTGCTGATGAAGATCGCCAGCGAGATCGAAGAGGACGTCGAAGAGTTCAGCCCGCTCGAGGCCGACATTTTCGAGGACAAGGTCGTCTCGCTGACCGATCGACTGCCGCCGCTACCGCACTTCAGCCGGTTCCATCCCAAGTTTCAGCCCGCCCCGGAGGCGGGAACGCGCGAAGGAGACCTGCGCAAGGCCTTCTTTCTCGCCTATGACGGCGACGCCTGCGAGCATCTGCGCATGGACGGATCGATTGCACAGGCGATCGCCTCCGGGCGCGAAGTCGTCTCCGCCTCGTTCGTGACTCCCTATCCTCCGGGCTACCCGATTCTGGTGCCCGGACAGGTCGTCAGCGCAGAAATTCTCGGCTACCTCAAAGCCCTCGACGTCAAAGAGATCCACGGCTACAACCCCACTTTCGGTTTGCGCGTGTTTCGCCAGGAAGTCGTGGAAAACCTCTAACCCCCAACCCCGAAGAGAAGCATCGATGAAAACCTTGAAAGGCATCTCCGACATCCGCCGCTACTTCTACCACAACACCGAACCGATCTATTTCATCTCCGCCACCAACTTCAACCTGCTCGGCATCGACGAATGGGTCCGCAACTTCAAATACATCAACTACATCGACTGCTTCGACGGGGCGCACCCCAACGTCGTCACCCCCTCGACGAAGACCGACCAGGTCTTCCACTCGATCGAAGAGATCAACAACTACCTTCTCGAGCACAAAGAGATCGCCGACTTCATCCAGTCGCGCGGGCCGAAGGGCAAGGCCGTGTTCCTGTTCTTCGACGAGCGCACCGAAGAGTTGTGCAAGGAGTTGGGCCTGGAGGTCTGCTTTCCGCCGGCGCAGCTGCGCGAGGCGATGGACTCGAAGCTCGAGACGACGCGGCTGGGCGATGAGGCCGGCGTGCCGTCGGTCCCCAACTGGATGGGCAAGGTCGACAGCTACGAGACCCTGCGCGAGCTGGCCGAGCAGGGAAACCTGGGCGACCACCTGGTGGTGCAGAGCGCCTTCGGCGACTCCGGCCATACGACCTACTTCATCTCCAATAAAGAGGACTATGAAAAGTACGCCGAAGAGATCGAGAAGGAAGATGAAGTCAAGATCATGCGCCGCATCAAGCCCAAGCAGGCGGCGCTCGAGGCTTGCGTCACCCGCCACGGCACCATCGTCGGGCCGTTGATGACCGAGGTGGTCGGCTTCAAGGAACTGACTCCCTACAAAGGCGGCTGGGCCGGCAACGAGGTTTTCGCCGGCGCGTTCTCGCCGGAGGTGCGCGAGAAGGCGCGCAAGTACACCTTCCAGTTCGGCGAGGCGCTGCGCAAGCGCGGCTATCGCGGCTACTTCGAGGTGGACTACCTGTACGACCTCGACAGCGGCGATCTGTATCTGGGCGAAGTGAACCCGCGCATCACCGGCGCGAGCTCGATGACCAATTTGGCTTCGTTCGCGCACGCCGACGCGCCGCTGTTCCTGTTCCACCTGCTCGAGTTCTCCGACGTCGATTTCGAACTCGACGTCGAAGAGCTCAACGCGCGCTGGTCGGACCCGGAAAACATCGACTCCTGGAGCCAGCTCATCATCAAGCACACCCGCGACTCGGTGGAATTCATCACCGAGGCTCCGCGCACCGGCATCTGGAAGCTGCATCCTGACGGCGGCATGCAGTTCCGCCGCGTGCAGACTCACCGCCGCACGGTCGAAGACGAGTACGAGGCCTTCTTCTTGCGCATCAACGGCGTGGGCGACTATTTCTACGAAGGCGCCGAGCTGGGCATCCTGGTCACGCCGGGCCGGCTGATGACCGAGGATTTCCAGCTCACCGATCGCGCCAAGAAGTGGATTTCCGGCATTCGCGGCCAATACCGCACCCGCCCGCTGCAATCGGCTGAAACGGCCGCGGCGGAGCGCGTGGCCGAGGTCGGCGGATTCAAGTTTTTGTAGGTGAGCGGTGAACAGTGAACGGTGAGCAGTCGACTTGCCACTGCTCACCGCTCACTGCTCACTGTTTACTGCTCACTTCCCTGCGCCATGCATCTCCAATTCCGCGCCGTCTATCAGCTCGAACCCGGCGAGAAGACGAAGCAGCGCTTCGAACGCGCTTGGCCCGCCTACCGCACATGGTTCCTACGCGAAGGCGAGGGCAAGCGCCCGGGTTACGTCAGCTGTCGGCAGGCTCTACAGCGCTACATGCCGGAACTCGAGCCGACTTGGGAGAAGCTGGTGGAGCTAGCAGGCGGCGGCGACCAGGAAGCGCGCCTGCTGAGCCTCTATCGGCCCACGCCCTACCTCTCCGGCTGTTCGCAAGCGGTGTGGACGCGCGACTGCCCGCTGCTGGCGCGCAACTACGACTACCACCCGCATCACTGCGAAGGCCTGATCCTCTACACGGCCTGGAACCAGACGCGCGTCATCGCCCAGTCCGACAGCTTGTGGGGCGTGCTCGACGGCATGAACGAGCACGGCTTGGTCGTCTCGCTCGCCTTCGGGGGCCGCAAGACCGTCGGCGACGGCTTCGGCATCCCGCTGGTGCTGCGCTACGTGCTCGAGTTCTGCCGCGACGTCGACTCCGCCGTCGCCGCGCTCGAGCGCATTCCCTCGCACATGGCCTACAACGTGCTGCTGCTTGACCGCAGCGGGCGCTTCGCCAATGTGCACGTCGGCCCGGATCGCCCGGCGCACCGCGGCAGCAGCCCGGTGGCGACGAACCACCAGCGCGAGATCGAGTGGACCCGCCACGCCAAGGCGACCCACAGCCTCGAGCGCGAGCGCTATCTGCTCGATTGCGTCGACGACCCCAACGAGACGCGCGAGGGCTTCGTCGACCGCTTTCTCGAGAAGCCGCTCTATGCGACCAACTTCGAAAAGGGCTTCGGCACGCTCTACACGGCCGTCTATGACCCGGTGGCGCTGACGGCGACCTATCGCTGGCCCAACCACACCTGGGTGCAGTCGTTCGAGCGTTTCGACGAGTCCGAGCTGCTCATCGCTTACCCGTCGTGAAGGAACCGGGCGCCAGACCCGAACTCAAGCGCTCCGTCCGTCTGAGCGGCTTTTTCGCGCTGGCGTTCGGCTCGATGGTCGGCGTCGGCTGGGTGACCGCGCTGGGCGCCTGGCTGAGCGGGGCCGGACCGGGCGGGACGATCGCGGCCTTTCTCGCCGGCGGCGCGCTGATGCTGCTGGTGGGACTCTGCTACGCCGAGCTGACTCCGATGCTACCGGTCGCCGGCGGTGAGGTCGCCTACGCCTACGCTGCTTCGGGGACCGGACGATCGTTCCTGGTGGGCTGGTTTTTGGCCTTCGGCTACCTGTCGGTGTCGGCGTTCGAGGCGATTTCGGTCGGGCGTGTATTGAGCTATCTGATTCCAGCCATTGATGTTTGGCCGCTGTACACGGTCCGCGGCGAGCCGGTCTACGCCGCGCATCTGCTGCTGGGAGTCGGTCTCACCGGGCTGATCACGTGGATCAACTACCGCGGCGTGAACGCGGCGGCCTCGGTGCAGACGTGGCTGACAGCGATCTTCGTGGCTCTCACCTTCGTCTTTGTCGGCGCGGGCCTGGCGCTGGGAGACTTCTCGAACGCCGAGCCGTGGCTGGCGCCCGGCGCCGGCTGGGCCGGCTTCTTGAGCGTGTTCGTGACGATCCCGTTCTGGTTCGTCGGTTTCGACACGATCCCGCAAGCGGCCGAAGAGGCGGAGGCCTCGATTCCGCCGCGCAAGCTAGGGCTGCTGATCCTGGCGTCGATCGCCGCGGCTTCGTTGTTCTATGCGGTGCTGGTGCTGAGCGTCTCGATGACGGGCCCGTGGCAAGAGATCGTTGCGGCGGATCTGCCCACGGCGGAGGCGTTCGAGCGGGCGTTGGGCTCGCCGTGGTTGGCGAAGGCGGTGTTGATCTCGGCCCTGATCGGCCTGCTCACCAGCTGGAACGGCTTTTTTCTGGCAGGCTCGCGGGTGCTGTTTGCGTTGGGGCGCGGGGGGATCGTGCCGGCTGGGTTGGGTGCGACGCACAAGAAGTACGGGTCGCCGACGGCAGCGGTGCTGCTCAGCGGCGCGGTCACCCTTCTCGGCGCTTTGTTGGGACGAGGAGCGCTGATCTCGTTCGTCAATGTCGGCTCGTTTTGCATCGCCGTCGCCTTCTTGGGGGTGGCGGTCTCGACGCTGGAGCTGCGCCGCAAGCGTCCCGATCTCGAGCGGCCCTACAAGCCCCCGGGCGGGGCGTGGCCGCCGTGGCTGGCGGCGCTCGGAGCCATCTTCATCCTGGGCTGCATGGTCGTCCCGGCAAGCCCGGCGGCATTGGCCTGGCCGACGGAGTGGCTGATTCTGGGCGGTTTCTTGCTGGCCGGGGCGGCCGCGTGGAGGCTCGGGGCAGCCTCGCGACGCCGAATGTCGGAGAGCGAGCGCGCCGCGCGCATCCTCGGGTAGCGCACAAAAAATACCGGCGAGGCGCGGACGAGGCGCCTTGCCGGAGACCAGTTTCCATTGGTGGGAAATTCGGTCGTTATTTGACAGGGGTTAGGTGCACGAAATATTCCGCCCTTGCGAACGGAATCTTGAAAAAGCCTAGCTCAGGCGCAGTTGATCGACGGCGACCTTGTCGCCCTTGACCTTGCCTTCCACTTCGAGCTCGAACGGTTCGTTCTTGTCCGCGTACTTCAGTGCGCGCATCAGCAGACCGTTGCCCTTGGCGTCGATCTTGAGCAGCCGACCGTCCTCGCTGACCATCGCAAAGCCCTTCTTCTTGCCGCCTTCGGCCAGGTTGCAACCCTTCGCGAGTTCCTTGGCCGCGGAATAATCGCCGCTGAAGTCAGCCGCGCAGACGTTGTCGAGCAGCACGCCTTTAACGGTATCGGCGGGCATGGGGGCCGCAGCCAGCAAGGCGGCAAACGACAGCAGTGTAAGAATTCGGATCATGTTCGTCCTCCCAGTGAACAGCTACGTTGTTCCGTGCGGCGCTGTTCCCTAAGGGACGACAAGTTCTGAAAAAGGGTAGGAAAGAACTTTCAGAGCGGAAAAATCATCGGGGCGCCAAGGTCAGCCCGCGCGGGCCGATGAGGATCTTGTGATGACGGCGACTCAACTCTACACGCACTGCCAAAACGCCGCCGGCGGGCTGCTTTCCGCCATCGACGGCCGCGACCTGCGCCGGATGGAGGACTCGCTGACCTTGTTGCGGGGAATCCTCTCCACTCGTGAAACATCGCTGCAGACGCGCGAAGACCGTTTGTATGAGGAGCGGCTCGACGCGCTCGAAGGCGTCACCGAAGAGCTGAGCCGCGCGGTGCGCAAATTGCAGTTGCCGGTGCGGCGGGAATTTCAGCGGATCGAGGAAACCGCGCCCCTGCTGCGGCACCTCATAGCGAACAACTGACGCCCAACCCCTCCGCCGCGCAGACCGTCGAGCGTCTCGCACTCGAGTCGGACGTCGCTGTCGCTCCGCAGGCAGGTCGACATCAGGAGCGCGGGCCGGATGCGGCGCCGCCAACCAGGAACGTAGGCTGGGGCGCAACGGCGGGTCGCGGCTCCCACGGCAGCACGCCGTCACAGCGTTCGCGGTAGTACTCGCCGAATTCGGCCCATTCGAGCAGCGATTCGGCGGGGCCGCGCTGCATCGCCGCGCCGTCCATGGCGGAGACGGCCAGCGGCCGAAGCGGTCCGAGTTCCGACCAAGGATCGCTCAACTGCTCCATCCCTTCCGCTTTTTCGCCGGGGAAAGCGACCTCGAGCGTGGCCGGGTCCACCCGGCTGCGGCGGCCCTGGAAGGTCCATGGCTGGAAGAGGATCTCGGCCGCCTCGCCGCCCGGCTTGGCCCGGAGTGTGAGCACGGGCATTTGTCCCAGCGAGGTGCCGGTGGCAAAGCCTTTGAACATCCCACGGGCGTAGGCGACCTCGCGGCCCAGGCGGTTGATGGTGAGATCGAAACTCAGCGGCGTCGCTACGATGTCGGGGGAGCCGAGCTTGGTCGGATAGCCAAACGCTTCGCGCCCGTAGAAGGCGTCTCCCTGGGGCTCTGTGATGTGCGAGACGGCGAACCAGCCGGCGCGGCCCGCCACGATCGCAAACGCAAACAGCCAGGCTTCCTGGAACGGCTCGGACGAGAGTTCGGACTCATGCACGCGCAGCCCCAGCAGTTTCAGCATCGGGCGGCCGCCGGAACGGCACATGGGCGGCAGCATCGCCTCGTGCGCCTCCTGGGGAATCGTGATGTCGAGTTCGCAGGCTTCCAGCGGTCCGAGTTGGATCTCCTTGCGGGCCTGGAGCGCCTCGAAAGCCTTTTCCTCGAGCCGCGCGGGCGTCAGCGGCGCGACACGGCGGGTCGGGTAGCTCAGCGGCGACCACGGCCCGGCGTTGGCCGCTTCCACGGCTGCGATGGAAGTTCGCTGTGGCGCCACGGGCTCGGCCGCCGTCGACTCATACCAGGCCGCGACGGACTCTGCGTCTGCCCAGGATGACGTCACGTCCGAGCATGACTTCGCGGAGGAGCCCTCGCGTTGTTCGTCGAGCGAGCGGATGTCCGCTCCCTCGAGCGCGCCGCCGGGCCCTTGCCAACTCAGCGCCGGGCGACCGCTCCACACCAGCTGCCGAGGGTCGGCGGTCCGGTCGGCCGCCTCCTCGGCTCCGACTGCGGCTCTCACTGCCACGACCTCTTCGCCTGCGGAGCGAATCGAAGCTTCAAGCCGGCCCGCCTCGACCTTGAGCGTGACCGTTGCCGGAGTCGCCGGCAGCCCGTCCCGCTCGCGGGCAACGCGCAGCGCGCGCTCATTGGAAACGTAGACAGCCAGAGGCGTCCAGCCCTCGTGGTCGCCGGTGCGGGAAGCGGCGAGCAGGCGGGCGACGCCCCAGGCTTCGGGGTCGAGGATGTCCTGGCCGGCCGGGACAACTTGCTCGATGTCGAAGCGCAGGCGTCCGCCGTCGGCCGCTTCCACGCCGGGAGGCAGCAGCGCCGCGACGCGATCGGGGGCAAGCAAAAACTCCCAAGCGAAGCGGCGTCTCGAGGCGCTCGCGGCTGCCGGCAGCCGCGGCAAGGCCAAGGCCCCGCCTGCGAGGGCGAGAAACGTCCGGCGGCTGGTGGGCGAAAACGACATCGAGCCTCTCATCCTAGCAGCGGCTGGGTCCGCAGCTGGGTAGGTGGTCGGAGCGATCGATCTACCCCGAAGGCCTTAGGAAGAATCCCAACCTGCGGCCTATTCTCGATTCTCCCTGCGAGGGTGCATCCTAAAACGAGCGGAAGATCGCCGTCCCCCGACGATACTTCATGGAAAACCAAACAAAAAACCCGCGCCGATTTGAAAAACGAATCGCCGCCCTGCGCGACCAGCTCGAACAGCTGAGCCGCGAACCCAACGACTCGGCCCGCCTCCAGGAAGCGCGTCGCCTGATGCTGGAACTCAATCGCGCCGAATTGCTCAACCAGGCGTCCGAGCGTCCCGCCGGGGCGCAGAGCGGAAGCCGCCGCGGCGCCCCAGAAAAGTAGCTATTCGCCGCCGCCTTCAGCGGCCTTCGGCGCCGACGAGGGACCCTTCTGCAGATAGGCGAACAGCGATGAGATCTGCCCCATCGAGTAGCCGTCCAGCAAGCCCTCGGGCATGATCGAGACGTCGGATTTTTCGATTTCGACCTTGGATTTATCGAATTTGACCGGCCGCTCTTCTTCCGGTAGCAGAACGGTGACCGACGTTTCGTCCTGGTCCATGATCAGCCCTTCGTAGACCTCGTAGCCCATGCGAATCCGGTAGGAATCGTACTGATCCGAGATCGTTTTCGACGGATAGAGCACCGCTTCGACCATGTCGCGGCGCTTGAAGCGGTTGTTGAGCGTGGTCAGGTCCGGGCCGTAGTCCTTGCCGAGGTCGCCGAAGCGGTGGCACTTCGAGCACTGATCTTTGTAGATCTCGGCGCCGTCGGCCGGGTCGGCCTTGGTGGTCATCGGGTCGTACATCATGAACTCGAAGATCTCCTGCTCGCTCACGCCCTCCACGCCCTGTTGGCGCGCGAAGACGGTCGCGCGCTGGAAGCCGCCGCGGCCTTGCAGCCGAGCCAACGCCGCGGCGTCGTCGATCGGCGCGTACTCGGGGATGCGCTGGTAGGCCATCTTCTTCTCGGCGTCGTCGAAGACGTCGAGCGAGGAGTCGAACAAACGGTTGATGAAGCCGGGGTAGCTTGCGCCGCCGCGCCATTTGCGCGCCCGCTCGAACCAGGTGATCAACTCGTCCTTCTGCTCCGGCGTCCAGCCGCTGTCGATGGCGCGCAGGCAGTAGGCGTAGTGCACTTGCAGCGCCGTATTCTCATCGCCCTGGGGCATCGCCGCCATGATCTTGCCGATCGCTTCCGGGTTGCCCGAATAGGCCATGGTGCGGGCGTATTCGCGGTTGAGCCGCTCGTCGTCGGAGGGAAAGCGCGGCGCCACGATGTTGTAGACCTGCTCCTTGAGCGAGTCCCGGCAGCCTTCCTCGACCTGGATACAGGCCAGGTGGAAGACCCGCAGCAGGCGCAGCTCATCCATCGGCGCCAGGCCGGATTGCTTGAGCATCGAGAGCGATTTTTCGAAAACCGGCTCGACATCGATCGGCTGCTCGGACAGGCGAATCAGCGAGAGCATGCCTTCGGGCGCGCCGGCGATGCTGGACTCCGCGATGACCTTGTCCTTCCAGGCGTCCTTCGGGGTGCGTTCGAGCGCCATGCGGCCGGCCCAGCGCACGAAGCGGTCCGAATCGTTCAGCAGCGCGTAGATGTCCTCAAGCGGCGCGAAGGGGGGCTGATCGGGCGACAGGCCCATGCGGACCAGCGCTTCGGCGGCGCGGCGGCGGACCAGCGGATGCTCGTCCTTGAGGCCGCGAGCCGCCACGGCCTTGGCGCGGTCGCTGCCGTGCTGGCCGACCACGTAGACGCCGGCGGCGCGCACGTGAAAGTCCTTGTCGTCGAGCATCGCGCCGAGCAGGTCGGCGTTCGGCTTGGGGCCGAAGCGCTGCAGGATGTGCAGCGCGCTGGTGCGGTCGCGCCACTCCGCCTTGGTGTCGCGGGCGAGCTTCTCGAGTTCGGTTCCCCAGGCGTCGCCCATGGCGGCCTTCTTGTCGAGCAGAGCCTGGTGGCCCCACGCCGACAGCGGCTGCGGCTGGCGCGCCACCGACAGGACGCCTTCCTTCGGCAATGCGTCCCAGTTGGGCGCGATGCCGCGGTAGGCGACGCGGTAGAAGCCGCCCTGAGTGTCGCGTCCGCCCATGGTGAAGTAGACGAAGCCGTCGGGGCCGACTTCGAGATCGGTCACGTTGAGCGGCTCGCCGTACACGAAATCAAAGCGCTCCGGCCCTTCCTGATTCGTGGCCACCTCATAGGTCGCCCCGGCGTTCTCAAAGCGCGAGAAGACCACGCGGCCGCGCGACCAGTCGCCTTGCAGGAACGAGTCGAAGTAGTTTTTGGGGTAGGCGTAGTGCTGGTAGAACTCCACTCCGACCGGGCTGCCGCGGCCCAAATCATCCACCGGCGGCAACGAATCGATGTAGTAGGCCGGGAACTTGCCGGAGCCCGAGCGCCAGCCGTAGTCCGCGCCGGGGATGCCGTGCACCGAGCGCACCTCGCGGTACCAGGGCAGGTTGATGTCCCACTCCATGTCCGAATCGAAGGTGAACATCTCGCCTTCCCAGTTGTAGGCGTGGTTGTAAGGGTTTCGGAAGCCGCCGAGCTGCAGCGAGAACATCTTGTTCTCGCGGTCGATGCGGAACAGCGCTCCGCCCGGCGCCATGCGGTTGACGGCGTGGCCGCGCGCGTCCCAGTAGCGCTCCAGCAGCTGCGCCTCGGTGTAGCGCTCGAGCGGCGAGTTCGGCGCGATCTGCTCTTCCGGGATGAATGTATGGTTGCCCAGCAGCACGGTCGGCGTACCGTCGATGCCGCGGCGGATGTCGTGCGGGCCGTGCTCGCCCATCGGGCCGGTATAGAGCACCAGCGTCTCCATCTGGTCGGCCACGTCGTCGCCATTGGTGTCGGTCAGGGCGTGCATGCCGGCCTGGCCCTCGAGGTTGTCGCCGTCGCAGTAGAGCGTGGGGCCGTCGTACCACAGGCCCTGGCAGTTCTTCACCTGGTCGGAGACGATTTTTTGGGTCTCAAACAGGCCGTCGCCGTCGTTGTCGAGCAGCAGCGTCGGGTGGTCCTTCTCTTTCGAGACCACCGGCATGCCCTTGGCATTGAAAGTGATCTGGACCAGCGACCCCACGGCCGCCGGATCAGCGGCGCTCTCGACGACGAAGCCGGCCGGCACGTCGAAGGGGCCCTCGAAGATGGGCTCTTCCTTCTGGCAGCCCAGCAGGGCGAGAGACAACAGGGTCGGGATGATGAGTCGATGCATCGAAGGCTCCGCTTGGATTCTGTCAGGCGGTCAGGGTTGGGAAGAATTTCGCTCGCCGGTCAGCTTCGCCACCGCGAGGCCGGCCGCCACGGCTGCTTCCCGGCCCGTTCGGCCGCACGCTTGCAACAGCATAGTATAGCGAGGGTTAGAAGCCGGGTAGACCACAATCGCGAGGCCGTCGCCGTCGCGGCGACGGGGATGCCGACAGGGCGCGGTGCCGGTTTTCACCCACGCCGGAGCGGCGAGCGCTCGGCTGGCGCCGCTGCCGGTGCCGGAGTCGGCCGCACGCCGCAGCCCCGAGAGTGCGAGCGCGTTCGCGGGGCGGCGCCGGCGGCCCAGTTCCTGGAAGGCTTCGAGCAGCGCGGCGGGGCGGACGGGCCAGGCGTCTCCCCAGCCCCACCAGGCGTCCGGATTGTCCGCCGGCGGAGTCGACAGCCCGTACTGCAAGGCGACCGCGGCGATCTGCTCGAAGCGGATGTTGCGAATCAGTTGAGAGAAGTAGAAGTTGCAGGAGTGCGCCAACGCGTCGACGAGGCCGATTTCGCCGTGCCCTGCAGGCAGCCAGCAGCCGTCGCCGCGGCAGCCGTGGACCGGAGGCTGGTCCTGGTGCGATTCCAACCACGCCAGCGCGGCGAACGGCTTGAGCAGCGACCCTGGCAGGATCGGCTCGTCGGAGAAACCGCGCTGCCAGCGCCGGCCGTCGGCGGCAACCAGCAGCCATGCTGGCTCTTCCCCCGACAATTTCGAAGAGAGGACGCTCTCGACGGCCCGCGTTTCCGGCCCATCAACCGCCATCGCAAAAGGCGCCGCCCAGACCAGCAACGCGGCGGCCAGTCGCATCAGTCCAACTCGTAGCGGACCGACTCGAGCCGCCGGTCGGGCTGTTCGGTGCGCTCGATGCGCATGGAAATCACGCTGTCGAGCGCGCGGCTGAGGCTCGCGATGTTTTCCGAGAACAGGTCGGGCTCCCGGCCGGGCCCGCGGTAGCCGCCGCCGGACTGATGCTCCAGCCGACGGAACAACGCCTCGGACGGCTGCTGCAACCCGGATCGGCGCCATTCGGCGATCACCGCCGCCTCACCCTTCAAGGTGGGCTGGCTGCGGCGCGCCAGGATCGCCTCGAGCAGCGCGCGGTCGTCGGCTACGACGAGCAGGCCGCCGTCGAGTGCGGCGAACAGCGGCTTCAAGCCCGACATCTGGTAGATCTCGCCGTCCTGCGCCCAGCTCGCGCCGACGCCCGACATCGTCCACAGCCCGGAGGCCGACCGCGCGATCGCCGCCAGCGTCTCGCCCTGCGGCCAGGCGCCGGAGGATTCCAGCGCTACGGCGGCGCGATGGCCCGGCCAAGGGGCGTCAGCCGAGCCCTGGTAGACCAGCAGAGACGCCTGCAGCTCCTGCGCGGCGAAAAGTTCGCCCAGCACGCCGGCGTCAAACTCGGCGCGCTGGATCTTGGGCGGGGCCTGGTCGATGTGCGTCTCGAGCTGCGATTCGGAGCCTGCAATGCCTTCGGCGGAAACACTCGGCGCCGAGAAGTTGCGCATTCCGTCGGGTCCGCTGGGGGCGAGCAGTTTTTCGCGCAGCAGCGTCACCGCCTCCTCGGTCGAGGGACGCGCCGAGGCGCGGAAAAATCCGGCGGCCGGCGGCGCCAGCCGCGCCAGCGCCGTCGCCCGCGACTCCCCCGCCCCCGCCTCGGAAGTCTCTTCGCGCAGCAGCACGCGGCGCTCGCGAATCTCCTCGGTCGAGCGGTCGATGTCGACGACGCCGGAGCGGAACGCCGACAGCTCCGTGATGTTCTGCGGGATCCAGTAGGAGCGGAAGTGCGAGGTGCGCGCCAGCGTCCGCATGTTGTACACCATCCGCACATCGCCGACCGAGGCGGCCTCGGCGGTCGCTTCCTGGTACCAGGCTTCGGCGGCTACGGTCGACGCGCCGCCGCCGAGCAGTTCGAGCGAGCCGGCCAGCAGGTCCGCCGAGGTTGAGAGCAGAAAACGGTCGTCGACCACGGCAAACGCGATCTCGCGGCCGGTCTCCTGGCTGCTGCGCACGAAGAACGGCTGTCCGGCGGCGTTGCGCGGCTCGAAATCGGCGCGCGCCTGCCAGAGGGCGTTTTGGATCGCCTCGGCGCGCGGCATCTCGGTCATGTAGAGGAAGCGCAACTCGCCGATGTCGTAGATCGCCAACGCCGAGCGCTCCCCGGCGATGGCGGTCAACAGGTCCGCGGTGTCGAGCGTCGGCAGCCCGGCCGCCTGGGTGATCTCACCCTGGGCCTCCCGCAGCCGGATGAACAGTTTCGAGCGCGAAAAGACGGCGTAGTTGTCGCCGCCGAGCCAGTCGCTTTTTTCTTCGGAGGCGTTCCAGTCCGCCAGTTGCGCCGCGAAGTTTTTTGATTCGACCGTTAATAGAGCGCCGGCGGGGAAGACCGACGGCAACGGCGCCGTCGGCGTCTGCACCCAGGCCGTCACCGCCAGCGCAAGGCCCGTGAGGACGGCCGCGGCCAGGTTTCGCCGGGATCGGATCATGCGGCTCATTCGGAGACTCCTGGGCCCGGGTGCACCGTGTGCGGCTGCTCCAGCCCTTCCTGGATCACCGGCCGCCGCGCAGCCGCTGCGGCGCGTTGTTCGCGCCGGCTGCGCACCGCCTCCAGCCGCTCGTCCGTCTGCGGACTGGCTTCGATGGTCTGCGCGAGATCGAGCATCGTCTCCGCCGAACCGAGCCGTCCGAGCGATTCGAGCAAGGCGCCGGCCTGTGCGGCCACCTCGGCGCGCTCGGAATCCGTCAGATCCTGGCCGTAGAGGAAGCGGTCGGCCATGTAAGGATCGGCGCGACGGCTGTAGGAGTCCTGCGCGAAGGCCGGATCGAGCTGTTCGAGCAGATAGCCCAGGCCGGCCTGATCGAGCAGCGGTTCGAGCGCGCTGAGCGCCCGGGCTTCGCGGCCGGCCTGGCGCTCGGCATCGAACGCTGAGCGCCGCAACTCGAACGAATCCTGCCGCGGCCGCGCCGCCAGCGCGGCTTCGAGCAGCGTCGCCCGTCGCTCTCCCGAAGCGGCTTCGGCTGCGGCGATGCGGGCCGGATAGAAATAGGGCTGATCGGGATTCCCAGCGCCCGTAGCGAGCCAGTCGAGCTCGGCCGAGCCGAGCGACTCGCCGCCGGGTTCCCCTTCCAGCGCCGCCGCGGCGTCGGCCCGAACGGCGTAGTCGACGGCGGGGCTCTGGGCCAGCGAGCGCAAACCCGCCACGCCGGCCGCGTTGTTGCCGGCGCCGAGCTGCGCCTGCGCCAACTTCAGGCGGGCGGGGTAGTCCCAAGGAGCGGCGCGCACTCGGGCGTCGAGCAGGATGGCCGCCTCGGAGGCTGCGCCGTTGTCAAGCAGCAGCTCCGCCGCGGCCAGGTGGTGGGCGAACGGGTCGGCTGAGGTGCGCAGCAGCCGCTGGATGAGCGCGCTCGCATCGTCCGCTCGGCCCTGTTTCAGCCGCAGTTCGGCCAAGCCCAGCAGCGTCGCCGGACCCAGTTCGCGGCGCTCGATCTGCTGCTCATAGTGCGCTTCGAGCAAGCGGTCGGCGACGTCGGGCGAGCCGGCCGCCCGGAGCAGGCCGGCGGCCTCGGCCACCGGTTGCGCGCCGTAGTTCGGGCCGTAGTAGTAGTTCGAATATTCGCTCGGGAAGACCAGCTCGAGCGCTTCGTCCAGACGGCCGCTCAGCGCGCCCGAAGCCAGCAGCAGGCCCGGCTGCTCCGCCAGAAACCGCCCGGCGACTTGCTCGTTGGACGGGCGCAGGCGATCCCAAACCGCCTCCGGACGACCGGCGGCCCAGTCCAGCTTGGCCAGCAGCAGGCGCGCCGAGTGGACGGCCTGCATCCGGTACCAGCTCTCGTTCTGGCTCGCCTGCGACAACTCGGCTTCGGCCAGCCGCAACGCGGCCTCGCCGGCTGTGCGCCGCTGGGCGACCGGCGCCCAATCCAGTTCGGCCAGAGTCGAGTAGACCTCGACCGGGTTCGGCGCCTTCTCGGCCAGGGCCAGAACCCGCGGCCACTCGGCGGGCGCGGCCTCGAGCAGCGGCCGCAACAGCTCGCCGATGCGGTAGACGCCGCCCTTGCGGGCGTAGGCGTCGAGGAACTCGTCGAGCGGCGCCCGCAGGTCGCCGAGCAGGTTCTCGGCCGCGAGGGTTCCCAGCAATGCAGGGACCTCCTCCCAGAAATCCGGTCCAAGACGAAACTCTTCGATCTGCTCGGTGTAGCGCGCCAGGGCGGTGCGCCAGGAGCCCAACGCATCGTCGCGCCGACCGCCGTCCCAGGCGATCCGCGCCAGCCGCAGGTGGGTGGACGGCTCGCGCGGGGCGAGTTCGAGTGCATGCAGGTACTCGCGCTCAGCCGAGCCGGCGTCTCCGGCGGCCAAGTAGAGTTCGGCGACGGCGGCATAGGCCGCGGCGCGACCCGGCGCGGCTTCAACGCCGGCATAAAGATAGTCGTCCGCGCCCGCTCGGCCCAGCACGCTCAAGTATTCGCCGTAGCGTGCGCCGTATTCGAACCAACGGTCGCCGGCGAGCTGCTGATCGCGGTCGACCGTCTGTCCGATCCGCTCGCCGATGGTGGCGTCGCCCAGCGCCCGCACGAAGGCCTCGCCATAGACATCTTCCGGCGCTGTGTGGAACAGCCCGACCAGCCCGGTGTATGCCGGGGTCCAGACGGCGGGGCGGCCGCGGCCGTAGATCTCGACGGCCTGTCGAGCCTGCTCGGCGCTGCCGTAGAGCGCGGCGTAGTTGGCGGCATTCTGCGCCAGATTCGCGTCCGGCGCCGCGGCCAGCGCGATTAGCCGCGCCGGGTCGCGTTCGAGCAGCAGTTCGAAGTAGCGCTCGGTCCAGCGGCCTTCGCCTTGCTGCAGTTGCAGCATGCGCAGCTCGGCCTCGACGTCCCCGGCGGCCCGGAAAGCGGAGGCGGCCTCGTCGAGAATATGGCGTTCCTGGTTGCGCGCCGGGTGCGCCTGCCAGTGCATTTCGAGGGTGCGGCCCAGCTCGGCGTGGCGCATGCGCTGCTGTTCGAGCTCAGTCAGGCGGCGGCGGTCTTCGGGAGCCTGCGGTCCGGCTGGCTGGGAAAGTAGGCGGTCGCGGCGCCAGCGCGCCTCGACTTCGGCGAACTGGCTCTGGCTCAAGGCCGGCAGCAGCGCCTGGTCGACCTCGTCGCTGGAAGCTTGCGCGCGCCAGCGGTCCAGCACCGTGGAGAGCGAGGCTTTCTCTTCGGGCGTGAAGACGCGGTCGGCGGTCTCGAGAATCTGGCGAACCGGCTCCTGGAAGGCCCACAGATAGTCGGGATCGAGGTCGGCCCGCAGCTTCACCCAGGCGATGTCGTGGCGCCGCAGCCGGGTCGCCAGCCGGGCATAAGTTCCGGCCCCGCTGGAAAACTCCTGGTAGAGGCGGGGACCTGCCAGATCGACGCCTTCCTCGGCGAGCCCGAAGGCTACTTCATCCAAGCCCCAGCCTTCCAGCACACGTGCCGCTCCAAAAAAATTCTCCGGCCGCGCCGGACGCCCTTCGATGCGCGCCTGCCGAACGGCTGCTTCCGCGGCTGCGGCGTCGCCCAGGCGGGCGTGGATCTCGCCGACTTTTTCGATCCAGCGCGGCTCCTGGTAGCTGAGTTCATAGAGCTTCTCGTAGGCTTCGCGGGCGCGGTCGAAGTCCAGCTGCCGCTCGAGCAGCTTGGCGCGGGACTGATGCAGTTCCAGGCTGTCGGGCCGCACGGCGAGCGCGTTCTCGTAGGCGGCCAGCGCGCCGGGCAGGTCCTCGAAAAGCATCCGCAGCCGCGCCAGCACGCGGTGGTAGCGCACATCGCGCGGGGAAGCCTCGGTGGTGCGGACGTAGGCCGCCTCCACTCGCTCGGTCTGCTCGTACCGCAGGGCGTAGAGACCTGCCTCTTCCACCAGCGTCGCGTCTTCGGGGAAACGGTTGACCAGCTCGATGTACTGATCGATCGCGCCGGTGTGGTCGCCCAGCCGCTCGAGCGCGGGGATCAGACCGCGCCGCAGCAGGGCGACCGCTTCGCGTTTCCGGGCCGCGCTCAGGCTGGACGACGAAGCCTCTTCGATCTTCGCCTCATAGAAAGCGCGCAGGTCGGCGTCGCGGCCCTGCCGAGCGTAGCTGTCGGCCATCGCCGACTGGTAGGCGCCGTGGAACGGATCGCCTTCGAGCAGCGCGGTCAGCAGCTCCCGCGAGCGGTCATAGAGCTCGGCTGTGATCGCCTTCTGCGCCGCCTCGAAGCGGAACTTTTTTGATAGTTCGGGATAGGCGTTGTCGGCTGCTTCGACCAACGTATCGATCGCCTGGTCGCGCTTGTCCGTTCGCCACAGGAAATCGGTACGGGCGCGCACCACGCCCAGCAGGCGCGGATTCTCTGCATAGACCGCCGCGCTGACGCGTTCGGCCGCGGCGTCTTGGTTCTGGGCTTCGTACAGCCGCGTTAGCTCGAGTCTTCGGCGGAGCTTGTCGACCGGATCTTGCGTCAGCTCGATGCGGCGGCTGAGCGACGCCGCCTGCACAGCGTTGAGATTGCGATTGACGGCTTCCTGGCGGATCAGGTCGAGCAGGCTGTACGAAGTCGCATCGCCGGCCAGCCGCAGCAGCAATTCGGCGATGTCGTCGCGCCGCTGCTGCGCGTCGAGCACCGCCAGCCGCAGCCGAATCGCCGCTTCTGAGGGATTGGCGGTCGCCGTCAGCCGCGCCGTGGCCTGCTCGATCGTGTCGCGATAGGCGTCGCGCTTGGACAGCAACGCCAGCCGCGAGCCCGAGGAGTAGGCCCCGGCCAGCGCGCCTTGCAGGTACTCCCGCACCGCGCCGTTTCGGTCCTGCCTGCCTTCGGCGATGGCGCCCGACTCGTAGGAGAACAGCGTGGGCTCTTCCAACCGGTCGCGCCCCTGTTCGAGCAGGCGCACGGCGTCTTCGTAGAGGTAGTAGTCCCAAAACACGGTGGCCGCTTCCAGGTAGCTCTGCGGCTGACCCGGCGCTGTCGTCGCCATGCGCTCCCAGTAGGGCTCGGCGCGCTCATAAAGCTTGCGGTCGGCGAGGATGTCGCCGGTGAAGGCGAGCTGGTTGCGGTCGCCGGGACGGCTGTTGCTCAGGCTCTCGCTGAGCGCAGCGGAGATGTCGGTGAAGACCGGATTCTCCGCCGCCAGCGAGCGGCTCAGGTCGATCGCCCGCGAGACGAGCGGCTCATCCACCGGCGTCTCGGTGGCCAGCGCCAGGAAGACCGGCCCGGCCTCCTCGTAGTCGCAGTGCCAGGCGCGGCCTTCCGCCAGGGTCAGCGCCGTGGCGGGATTGTCGCGCGTCAGCGCCGCCCATCGTTCGTTGCGGGCCTCGTCGGACCCGGTTTCGATCGACGACAACGTCTGCTGGAGCTGTCCCGTGCGAGTGAGATACCCGAAATACTGCGCCCGCAGGTCGCTTGCGTGGAACCAGTGGCGCCGCAGCAGCTCCTGTTCGGCCTGCGGGTTGCGCGTCTGCTGGTTGCGGTAGGCGTTGAGCAGATTCCGCACAAAAGTCAGGTTGTGCGGGAAGCGCTGGTGCGCGTAGAGATTGAGCTGCAGGTAGAGCTGCGCGTCGAGCGAGCCCGGGTTGACGGTCCGAAAATACTCCTCGACGGCGAGCCCTTCGAAGGCGTCGACAGACTGGCGAGTCAGGAGCTCGAGCTCGGCGCGCTTGCTGGCGCGCAGGTAGAAGCGGCCCAGCTTGTGGTCCCAGCCATGGTCCTCGAACTGCTCCATGGCCTGCTTGTAGACGGCTTCGACCTGTTCGGCGAGTCCGTTGGCGGCCAGGAAGCCGGCGAAGCGCTCGTACAGCCCCGGGTCGCTGGGGTTGTTGCGGATCTCGCGGCCAAACAGCTCCACGGCCGCCAGGCGGTTGACCGAGGCCAGGCGTGAGACCGCCAGATCGAGCGTGCGCGCGTAGGCCGGCGAGCGCGGCCCGCGCTGTTGGTTCCGCAGGCGATAGACCAGTTGCTGCACCGTTCCCGGCCCGAGCGGGACGCCGTCGGCGCGCTCGCCCAACTCGGTGAGCAGCCGGCGGTAGATGTCGAGCTCCGCCTGGACGTTTTCCTGCCGCGCGTAGGCCTCGGCCATCCGCAACGACACGTCGGTGCGCTCGTCGGCCGTCGGAAACGCGCTCAGGAAACGCTGTCCCTCGCTCAAGATCGATGCGTCATCGCCGTAGAGGGCCAGCGCCTCGATCGCCTTGGCGCGCAACGCCGGACGGCGGGCCGAGTTGGGAAATTCGGCGTCGAGCCGGGCCAGTAACTCCACCGCTGCCGCGCGCCGAAAATAGGGCTGGCTGAGGCGGTCGAGGTTGTCGAAGCGCCAGTCCACGCCCTGCATGTTGAGCAGCAGCGAGAGGATGCCGTTGAGCGCGCCGGGGCCGGTATCGGCGCGGGCGATGTCGGCGTAGATCGACAGGTTGCGCGCGCCGAAGGCCAGCGGCTGGTCGGCGGCGGTCAATAGCGCGTCGATCAGCCCGGCGAGTCCGGCTTCCTTGGCTGCGGGCGTGGCGTCGGGCAGGCTGTAGAGCGCATAGTAACCGCGGGCGGCGTCGGTGAAATCTTCGGCCAGCCGGTACAACGAGGCCAGGGTTTCGAGCTCGTCGCCGGTCCAACTCGATTTCGCTTCGGCGAAGTCGTTGAGCGTCTTCAGCGCCGCTGCCGGGTCGCCGGCGCGGCGCCGGTAGTGGAAGATCCAGCCCGCGGCGCGCAGATTCCCGGCGTTGGCGGACAGGGCGGTGCGGGCTTCGTCCAGCCGTGCGCGCAGCCGCTCGGCGCGGTCGAGCAGCCCAAAATACTCCGACAGCAAGCCCTCCGGCCAAAGCGGGTCAAAACCCTGTTCATAGACGGCCAACCCCGCGGCGTTGCCGTCGCGCGCCACGGCGATCCGGGCGCGTCCGGCCAACACGAACGTTTGATTCTCGGGGAACTGCGCCTCGAAGTCGGCCAGCAGGTCTTCAGCGGCGGGAAGCCGCTCCGATCCGACGAGGAAATCGAGATAGCGGCGGTAGGCTTCCTGCTCTTCGGAGTAGCGGCCGAGCCAGGCGCGGTAGACGTCGGCGCGCAAATCGTCTCCCAGCAGGTGCGCGTCGATGCTTTCGAGCGCCCGTTCGAACGCTTTCCAGGAGCGCTGTTGCTCGGCGGGGAGGAACTGCTCGGACTCAGGCGAGGGTGCGCGGCCGACTTCCAGCAGGGCCGCGACTTCTTCGGCCGCGCGGTTGCGGCGCTGGTAGAAGTCGGCGAGCGCGAGCTGCGCCTCGGCCGGATCGGCGTCGCGCTCGGCAAAAATGTTCCAGTCCCCCTCGGCGGAGGTGAAGTCGAGCGCCCGCTCGGCCTCCATCGCCCGCAGGGCATACAGCTGCGCCTGGTCGGGCGACGCCGTGAGCTGCTGGGTCAACGCGGCCCGGGTCTCGCTCGGCGGACGCAGCGCGTCCACCGGGCCGCCCGGGGTGGGGACCTCGCGGAAGAAGACCCGCTCGAGCATCTCGCCGGCCGTGGCGAAGCTCATGCGGTCGGGAAGCTCGCTCCAAGCGACCAGGGAGCCGCCGAGTAACCCGACGCCCAGCGCCATCCAACGCCGTGATTTACGGAAGGACCGCAATGGCCACCTCCTCCACGCCGATGTTGTGCGCGAAATCCTCCGCCGTCAGCCGCACGGTGTACTCGCCGGCCGGCAGATCCGCCGGAATCGTCAGGGCGCCGGTGTTGTAGCCGGCCTGCTGGTTCCAGCGCAGGGACACCGGCGGCGCTCCGTAGAGGCGGGCGGTGAGCGTGCGGGTGGACTCGCTGGCGCTGACCTTCAGCTCGATCGTCTCGCCGCGCCGGAACGCGCGCTTGTCCATGCGGGCGCGCACCGTCGGCGGCTGGCTGGCGATCAAGAAACTCTTCTCTTCGCGATAGACGCGGCCCTGGTTGTCGCGCAGCGTCAGGCGCACCGTGTGATGACCGTCCGGCGTGTCCTTGGGAGCCAGGAAGCGCGTCTGCCAGATATCTTCGTCGTCGAGGTAGCGCAACTGCTTGACCAGCCCAAACGGGAACAGCGCCGTCACCGAGACGATCGATTCGTCGGCCCGCACCCGCAGCACCGGATCGCCGGGACGGATCACGCGCGGGCGCAGCAATGAGCGCGGGGCCGCCAGGAACGACGTATAGGGCGTGACGAACGTGAACTTTTTGGACCAGTAGATGATCTCGCCGATCGAGTCCGGGTCTTCGCCGTCGCGCTCGATCTTGTCGAGCAGCGCATCCACGCGAGCCCGCGCCCACAGCCGCGCCACCTGCGCCTTGCCGGTCTCGGAATCCGGCGGCGTGACCGTAGCCGAAGCCTCGACGGCCGTGTCGCCCGATCCGCCCAGCGCTCGCAGTGCGGCCTGCTTGCCCGGCTCGAAGTAGCGTCCGGCCCAGGTGGCGATTGAGCCCGCGAACGAGGAGATGTCGAGCGGATAGACCAGGTCGAACGCGCCGGGCGGGCTGGTCTCCAGGCGCAGGTTGTCGATCGGGCGGCGGCCGATCTTGCCCAGGAACGAGGTCAGCTTGAAGTCGATCGGCTCGCTCGAGCGGACGTGCTCGAAGACGCCGTCGGCGCGCGCGAGATCCTGCAGCAGCGGCAGATTGGCGTCGTCGCCCACGCCAAAAACGAACGTGCGGGGACGGCGCGACGGCGGCAGCTTGTTGCGTTCGGCGGTGAAGGCGTCCGCGACCAACGGGTTGCGGATGCGGCCGCGGGTGGCGCCTCCGTCGGAGAGCAGCACAACGTAGGGCTCGTTCGAGCCGGGCGCGACTTGCGCGAGACCGGCTTCGAGGGCTTCGCCAAGCGACGTTCCGCCGCGAATCCGGCCGGAGCGGACGAAATCGAGCGCTCGCTCGACGGTGGCGCGGTCCGCGCTCTGCAAAGCGTCGGCGAAAGACCGCAGTTCGGAGTCAAAGACGATGACGTTGAAGCGATCCTGGGGGCGCAGCCGCAGCAGCAGGGTCTCGAGTGCGCGGTAGCTGCGGTCGAGCTTTTCCCACTGCATCGACAGCGAGGCGTCGAACAGCGCCACCACGTCGCGCGGCGGGGAATCGTCGCGCGGCGCGGGCGGTCCGGCCTCGACCGGAACGGTCACGCTGCGAGCCGCCGGCGGCAGCAGCAGCGAAGCCTGGAAATACCCGGCCGTCTGGAGCCGCGCCGGCGGCTGCCAGCCGCCGATCGAGGGGTCGGGCGACGTGTCGCGGTAGAACAGTGTGGTCAGCGCCGGCGCGGCGGGAGTCGACAGGGCGTAGTCGATGGCCAGGTCCTCATCAAAGACCACATCCTCGCCCTCGAATGAGGCCGTAAAGCGGTTCGACGACTGCCGCTCGATTTCCAGCGGAAAGCGGCTGCCGCGCGCCTGTAGGCTCTCGATGGGATGGCTCGACAGCACTTCCATCCGCACACTGAGCTTGCCGGCGGTCTGCGCCTGATAGGCTTCCGGCCGCAGCGGCAGGGCGAAGTAGCCGCGCAGGTTATCCACCGCGATGCGCTCGTGGTACTCGACCTCCACGCGCTTGAAGCCGTAGCCGGGGATCGGCACGACCTTGGCGGAGAAGATCTGGCTGCGGCGCGCCTCTTCCGGCCCGTATTCGCCTTGTTGCAGCAGCCCTGGGTCGATCGCCTGGGCCTTGAGGCTCTCGTAGATCTCCAGCGCCCGCCGGCGTTCGAGGATCACGCCGGGGATGCGGCGCACGTCGTCCCACACGGCAAAGTCCGACACCGCCGCGCCGGAAGGCAGGCCGAACAGCCACTCGCCTTCGAGCAGGCCGGCGGTGTGGCTGGCATAAATCTGCAGAATGCGGACGCGGACCGTCTGGTCTTCGATGCGCACGTCCACGCGCATCTGTTCGAGGGAAAGTTTCTGCGGATCGGGCCCTTCGCTGCCCGACGGGATCAATACGCCGACTTCCGCGGCCAGCGCGATGGGTAGAATGCACCCGATCCAAGCCAGCCTTTGTAGAAGTTCCACTAGGGCCACGATAACGCCTCTTCGTTGATCTTGACCAGACCGTTGTCGGTTCCCACCCACAATGTTTGGTCGCGAGCCTCGACGGCGGTCACATTCGGCGACGGCAGCCCTTCGACGACCGTCCGCCAAAGCTCCGCGTCGAGGTCATAAACAAGCAAGCCGCGGTCCAAAGTCCCCGCATAAACGCGCCCGCCCGAGACGGTCATCGCGCCGGGGTTGACCTCGACGCCGGCCATGTCGGGAAACAGGCGCCAGGCGCCCGCTTCCGCAAACCGCGCCACGCCGGCGCCGTAGGTTCCCACGAACCAGCCGCCGTCGGCTTCGACGATGGCGTTGATCCAGTTGTGGCGCAGGTCGGAGTTGGCGGTGGTATAGCTGGCCTGCACGGCGCCGCCTTCGATCGTCGACAGACCCCCAAGGGTGCCGGCGAGGACGCTGCGGCCGCGTGCTGCGACTGCGTAGACGTGGTTGTTGACCAGTCCCTGGAAGGCGTAGAGGCTGCGCGGTCCGCCGGGGTCGAGATAGGTGACGCCGGCGGCGGTGGCCAGCACCAGACCTTCCGGCTCGACGGCGATGTCGCTGACGTGGTCGGCGATGAGGCCGTCGTCGCGAGTCAGCGTCTCGCGCGGAGTTCCGGCGGGGTCGAAGAAGGTCAGACCGTTGGCCGTCGCCACCGCCACGCGATTGCGCGCGGGGTCGGCGACGATGCGGTTGACGCAGAAAACGCGGTCGGTCTCATGGTGCTCGACCGAGCCGTCGGGGCCGAGCAGATCAAGCCCGCGGTCGAAATAGCCGACCCACAGCCGCCCGTCGTCATCGGCGTGCAGCGCCGAGACATTGCGGTCCCACAGCTGGCCGCCGCCGTCGATCAGCGCTTCCCAAGTCGAACCGGCCTCGCGGACGTAGAGCTTTTCCGGCGTCAGCGCCAGCGTGGCCGAGCCGGACGTGAGCAGTCGCACGACGTCGCTGGGTCCGGCGGGAACGCCGGTCGGCCGCTGAGCCCCGGCGAGCGGGATCTCAAACAGGCCTTCGTCGAGCGAGCCCACCGTTAGCTTTTCGTCGGCCGCCAGCAGAGATTGCGCGAAAAAGCCGTCGGCCAGGACGCGGCTGACTTGTCCGCCTTCGAGTTGGGCGATCCCGGCGGGGGTTCCTGCAAACAGGCGCTCGGCGGCGCCGGCCAGGGCAAGGACGCGGATGTCGGGCAGCAGCTCGGTCGAACCCCAGCGCGCCAGCCGTCCGCCGGTCCAGCGCAGCAGGCCTTCGTCGACGGTTCCGATCCAGAGATCGCCCTCGTCGCCGGCGAGCGCGGTCACCTGGACTGCGTCGAGCTCTTCGTCCAACCGGCGCAGGCCGCCGGCGTCGTAGGCGGCGACGCCGCCATGCAGCGAACCGAGTACGATCTCGCCAGTGGCGCGGGGCAGCAGGGCGGTCAGGTTGCGCAGCGCCGGCTCGACCGGCAGGATCTGGTCGATCTGCTCGTCGGTGCGGAACGCCAGCAGCCCGGCGCCGGCGGTGGCGACGAACAGCGCCGGTCGCTGCGAGACCGGATCGAGCCCGGTCGCCAGGCGAGTGGGCGAGGCCTGCGGCAGCTCCTGGCCGACGCGCCACGAGCGCAGTAGCTCGCCCTGGGGGCTGTAGCGAAAGACGCCGGCGTTGGCGGCCAGCCAGAGGCTGTCGTCAAAAATCGCCGCGTCGACGAACTGGGCCGCCATCGGGACGGTCTCCCACAGCGGCGGCGGGGGCTCCCAACGGCGGCGCTCCACGGCTTCGCGGGCTTGGCTTTCGACGGATGCGCGGCTGCGGCCCAACTCGCTGCCGGCGCGCCACAGGCTCCAGCCGGCCCAGCCGACGGCGCACACGACTACGACCGCCGCGGCGATCGCGCGCCAGCCTTTCAACCAGGAAGGCTTCCCAGCGCGTTCGACGCTTGGCACAGGGCTTTATTCTAGCGGCTCGCGGGTGGCGGACACGGAGGGCGCGGCCGGTTCGAGCGCGCTCAAGTCGAAGACCTTGTAGGTCCCTTGGGGCGTCTCGAAGACCACCGGCAGGGCGCGCTGGATCTCGGCCAGCCGGCGCATACCGATCTCGGTATCGGCGGCCATCTCATGCTCACTGAAAATCCAGTAGCGCGCGCCCAGATGCCGAGCCGTGTCGAGGTAGCGGTCGAACTGCTCTTCGAGCGCATCGTCGCCGCGGTAGAGGATCTCCGTGGTGAAGGCGGCCGGCCAGACGGTCTTGCGGCCCGTTTCGAGCCAGAACCGCGCGTCGGAGTAGGCCAGCAACACGTCGCTCGGCGCGGAGTTCGCCTCGATCCAGCGGTAGACCAGCGGCTCCTCTTCAAATAGATGTGTCGTGCGGTTCACCGAGGCCAGCAGCCGCGCGGGCATGTTGAGGTGGGTCCACACAGCGAAGGCGCCGACGCCGAGTACGCCGGCCAGGAAGACGGCCGACACGGCTCGGTCGGCGAACGGCCGCTCGGAGCGCATGGTCGAGTAGGCCATTTGGGCGATGTGGCGGCCTTCGATCCAGGCTCCCAGGCAGAACAGCGGCAGAAAGACCGCCAGCAGCCGCCAGATGATGGGGAAGTTCCACAAGGCAGCCATCACAGCCGTGAGCGCCAGCGCCGTATGCGCCGCCGTCCAGCCGGTTTTTTTGCCCAGCCGCACCAGACCGCCCAGGATGGCGGCGCTCAGCGCGATGCCGAGCAAGAAACCGAAGAACGTCCGGCCGAGCGCGCCCAGGGGGAACAGCGCCATCGTCGCCGGGGTTGTCACCAGCGCGGTGACGTTGGCGTTGAGCATCGCCAGGAAGACGTCCAGGTTGGGCGTGCTCAGCTTCCAGAACTCCGGGTAGCTGGTCATGTAGGTCCAGACCTGCACCCAGCCCGGGGAGTCGCCGCCCGGGTCGGCCGCGGCTTGGGCGACGCCGTTCCACAGCCAGTGCCCCAGCACGAACGGCGCTCCGCCGGCGGTGATCGCCGCCGCCCCGCGCCAGTCGCGCCGCAGCAGCGCGGCCAAGCCGATGCCGGCGATGAAGGCCGCGCCGGCGGTGCGGGTCAGATACGCCAGGCCCACCGCGACGCCGGCGGCGGCGCTCCAGCCCGGATACCGCCTTTCGGCGCCCACGTCGGCCAGCAGCAGCGCCGTCATCGCCAGCGCCATGAACGGCACGTCGCTCATCAACGAGGCGCTCAGGTCGAGGACGCCGGTATAGCTGGCCGTCATGGCCACACAGGCCAGCGCCGCCCATTCGCCCACACCCGGCTGCCGCCGGATGTAGAGAAACGACGCCACGAAGAACACGCAGGCGAACAACCCGTTGATCCAGACCGCCGAGGAGACGTTCGCGGGGAAAGATGGATCCCAACTCCACACCAGCGACAGCAGCCACGGGTACAGTACCGGGTATTTGGTCTGCGCCGGGTTTCCGGGGACGTTGGGGATGACGTAGCCGTCGCCCGCAGCCAGCGCCTTGGCGGCGCTGAAGAAGACGCCGTCGTCGAAGTGGACGCGCCCAAAAAGCTCCGCCGTCGGGGCCGCGGCGACGTACGCCAGCACCCCGGCGAGCAGGGCGGCCAGGGTGATCCGCGGGCCCAAACGCTGTAGTCCTTCTCTGATGCCTCCCGTTGTACTGCGGCGGGCGACCCTGCCGCGTTAGGAGTTTGACCCCAACCGAAACGGGAGTTTCGCACCAGCCCTTCGTCGGGCCAAGAACGCTTCAGGCAACATTCTGTCGCTTGTAAACACGGCAGCTACTGGCAGTAAGGCTTCGCGAGTCCCTTCACACAGCGGGCGCAGGCCTGTTTGGCGAAGCCGAGCAGGCGCCGGAACCCGCGCGCCGACGCTACGATTTCGAGTGTTGCGGATTAGATTGGAGTTTCGAATCAAATCGGGGTGTTGTGCTGCTACAATTGCTCGCAAACCGAGAGAACGCCCATGAGCGCTGAGGCAAAAAAACAGCCCGCGGCTGCAGCTGAGGTCAACCCCGGCGCAAGCGTCGAGCAGATTCGCGACATCATCTTCGGCGCCCAGATGCGCGACTACGAGAGTCGCTTTGCCGAGTTGGGCCAGCGGCTCCAGGATTCGATCGAAGACTTGCGCAAGGAAATGGAGAAGCGCTTCAGCGAAGCTGACCGCAGCTTGGCTGAAGAGCGCGCTTCCCGGGAGTCCGACGTCGAATTGCTCAAGCGGCTGCTGTCCGCCGCCGAGCAACAGCTCGGTTCGGAGATCACGGCGGCTCGCCAGGAATTTTCCGCCAATCTGGGCTCTGCGTCCGATGACCTGGGTCATCGCAAGGCCGATCGTGAGTTGCTGGCCGACCTCTTCCGCCAAGCCGCTGTGCAGATCGAGAATGGACGGGCCTCCAACGAACCCAAGCGCGCCAAGAAGTCCTGAGCGCGCCGGGCTGAGCTCCGCGGCCGGCCCGCCTCCGCACGATTCCGCTCAGGAAGACCTGGAAAGACTGCGCTCGCTGCTGCTCCAGCCGGAGACGCAGCGTCTGGACTCCATTCAGGAGCGTATCGAAGACCCCGAGATTCGTTGCGACGAGGTCGCCGCCGCCCTGCCCGAGGCGGTCCGCCGCGCCGCCGCGGCCAGTCCGTCTTTGGCCGCGGCGCTTTCGCCGCTGGTCGAACAAGGCTTGGCGCAGTCGATCCGCCGCGACCCGTCGGTCATCATCGAAGTGATTTTCCCAGTGCTGGGACCGGCGATCCGGCGCGCGGTCGCCAGCGCCCTGCGGGGCGCGGTCGAGTCGCTCAACCGCGTCGTCGAGCACAGCTTCACCTGGCGCGGCTTGCGCTGGCGCATGGAGGCTTGGCGCACCGGCCGTCCGATCGCAGAGGTCGCGCTGTCGCGCAGCTTGGTCTACCGCGTCGAGCAGGTTTTTTTGATCCACCGCGAAACCGGGCTGCCGCTGATGGTGGTGGGCGCGGATGAACAGCGGCGCGACCCGGACCTGGTCTCGAGCATGCTGACGGCGATCCAGGACTTCGTGCACGACTCGTTCTCGGTTGCGGGCGATCAGGATCTGGACCGGCTCGAGGTCGGCGACTTCCAGGTCTGGATCGAGCGCGGCCCGCGCGCCGTCCTGGCGGCTGTCATCCGCGGCTCGGCCCGCCGCAGGCTGCGCACGCAGCTCGCCGAGACGATCGGCGACATCCACGCGCAACTGCGTGAGCCGCTGGAGCGCTTCGACGGCGACGCCACGCCGTTCGAGCCCGCCCGCCCCATGCTCGAGGGCTGTCTCGAGCAGGAGTTCATCCGCCCCCGTAAGCGCAAGGGCCTGCAGCCGTCGGCCATCGCGGCCATCGCGGCCATCGCGCTGGCGGCGCTGTTGGCGACGGGGTATTTCTGGTGGCGGTGGCGTGATCAGCAGCGTTGGGACGCCTACCTCGCGGCGCTCGACGCCGAGCCCGGGCTGGTCGCCTTCGACGAGGGCGACCGCGGCGGCCTGCGGCGAGCGCTGGTGTTGCGCGATCCGATCGCCGTCGATCCGGCCGCGCTGCTCGCCGACGCAGGCGTTGACCCCGGCGATGTCGTGTTGCGCGTCGAACCTGTCGTTTCGACTGATCCCTCGATCGTCGCTCGCCGCGCCCGCAAACTGCTTGGCGCCCCCGACAGCGTCGAGCTGGCGGTCCGCGACAACGCGCTGGTCGCCACCGGCTCGGCCCCGGCGGCCTGGATTCGCGAAGCCGCGGCGAAGGCCGTCTTCGTGCCCGGGGTGGAAGACGTGCGGCTGGAGGCGCTGGGCGACGCCGACCGCATGGAACTCGAAGCCATCGCGCGGCGGCTGGCCGGGCTGCGCGTGCGATTCGCCCCCGGTTCAGCGCGACTGGAGGACTCTGAGCGCAAGGCGGTCGATGCGATGCTGGCGGGCTTGCTCGAGTCTGCCGAGAAGACCAGGAAGATGGGGATTCCGTTGCGGGCGCGCCTGTTGGGCGGCGCCGATTCCACCGGCGCGGAACAGACCAACGCCCGCCTGCGCCGGCAGCGAGCCGAAGCCGTGCGCCGTCAGCTCGTCGCCGGCGGCGTTCCCGCCGAAGCGCTGCTGGTTCAGCCTGCGGATCAGGATCTGGGAAACTCGGCTGAAGAGCGGCGCAGCGTCGCCGTCGAGCTCGAGTTGCCATGATCCGCCTGAAGATCTGCTTGTTGGGCGCAACCGCGGTGGGTAAGACCAGCCTCACGCGGCGCTTCGTCGAGGGAGTCTTCAGCGATCGCTACCTCACCACGGTCGGCGTTCGCATCGACAAGCGCGTGCTCGACATCGACGGCGAAGACGTGCATCTGGTCGTCTGGGACCTTTCGGGCGAAGACGAATTCGCGCAGTTGCAGCTGCGCTATCTGCGCGGCGCGTCGGGATGGATCGCGGTTGCGGACGGCACGCGTCCCGATACTCTCGACAGGGCCCTCGATCTGCACTCCCGGGCCGAAGCCGAGCTCGGCGCGCGACCGGCCGTCTTGCTGCTCAATAAGGCGGACTTGGCTGACGATTGGCGCATCTCCGAAGATCGCGTGGCCTCGCTGACGGTTGGCGGCGGCGTTCCCGTCCGCACGTCAGCCAAGACCGGCGAAGGCGTCGAGGCGGCCTTTGAGAAGCTGGCGCGCGCGGCGCTGAAAAAGCAGGCATGAGCGACGCCCTCTATACTTTGCCGGCCGCTCTCGATCTGGCTGTCTTCGTCGAACGCGACGACGCCGCTTTCGATGCGGCCGGGCCGCTGCCGGGCTGGGTGGGCGAGTATGTATCCGGCGACCGGCCGGTGATGTTGCCGGACGCCTTCGTCTTTCTCGAGACCTTTCTCGAGGACGCGGCCGAGCATTGGGCCCTGCGCCAGCCGGGTTCGCTGCGCTCCGGGCCGTGGAGCGAACGCGGCGCCGACGGCGTGGAGCGCACTTTTGAAGCGCAGGCGATCTACCACGCCGAGCAGCGGTTGCTGGTGATCGAGCGGCTGGGCGCTGATTTTGAGCTGCTGCGCGAATCGCTGCAGATCGCCCGCGACGCCGAGCTGCGCAAACAGCGCGTGGGCCTGCTCTCGGCGGCGCTGCTGGGCCAAGGCGTGGCGCACAAGCCGGCTGTCGCCGTCGCCGAATCGATCCTCCTGGTCGAAGCCGACGGGACCTATCGCGACCTGGGCGTCTCCGGCGGAACTTCCGAGGCGCAGCACCTCTCCGACTGGTTGCCGCCGGCGGCGGTGGAAGCGCTGGCGCAGCGGCTGACCGCCTGCGTGCGCGAGAGACGCCATCAAGCTGTGGTCTGCACGGTGGAGTCCGAGACCGGCAAGCGCTACTTCGAGGCCCGGCTGCTGCCTTTCGAAAATCAGCAGGCCCTGGCGCTGGTGCGCGATGTGACGCGCCGGGTGCAGGCCGAAGCCGAACTCGAACGCCGCACCCTGGCGCTGCGCGGTCTCGAACAGAACCTGGCGCGGCTGCTCGACGAACTCGACGTCGGCGCGCTGGCGCTGGACGCCGACGAGCGCTGCGTCTTCTCGAGCGTCGCCGCCGGGCGTCTTCTCGGGGCGTCCCCGGACGAGTTGCAAGGTCGGCCCTGGCCCGAAGTCTTCGCCGCCTCCGCCGTGGAGCGTCGCGAACTGCTGGCGTGGTCGCGGCGCGAGCAGCCCGCTCGCGGAAGGCGCCCCGTCAACCTGTCCAGCGGTCTGACCATCGATTTGGACTTGCGCGAAGATCCGCTCAGCCCCGAGCGGCGGCTGCTGTTTCTCTACGACACCACCGAGGTCGAGGCGCTGCGGCGCCGGGCGGACGAAAGCGCCCGCTTCGGCGAGCTGACCGGGGCGACGGCCGCCATGCGCGACGTCTACCGCCTGATCGAAGACTTTGCGCCGATGCCCACCACCGTGCTGGTCGAAGGCGAGACTGGAGTCGGCAAGGAACTCGTGGCGCGGGCGCTGCACCAGCGCAGCCAGCGCGCCAAGGCGCCGTTCGTGGCCGTCAACTGCGCCGGTCTGCCCGAGGCGCTCGCCGCCGGACAACTTTTTGGGCATCGGCGCGGCTCGTTCACCGGCGCAATCCAGGACCAGCGCGGCTTGTTTGAAGCGGCCAACGGCGGCACGCTGTTCCTCGACGAGATCGGCGACCTGCCCGCCATCGTGCAGACCACGTTGCTGCGCGCGTTGCAGGAGCGCGAGATTCTACGCATCGGCGAGACGACCCCGCGCAAGGTCGACGTCCGCCTGCTCACCGCTACGCACCGTGATCTGGAAACCGAGGTGCGCGAAGGACGTTTTCGAGCCGATCTCTACTACCGCATCCGCGTCGCCTCCATCCGCATTCCGCCGCTGCGCGAGCGCGTCGCCGACATCCCCCTGCTGGCCGGACAGTTTTTACAGGAGATGGCCAGTCTGACCGGCAAACCGCTGGTCGGCTTCACGCCGGAGGCCTTGCGCCAGATGGCCGGACACTCCTGGCCGGGCAACGTGCGCGAGCTGCGCAGCGCGGTTGAGTACGCCGCCATCCGCAGCCGCAACGCGCGCGTGGGCGCTGAAGACCTGCCGCCGGACCTGTTCGCGGCCGAGCCCGCGCCGCCGGTCTCCGGTGAAGAGGACGAGTCGGCCCGCTACCGCCGGGCGCTCGAAGAGGCCGGCGGCAACCGGACCCAAGCGGCGCGGCTATTGGGTGTGAGCCGGGCGACTTTCTACCGCCGGTTGGCGCAGCTGGGGCTCGACGGCGAGCAGGCCTGAGCCCGGGTAGTGTTCAATGAGGGCTTGAGCGCGAACTCTTCCACTTGCGACCTCGTTGTTTTTGGAGCCCATCCCGATGACGCCGAACTTTGCTGCGGCGGGACGCTGGCGCTGGCCGCCGCCCACGGCCGCAGCACAGCCGTCGTCGACATGACCGGCGGCGAGCTCGGCAGTCTGGGCGACGCCGCGATCCGTTCCCGTGAGGCCGCTGACGCCGCGAAAGTCCTCGGCTTGACGCGCCGCATCAACCTCGGACTGCCCGACGGCGGCGTGCGCGACAGCGACGCGAATCGCGCCCGGGTCGTCGAGGTCTTGCGCGAGCTGCGTCCGCAGGTCGTCATCGCCCCGCCGTTCGAAGACCATCACCCCGACCACATGGGGACAGCGGATCTGGTGCGTCAGAGTTTCTACCTCAGCGGCATCCGCAAGTTTCAGCCGCAGGCGCCGCCGTGGAAGCCCAAAACGCTGTTGCACCACTGGGGATCGCGGGCGTTTGCGCCGCAGCTGGTGGTCGACGTCTCCGCCGTCTTCGAGCAACGGATGCAGGCGGTGCGCTGTTACCAGTCGCAGTTCGGAGAGCGGCAGGAAGAAGGCTTTCCGTTGCGCATCGCCGCCAAGGGTTTTCTCGAGTCCATCGAGGCGACCCTCAAGTACTTCGGCTCGCTGATCGGCGTCGCCTACGGAGAGCCGTACAAGAGCGAGTTGCCGCTGCCGGTGAGCGACCTGGTGGGAATGTTTGGAGTGGAACCATGGAAAGACCGCTAGGGATCGCGATCATCTGCCATCCCACCATCGGAGGCAGCGGCGTGGTGGCCGCCGAGCTGGGGATGGCCTTGGCCGAGCGCGGCCATGAAGTCCACGTGGTCAGCTATCTGCGGCCGGTACGGGTGCAGGAGGCGAAGCCGCGGCTGCACTTTCACGAAGTGCCGGTCACGCGCTACCCGCTGTTCCAGTACCCGCCCTACACCCTGGCGCTGGCCAGCAAGCTCACCGTGCTCTGCCGCGAGCAGAAGATCGACATCCTGCACGCTCACTACGCCATTCCGCACGCCGTCAGCGCCTACCTGTGCTGCCAGATGCTGGGCGAGGGCGCGCCGAAGATCGTGACGACGCTGCACGGCACCGACATCACGCTGCTGGGTCTGGACGAGTCGTTCTATGAGATGACCCGCTTCAGCCTGCAGCAGAGCGACGGGGTGACCGCGGTCTCCGCCTACCTGGCGCGGGAGACGCAGGAACGCTTCTGCACCGACTGCCCGGCCGAGGTGATCTACAACTTCATCGACCTCGAGCGTTTCTCGCCAAGAAACTTCGACCCCGAGCGCCGCGCGAAGTACGCTTGTCCGGACGAAGTGCTGATCGGGCACCTGTCAAACTTCCGCTGGGTGAAGCGCCCGCAAGACGTCATCAAGATCTTTCACCGAGTGGCGCAGCACGTCTCGGCGCGGCTGCTGCTGATCGGCGACGGTCCTGACCGCGAGACCGCCGAACGCATCGCCGACGAGCTCGGCGTGCGCAACCGCATCTACTTCGTCGGCTCGGACAACAACATCGAGCATCTGCTGCCGCTGCTGGATCTGTTCCTGCTGCCCAGCGAACAGGAGTCGTTCGGTCTGGCGGCGCTCGAAGCCATGGCCTGCGGGGCTCCGGTGATCGCGAGCGACGTCGGCGGGCTGCCGGAGCTGGTGACCGAAGGGGCGGGCTTTCTGTTTCCCGTGCGCGACGTGGAGGCGATGGGCCGCAAGGCGGTGGAGATCCTCACCAACAAGGACGAGCACGCCGCCCTCAAGCGCGGGGCGCGCGAGCGGGCGATGGCGTTCGAGCGCGAAAAGACGGTGGACCAGTACGAAGCGTACTACCGTAAGGTGCTCGGCGACCGGTAGAAGGGAGTGGCGACCCCAGCGGGATTCGAACCCGCGTTGCCGCCGTGAAAGGGCGGTGTCCTAGGCCTCTGGACGATGGGGTCAGCTGAGCGAAAACATCATCAGGTCAGTCGACCCAATACTCTCAGTCTATCCGCAGGGCTTCGGGCTGGTCAATAGACCGACGCTACGATGACAGCGCGGCCTGCAGCATCGCCTTGGTGTAGGCCACGTTGTAGATCAGCGCCACCGTGCCGCCGCCGCCCGGGTACATGCTGCGAATGCCCAGCTTGCGGTCGATGTCGATCGCCCGCGGATGCTCGGGATAGATGCCGAAGCGGTACTTGTGGCGCACCAGCTCCTTCATCACCGCGAACATATCCACCTGACCCTCGTCGATGAAGACTTCGGTGTAGGCGACGTTGGGCTTGCGCACGATGACGTTGCGGTAGTGGACGTGGTTGATGCGGTCGCGTTCGCCCAGCCAGCGGCAGACCTCCACCGGGTCGGCGCCGGTCTCGCGGGCGACGCCGCAGTCGAACGTCATGCCGTTGTAGGGGCTGTCCACCAGCATCAGGTACTCCTTCCACTGGTCGAAGCCGGCGAAGAGCTGCTCGCTGCCGCGGCTCATCCGCACCGGCGGGTCGTTGGGATGGAGCGCCAGGCGCACGTTGGCTTTCTCGGCCTCGGGGATGACGGCCTCGAGAAAATGTCGGGCGCGGGCGAGCTGTTCGGCGCGAGTGTGCGTCCCCACGTCCGGCTTGGGGGGCAGGTTTTTTGACAGCTCGTAGTCGTAGGCTGTGTAGCCGGCCCCGGCGCGACCGGTCTCTTCCTTGTAGCCCTCGATGAGCCGGTGCGCGTAGAAGTTGTACTCGATGACGGGCAGTCCCGCTTTGCCGGCCGCGCGGATCGACTGGATCATCATCTCGATGGCCGAGTCGGCGTTTGGACGCCCCCAGATCATGTCCTCGAGCCCGCCGATCATCATGTTGATGATCTGCATGCCTTCGGCTTCATAGCGGTCCATCCGCTCGCGCAGCGCGGCGACGGTCCAGGGTCTCTCTCGCGGGCCGCCCATGAGGACGTGGTTGACGCCGACCTGGCGCCACTGGATCATCGTCTCCGGATCGGCGTCCGGCGAGGAGCCGACGCAGATCTTGGGCCGATCGTCGCCCAGCTTGGGCGGCCAGTCGGCGGCGGCGGCCGCCAGCGGCGACAGCGCGGCAAGTGCGAACAGGCGTCGGCGTGAGATCGGCATGGATTCTCCGGTTGGAGCGATCATAGCGCAGCCCCACGCCGGCCGGAGCCGACTTCTAGCTCAGCCCGCCCAAGACCATGCCCACCAGGTAGGCGACCGTCGCAGCCCCTCCGCCCAGCGCCAGCGTCTCCAGGCCGGAGACCCACCAGCGTTGCCCCACAAAACGGCTCTTGAGCGCCCCGGTGAAGAAGAACGCGCTGCCCGTCAGTGCGGAACTCCACCCAAACGGCTGCTCCACCGGTTGGCCCAGCCACTGGGTCAGGTAAGGAAGCAGCGGCGTCGCTCCGACTGCGACGAAAGCGAGGAACGTCGCCGCAGCGGCCTTCCAGGGACTAGGGCTTTGCGAGGGGAGGCCGTACTCCTCCACCAGCATCGTCTCCACCCAGCGTTCGCGGTTGGAGGTGATGGTTTTCACGGCGCGCTCGAGATCCTCGCCGGTAAATCCTTTCCGCCGGAAAATCTGACGAACCTCTTCCTCCTCGCCCTCGGGGTATTTGGCGATGTGGTCCTCTTCCACCCGCCGTAGTTGGTCGCGCAACTGCTCGTCGGCGCGGGCGCCCAGATAGTTCCCCGCCGCCATGCTGAAGCCGTCGGCCAGCAGGTTCGCCGACCCCAGAATGACGATGACGACGCTGGACAGTCCGGCCCCGGCCACGCCGGCCACTACCGCGAACGTAGTGACCGTGCCGTCGACGGCGCCCAGCACGAAGTCGCGCAGGTAGCCCGCGCCGGAGTTGTCGCGCAGCCGTTTCCGGATGGCCGAGGGCGTATGAGAGGCTTTCAGACCCGCCCGGGCGGGCTCGGCCGGCGTCGCCATCAGGCCCGCTGCAACTCGTGGAACAGCGCCCGGTACTGGGCCAGGTAGCGCTCGGGCTCGCAGCTGGTTTGTGTTTCCACCAGCATGTAGCGCTCATAGCGAATCTCGCGCAGCAGCGAAAACAGTTCGCGGTAGGGGTACTCGGTGAGTTCGCGGATGTGAATGTTGAGGATGTGGTCCCGGAGCAGGTCGAAGCTCTGGCGGATCGAGCCGTTCTTGATGTCGGTCGGGTTCGAGTTCCAGCAGACGCCGACGTTGGGATGGCCGCAGGCGTCCATGATGGCGCGCATGCGCTCGGGTTCCTGCGTCTGGCGGCCGTGCACCTCGACCCACACCTCCACGCCGTAGCGTTCGCCGGCCTGACCGCAGGCGCGTAGCGCTTCGCCGATCCGCGCGATCGTGGTCGCCTCGGGCACGCCTTCGGGCAGCCCGTTGGGACGGACCTTCACGCCCCAACAGCCCAGGTCGTGCGCCAACTCGAGGAAGCTCTCGGTCTCCTTGACGTTCTTCTCGCGCACTGCGGCGTCAGGGGAGTGGTATTCGCAAGCCGAACCCAGGCTCAGCAGCCGCACCGGACCGGCGGCGAACTTCTCGCGCACCTCGTGAATCTTGGCGTCGGGGATGCCCGGCTCGACGCCGTGGGCGTGCGTGCTGCGCAGCTCGACGGCCTCGTAGCGCAGCTTCCCCAGGGTTTCGATGATCTGGTCGACCGACCAGTCTTTGGCAACGTTGTAAGTGACTAACCCGAGACGCACGTCAGTTCCCCGACGGCATTCTACCACTAAGAGCCCTTACGCCCGCCGAGAGCGGCGGCGCGAGGTCGATACGGCGCATAGACTCAAGATCAGCGATGCTCTCAAAAGACCAGCGCTTGCAGCAGCTCATCCAGCCGGGCGAAGAGATCCTGCATCGCACGGGTCTGCACTGGATGGTCTATCGCTGGCCGGCGATCCTGTTCATCTACGGCTGCTGTCTGGGGCTGCTGTTCCTGACCAGCTTCATCAACCTGGCGATAGTTGTGCTGCCGTTCGCGCTGATGTTCATGGGCATGATCGGCGGCGCGCTGATCGCCTTTCGCCGCATGGCCACCGAGTACGTGGTAACCAACAAGCGCCTGATTCTGATCGAAGGCTTCATCAGCTCCGTCGACCATAGCATCCCGTTCGAGCAGATTCGCAAGGTTGAACTCAAACAAGACGCGCTGGGGCGCTACTTGGATTTCGGCCGGCTCGACGTGCTGCTCGACGACGGCCAGCGCAAGATCGTCCGCCCGATCGCAGACGCCGCTAAAGTGCGGACCTGGATCGAGCAGCTCACCGGCGACGCGTTTTTGGCGAAGATGGCCGGCGAAGAGCGGGTCGACTCGGCCTGGGACCGCGCGCTGCAAGCCCGTACCGAAGACCACGCCGTCGTCGACGCGGAAAGCGAGGCGACGTCCTAGCCGCCCGCAGCGGCGTGCTCGCGGCAGATCTGCAACGACTCCGGGACCTCGAGCTGCTCCTGCGTCAAGCCGCAGCGGAAGCCGCCGGGCTCGCGTAAGAAGTGGCGACAGGTGCGGCAAACCCCAAAACCCTCGCCTCCGCGCGCCCGCAGCAGTTCCCGCAACAGCTCCTCGAGCGCCTGCTCGATCGTGCGGCTGCGCGCCGGCGAGAGCGCGTCCAAGACTTCGCCGATAGCCCTCGGCGGCGAGGCCTCGCCCACGACCCGCCGGCCCGCCTCGGTCAGGCGGAGGCGCGCGACGCGGCCGTCAGCGGGGTCGGCTGACTTTTCCACGAACCCCCTGCGTTCGAGCGTCATCACGCTCTGCGAGGCCGTTCCCTTGGTCACGCCCAGATATGCCGTGACTGCCGCCGGGGTGTTGCTGTAGCGATTGCAGCGCGCCAGATAGAGCAGGATGCTCAACTGCACCGGCTGCAGCTTTTCCCGCGCGCCGGCTTCGCGCTCCTCGGCCCGCAGCAGGTTTGACAGGCGCTCGAGCGTCTCGTAGATCGCGGTCTCCGCCACGTCGCTTATCGTATCGACTCAAAACTAGATTGACAATGGCGGCGACGGTGTGGCCTTCTATATTAAGTATCGACTCGATACAAAATATACGGACAAGGAGCCTACCATGCCAACAACTTCCATTCCCGGATACCGCTACGGCGATTCCTCGCTGCCGACCTCGCCGGTCACCCTTGAAGACCTGGACCGATTGCGCCAGTCCGTCCTGTTTGACGACCAGGACTGCCAGGCGCTGGCCGCCGCCGGAGAGATCCTCGCCGGACAGGTCGACGAGATTCTCGACGTCTGGTACGGGTTCGTCGCCTCGCACCCGCATCTGGTGAAGTACTTCTCCACCAACCAGGGAGAGCCGATCGGCGATTACCTGGCCGCGGTGCGCCGGCGTTTCGGCCAATGGATTCTCGACACCTGCAACCGCGAGTGGGACCAGGACTGGCTGAACTACCAGGAGGAAATCGCCAAGCGGCATCACCGCATCGGCAAGAACCGCACCGACGGGGCAGCGGCCGTCGATCACATTCCGATGCGCTATCTGATCGCCTTCATCTACCCGATCACGGCGACGATCCGGCCGTTCTTGGAGAACGGAAATCGCTCCGCCGAGGAGACCGAGAAGATGTTCCACGCCTGGTTCAAGGCGGTCACGATCCAGGTGACCCTGTGGACCCGGCCCTACGCCAACGACGGGGATTTCTGAGCAAAGCGGCGGTTGCGCGGTTCTAGCAAGCCGTTAGAATGGCCGAGTGAGAATCCTCATCCTTCTGCTCACCGCTGCGACCGCCGCACTTGCCCAGCCTTCGGTTGCGAACTACGACGAGGCCAAGGTCCCCAGCTACACGCTGCCGGACCCGCTCGTCGCCGCCGACGGAACGCGCATCACCACCGCCGAGCAGTGGCGTCAAAAGCGTCGCCCAGAGATTGTGGAGCAATTCGAGTCCCTCGTCTACGGTTCCGTGCCGCCGAACGCGCCCAAGGCGACGGCCGAGCTGATCGAAGGCGCCACGCCCGCGCTGGCCGGCAAGGCCGTTCGCAAGCAAATCCGCGTCGCCTTCGGCCCCGGCGCCGACGCCCCGGCGATGGAGATCCTGCTCTACCTGCCCGCCGACGCCCAGGGCCCTGTGCCGGTCTTCCTGGGGCACAACTTCTACGGCAACCACTCCATTCATGCCGACCCGGGCATCCGTCTGTCGAAGAGCTGGATGCGCGACAACGCCGACTACGGGGTGGTCGAGCACCGCGCCACCGAGAAGGCGCGTGGCGTGCGCTCCAGCCGCTGGCCGGTGGAGATGATCCTGGCTCGCGGCTACGGTCTGGCCACCGTCTACTACGGCGACATCGACCCGGACTTCGATGACGGTTTTGCCAACGGCGTGCATGCGCTCACCGGCAAGCCCGGGCCGACGGAGTGGGGCTCGATCGCCACCTGGGCCTGGGCGCTGAGCCGGGCGCTGGACTATCTGGAAACCGACCCCAACGTGGACGGCGAAAAGGTGATCGTAATGGGGCACTCCCGCCTGGGCAAAACCTCGCTGTGGGCCGGGGCGATGGATGAGCGGTTCGCCATGGTCGTCTCCAACGACTCCGGCGCGGGCGGCGCCGCGTTGAGCCGGCGTGCGTTCGGCGAGACGGTCGAGCGCATCAACATCTCCTTCCCGCACTGGTTCTCTGACACGTTCAACCAGTACAACTCCAACGAATCCGCGTTGCCGATCGACCAGCATGAGCTGATTGCGCTGATCGCGCCGCGCCCGGTCTACGTCGCCAGCGCCGAGGAAGACCAGTGGGCCGACCCCAAGGGCGAGTTCCTCTCCGCCGCGCACGCCGGGCCGGTCTATGAACTGTTCGGCAAGCAGGGTCTTGGAACCAGCGCCCGCCCGCCGACGGAATCGCCCATCCACCACACCATCGGCCACCACATTCGTCGCGGCGGCCATGACGTTACCGACTACGACTGGACCCAGTGGATGGATTTTGCCGACAAGCATCTGCGCGACCCTCTCAGCGTCCAGCTCGACCGCATCCTGGGCCTACGCGGAGTCGGCGCGCCCGCCATCTCGCCCGACGGCAAGGCCATCGCCTACACGCATGCGGGCGAGATCCGCCTGATGAAAGTTGACGGGTCAAACGATCGCGCTTTGGCGAAGGGCTCGGCGCCGGCCTGGTCGCCGGACGGGCAAACCATCGCCTACCTCTCGAGCGTCGTCCACGGCCGCCAGGTCTGGACCGTTCCGTTGGCGGGAGGGGATCCGCAGCGATTGACCTCGTCGGATGAGTACATCGACCGCTTCGAGTGGGCGCCGGACAGCCAAAGCATCGCGTTCCTGGCCCGTCCGCGGCCCTGGTCCGACCTCACGTTCCTGGCGCACCATCAGGCTGAGGGCGAGCCGACCATCGTCGATTCCAACAACCTGCCGCGCAACCGGCTGTGGCTGGTTGCGGTGGCCGACGGCAAGGTCAAGCCGCTCACCCCGCCCGACATTTCCGTCGGCGGCTACGAGCAGTGGTTCCCCGACACCTTTTCGTTCTCGCCCGACAGCCAACGCATCGCCTTCGGCAAGCGGCCCCACGCCAAAGCCGGCAGCCATCTCGACAGCGAGATCGCGATCGTCTCGGTGGAAGACGGCTCAATCCAGACCGCGACCGACCGACCCGGCATGGACGGCTATCCGCAGTACTCGCCCGACGGCAAGCGGATCGCCTTCCTCACCACCGAGCGCCGCAACTGGGTGACGGCTTCGCACATCTACCTGCTCGATCCGGCGACTGGTAAGACCGAAAAGATCACGCCGGGAATCGACCGCAAGATCCGCGAGTACTTCTGGTCCCACGACGGCCGGAAAATCTACTTCATCCTCGATGACGGCGTGACCAAACCGATCTACGAGCTCGACGTGGCGACCCGTTCGGCCAAGCCGCTGCTCGTCGACGGCAAGGTCTATTCCGGCTTGAGCGTGGCGAAGCAGGGGCCGGGGCTGGCCTTCCTGCGTCAGAGTCCGAACGAGCCCAACGAGATCTACTCTGCCGACCCGACGTCGTTCTCGCCGCGCAAGCTGACCGGCGTCGTCGAGGCGCAAGTGCGCGATTGGCAAGAAGTTCTCACCGAAGTGGTCCGCTGGAAGAGCTACGACGGCCGCGAGATTGAGGGCATCGTCCACAAGCCGGTCGGCTGGGTCAGCGGCAAGCGCTACCCTCTGCTGGTGATCCCGCACGGAGGCCCGCACGCGGTCAACTCCAACGGCTTCGTCTCCGGCGAGGTCCGGCTTTTCGCCGAGCGCGGCTGGGCGGTGTTTCGGCCGAACTTCCGAGGCTCGGGCGGCTACGGAGAGGCCTTCCTGCGCGCCAACCTCAACAACTGGGGCATCGGCGACTACGAAGACGTGATGACGGGCGTGGATTTTCTCATCGAGGAGGGCTTGGTGGATCCCGAAAAACTCGCCATCGCCGGCGCCAGCTACGGCGGCTACATGACCAGTTGGACGATCACCCAGACCGACCGCTTCAAGGCGGCCGTCGACGGCGCCGCGATCACCGACACGTCGAGCTTTCTGCGCACGCTCGACGTGCCCGATCGCTTCGTCGACTACCTCGGCGCCGACCCGCGCAACTACGCCCGCCATTCACCGATCGAGTACGCCGACCGGATCGTCACCCCGACGCTGGTTTGGCATGGAGACAGCGACATCCGGGTGCCGACCGACCAGGGCCGGCAGCTGTATGTGATGTTGCAGAAGTACGGAGTGCCGAGCCAGTTCGTGCTCTACCGCGGCGAATCACACGGCGTGCGGAAACCGGCGCACGTGCGCGATCTGCTGGAGCGGAAGGTGGACTGGCTGGAGCGTTGGACGCTGAAATAGAACGCACGGAGGCGGCGGTTGCCGGCTCCCCCATAGCCCCCGGCTTCAGCCGGGGGAATACACGCATACCCGACCGTCTCACGTCTACGCTCACCCGCGGGAGCGGGTGAGCGTAGACGATCTTCCTGTGAGTCGCTTAGGAGCATCCCCCGGCTGAAGCCGAGGGCTATGGGTCAAACCGGAGACGGACCGCCCGGATCAGCCGGCGCAGTGTTCTTGTAACCGCTTCTCAGGGTGCGGGTCCCGGTTACTTCTGCGCTACCACCCGGCTGGGATCCTCCAGCAGCTTCTGCGCCGCAGGAAGCGCCTCGAGAGCCTTCTCCACCTCGGGGTCGAGTGCGTAGTAGACCTGCTCGCCCTGCTCGAGATCGTAGGCCGAGATGTAGACCTCGCGCTTGATGAAGCGCTTGATGAAGTCCCGGTTGGCCGTGAAATCGGCTTCCTCGAACTCGATGTCTTCGTTCACGAGGAACTCGCGGAACTCCTCCACCACCTCATCGGTCGCTTCCCAGCCGGCGGGCATCGAGTCGCGGTCCAGCGTGTAGTGCTGGGCAAAGTTCTCGAAGGCGAACGCGCGGCGCAGCATGATCTGGAAATCGTTGAGCCGTTCGGCGCTGACCGCGATGTCGGGCTCGATGCCGCCGCCGCCGTAGACTTGGCGGCCGTGATCGGTCAGCTTGACCTCATCGTGCACCGGCTTGTAGTGCTCACTGCAGGGGTCGTTGTAGTACTCCACCATCGAAACGCCGTCATAGCGCCGCTGGATGAGCCGTCCGCTCGGGGTGTAGTAGCGCGCCGTGGTCAGAGCCAGCCCTGAAGTCTCGCCCAGCGGGTAGACCGTCTGCACCAAGCCCTTGCCGAAGGTGTTGGATCCAACCACCAGTGCGCGATCATGGTCCTGCAGTGCGCCGGCGACGATTTCCGACGCCGAAGCCGAGTTGCAGTTCACCATCACCACCATCGGGAAGCTGCGGCCGCGATTGCCGCGCTGCGCCTTGTAGGCGCGCTCGCTCGAAGAGCGGCCGTAGTGCGACACGATCGTCTGGCCCTTCTCGAGAAACTCGTCGGAGACGTAGACGCCCTGGCTGAGCAGACCGCCGCGGTTGTCGCGCAGGTCCAGCACCAGGCCTTCGAGGTTGTCGGCGCCGAGCTTCTCGAGCGCGTCGTCGAGTTCCTTGCCGGTATTCTCGTTGAAGCTCTCGATCTTGATGAAGCCGATGTTGTCACGCAGCTCAAAGGCGACCGGAACGCTGGGCCGCGGGATCGTGGCGCGCGTGACGGTCACGTAGGTCATGCCTTTATGCCCCGGGCGCTCATAGCCGATCTCCACATCGGTGCCCTCGGGACCGCGTAGGCGGTTGGCGACCTCGGTCGACGAGAGGCCTTCCATCTTCTCCTTGTTCACCTCGACGATGATGTCTCCGGGCCGTAGACCCGCGCGGTAAGCGGGCGTCTTCGGGAACGGGTGCACGACCACGGTCTGCCCGTCGCGCGGCTGGATTGTCATGCCGACGCCGGCGTAGCGGCCGCGCTGGTCGTCGCGCAGGCGCTCATACGATTCCGGGTCGAAGAACTGCGAGTGCGGATCGAGCGCCTGCAGCATCTGCGGAATCGCGCCCTGGTAGATCGCCTTCTCGGCTTCCACGCGGTCGGCGTAGCGCTGCTCCACCGTGGAGAGCACTTGGCTGAACTGGCGGAAGCTGCTCTTGACATCGTCTTCGGAGGCGGCCGCGGCCACCCCGATGCGCGGCCCAAAGAGCCCGCCCGCCAAGGCGCCTGCCAGCACCAGGATCGGCAGGACGAAGAAGCTCGAACGTTTAGAGGAGGTCATAGTGAAAACGTGTCGGCGCCGTTCGCCGGCGCGGCGCGCGAATCGGGCTCAGTATATCAGGCGCGGCTCGCTGTGGAAATTCGACGCTGAGGCGTCCCGCGAGGTTTCCTCCGCGTTGGGCGTTCGGGCACGGCGAGCGAACCTCATGATAATCTGGAGAAAGCGCTGGCCGGTCGTCCAATGGCAGGACATATGGTTTTGGTCCATAGAATGGGGGTTCGAATCCTCCCCGGCCAGCCAATCCACTTCTCCCTTTCCCTTTTGCATCTGCGCTGACGCGGAACTGCGGCCCAGCGCCCGCCCGCTTGGATCCCGGCCGAGGGAGCGGAAAGCGCTTACGGGTCTGGTATCATGCGCGACGAAGGGATAGCTTCCATGTCGCAGAATCGCCGCCAGTTCGTTCAATCCGCCGCCAGTCTCGGCCTTGCCGCCGCCACGGTCGCTTCCGCCGCCAAGCTGGGGGAGATTCCCAAGCGCAAGTTCGGCAAGACCGGCGTCGAAGTGACCATCCTGGGCCTGGGCGGCGCCCGCGTCGGCAACATGACCGACGAGGATGAAGCGATTCGCGTGATTCGCCACGCCCGCTCGATCGGCATCAACTTCTTTGACAACGCCGCCGCCGGCGCCTACGGCGTGGGCCAGCGGCGCTACGGAACCGCCTTCGGCAAAGACAACAAGGATCTCTTCTACACGACCAAAACGCGCAACCGCAGCTATACCCAGGCCGAGCTCGACCTCAACCAGTCCCTCAGCCACTACAAGCGCGACTACATCGACCTCTACCAGGTGCACAACGTCATCAACGAAGAGGACATCGACTTCGCCTTCGGGCCGCGGGGCGTGATGGAGATGATCGAGAAAGCCAAGCGCGACGGCAAGATCCGCTTCATCGGCTTCACCGGCCACACCAATCCGCACGTGCTGCGCAAGATGATGGGCATGTATGACTGGGACACGGTCTTGATGCCGCTCAGCGTCACCGACGGCGCGCGCAAGGGCTTTTCCTTCGAGCACCAGACGCTGCCCGCCGCCGTGGAGAAGGGACTGGGAATCCAGGCGATGAAGACCACCGGGGTGGGCGCGATCGAAGGCGAAGGCGTCTCCACGCTCGAAGAGTCGCTCAGCTACGTCTGGTCGTTGCCGATCCACACCGCCATCCTGGGCTGCACCACCATCGAGCAGCTCGAAGCGGACGCCAAGATTGCCATTGCTGCGGGCAATAAGCGGCTCAGCGAAGCGGAAAGGAAGTCGATCCAGGCCAAGTGGGCCGGCGCGGACTTCGCCAAGCTCGAGCCCTGGAAAGTCGACAACTCGGTGAAGACGCTGGCCGCGGGGCCGCAGTATCTCGGCGCCTAAGGGCGTCGCCAAGCGGGGAGCGGAGCCTGTTGATGCTCGATTCGGCTCTGCTGTTCGGCGTCTGGTTCATCATCGCGGCAACGGTCATCCCGCTGCTGCGCCACGGCGACTGGTGGATCCGCGCGTTTGAGTTTCCGCGAGCGCAGATAGCGTATCTGGGCGTAGCGTTGGGTATCGCGGGCTGGTTCCGACTCGATCGTAACGACCCCGTCATCTTCTACTCGCTGCTCGTCCTGGCCGGATGTCTGGCTTGGCAGGCTTTCCGGATCGCGCGCTACACCCCGCTGTTCCCGACGCAGATGGTCAAGCGTCCCCAAGCCTTCGAGCATGGAGACTCGCTGCGGCTGATTAGCGCCAACGTCTACCAGTTCAATCGCCGGGCCGATGCGCTGCTCGAGTTGGTAGCCGAGCGCAAACCGGACTTGTTGTTGCTGCTCGAAACCGACGATTGGTGGGCCGGGCAACTCGAGGGCCTCCATTCGGAATACCCCTATCGGCTCCAACAGGCCCAGGACGACACCTACGGACTGCTGTTGTTCTCACGCCTCGAACTGATCGACGCTGAGGTGCGCTTCATTCGGCGCGAGCATGTCCCCTCGGTCCGCGTTTGGCTTCGCTTACCGTCAGGCCGCCGGGTGCGCTTCTACGGCCTGCATCCCGAACCTCCCTATCCCGTCTACGCCGACACCTCCCGCCAACGCGACGCCGAACTCCTCACCATCGCCGAAGAAATCAGCGACGAGCCCGACGAGCCGACCATCGTTATGGGAGACCTCAACGACGTCGCCTGGTCGCGGACGACGCGACTATTCCAGCGCATGAGCGGGCTGCTGGACCCGCGCATCGGGCGTTTCCCGATGAATACGTTCCCGGCGCATCTGCCCCTGCTGCGCTTCCCGCTCGATCACGTATTCCTGTCGGAGCACTTTGCGCTGGCGGCGTTCGAGAGGCTGCCTGACATCCACTCCGACCACTTCCCGGTGCTGTGCGAGGTGCGCCTGGACCGGCTCGCCGAAGAAGAGCAAGACCCGCCGGCGCCTGAGAACGGCGACGAGGAAGAGGTCGACGAGGTTTTCGAAGAAGCCAACGGCGAACTCGAAGAAGAGACGGCCGAGAGCTAGCGCGGCGGCTGGTACGCGCCAATCTCCATCACCGGATCAGGGCCGTGGCCTTCGGGGGTCTTGATCACTTGCACGACCTTGCGCTCGGCCACCGAGACCACCACGATCTCGTCGTTGTCCTGCACGCCGGCGAAGGCGTACTCGCCGTTCTTGGTGAGCGAGCACGACAGCGGGCTGCCGCCGAGGTCGACGCGTCCGGTCTCCTTGAGCGTCGCGATGTCCGCGAAGCCCATCTCCGTGCCGTCGCCGCCGATCGAGTAGACCAGCGTCTTCTGATCGGGCGTGACGGCGATGCGGTTGACGCCCTTGCCGGTCTGGATCTCGCCGACGGCCTTGCGGTTGACGGTGTCGATGACCTGGATCGTCGCGCTGTTCGAGCAGGTGACGTAGTAGCGCGTTTTGTCAGCGTTGAGCGCGCCGCCTTGCGGACGTCCGCAGCCCTCGATCAGCTCGACCTTGCCGGTGGCGATCTCCACCGCGCCGATGGTGTCGCTGTTGGAGTTCGAGGCGAAAGCCCATTTCGCATCGGGGCCGAACATCACCAGGTGCGGCGCCTTGCCGCCGTTGTCGTACGCCTGGATCACCGCCCAAGAGTCCAGATCGACCAGGAAGATCGAGTCTGGGTTCTCGCTGGTGACGATCATGCGGCGCGTTTCCGGGTCGATCGAAAGCCCGTGGGGGCGCCGGTAGGGGCTGGTGGGGATGACGCCGAGCTTTTTCCGTTCCTGGATGTCGACGATCGAGATGGTGGCGCCGCCCGGGCCGGTATAGTCCATCCACAACACGCCGTTGTCGGTGACGTAGAGCCGCCGCCCGTCGGGATCGAGCGCCATTTCGTGGGGTGTCTCACCGACCGGGACGCCGGCGACGCGCTCGCCCGCGGAAGTGTAGAAGCCGACTTGGCTGGCCTTCTTCTCGACAACGACCAGCGCGGGTTCCTGGGCGGCGAGGGCGCACGCAAAAAACAACCCCCAGGCTAAAGCCATGCGGCTCGGACGGAGCGGCTCTTCGAAAAACCTCATCACTTACTCCAACAGCAATGCCGGATCGGGCCCGGCGCCTTCCTTCGTCTTCACCGTGTAGAGGATTTTCTGATCGGGGACGTTCACTACATAGCAGACGCCCTGATCCTGGGCGCAGGTGGTGGCGGTGACGCCGTCGTCCATCATCTCGAGTGAGACAGCCGGGCCGGCCAGCGGAATCTGTCCGATCTCCTGCATCGTCTCGAGGCTGGCGAAGCCGATCGCCTCGCCGCCAAACAGCCCGTAGGAGATCAGTTTCTCGTCGCCGGTGAGCCCGCAGCGGACGGGCGCTTTGCCGGTGGCGACCTCGCCCAAGACTTCCCACTTGGCTGTGTCGATGATGACGATCTTGTCGGCGTCGCGGTGGGCTACGTAGAGCTTCGAGCCGTCGTCGGACAGAGTCGAACCCTCAGGCCGGTCGCCGGTCTCGACCAACTGATGCTCGCCGGAGTCGAGCTGGATTTTTGCTACCGTTCGTGAGCGCGCATTGGAGACATAGGCGTACTTCGAGTCGTTCGAGCACTGCACGATGTGCGGCGTCTCGCCGCCGGTGGGCAGGTTGCGCATCTGGCGGGTGTCGAAGTTGTAGATCAGCAGCTGGTCGGGGTTTTCGGTCGTCACCAGCAGGGTGTTGTCGGCGCAGAGGGCGAGGCCGTGGGGTCGGTAGTATTCGCCCAGGTCGACCTCGTCGACGCGCTCGCGCTTGTCCATGTCGATGATGGAGACCTTGTTGCCGCCGCGGCCGGCGTTCTCGATCTGCATCACGCCGTTGTCGGTCACATAGAGCGTCTTGCCGTCGGGGGAGAGGACGATCTCGTGGGGATGTTCGCTGACCGAAGTCTCCGCCAGCAGCTCGCCCTGGAGCGTGTACCAGGCGACGGATTTCAGCGCCTTCTGGGAGACCAGCAGGACGGGGCCGGTGGCCGTGGCCGGGGCGAGAGGCTCCGGCGGAGGGTCGCCGCCGCAGCCGAGAAGCAGAACGAGCAGGAGAGAGCCGATGAGACGCGCCATCGGTGAGGAGCTTACCACGGCAGGGAACCGCAGTTCAGCGCCCGGAACGACAGTGGCGGGTTCTCGGCATCGAACCCCTCACTGCCGTGCCATACTGAGAGCGCCATGGCTTCCAGCCTTCATCTCGGACTGGCGGCGATCCCGGTGCGCGGCATCGAGTCCCGCAAGGGCGTCCAGGGCGGTTCGCCCTGCGTTGCCGGCACGCGGATTCCCGTCTGGGTGCTCGAAGACTATCGCCGACTCGGCAAGAGCGACGCCGAGTTGCTGGAAATGTACCCCTCGCTTCGGGCCGAGAACTTGGCCGCTGCTTGGGAGTTCGTGCGGCTGAACACGAACCTCGTCGACGAACAGATCCGCGAAAACGAGCAGTAGGTGGCGCGCCTACTTGCCGATGAGGACTTTCCGAAGCCCACCGTCGACGCACTCCGTGCGCAAGGGCATGAGGTGGTGACGGTTCAGGAACTCAAACTGGGCGGGCTGCGCGACCGCGAGATTCTCGAGTCGGCAACCGCCCGTGGTCGAGCGCTAATCTCTCACAACCGCAAGGACTTTCGACTCTTGCATCAACAGACGCAGGGCAGACATGCGGGAATCGTCGTCTGCACCCGCGATGCGGATTTCTTGACGCTGGCCGAGCGGATAAGCAGCGCCTTGGCGTCGGAAAACGCGCTCGAGGGCCGATTGATCCAGGTGCGCCGGCCAGCGAAATGAGGGGGGCCGCCAAGCGGCGGCTATCCCGCTCCCGGCTACCCGATCCCCGGCACCGGGAACTGCGAGCAGAGTTCTTCCACCTCGCCCTTGACCTTCGCCAGCACCGCTTCGTCCTCGTGCTGGGTCATCGCCTCGACCATCCAGGCGCCGAGCTTGTCCATCTCAGCCGCGCCAAAGCCGCGCGTCGTCGCCGCCGGTGTGCCCAGGCGGATGCCGCTCGGCCGCAGCGGCGGGTTCGGGTCATCGGGGATAACCTGCTTGTTGCAGGTGATGTTCACGCGGTCCAGCGCCTCTTCGGCGATCTTGCCGCCAAAGCCCCAACTGGTCACGCAGTCGACGACCATCATGTGGTTGTCGGTGCCGCCGGTCACCAGGTCCGCGCCGCCTTTGTTCAGCGCCGCCGCCAAGGTTTTCGCGTTCGCGAGGACTTTTTGGCAGTAGCCCTTCCACTCCGGCTGGAGCGCCTTGCCCATGGTGATGGCGATGCCGGCCACCGCGTTCATGTGCGGGCCGCCCTGCAAGCCGGGGAAGACGCTCTTGTCGATCTTCTTCGCGAACTCTTCCTTGCAGAGGATCATGCCGCCGCGCGGGCCGCGCAGGGACTTGTGCGTGGTGGTGGTGACGAAGTCGAAACCGGCCGCGACCGGGTTGTTCATCACGCCGCCGGCGACCAGTCCGCCGATGTGCGAGATATCGGCCATCGTCATCGCGCCCACCTCGTCGGCGATCGCCTTGAACTTCGCGTAGTCCAGATCGCGCGGGTAGGATGAATAGCCGCAGACGATCATCTTCGGCTTCGACTCGAGCGCGGTCCGGCGCAGCGCCTCGAAGTCGATGGCGCCCTTGTTCGCCGGGTCCGACTTGTAGCGGATCCAGTTGTAGAGCTTGCCCATGTGGCTCACCGGCGCGCCGTGCGTCAGGTGGCCGCCGTGCGAGAGGTCCATGCCCAACACCGTGTCGCCGGGCTCGAGCATCACCAGGTAGACGGCCGCGTTCATCGCCGCGCCGGACAAGGGCTGTACGTTGGCGTGGTCGGCCCCAAACACTTGCTTGGCGCGGTCGCGGGCCAGCGTCTCAATGACGTCGGTGTACTCCTGGCCGCCGTAGTAGCGCCGGCCGGGATAGCCTTCCGAATACTTGTTGGTGAAAACCGAGCCGAGCGTGACCAGGGCCTCGGGCCAGCAGTAGTTCTCCGACGGGATCAGCTCGATGCCGGCCGCCTGGCGCTGCTCTTCGCCGACGAGGGCGTCGTAGATCTCGGGATCGTTCTGGGCGAGCAGTTGACGTAGATCTTGCATGGGTTCTCCTGCGCTTTCTATCTAGCGAGAACAGCCCAGGCGCGCGGCTTTCGTCTTCCAGATTTTGGGCCGCATGCTTCCTCGTGGTTGATTCCACGCCGACTCGCCAGTCGCATGCGATGGGACTTGGGTTTCGAGTCCTCTATTGTAGCGTGCTATGATCCGCTGTCGATGCACAGAAGAAGCCTGATCGCCGGGGGACTGGCGGCCATTTCCAGCGGCTGGGCCGCCAAGTTCGACCAGGGCGGACTCGAGGCCGCAGCCGCTGTCCTCGACAAAGCCGTGTCGAGCGGACAGGTGCGCGCGGCTTCGCTGACGGTCTGGCAGAAGGACCGCAAGTTCGAGCGCGGCTTCAACGGCAAAAGCGGCGCCGACTCGATCTTCCTGATCGCCTCGATCACCAAGCCGATGACCTCGACGGCCGTGCTGGTGTTGGCCGACCGCGGCGAGCTGAAGCTTTCCGACAAAGCGGTGAAGTATCTGCCCGAGTTCAACGAAGGCGACCGCAAGGACATCACCATCGAGCAACTGCTCACCCACACTTCGGGGATGCCGGACATGCTGCCCGAGAACAACGACCTGCGCCGCGCCCATCAGCCGGTGAGCAAGTTCGTGGAGTTGGCGATGACCACGCCGCTGCTGTTCAAGCCCGGTACGCAGTACAAATACCAGTCGATGGGCATCTTGCTGGCCGCTGAGATCGTGCAGCGCATTTCCGGTCAGCCGCTGCCGACCTTCCTCGACCGCGAAGTTTTCCAGCCGCTGGGCATGACGCGCACGGCGCTCGGCATGGGCCGGCTGAAGATGGACCAGGTCGAAATGGGCCAGGTTGGCGACGCGGCTCCGGAAGCCGGCTCCGGCGATCCGACCACGAAGAGCTGGGATTGGAACAGCCCCTATTGGCGCAATTTCGGCGCGCCGTGGGGCGGAGCGCATTCGACCGGACCGGACATCGCGCGCTTCCTCGACTCTTACCTGCACCCGACCGGCAAGATCCTCAAAGTCGAGACCGCTCGCGACGCGATCCGCAACCACAACCAGGGGCTCAGCACGCCGCGCGGAATCGGCTTCACCGTGGGGCCGAAGGCCAGCAGCGACGCCAACTCCGAGAAGGTTTTCGGGCACACCGGCTCTACCGGTACGTTGTGCTGGGCGGACCCGGCGACGGAGACGATCTGCGTGATCCTCACCACCCTGCCCGCCGGAGCCGTGAAGCCCCACCCGCGCGACGGGGCGTCGGACCTGGTCGCCCAAGCGGTGGCCTGACACGCCAGTGGGACGAACATTCCTGTTCGTCCAAGTCATGTTCCATGGCCTCTTTTCTCGAAGCCTACTTCGAGCTCTCGAAGCTCGGCACGAACCTCCGTACGGAGCTGCTAGCCGGGTTGACGACCTTTCTGACGATGTCCTATATCGTCTTCGTCAACCCGTCGATCCTGGCCGACGCGGGCATGCCCCCGGCGGCGGTGACCGCCGCCACCTGTCTGGCCGCAGCGGCCGGCAGCCTGGGGATGGGGCTGTTCGCCCGGCATCCGATCGCGCTGGCGCCGGGCATGGGCATCAACGCCTATTTCACCTACGGCGTTGTGCTCGGCATGGGCGTCGCCTGGCAGACGGCGCTGGGCGCGGTCTTTCTCTCCGGGGCCGTCTTTCTGCTGCTGACTCTGGCGGGCGTACGCCAGCGCATCGTGGAGGCGATTCCGCGCGAGCTCTACCATGCGACCGCCGCCGGCATCGGCCTGTTTCTGGCGTTGATCGGGCTGCGCAACGCGGGCGTCATCGTCGCCGACCCGGCGACGCTGGTCACCCTGGGCGACCTCTCCCAGCCGGCGACCCTGTTGGCAATTGCGGGCCTGTTGGGCATCGCGGCCATGCTCGCCTGGGGAGTGAAGGGGGCGATGCTGATCGGCATCCTGGGAGGCGCGGCGGTCGCCGTTGTCAGCGGCATCGCCGAGTGGCGGCCCGGATCGCTCGACCTCGGCGCGATCAGGCAGACGGCGTTCCAACTCGACATCGGCGCTGCCTTCGAGCTGGGGCTGCTCGAGATCGTCTTCGTCTTTCTGTTCGTCGATTTCTTTGACACCGTCGGCACGATCCTCGCCGTGGCCACGCGCGCCGGTCTGGTCGGCCCGGACGGAAAGATACCGCGGCTGGGGCGCATGCTGACGGTCGACTCCTCGGCGACGATGATTGGCGCCCTGAGCGGCACTTCCACCACCACCTGCTACATCGAAAGCTCGGCTGGCGTGGCCGCCGGCGGGCGTTCCGGGCTGACGGCGGTCGTCGTCGGCGTCCTTTTTCTGCTGGCGCTGCCGTTGGCTCCGGTGATCGGGCTGGTCCCGGCGGCGGCCACCGCGCCAGCGCTGATTTTGGTGGGGTCGATGATGGCCGGCGCGATCCGTGAGATCGACTGGGACGAGATCACCGTGAGCGTGCCGGCGTTTCTGACGCTGCTGACGATCCCGCTGACGTATTCGATCGCCAACGGCCTGGCGATCGGTTTTCTGGTCTACGACGCGCTGAAAATCCTGCGCGGCGAGGGCGGGAAGGTCCCGTGGTTGACGCACGGATTGGCGGCGCTATTCCTGGCGCGGTTCGTCTATCTGGCGTCGGGGTAGTCGTGGAGCAAGCCTCCCGGCTTGCAACGGCGACCTCCGGTCGCCGCCAACGCAGGCATGGCCGGAGACCAAGCTGGCAAGCCGGGAGGCTCGATCCACCTCCTCACTCCGCTATGTCCTCCGCCGGCGGCTCGGGCAGCATGAAGCTCGAGGCGAAGCCGATGACGTAGGTCGCCAGACCCACGATGCCGGCCGCCATCGCCAGCTTCTCCGGGGGCGTAGAGCCCGGCGTGTAGGTCGCCAGCGTCGTCGTCACCCAGGCGGCCGAGGTGCCGACCATGCGGCCGCCAATGTTGGCGGCAAAGCTCTCGCCCGTCCCGCGCAGGTAGACCGGGTAGACCCGCGGCAGGTAGTTGCCCCAGAAGCTGAACTGCCCCACCGTCAGCAGCCCAATCGCCGCCGCGCCCCACTTGAGCATGGTCAGGTCGTTCGTCGCGGCCCAGAAGAAGACCAGCGGCATCACGATCAAGCCCGGGATCTGGAAGACACGCAGCAGGCTGCGCCGGCTCAAGATTCGGATCGCCAGAAAGGCCAGTATGAAGCGGCCGATCAACCCGCCGATCTCCTGAAAGCCCTGCACTCCGCTGACGGCCTGCTCCTGGGCGACCCGGTCCAGATCCGCTACCAGCCCGGGCACGATGCGCGGCAGGTGCTGGATAGCGCCGAAGGCCGCGCCGTAACTGCAGGCGAACATGACGGCCGTGACGATCGTCGTCTTGCGAAAACGCGGCGTAAACAGCTCTCCAATGCTGGGCCGCTTGAGCGTGCCGGCCGCCTTCTTCTTGGCCCATTCCGGCGACTCCGGCAGAAACGGCCGGATGATGATCAACGGCAGGGCCGGGATCACGCCCGAAATGAGCGTATAGCGCCAGGCTTCATGCCCGCCCGCGATCTCGGGGAACGAGTCGGCGTAGGTCACCGCCAAGAAGTAGGCGCCGGTCACCAACAATCCGCCGATCGACGAGAAGGCCTGGGTGTAGCCCAACACGCTCTCCCGCTGCTGCGGGTTCGGGAAGAGTTCGGCCAGCCAGGCCACCGCGGCCACGAACTCCACCGAAACGCCCACGAAGGTGGTGCAGCGGAAGAAAAGCAGCATTTCCGGGCTGGTCGAAAAGCCCGCCGCCAGGGCCGAGAAGGCGTACAGCAGGATCGACCAGACCAGCACGCGGCGACGACCGAGGCGATCGGTCAGATAGCCGCCAGCCAGGCCGAAAACGCCGCCCATCACCGCGGGCAGGTAAAAGAGCATGCCGACCCACTGGTTGAACTCCGGACTGCCGGGGGCGACGCCGGCCAACTCGAGCAGCGCCGGCCGCACGATCAGCGGCAGCATCAGCAGCTCATAAATGTCGAAAGCGAAACCGAGGGCTGCAACCGCGCAGATCAGCCACTGAATGCGTGTGAGCTTCATAAAGATTTGCCCTAGTCTACACAGTTCCGGGGCGCGGATCAGGCTAGCAACTGCTCCGCCAGCGCCTGACCGCTCAGCCAAGCCCCTTCCACCCGCGGACCGGCGCACCAGTCGCCGCAGGCGCCGATGCCCAGATCGGCGTCGAACAGGCAGCGATCGGCCAACGGCTCCGGCGGCAGAGCGAAGCGCCAACGGTGCGCCCAAGCCTCACGCGGCGCCACACTGTCGATGCCCGCCGCCGCCCAGAAAGCCGCGAGCAAGTCTCGCACCGCTTCCATGGGATCGGAATCGAGATGCTCTTCAGACCACCCCGGCGAGGCATGGAGCGTCCAGGTTTCCGGTTCGGTCGCTCGGCCCGGCTTGCTCGAGTTGCGGGCGGCCCAGCTCAGCGGCGAGCCGGCGATGTAGGCTCCGTCGAACGGCAGCTCCAGACTCTCGTGGAAGGCTGTGAGCACCGCCCAGCAGCCGCTCATCGGCACGCTGGCGGCCTGCCCGGCGATTTCCGGCGCGGCCTTGCCGAGCAGATCGGCCGTCTGCGGCGCCGGGGCGGAGACGACGACGGCTCCGAAAACCCCGAGGCCCTCGCCGGCCGCTCCCATGAGCTCCCAGGCGCCGGGCTCGCCTTCGACGGCTCCCACGCGAACCCCGTAGCGATAGTCGCCTTCGGAAGCCAGGTCCGCGACGATGGCGCTCATCGTCGGCGTTCCCACGTAGCGCGTGTGGGCAGCGCCGGCCTTCGGGTTCGCTTGGCCTTCAGCCAGGTCGACGAAGCGACCGTCCCACGCTGCGGCGACCCCGCGGGCCGCCCAATCCTCCACCTGGCGCCGGAACGCTTCGCTCTTGGCGGTGAAGTACTGCGCGCCATGGTCAAAGCCGGTCCCGGTGGGCGCACGGCGCGTGGAGGCGCGGCCGCCGGGTCCGCGGCCTTTGTCAAAAACCACGACTTCGCGGCCGGCTTTGTGGAGTTCGCGGGCGCAGACGGCGCCGGAAATTCCGCTTCCGATGACGGCAATCAATTCTCGTTTCTCCTTGAGATCCCTAAAGTATCAGGCGGCCTTTCCGTGCAGCGAAATCGGCCGGGCGAATCTCGGCTCTCTTTGTCCGCGTTTCGGCGCGAGCGCTACAATCAATGGCCGAAACCATGCGCTTCGCATTCTCGACGTTCGCAGCGTCCATCTTATTCGTTTCATTGGCCTCCGCCGAGCCGGTGGACTTTGTGCGCGACGTGCAGCCGATCCTCGAAGCCAGCTGCACGGCCTGCCACGGCGACAAGCAACAGCTGGGGCAGTTACGGCTCGACGCCAAGGCGATCGCGATGCAGGGCGGCGTCTCGGGCAAGACGATCGTACCGGGCGACCCGGACGCCAGCGAACTCTACCGCCGCGTCGCCGGCCTGAGCGACCAGCCGCGCATGCCGATGGGCGGCGAGCTGCCGGCGGAGCAGATCGCCGTGCTCAAAGCCTGGATCGCCGAGGGTGCGGCCTGGCCCGACGAAGCCAGCGCCCACGCCGAGATGGAGACGCACTGGTCATTCCTCCCGCCGGTGCGGCCCGACGAGCCCAAGGTCAGCGACGCGAAATGGCCGGCGAATCCGATCGACCGCTTCATCCTGGCGAAACTGGACGAGAACAAGCTGAAGCCCTCGCCGGAAGCCGACCGCGTGACGCTGCTGCGCCGCGCCTATCTCGACATCATCGGCCTGCCGCCGACGATCGAGGAGACCGACCGCTTCCTGGCCGACAAGAGTCCCAACGCCTACAGGAAGCTGATCGACGAGCTGCTGGCCTCGCCGCACTACGGCGAGCGCTGGGGACGTCGCTGGCTCGACGCGGCGCGCTACGCCGACTCGGACGGCTTTGAGAAAGACAAGCCGCGCGAGGTCTGGTTCTATCGCGATTGGGTGGTCAACGCGCTCAACCAGGACATGGGCTACGACCGTTTCGTGATCGAGCAGATCGCCGGCGACCTGCTGCCCGGCGCGGGACAGTCCGAGCTGGTGGCGACCGGGTTCCTGCGCAACTCGATGATCAACGAGGAAGGCGGCATCGACCCCGAGCAGTTCCGCATGGAGGCGATGTTCGACCGCATGGACGCCGTCGGCAAGGCCGTGCTCGGCCTGACCGTGCAGTGCGCGCAGTGCCACAACCACAAGTTCGACCCGCTGACGCAGACCGAGTACTACAGCCTGTTTGCGTTCTTGAACAACGCGCACGAGTCGACGATCACCGTCTACACCGACGAAGAACAGGCGGTGCGGCGCGAGATTTTCGAGCAGATCGACGCGATCGAGAGGCGGCTGATCGCCTCGGCCCCGGACTGGAACCAGCGCATGGCCGCCTGGGAGCAGGAGGTCCGCGGCGATCAACCCGAATGGCTGCCGCTCGAGCTGCACCATGAGGAGCCCAGCGGCCAAAAATATCACTACTACGAAGACGGCTCGATCCTGGCGCAAGGCTACGCGCCCACCCGCCACACCGTGCCGCTGATGGGCAAGGCCGACCTGACCGGCATTCAGGCCTTTCAGTTGGAGCTGCTGATGGATCCGACGCTGCCGCGCGGCGGCCCGGGCCGCTCGATCTACGGAACTTCGGCGCTGACGGAGTTCGAAGTCGAGATCACGGACAAGGACGACCCGAAGAAGAAGGCGAAGCTGCAGTTCGTCGAGGCGACCTCGGACGTCAACCCGGTGCTCAGCTTCGTGGACCTCGAGCAGTTCCCCGACAAGGAGAACAAGCGCCGCATCCTCGGCGACGTGGGTTTTGCGATCGACGGCTTTGATATGAGCGCCTGGTCGAGCGACAACGGCCCCGGCCGCCGCAACCAGCCGCGTAAGGCCGTGTTTCGCCTTGCCAAGCCGCTAGAGACCGACGGCGAGGTCGAGTTCACCATCAACCTGGTGCAAAAGCATGGCGGCTACAACTCCGATGACAACCAGAACCTGAATCTGGGCCGCTTCCGGATCACCGCCACCAAAGCCGCCGACGCCCAGGCCGATCCGCTGCCGAAACATGTGCGCGAGTTGCTGGACATCCCGCGGGCGCGGCGCAGCGAGCAGCAGCAGCGCACGATTTTTTCCTACTGGCGCACCACGGTCGACGAGTGGGCCGAGGCCAATGCCAAGATTGAGGCGCTGTGGCAAAAACATCCCGAGGGGACCACGCAGTTGGTGCTCAAGGAGCGCGAAGAGCCGCGGATGACGCATCGCCTGGAGCGCGGCGATTTTTTGAAGCCGAAAGAAACCGTGGAGCCCGGCACCCCGCGCTTCCTGCCGGCGATGAACGTCCGCGAGCCGGACGCCCCGCCGCGGTTGCAGTTCGCGCGCTGGGCGGTCAGCGACAACCATCCCACCACGGCGCGGTCGATCGTCAACCGCATCTGGCAGGGATATTTTGGAGTGGGATTGGTGGAGACCGCGGAAGATTTGGGGACCCAGGCGCCTGACCCGTCGCACCCAAAGCTGCTCGACTGGCTGGCCGTGGAGCTGATGGACAACAACTGGAGCCTGAAGCACATCCATCGGCTGATCACGACCTCGCAGACCTATCGCCAGTCGGCCAAGGTGACGCCGGAGCTTCTGGAGCGCGATCCCAAGAATCGCTGGCTGGCGCGGGCCCCCCGGCTGCGCGTTGAAGGAGAGATCGTGCGCGACATCGCGCTGGCCTCGAGCGGGCTGCTGAGTCGCAAGATGGGCGGGCCGCCGGTCTATCCGCCGGCGCCGGAGTTCCTGTTCCTGCCGCCGGCCAGCTACGGACCGAAGCGTTGGAACGTGGAGCAGGACGAAGACCGCTACCGCCGCGGCATCTATACCTTCCGCTACCGCTCGGTGCCGTATCCGCAGCTCGACTCGTTTGACACGCCTAACGGCGACGCGGCCTGCATTCGCCGGGACCGCTCGAACACGCCGTTGCAGGCGCTGACCACGCTCAACGAGACAACTTTTTGGGAAGCCGCGCAAGCTTTGGCTGCGGCGGCTCTCGAGAAGGGCGGATCGACGGACGCCGATCGCATCGCCTACGCCTTCCGCCGGGTGCTGACCCGCAAGCCGGTCGCGGCGGAGACGGCGGAGTTGCAAACCATGCTCGATAAGCAACGCGGGCGTTTCTCGTCGGGCGATCTGGACGCGAAAGCGTTGATCGGAAAGGATTCGGCCGAGCTCGCCGCCTGGACGACCGTCGCGCGCGTCCTGCTGAACCTCGACGAAGCCATCACCAAGGAGTAAGCCATGCAGAACCCACTCACCGGAAAGAAACTCGCACGCCGCTGGTTCCTGGAGCAGTGCGGCGTCGGATTGGGCTCGATGGCTCTCGGCTCGCTGATGGCGGACTCGGGCTACGCGGTGCAGACCGACGACCCGCTGGCTCCGAAAAAACCGCACTTTGCGCCGAAGGCCAAGCGGGTGATCTACCTATTCATGGCCGGCGGCCCCAGCCAGATGGAGCTGTTTGACAACAAGCCCAAGCTGGCGGAGTTCGACGGCCAACTGCCGCCCAAAGAGCTGCTCGAGGGCTACCGCGCGGCCTTCATCAACCCCAACTCGAAACTGCTGGGCCCCAAATACAAGTTCGCCAGGTACGGCCAGAGCGGCGCGGAGGTCTCCGAACTGCTGCCGCACCTGACGGAGATTGTCGACGACATCGCGATCGTACGCGGCATGTCGACCGACGCCTTCAACCACGCGCCCGGGCAGATTCTGATGAACACCGGCTCGCAGCAGTTCGGCCGGCCGTCGTTCGGCGCCTGGACCACGTACGGGCTGGGCGCGGAGACGCGGGACCTGCCGGCGTTCATCGTCTTCAGCTCCGGCTCGAAGGGGCCCTCGGGCGGCAACTCCAACTGGGGTTCGGGCTTTTTGCCGACGGTCTACTCGGGCGTGCAGTTCCGGTCGTCGGGCGACCCGGTGTTGTACCTGTCGAACCCCGAAGGCGTCGACGACGAGCTGCAGCGCGACTCGCTCGACACCATCGGCAAACTCAACCGGATGCGGCTCGACAAGCTCAACGATCCCGAGATCGCGACCCGCATCAGCGCGTTTGAGATGGCGTTCCGGATGCAGTCCTCGGCGCCGGAGCTGATGGACATCTCCAACGAGCCGCAGCATGTGCTCGACATGTACGGCGCGGAGCCGGGCAAGGGCTCGTTCGCCAACAACTGCCTGCTGGCGCGCCGTCTGGTGGAGAAGGGCGTGCGCTTCGTGACGCTGTTCCACGAAGCCTGGGACCAGCACGGCAACCTCACCAAGGCGATCAAGGCCAACTGCGAGTGGACCGACCAGCCGGTGGCGGCGCTGGTGAAGGACTTGAAGCAGCGCGGACTGCTGGAAGACACGCTGGTGATCTGGGGCGGCGAGTTCGGCCGCACGCCGATGGTGCAGGGCGGCGACGACGGCCGCGACCATCACCCCAACGCCTTCACCATGTGGATGGCCGGCGGCGGCATCAAGCCGGGCATCACACTCGGCCAGACCGACGACTTAGGCTTCAACGTGGTGGAAGACAAGGTGCACGTGCACGACCTGCATGCGACGCTGTTGCACCTGCTGGGCTTTGACCATAAGAAGCTGACTTACCGCTTCCAGGGCCGGGACTTCCGGTTGACCGACGTGCACGGCAACGTGGTCGAGAAGCTGCTGGCATAGGCGGGCTAGGAAGCGCGCTGAAGGTCGGCCAACATTGTGTCTACCATCTCGTTCAGGCCAAGCGCGTCCTTCTTGGCAAGAGCAAAGAGGCGGTCTAGCTCATCGCGCCGATTGAGGCGATCAGCCCACAAAATGTCGACCTGTCGGCCGCGACCGTCATAGAGAATCACCCCAAGCGACACCGCACCGTCAGCAGGTTCCTCGCGGCAGATCTCCACCGAAGAATCAGGAAAGCTGTATCGAAAATTGCCATCGAAGGACTGCTCCCACTTGATCTCGTTTCTCAGTGTCTTCTCAAGCAACCTGTCCACGATTGCGGCTACTTTGTCTTCGATTGTCATCGCTGTGCTTCCTGTTGAATCCGAAGGCGAACGGAGATCTCGGCGAGGCGATTGAGCTGCTCTTGTAGCCCTGATGCTAGACCTACAACCGTCTCTTTGTCCAGATCTCGCAGCGTTCGGCGTCGGATCGTGGCATCTATTTTGTTGAGCTCTGTCAAGACCTCTTGAAGCCCCCGCTTGTCCACTTCAGGGACGAAAGCTGAAGAGCGCTCCTTCAACTCTATGAGCACCATCGAAAGTTGCTCATGCCGATCGTGCATGGCTTGCCAGTTTTGGTTATCGAGTGACGTCTTGATGTCCCGGATGAGACGAACGCCTTCGAGGCAGGATACCGAGGCATCGTAGCGGCGCAGCCGTTCACGAGTGTCCTGTGCTGCTTGACGCGCCGCGTCGGCGGCTCGGCGCGTGCGCCAGAGTTGCCACAATGCGACTGGTAAGCCCAAGGCTGAGGCCAGCGCAGCCATCCAGGAAAGCCAACCCGGGGGCTGCTCGGGGATCATCCCCAGAATGTTCACGGACGTCGAGAGTATATCATTGGCAGCATGCAGCCCATCTCCCGCCGCGCGCTCCTCGCCGGAGGCCTTCTCCTACCCCATCTCGCTTCGGCCGCCGGGCCCTCCATTCGCGTCACGAACGTCCGCCGGGCGTTCCACAACGGCGAGCACAACGCCTTTACCGACCTGATCCGGTTTCGAGGCGACCTCTACCTCACCTTCCGCACCTGCCCGGACGGCCACATGCTGTTTCCGACCTCGCGCATCCTGGTGCTGCGCAGCAAGGACGGTGCGGACTGGCAGCAGGTGCAGGAGTTCAACGTTCCGCTGCGCGACGTGCGCGACCCGCACTTCGCCGTCCTCAACGGCAAGCTCTTCGTTTACTCCGGCACCTGGTACACCGGCGAGACCCCGCCCGAGACGCGCGACATGAACGAGATGCTCGGCTACGCCTCCTGGTCCGAGGACGGCGAGAGCTGGCACGGCCCCTCGGTGATGGAGGGCACTTACGGCCACTACGTCTGGCGCGCCAAAACTTACGACGGCAAGGTCTGGATCTGCGCCCGGCGCAAGAAGGAGTTCCGAAAGTTCGAGGACCGCAACGACAGCATCCCTTCGGTCGAATCCGCGCTGCTGGTCAGCGAAGACGGGCTGGTCTTCCGCACCGCCGGGCTGTTCCAGGTGGACTACGGCAACGAGACGGCGTTTCTGTTCGAAGAAGACGGCTCGATCCTCGCCGTGGGACGCGGCGGAGGCAGGCGCAACGCCGAGCTGCTGCGGGACCGGCCGCCCTACCGCAAGTTCCGGCGCTATGATTTGGGCCGCTACATCGGCGGACCGATGATCGAACGCTGGGGAGACCGCTATCTGGTAGGAGGCCGGCGCCAGATCGAGCCTTCCGACCCTTCGATGGTGTTGTATTGGCTCGATGCCGATAAGGCCGAGCTGACCGAGATCGCCACCTTGCCCAGCGGCGGCGACAACTCCTACCCGGGCTTCGTCGAGTTCAGCCCCACGCGCGGGCTGCTGTCGTACTACTCGAGCCACGAGACCGAGAAGGCCGCGATCTTTCTGGCGGATCTGGAGATCGCCTGAAGCGGGCGCAAGCGCCGCTACAGAGCCGCAGGCGTCAGCCTGCGGGCCCGCGCCCTCGTCTGAGGAAGGCGCATAACGCCGCTACAGAACCGCAGGCGTCAGCCTGC